>Ga0070707_100006678_pt1 | contig 10688 bp, 8 predicted proteins | sample KBSK5502metaG_FD_65468 | JGI IMG/M metagenome (GOLD analysis project Ga0070707, IMG submission 65468) | Corn, switchgrass and miscanthus rhizosphere microbial communities from Kellogg Biological Station, Michigan, USA - KBS K5-50-2 metaG | ecosystem: Host-associated > Plants > Roots >... | reverse complement strand
GCCAACCGCAGCACACTCAGGTCAACGATAAGTCTCGCTCCGACAGGAACGTGCGCGGGAATGTCGGACAGACGGGTGTGGACGTGCATTGCGAACCCCGAACGGGTTAGGAGCTCACCAATTGCTGCCCCAAGACGATGATCGTCGTCGACCAAGAAGACTATCGGATTCTCCTGGCGACGCGCCGCGGCTTCGAGTGCTGTCAAGAGACCGATGGCCTCAACTGCCGAATCAAGTGGATTAGCAATTCCTGCGGGCCCGGCGCCTTGCAAGACCTCAAGTTCGGCTTTGAGGCGCGCCAGCGTCGAGCGGAGCTGATGGAGGAGCCGATCGACCTCGGTGCGGTCACCCCTGGGCTGCGAGTCGGTATCCACGCCTATGCACCGTCTCTATCCAAGCGGGCTCTCCCAGCTCCTTCCGGATCGCCCACACCGCTTGCTCCACGCTGTGCGTGAACCCGGTGTAGCCGGTCCCCCAGAACTTCTCCAACAACTCCCCTTTCTCCACGATAGCCCCGTTCTGCTGCACCAGGAACTTCAGCACCTGCAGCGGCCGGTGCTCCAAATGCAGCTGGCGCCCCCCAAGCCAGGCCCGGTCGGCCACCATATCCACCAGCAGCGGCCCCCTCCGCAGGTAGCAGGGCGATGGCTGGTGCCTCCGGATGGCCGCCCCGATCCGCGACACCAGGACCGCGGTGTCACCGCCCTTGCGCACATAGTCCGCCGCACCGATCTCGAGCGAATAAGCCTCGTCCGTGGACTGCACACGGCCCCCGGTCAGGATCAGGATCGGGAACTCGGTCGACCCGTCCGGCGCCCGGAGCTCGGCCAGCACCGCCTCCCCGTCCAGCCCCGGCATCTCATAGTCGAGCACCATCAGGTCGGGCGGCTCAGCGCGCACACGCTCCAGCCCCTCGGCCCCGCCCCCGGCGACCTCCACCGCATAGCCCGATCGGCGCAGCAACTCCGCCAGCACCCGCGCCGAACGGAGGTCGTCGTCGACAACCAGGAGCCTCGGCATCCCCAACCGAGGCGACCTTAACAAACCTCAGGAGATCCTGAAAAAGAGATGAGCCCGGCCTGAGGACTCCCCGTCGGCCGGTGCCTAACCTGCCGCTCATGGCCAACCTGATCGACCTGGAGAGGACCCGCAAGCACCTGGCCCTGGCGCTCGAAGTTGTCCACCACGACCGCTGGGTGTTCGGCGGCCTGCGCGACGGGCGTCTGCGCGTCATCGGCGACTCCGAGACCGTCAAGGAGCCACCCGTCCAGCCCATCTTCATGCAGCTCAGCCACCTCTCGCGCCGCTGCCTGTTCGAGCGCCACCCGATCGCCGTCAGCTCGGTGGTCGACCCCATCGGCTACGACGACTGGGAGCGCGACTGGCCGGCCCTCATCTACGTCCCCATCGGCATCCCCAAGACCCGGCCCGTCGGCCTGCTGATCGTCGGCTGTGCCAAGGAGTACTGGTACACCCAGGACGAGATCGACTACGTGGCCGCGCTGGGCGTCACCCTGACCGCCGCGGTGAGCGCCCTCACCGGCCCGCTCGGCCGCCTGAGCGTCGAAGAGCGGCACGCGGCACAGCTGATCGCCGAAGGCCTGTCAGACGCCGAGGTGGCCCGGGCGCTCTCCATCGACGCGAACAAGGCTCACGCGCTGGCGAGCGCAGTCCTCAGCAAGCTCAGCCTGGCCTCGCGGTTCGACCTCCGCGAGCTCTTCCCCTACCACTCGCGCATCCGGCCCCACCTCATGTAGACCCGCAACCGCACTCGCTCCAAACCCCCGACACGGCCGCCTCGGTCCAGCCCTATCCGAGAAGCCCCCGGTTGAGACCCGAGTCTCGGTGACCGGGGCGGCCACCCCTTCCCTAGCTCAGCCCCGCCGGTTCCGGCCCGAAGAGGAAGACCGTGGTCCCTCGCCCCGGCGTCGTGACCACCTCCAGTCGCCCGCCGATGCCGGCCGCCCGCTCGCGCATGCCGACCAGGCCATAGCCGCTGGGGTGGGAGCCTTCGAAGCCCTTGCCCTCGTCGGTCACCTCGATCAGGAACGGCTTGGCCGCGAAGGCCAGCCGCACCCGGCACATGCCGGCGCCCGAGTGCCGGCGCACGTTGGTAAGGGCCTCGCGCACGATGTGGAAGGCGACCTCGCGCTGGCCCTGGGTCAGCTCCTCTTCCCTACCGCCCCACCAGAGTTCGACGCGAATGCCGTACAGGCGCGCGAAATCGTCGGCCGTCTTGCGCAGCTCGTCGACCAGCGAGGAGGTCTCCAGCCGTCGGGGGCGCATGGCGCGCAGCGTGTTGCGGGTGTTGGAGAGCAGGTTCTCCAGGATCTCGTGGATGTTGCGAAGCACCTGCGGCCCCTCTTCGGTCCTGGCCGCGGACTCGAAGTAGTACTTGAAGAGCGCGACCGAGGTCGCCAGGTCAGCCGCCAGCCCGTCGTGGAGCTCCCGCGCGATGCGCACCCGCTCCCGGGCCACGGCCTCGTCGACCATCCGGTAAGCCGCGTCGACCCCGGTCTCACCCTCCACAGGCGCACTCGGGACGGGCATCTCCAGCGCGCCCTCGTAGTCGTTGGTGTCTTCGGGCGCCACCGCGGCCCCTTGCCGGCGCCGCTTCATTGCGATCCCATCGCTTCCAGCCTAGCCTCGCGCACCCGTTTTCGCCTGCGCCTCCAGGACTCTAGAACCGCCAGCGTCAACGGGTGCGTGACCCACCGCCGCAGCCGCCGATAGGGGCGCAGCAGCTCGTTTCGCTCCAGCGCCGCCAATCGCAGCTCCAGCGTCGAAATCCCGATCACCAGCCGATACGTCAAAACCAACGCGGTGGTCTCCCGCATTACCCGGCGCACGCGCAGGGCGCGGGGGATCGACAGGGCCCCGCCGATCAGGATGATCACCACCGCCAGGACCAGCATGCCGATGCCGATCCAGGCCAGCAGCGTCAAACCGTCCGCTCCTCCTCGTCGAGGCCCACGGGCGCCAGGGTGATGACCTGGTCGTCGGGCTGGATGCGCATCACGATCACGCCCTGGGTCTGGCGCCCGATCTGCGAGATGGAGCCGACCGTCGTGCGTAGGACCATCCCGGAGGCCGTGATGAGGAGGATCTCCTCCTCCGGGTCATCGGTCACCCGGAGAGTGGCCAGGCGGCCGACCCTGTCGGTCACCTTGAGCGTGAACACGCCTTGGCCGGCCCGGTGATGGAGCGGGTATTCGGCAACCGGCGTCCGCTTGCCATATCCCCGCTCGGTGACCACCAGGAGGTCGGCGCCCTCGCGCGCCACCGCCATCCCCGCCACTGCGTCGCCCTTACCCAGGCGCATCCCGATCACGCCCATGGTGTCGCGGCCCATCGGCCGCACCTCGGTCTCGCTGAAGCGGACGGCCTTGCCCAGCTGCGTTGCGATCATCACCTCGTCCTCGCCGCTGGTCGGCGAGACCCAGTTGAGCTCGTCGCCCGCCTGCAGGTTGATGGCGATCAGCCCGTTGCGGCGGACGTTGGCGTACTCCTTCATCGCCGTCTTCTTGATGTAGCCGTTCTTGGTCACCATCAGCATGTAGCGCGCCTCGGGGTCGTCCGATTCGGGGCGCACGAAGGCGGCCGAGATGCGCTCGCCCTGCGCGATGTCGATCAGGTTGTTGAGCGGGATGCCCTTGGCGGTGCGGTCCCGCTCGGGCACCTCGTGCACGCGCAGCTGGAAAACGCGGCCGCCGGAGGTGAAGAAGAGCATTGACGCGTGCGTGTGCGTGATCAGCAGGTGCTGCGCGAAGTCCTCTTCGCGTGAGCCCGTCGGGGCGTCGGTGCCGGCCACCGTGCGCGCGCCCTTTAAGCCAACCCCGCCGCGCCGCTGCGCCCGGAAGGTGCGTGAGGGCTGGCGCTTGACGTAGCCCCGGTTGGTGAGCGTGACCACGACCTCTTCCTTGGGTATCAGGTCCTCCGCCGAGAGCTCGCCCGGCTCCTGGTCGGTGATCTCGGTCCGGCGGTCGTCGCCGTACTTCTTGATCATCTCGGCCATCTCCTCGGCGATCAGCATCCGCACCTTCTGGTCGGACGCCAGGATCGACTCCAGGTAGGCGATGGTCTTGATGACCTCCTCGTACTCGTCGTCGACCTTCTTGCGCTCGAGCTGTGTCAGCCGGCCCAGCGTCAAAGCCAGGATGGCCTTGGCCTGGCGCTCGGAGAGCCCGAACTTCGACTGCAGCTGCTCGCTGGCGCTGTCCGTGTCGGAGGCGGCCCGGATCGTCTTGATCACCTCGTCCAGGTGGTCGAGCGCGATCTTGAGGCCTTCCAGGATGTGGGCTCGCTCCTGCGCCTTCTCGAGGTCGAACTGAGTGCGCCGCAGGATCACGTTGCGCCGGTGGTCGATGAAGAGCTGGAGCGCCTGCTTGAGCGAGAGCACGACCGGGCGGCCGTCGACGATCGCGAGCATGATCACGCCGAACGTCGACTGCAGCGCCGTGTGCTTGTAGAGGTTGTTGAGCACCGTGAAGGGCCGGGCGTCGCGCTTCAGCTCGACGACCAAGCGCATGCCGTCGCGACCCGATTCGTCGCGCAGGTCGGCGATGCCCTCCAGCTTCTTCTCGTTGGCCAGCTCGGCCATCTTGGCCACCAGGTTGGCCTTGTTCACGGCGTAGGGAAGCTCGTCGAAGATGATCCGCTCGCGCCCGTTGGCGGCTTCCTCGAAGGTGTGCCGCGCCCGTACCACGATCTTGCCGTGCCCGGTCGCGTAGGCCTGCTTGATGCCGGTGGTGCCCATGATGATGCCGCCCGTCGGGAAGTCGGGGCCCTTCACGAACTGCAGCAGGTCCTCGGCCGTGGCGTCGGGGTTCTCGACCAGGTGCGTCACCGCCGTACACACCTCGCGCAGGTTGTGCGGGGGGATGTTGGTGGTCATGCCCACCGCGATCCCGGTGGCGCCGTTGATGAGCAGATTGGGCACTCGTGTGGGCAGCACCGTCGGCTGCTCCTCGGTGCCGTCGTAGTTGGGCTCCATGTCGACGGTGTTCTTCTCGATGTCGGCCAGCAGCTCGGCGGCGATCGCCGACATGCGCGCCTCGGTGTAGCGCATGGCGGCCGCGCGGTCGCCGTCGACCGAGCCGAAGTTGCCCTGGCCATCGATCAGCGGATACCGCAGTGAGAAGTCCTGCGCCATGCGCACCAGCGCGTCATAGACCGCGGTGTCGCTGTGCGGGTGATACAGCTTGAGCACGTCGCCCACAAAAGCCGCGCATTTGCGATAGCGCGATCCCGAGGTGGCGCCCGCGCCGTGCATCGCGTACAGGATCCGGCGCTGCACCGGCTTCAGCCCGTCCCTCACCTCGGGCAGCGCCCGGCTGATGATGACGGACATCGCGTACTCCATGTAGGAGGTCTGCATCTCCTCCTGGAGGCTCTTGCCGAGGATGGTGCCGATGCCGCTCGGCGGTGTGATGTCGTCAGCCATCGAACTTCTTCAGCACGATCACCGAGTTCTGGCCGCCGAACCCGAAGCCGTTGGAGATGGCGATGTTGACGTCCATGCGGCGTGGCTCGTTGGGCACATAGTCGAGGTCGCACTCGGGATCCGGGGTCGTGTAGTTGATGGTCGGGTGCACGAGGCCGTGGTTCATGCAGAGCAGCGTGGCGATCGCCTCCACGGCGCCCGCGGCGCCCAGCAGGTGTCCGAGCATCGACTTGGTGGAGGAGATGACCAGCTTGCGCGCGTGCTCGCCGAAAGCCAGCTTCAACGCCTTGGTCTCGCCGGCGTCGTTGAGCTGGGTCGAGGTGCCGTGCGCGTTCACGTAGTCGACGTCCTGGGGCTCGATGCCGGCGTCGCGCAGGGCCAGCTTGATGGCCTCGGCGGGCGCCTGGCCGGTTTCGTCGGGCGCGACCTGGTGGAAGGCGTCGTTGGTGTTGCCGAAGCCGACCACCTCGCCGTAGATGCGCGCGCCACGCCCCTCCGCGTGCTCCAGCGACTCCAGGACGAGGGTCCCCGCGCCCTCGGCGGGAACGAAGCCGTCACGGTTGGCGTCGAAAGGCCGTGAGGCCCGCTCGGGGTCGTCGTTGCGCGTAGAGAGCGCCTTGAGGGCGTTGAAGGAAGCGATCCCCGTCTCGCAGAGGGAGGCTTCGGTTCCGGCCGCCAGCATCACGTCGGCGTGGCCTTCCCGGATGGCGCGCATCGAGGTGCCCATGGCGTGGGTGGACGCCGCGCAGGCGGTGACGATGGTCGAGTTCTGGCCCTTCATGCCGAACTGCATGGCGACCTGGGCGGCCGCGATGTTGGGAATCACCATGGTCGCGAACAGCGGATGCAGGCGGCCCCCGTGCAGATATTCGGACGCCATCGTGGTCATCATGTCGAAGCCGCCGATGCCGGTCCCCATCTCGATCCCGACGCGGTAGGGATCCTCTTTCGTCATGTCGAGTCGCGCGTCGTCGACCGCCATCCGCGACGCGGCGACGGCCAGGTGCGTGAAGCGCGCCGAGCGCTGCACCAGGCGACGATCCATGTGATCGAGCGGATCCCAATCCCGCACCTGGCAGGCGAACTTGGTGGCCAGCCGCTCGGTGGAAAAGCCCTCGATCGGCGCGGCGCCGCTCTTGCCTTCGATCAGCGAGCTCCAGTATTCGTCCAGCGACCTGGCGATCGGATTGACGGTGCCCATCCCGGTCACCACCACCCGCCGGCGGTCGTTTTTCATCGCGCCACAGCCTCCCGAATCTTATCGACGAGGCGGGCGCCGATCGCGTTGCGGGCGACGCGGATCGCGCTCTTGATGGCGCGTTCGTCGGAGCGCCCGTGCGCCACCACCACCACGCCGTCGATGCCCAGCAGCGGCGCGCCCCCGAACTCGCGCCAGTCGATGCGGTTCATGATCCGGCGCACGCCGGGCCGGATCAGCGCGCCACCGATCTTGCCCGTCACCGTGGTCGGGATCTCCTGGCGCAGGTTCTGGATGAAGAAGTCGGCGGTGGCCTCCGCCATCTTGATGGCGACGTTGCCCACGAAGCCGTCGGCCACCACCACGTCGGCCTTGCCCGCGAACACCTCCTTGGGCTCCACGTTGCCCACGAAGTTGAGGCCGCTGCCGTTGCGGCGCAGCCGGGCGTTGACCTCGCGCGTGAGCTCGTCACCCTTGCCGTCCTCCTCGCCGTTGGCCAGCAGGCCGACGCGCGGCCGTTCGCGGTGCATCAGCTCGCGCGCGTAGACGCTGCCCATGTGCGCGAACTGGACCAGGAACTCGGGCCGGGAATCGACGTTGGCGCCCACGTCCAGGAAGTAGGCGGTGCCGGAGGCGGTGGGCACCACGCTGCCCAGAGCCGGCCGCTCCACACCCCGGATCCGGCCCTGCAGGAAGAGCGCGGCGGCCATGATGGCGCCCGAGTTGCCCGCCGAGACCCAGCCCTCGGCCTCCCCCTGCTTGCACATGCGCGCGCAGACGCTGATCGAGGAGTCGGTCTTGGTGCGCACGGCCTGGGCGGGATGCTCGTCCATGGCGATGACCTGGGTGGCGGGGCGGAAGCGGAGACCGGGATGCCGCGCCACCAAGGACTGCACGCGTTCGGCCTGCCCGACCAGGATCAGCTCCAGGTCGGGCCACTCAGCGAGCGCCTGGGCGGCGCCCTTGACCACCGCCTCGGGCGCGTGGTCGCCGCCCATGCCGTCTATGGCTAAGCGCATCGGTTCCGGAGCCGCTCAGATGTCCAGGTTGCGCACGGCCTTGGCGTGCGCCTGGATGAACTTCTTGCGCGGTTCGACGTCATTGCCCATCAGCTTCTCGAAGGTGTCGGCGACCGCGGCGGCGTCCTCGATGTCGACCCGCAGCAGCACCCGCTTCTCGGGGTTCATGGTGGTCTCCCAGAGCTGGTCGGCGTTCATCTCGCCCAAGCCCTTGAAGCGGCTGACCTTGACGTTGGCGCCCATGCGCTTGACCTCTTTGTCGCGCTCGGCGTCGCTGTAGACCCAGGCGACCTGTTTGCCCTTCTCCACCTTGTAGAGCGGCGGTTGCGCCATGTAGATGTGCTGGCGATCGATCAGCTCCGGGAAGTAGCGGAAGAAGAAGGTGAGCAGCAGTGTGCGGATGTGGCTGCCGTCGACGTCGGCGTCGGTCATGGTCACGATCCGCCAGTAGCGCAGCTTGTCGTACTCGAAGCGCTCGCCGATGCCGGTGCCCAGGGCGGTGATCAGGTTGCGGATCTCCTCGCTGGTGAGGACCTTGTCGAGGCGGGCCTTCTCGACGTTGAGGATCTTGCCGCGTAGGGGCAGGATGGCCTGGGTGCGCCGATCGCGGCCGGCCTTGGCGGTACCCCCGGCGGAGTCGCCTTCCACGATGAAGAGCTCGCACTTCTGGGGGTCGCGCTCCGAGCAGTCGGCCAGCTTGCCGGGCAGCATGGTCGACTCCAGGAGCGACTTGCGCTGGACCAGGTCGCGGGCCTTGCGCGCGGCCTCCCGAGCACGCGCGGCGGTGAGCGACTTCTCGATGATGCGGCGGCCCTCGGAGGGGTTCTCGTCGAGGTACTGGCTGAGGCCGTCGGTGAGCACCGTGGAGACGTGGCCCTGGACCTCGGCATTGCCCAGCTTGGTCTTGGTCTGGCCTTCGAACTGGGGCTCCAGGAGCTTGACGCTGATCACCGCGGTGAGGCCCTCGCGTACGTCCTCGCCGCTGAGGTTGGGATCCGACTCTTTGAGGAGCCCGGCCTTGCGCGCGTAGCGGTTGAGGGCGTTGGTGAGCGCGGCCCGGAACCCGGTGAGGTGGCTGCCGCCCTCGGCCGTGTGGATGTTGTTGGCGAAGGCCAGCACGTTCTCGACGAAGGTGTGGTTGTACTGCAGCGCGACCTCGATCTGGGTGGTCTCGACCTCACGGTCCACATAGAAGGGCGCCTGGTTGACCAGGCCTTTGCCGTGGTTGAGGTAGCGGACGAAGGCCAGGATCCCGCCCTCGAAATAGAAGGTGTACGGGTAGCCCAGCGCCTCGTCGGCGAGCACGATCTTCAACCCTTTGTTGAGGAAGGCCATCTCGCGCAGGCGGTGCAGGATCTGGTCGCGGTCGAAGCCGGTTTCCGGGAAGACCTGGGAGTCGGGCCAGAAGCGGATCAGGGTGCCGCGCGCGGTGCTCTTGCCGACCGTCTGCACGGGGGTTTGGGGAACCCCGCGCACGTAGTTCTGAGTGAACTCCTTGCCGTCGCGGAAGACGCGCGCCTCCAGGCGCTCGGCGAGGGCGTTGACGACCGAGAGTCCGACCCCGTGCAGGCCGCCGGAGACCTTGTACCCGCCGCCCCCGAACTTGCCCCCGGCGTGCAGCACCGTGAGCACCACCTCGAGGGCGCTGCGCCCGTCGTCCATCTTGTCGACGGGAATCCCGCGCCCGTCGTCGCGCACCGACATGCTGCCGTCGCCGTGGATGGTGACCGTGATCTCGGTGCAGTAGCCGGCCAGCGCCTCGTCGACGGAGTTGTCGACCAGCTCCCAGACCAGGTGGTGGAGGCCGCGCTGGTCGGTCGACCCGATGTACATGCCGGGACGCCGCCGAACCGGCTCCAGGCCCTCGAGGACCTGGATCTGTTCGGCGGTGTACGCCACGTCGGCGCCGAGGGGACGGGGGCGCAATCTGGGGCCGCCCGGGAGGTCTTTGGGAAGACTCACGAGGTGGCCGGCCGTCCCAGCGGTTGAAGTTGAAGAAAAGGCAACTGGGGAGGTGGCTCCGAATACAAATTCTACCCCAAAACGGGGTCCGACCGGCTGTTAAGGAGCCTTCTCGACGGGGTCTGAAGCCGGCCTCCAGCGCAGCACGGGTCGGCGCGCGGCCGCCACTTCGTCGAGGCGTCCCACGGGCAGGCTGACCGGCTCCCCGTGCAGACGCTCGGGGTCGCTTCGGGCCAGCTCGGCGACCTCCCTGACGGTGTCCGCGAAGGCGTCCAGGGTGGCCTTGGACTCGGTCTCGGTGGGCTCTACCATGACCGCCTCGGGAACGATCAGCGGGAAGTAGATGGTGGGCGCGTAGTAGCCCCGCTCGAGCAGCCCTTTGGCCACGTCCAGGGCCTTGATCCCGTGCTGGTTCAGGTTGCGCGCGGAAGCCACGAACTCGTGCATGCAGGGACCCTCGTGGGGCAGGTCGAGCACGCCCTGCAGGCGGCTGCGCAGGTAGTTGGCGGCCAGCACCGCATCCTCCGAGGCCTGGGCCAGGCCGTCGCCGCCCATGGCCAGGATGTAGGTGTAGGCGCGCACCAGCATGCCGAAGTTGCCGTAGAAGCTGCGCACCCTGCCGATCGACTGCGGGCGGTCGTGATCGAGCTCAAAGTGGCCGTTGCGCTGCTCGATCGTGGGCTTGGGCAGGAAAGGCTCCAGGTCCTTCTTCACGCCCACCGGTCCGGCTCCCGGCCCGCCCCCGCCGTGGGGCGTGGTGAAGGTCTTGTGGAGGTTCATGTGCACGGCGTCGAAGCCCATGTCGCCGGGGCGGCAGATCCCCATCAGCGCGTTCAGGTTGGCGCCGTCGTAGTAGAGCTTGGCGCCGGTGGCGTGGACCATCTCCGCCACCTCCAGGATCTCCCGCTCGAAGAGGCCCAGCGTGTTGGGGTTGGTGAGCATGAGCGCGGCCACCCGCTGGCTGAGCTTGGCCTCCAGGTCGGCCACGCTGATGCGGCCGTCGGCGCCGGACCGCACCTCCACCACCTGGAAGCCGCAGAGGGCGGCACTGGCCGGGTTGGTGCCG
>Ga0070707_100006677_pt1 | contig 10689 bp, 11 predicted proteins | sample KBSK5502metaG_FD_65468 | JGI IMG/M metagenome (GOLD analysis project Ga0070707, IMG submission 65468) | Corn, switchgrass and miscanthus rhizosphere microbial communities from Kellogg Biological Station, Michigan, USA - KBS K5-50-2 metaG | ecosystem: Host-associated > Plants > Roots >... | reverse complement strand
ATCGGCACGCTCATGGGGACCATCGACGCGTCCATCGTTAACGTCGCGCTTCCTCATGTCCAGGCGTCCTTCGGGGTCGCGGTCACGGAAGCGACCTGGATCACGACGGCCTACCTCGTCGCGCTCGTCGTGATCCTGCCGCTCACAGGATGGCTCGGATCCACATTTGGGCGGAAACGCGTCTATCAGATCGGGTTGATCGTCTTCACGGGAGCCTCGGTGCTCGCCGGCGTCGCGCCCTCGCTTCCCGCGCTCATCGCCGCCCGAGTGCTGCAGGGCCTGGGCGCCGGCGTCCTCGGCCCGACGGAGCAGTCGATTCTGCGCGAGACGTTCCCGCCGAAGGAGCAAGGCCTCGCCACCGGCCTCTATGGGATGGTGGTGTTGCTGGGGCCCACCATCGGTCCGCTGCTCGGCGGCTGGATCACCGACGCCTACACGTGGCGCTGGATCTTTTTCATCAACCTGCCGGTAGGCCTCCTCGCGTCCGCGATGGTGGCCGTCATCGTCCGTGTCCGTGAGGCTCCGCGGATGCGGACGGGCCGGGCCGCGTTCGACTTCGTCGGCATCGGCCTGATGGCCGCCGGGCTGTCCAGCCTCGTGGTCGTCCTGGAGCAGGGAAACCGGTGGGACTGGTTCGACTCGCCCCTTGTGTGGGCGCTCACCCTGACCGCGGTGTCGGGCCTCGTCCTCTTCGTCCTCTGGGAACTCATCGGCACGGAGTCGCCCGCGGTCGACCTGCGGATCCTCAGCAGCCGCGCGTTTACCGCGGGGTGGGTGAGTATCGGCATCGTCGGGTTCGGCCTGATCGGCGGCCTCGTGCTCCAATCGCTTTTCCTCCAGCAAGCGTTGGGCTATACGGCCACGCAGACCGGACTCACCTTTCTTCCCCGGGGCCTCGTCACGATGGTGATCACCCCGGCCGCGGGGATTGTGACCGGCCTCATTGGCCCCCGGTACATCGTCGCCCCCGGCTTGATGCTCGCCGCATCGGTGATGTTCCTGATGTCTCGATGGACGCTCGACGCCGGCCCCGCGCAGATCGTCGTTCCCATGCTGCTGCTCGGGCTCGGGCTCTCCCTCTTGCTGGTCCCGCTCTTCGGCTCGGCGCTGAACTCGGTGCCGCGACCCAAGGCGACGGGCGCGGCCGGCCTCATGAATTTGATGTTCCAGCTGGGAGGGTCGTTTGGGACGGCGATCCTCACGACGATGCTCGAGCGCGGCACCGACCTGTTTCACGCGCGTCTGGTAGAGCACGCCAGGCCTGATAACCCTGCGTGGACGGCGGCCCTGGGTCAGGTGACGGCGCTGATGACCGTGCGGGGCGGGAGCGACGCCACCGCCGGCCACCAGCAGGCGCTTGCCGCGCTCGACCGTCTGATTACCGGGCAGGCCGCCGTGCTCTCGTTTGAGCATGCGTTCCAAGTCATCACGCTGCTCTTTCTCGCCGCGCTGCTCGCGACGCCGTTTCTCCAAACGGGACGGCGGCCCGTATCCCCCGAAGCCCAGTCGATCGATCTGTGAGCCTGCCGCGCTGCTCTGCTCGCGTCGCGGTCGACCGGTTTGGAGGACAGAGCAGGATCGTCTAGAGAAGGGGTGGCGCAATGAATCCTCACGGAAACACGGTGCTGGTGACGGGTGGCGCCTCGGGGATCGGCCTCGCGATCGCGCAGGCGTTCTCGGAACTCGGGAATCGCGTCCTCATCTGCGGCCGCGATCCCGAAAAACTGGCGCGGGCGCAGCGCATGAACCCGTCGCTCCATGCCATCTCGTGCGACATCACCAAATCCAGTGACGTGGAGACGATGTTCGCGGCGATTGCGGAGCAGCATGGGGGTTTCAACATGCTGGTCAACAATGCCGGCAGCCTGATCCCGTCGGATTTTCTGACCGATGACGAGGCGCTGCCAAAGCGCGGCGAGAGATCGAGACCAACCTTCTTGGAACGCTCAGGATCACCAAGGCGGCGCTACCGCTCCTCCTGCACCAGGACGATGCGGCGGTTATCATGATCTCGTCCATCGTCGGCGTGGTCCCCTTGCCTCGCTCCGCGATCTACAGTGCTATGAAGGCGGCGCTGCATTCGTTCTCGATCTCCCTTCGTCACCAACTGCTGGGTACGCGGGTCCGCGTCTTTGAGGTCATGCCGCCGACGGTCGATACCGAGGTGGGCAAGGACATCGGCGGCAGGATGCTCTCTCCTGGTGCGGTGGCGAAGGCTGTGGTCACCGGCGTGCAGCGAGAGACGCATGAAATTCGGATGGGGCCGGCCAAGGCACTTTACGCGGTGCATCGAATCTCTCCCGGACTTGCGGAACGACTCCTCCGCCGTGCGACTTCGGTGCCCACACGCACCGGCGCAGGGCTTCCCGGAAGGTCACCGAACTCCGGGAGATAGCGCAACTGCGGCGCGGAAGTAGGTGACACGGATGGCCGGCATGCGAGAGGCTGGCGAACAGCCAATGGGCCCGAGCCTGCGCGGCCTCCTCCCCATTCTGGTGGTCGACGTGGCGTGCCCCTACCTGGCCTACCGGCTTCTGACCCAGTACGTCCCCGGGATCTCCACCACCATCGCGCTCGAGCTGGCCGGCGTGTTTCCGGCGGCGGGGAGCGTCGTGAGCCTCCAAGATCGTGTTGATCAGAGAGTCCTTCGTCACGGGTGCCCTCGGCATCGTGTGCCTCGTCTCGTTCCTGTTCCCGCGGCCGCTCTTGTTCTACATTGGCCGGGAGTTCTCAACGGGGAACGACCCGACGCGAATCGCCGCGTTCAATGACCTCTGGCGGTCCGCCGGCGCCCGCTATGCCTTTCGATTGATGACGGTGGTCTGGGGGATTGGCTGGGTGAGCGAGTTTCTGCTTCGGGTGTTGCTCGTCTTGACCCTGACGGTGGGGCAGGTGTTGATCGTCTCGCCGATCATCTTACAGGGCATCACCGCGGCGTTGATCGTGTGGACGATCTCTTACGCCCGCGCCGCCAGGCGGCGGGGGGAGGAGTTGCGCCGCGCGGCGGGCTAACGCCGAGAAGCCGGCAGCGCGGCCTTAGATAGGCAAGAGATCGCAGAAGCACCAGGCGTCTCGCTGTACGACGTCCCCGGGTGTGATGCCGACGTCCCTCTGGAAGATTGGTCCACCTGAGACGAAGGTATGAAACTCCCCGTTCTCGCCACAGGGGTCGATGGTCTGGGGGAGATCCGCAAGCAAGGCATGGTCGAAGGCCCGGCCCGCGAACGATCCGTCCAGCACCCGGGTGTCGACGCAGGTGAGGATGGCGGTGAACCCTTGATCAATGAAGCGGCAGGCCAGGTCCCGGGTCTCGCGGTGCCAGATCGGGAAGATCGGCGTCATTCCCGTCTGGGCCAGCCACTGCTCCCGGTAGCGGCGAATGTCGGCCAGGAAGAGGTCGCCGAAGGCGATCACGGTCACGCCTTCGATTCGAAACCGCTCAAATGCGGCCTCCATCCGCGACTCGTACGCCTGATTGGTGGCGGCCTGCGGGATGGAGACCACGTGCAGGGGGAGCCCCAGCGCGTCGGCCTGCTGCTCGAGTAGGGCGCGACGGACGCCGTGCATGCTCACCCTGTCATATCCTTCCGTGACCGTGGTGAGGAGCGCGGCGACCGACCGAGTCCCGTCACGCAGGATCTCGGCGAGGGTCATACAGCTGTCCTTGCCGCCGCTCCAGGATAGGAGGATTCGCTCTCCCAAAGCGATCCGAAGGGGAAGGGGGCGCCTGCGAAGTGCCTAGCTCGACGGGGCTCTCTGGCTTTCGCGCTTGATCGTCCGGACGCCTCGACTGGCGTCGTGGTAGCTGCGGTTCGCCTGCACGCCGAAATAAATGGTGGCGAGGGTCAACACAAACAACCCCCAGACGAGCGCAAACATCCTGTTGCTCAACTCCGCGGTCAGCAGCGAGATCAGGAACGCGATCGAGGCGCCGAACGTGATCCCGAAGAACACCAGATGCACCGCGAACGAGGTTGACGCTACGCTGATCTGATCGAGTTCCCGCTCGCTCACGCTATACATCTCGATCACCCGGGGAACGGGGACGATGGTGACTTCTCCAAGCAGCGTGTCCTCCGGAAGATCGGGCTGGGTCCGCGGCATGGGTGATTCGTCGATTCGGGTCTCCACGGCCATCGGTTCTCCCTCCATTACGGTGGGTTCGGGGCTTCGTGTCGAGCGACTTCGTCTGTGCCTAAACACTCTATGCCCTCCCGCTCCCGGCTCTAGACACCGCGACCCCGGATCGGGTTTTCAAGCCGGGGGGGCATGTGTCCTTTTCTCCCGCGAACTTTCGGAGGATGTCCATCAACGGGATCGAACTCAGGGCGGGTACCCACTTCACTCGCCGGGTGGTGAACCTCGTGAGCCGGGACATACACATGGCCGAACACCCGCGGGACAGCCAGCGCATCGCCGTCGACACCGCCGCCGACGCCTTGGTGGAAGCGCTGCGATTGAACGGCGTCGAGTTGATCTTTGCCAACCTCGGCACGGACCACCCGCCGCTGATCGAGACCTTCGCGAAGTTTCGCAGTCTCGGACAGCCAGTCCCGCGGATCCTCATCTGCCCGCATGAGGTCGTGGCGCTGAGCGCGGCCCATGGATTCGCTCAGGCGACCGGCCGGCCTCAAGCCCTCATCGTGCATGTCGATGCGGGCACCGCCAATCTGGGCGGAGCGGTGCACAACGCGGCTCGAACACGCGTCCCGGTGTTCATCCTGGCAGGGCGCACGCCGTTTACCGATCGCGGGGAACTCCGGGGGAGCCGGGATTTGTACGTGCAGTTCCTGCAAGACGTCTACGATCAGGCCGGCATCGTCCGGCCCTATGTGAAATGGGAGCACGAATTGCACCGCGGAGCCAACGTCGGGCATATCGTCCAGCGAGCGCTCCGCCTCGCCGTGGCGGATCCCCCCGGGCCGGTCTACCTTACGGCTCCGCGCGAGGCGCTGGAGGAACCCGTGCAGGTCGTCGAAATCGCGGACCCCGCGCGCGCGGCTCCCCCGCGTCCTTCCGTCCCCGCCGCTCCCGCGCTTCAAGAGATGGCACGCTGGCTCTGCGAGGCCGAGCGACCGATCGTGATCACGAGCTACGCGGGCCGCAACCCCGCGGCCGTGGCCGCGCTCGTCGCGCTGGCGGATCACCTCGCGCTCCCCGTGCTCGAGATGCCCCCCCGAGCCTATCTCAACTTCCCGACCGATCACCCGCTCGCGCTCTCTGTGGGGAGAGACGCTCGCCTCGACAACGCTGATCTCGTTTTGGTCCTCGACTGCGACGTCCCGTGGATCCCCTCGCAGGCGCCACCCCCAGCGACGGCGCGCATCATTCATCTCGACATCGATCCTGTGAAGGAGGACCTCCCGCTCTGGTTATTCCCCGCGCATGTGTGCGCGCGGGTAGACATGGCGGCGACGCTGCCGGCGCTGCTCGAGGAAGTCAGGCGCAGCTGGTCGTCCACGACAGCGGAGCGCGTGCGCATCCGGCGTGAGCGCGTGGAACGTGAGGTCCGCAAGATGCGCGAGGAAGGGCGAACGCTCGCCATGCGGCCGGCCCCCGGCGAACCGATGACCGCGGCCAACCTGACGGCTCAGCTGGCGGACGCCCTGTCGGCGGAGACGGTGGTCGTGTCGGAACTGGCGTCCAACGCGGCCGAGGCGACCCGGCATCTCCCACGGTCGGTTCCCGGATCCTACTTCGCGTCGGGCGGGGCCAGCCTCGGCTGGGGACTCGGCGCATCGATCGGCGTGAAGCTGGCCCGTCCCGACGCCGAGGTTGTCTGCCTGGTGGGTGATGGGTCGTTCATCTTCGGCGTACCCTCGGCGGCGTTGTGGGTGAGCCGGCATTATGGGACGCCGTTCCTGGCCGTCGTGTACAACAACCGAGGCTGGGCGGCCGCCAAGGGCGCCACGGCCCGGCAGCATCCCGAGGGATACGCCGTCCGGAGCCGGGACTTCTCCTCCAGCTTTGGAGAGGGCGTAGACTTTTCCATCGTGGCGCACGCGGCGGATTGCTTCGGGGAGCGCGTCCGGTCGGCAAAGGATCTTCCGGCGGCCATTGCGCGGGCCCGCGAGGCCGTCCGCAAGGGGAAGACCGCGGTCCTGGATGTGCTGATCACCCCGGTGGGAGGCGACGACCGATGACGATCGGACGACTGCGCGCCGGCATGCTCTCCTGGCTGGCCATCGCCCTGCTCGGCGGGCCCGCGGCCCTCGGTGCGGCACCCCCGATTCATGTCGGATATCTCGGCACGTCGGGCGATGCCGGGATCTTCATCGCGCTGGACAAGGGATACTTTGCCGAGCAGGGTCTCACCGTGTCTCCGGAGCGGTTCGGCGTCGGCGCCGATCAGATGGCCCTGTTGGGCGCGGGGCGGTTGGACGTGGCCAGCGGGGCACCCAGCCCCACGCTGTTCAACGCCGTGTCCCGGGGGCTCCCCATCAGCGTCGTCGCCGACAAGGGGTCGCTCCGAAAGGGGTTTGGCTTCAACGTCCTCGTCGTCCGCAAGGCGCTCATCGACTCTGGCCAGTTCAAAGGGTTGAGCGATCTCAGGGGACGCGTCATCGCTGCCCCGACGGCATCCGTTGTGAACTTCGAGGACTATCTTATCCTCAAAAAGGGCGGCCTCACCCCGCGCGACGTCACGATCGAGGATATCGGCTTTCAGGACCAACCGGCGGCCATGGCGAACGGCAGGATCGATGCGGCCGTGATGGTTGAGCCGTTCGGCACCGCAACCGAGTCACGCGGCGTCGGCAAGATCGTCATGACCCTCGATCAGCTTCTTCCCGACTTTCAGGTCGCTTTGATCTACTACAATACGTCGTGGGCACGTGCGCACTCCGACGACGCACGCCGGTGGATGGTCGCATACGTCAAGGCGCTCCGCTACTACAACGATGCGCTTCACAACCAACAGATCCGGGACGACGTGATCACGATCCTCGCGGCGCACACGCCCATCAAAGACCGCGCCGTGTACGACAAGATGGTATGGCCCGGATTCAACCCAGACGGCGCGGTGGCGTGGCGGGGACTCCTCGACTACGAGCGGTGGTTATTAAACGAACACCAGATCACCGAATTCGTCGCGCCCGCCCGGTTCCTCGACCAGTCGTATGTTGAGAACGCGGTGAAGATTCTCGGCCCCATCCGGCCGTAAGCCTTGCGGATCGAGGCACAGGGATGCTGTCGAGTTCCGCCGCGCGCCGTCAGCGCGGCGGCCAGAACACGCGCTTTCCGACCGGGGTGAAACCTACCGCAAGATCAAGTGGCCGGTGGCCCAGAGAAGTAATCCGCCCAGCAGCAGCAGTGCAAACCACATCGCGCGTCCCTCCTTACGAGGAGATTTCCCCCTAACTGCCAGGTATGCCCGCTTCGAATCGCCGGCAGACGTTCAGTGTTCCCTCAAACTTCCCAGAGAGTGCCGTCGTGTTGTACCACCGCGGCGTTGTTCAGGATGCTGACCATTTGGCCCGCGAACGCCTCTGACTTGCCCTGATCGTGGTCGGGTTCTATCATGGGCGCCTCCCTTCCGGCCTCCAGGAAGACATCTTTTCTTACCTTGCGGTGATCGTCCCTTTTGCATCCGAGGCCTGGGGCGCCCGGCCGCAGGAGACCCGTCCCCCCTCCGCCAATCTCCTGGCAGGAAAATTCCGGCGGGACGACCTCGGACACCCGCGTCTCTTCGGGTCGCCTAGGGGTTCGACACCACCCGAAAGGTTGCAGCGAGAACCTGATTCCCCGGCACACGCAACCCCGGCCTCTATGAACGCCGTTTTCGAGGGCATATGGCGGTACGTCCCCAAGCCCGATCGGACCAACGCCGGGATGTGGGCTATCGGCGCAGGCCACGCGATGACGCACTCCTACTCCGCGGCGTTCTATCTGCTGCTCCCGTTCCTGGCCAAAGACCTGGGGCTCACCTACAGTCAGGTCGGGCTCATCATCTCCCTCCGCCAGTTCATGAGCACGGTGGTGAACCTGCCGGCGGGCATGGTCGTGGATACCCTGGGGAAGCGCAGCCTCTTCATGAGCCTCGCCCTGGCATGGGCCGCCGTGCCGTACCTCTTCATCGGTTTGACCGCGAGCTACACGGTCATGCTCGTGTGCATGGGCGTGGCGGGTATTGGCAACTTCCTCTGGCATCCGGCGGCGATCACCGCGCTCTCGGAAATGTACCCCACCCGTCGTGGATATGGTCTGGCGCTCCACGAACTCGGGGCGAACCTCGGGGACACCCTGACGCCGCTGGCGGCCGGGTTTCTTCTGGCCGCGTTCAACTGGCGCCGTACGCTCCTCATCATCGTCGCCGCGGGTCTGCTCTTGACGCTGGTCATCCTGCGGATGATGCTCCATGTCCACCGGCAGCGCAGCGTGCCATCTCCGCGCACCCTCACCTTGACGAACTACGCGAAGGGACTGCGTATGCTCCTCCGCAACGGGCGTCTCATGATCCTGGCGTTGGTCTCGGGCGTCCGCGCGATGACGCAGCTTGGCTTGAGCACGTTTCTCCCGCTGTACCTATTGAACGAGCTCCATGTGCCGGCGGCGCTGATGGGTCTCTATCTGGCGGTCGTCCAGGCATCCGGGATGGTCGCGACCCCGATTGCGGGCACCCTCTCGGATCGCCTGGGACCGAAGCGGGTCGCCACGGCGGGGATGTTCACCACGAGCGTCGTCGTCTTGGGCTTTGCCGTGCTCCACCTGGGCGCGGCGTTTGTCGCGGCGCTCGCGCTGCTCGGATTCTTCGTCTATTCCATGCGCCCGGCGATCTTCCGTTGGGCGATCGGCGTCGTCCCGCGCGAATACGAGGGCACCGCCGTGGGCATCTTGTTCACCACCCAAGCCCTGCTGCCCACCGCGATGCCGATCGTCGGGGGATACCTTGCGGACCGCTACGGACTGCTGTCGATCTTCTACGTGATCGCCGGGACGGTGCTGGTCGCGAACCTGGCCCTGCTCTTCGTGCCCGACATTCAAAGGCCGGCGGTGAAGCTTGCCAGACAGGAGACGTGAGATGCGCGACCCCAACGCTGTAAAATCCACCCTCGCGTCCGCCATCCGGCTGTTGACGGCTGAAGGCTTGATGGATTTCAACGGGCACATGAGACGGAACCATCTAGAAGTGCCTTCGTTCCGGCAAGAGCGTTTAACGATCGGTGAACGCCAGTTTGGCGCCGAGTGCGACAAACGCGCCCGCGAAAGTCCGCCGCATCCACGTTAACACCCGCGGCCGTGAGATGACATGGTTGCGAATCAGCGCGGCGAACAGCCCGTAGCCGACGAAGACGATGAACGTGAGTAGCATGAAAACGGTGCTCAGCACGAACATGTGTGAGAGCGGGCGTGGTTCATTGGCGCTCACAAACTGCGGCAGGAATGCAAAGAAGAAAATTGACAGTTTCGGATTGAGGACGTTGATGAGAATCGCAGTGATGATCACCTGAAGTGCCGAGCGGCTGCCGACCTCGTTTTCGACGCGGAGCGCCCCGTGCTCCCTCAGCGCGTTCCAAGCCATGTAGAGAAGATAGGCCACGCCCAGGTATTTGAGGGTCTGGAATGCCAGCGCGCTCGTATGCAAAAGTGCTGCCAGACCCAGAATCGCCGCCGCCATGTGCGGGACGATGCCAAGAGTGCATCCGAACGCGGCAACGACGCTTGCGCGAGGCCCGCGCGAGAGACCGGCGGCCAGCGTATAGAGCACGCCGGTGCCGGGTGAAACGACAACGACAAGCGACGTTACCAGAAAGTCGATGCTCATAGCCGAAGAAGACGCTCAGCGTTGCCGTGAGCGATCTTGTCCCTGTCGGCAGGACTGACCGGTGCGGCGTTGATGAAGGTTTGGCCCTCTTCATTCGTGCTGTACGGGTAGTCGACAGAGAAGATGATCCTGTCGGCCCCAACGACTTGCAGCGCGCACAGCAGAGGCGGGTCGGCGAAGAATCCGCTGGTGGTGATGTAGAAGTTCTCGACGAAATAGTCCTTTACGGCGCGCTCAAGCTGGGTGATCCCCCTGTTGAGGCACATGTCGGCCCGGCCGAGCATGAAGGGAACGGCTTCCCCCATGTGGCCGATGACGCATTGCAAACGCGGGAAACGGTCGAAGACGCCGGCGACAATCAGGCGAAGCGCATGCAAGCCGGTCTCGATGTGCCAGCCCCAGGCGGCGGTCGAAAGCCAGCGGCTCATCGACGGTGACAAGTTTCCGTAATAGTCCTCCCGCACCGCGGCCGGCGGGAGGCCGGGGTGGAGATAGATCGGGACGTCGAGGGCCTCGGCGCGCTCGAAGATCGGCCAGAAGAACTGGTCGTCCATGAAGCGGTCGTGGGTGCGGCCGTTGATCAATGCACCCTTGAAACCGAGCGTGCTGACGGCCCGTTCGAGCTCAACTGCAGCCGCGTTGGGGTCGGGGGTCGGCAACGTGGCGAAACCGCAGAAGCGGCTGGGGTGACGGGCGACGGCCTCGGCCAGCGCATCGTTGGCGTCCCGGGCCAGGGGAACCGCGTCGGCAACATCAAGTGTCTCCACGCTCGGATACGTATGGGAGAGGACTTGCATATCGATTCCGGCGGCGTCCATATCGGCCAGTCTTTCGGCTCCCAGGTCGTCGAGCTTCCTCAAGACCTCTGAACCGTGACGGAGTGCTTGCGGGCCCAGCCTCCGAAGGGTGTTGGCCCACTCGCCAGA
>Ga0070707_100006676_pt1 | contig 10689 bp, 5 predicted proteins | sample KBSK5502metaG_FD_65468 | JGI IMG/M metagenome (GOLD analysis project Ga0070707, IMG submission 65468) | Corn, switchgrass and miscanthus rhizosphere microbial communities from Kellogg Biological Station, Michigan, USA - KBS K5-50-2 metaG | ecosystem: Host-associated > Plants > Roots >... | reverse complement strand
CGACACTCCAGTCGATACGGCTCGGATAACATCTAGGCGTTATCCGGCAACATCCGGGCGATTTCGGTGGTTGCGGGGGCCCGCAATCACCGACATCGAACAACCTGATCTTCGACGTTGACCTCTTCTGACAAGTTCTACGCCGACGCCAATACTCTCTCGCAACCGTCGGCGCCTGAGTTCGCTGGGAATTGATGCGGGAAAAACCTGGGAACATGGGAACCGGACTGGATCTTCCCGGCAATCTGCTGACCTGGGAGGGATGTGACCACGTCAAGCCGGCCTAAGGCCCGCCGATCCGATCCCTGACGCAACGGCCCTTCTACCGGACGACGCCATCCATGGCGTCAACACCTGCCCCCATCTCAGGCACGCGTGCACGGCTATCATGCGCGTAAGTAACTTGACGCCTATCCTCGGACCCGGCGGCGCTGGGTCCACGTGTCACCGCGCGGATGCCCCGTGGCATCTCGCGCCGATCCTGTCAGAGCGCGCGGGACAAGCCAAACCGGAGCCTCGAGGCACCGAGCGGTGAACCAGGAGGGCATCGAAGATAGGTTTCCACTGCTGGCTCCCGCCTGGTGAAGGGCGAACGGGATGGTGGTCGCTGCCGTCGGCCCTCAGATCCGCGACGGAGTTAACCGGGGGGTTGACGCCGCACCTCGTCAACAAGTCCCTCGCGGAGCATGTATTCGACGATGAACGTGACGGTCGTGTCCAGCGGAGGGTCGCCGGCGACATTGCCTGCCTCTTCGCGCGCCTGTCGGTAGCGCGTGTTGCTGTAGCGCTTGTCCTGCATGGCCTCGATCTTCGCGTAGGACCGGTTGAAGAAATCCAGGAGCGGGTAGAGGAGGTCGTCCTTGGTGCAATAGTCGTTCATCTTCTTCAGGAAGTCCGGAATGTCGTGGTACGTGAACTCGTACCCGTACAGGTGGGTCATCGCGCGAGTCACGTCCATGATGTTGTAGTACTCGTCCGTCGTGATGTGGAACGTGTTGCCGTCCGTGCCCGGCAGGCCGAAGATCGCCGCCACGTTGTCCGCTACGATGTCTGCCGGGAGAAAGCTGATCTGGTTCCTTGCCTTCACCGCGATCCCATACCGGATCATGAAGGCCAGCAGCCGGATACCAATATCGTCCCGGCTTCCCACGCCGCCGCTCGAAGGCGAGATGAGTGACGGTCGGTAGATCCGGACATCCAGCCCTTTCCTTCCAGCCGCCAGAACGAGCTGCTCGGCCACCCATTTCGTCTGAGCATAGCCGAAGTCAAGATGCGCCATCTCCTCGTTGAAATCGGACTCCGAGAGGACGCTCTGGGTCGACCACCCGAAGATGAACGTGCTGGATATGAAGTGGAAGGCCTTCTTGGAGCCGGTGAAGGAGAGGCGCAGCAGCTCCCGCGTGCCTTCGACGTTGTGCGGCCTGAGCACATCGTAGTTCAACACGTAATTCACCAGCGCCCCGTTATGACAGATCGCCTGGACACGCTCAGCGAGGAATTCCCACTGCCGCAGGGACAGGCCAAGGCGGTCCGCGGCAAGGTCCCCGCAGAGTACGTGAACCCGCGAATCGATGTCCGCGTCGAGGGTGGGGGTCCATATCTGCGCGTGGCGAAGCGCTGCACGGAGCCGGTCTTTGCCGTGCGCCGGATCGGTGGCGCGCACCAGCGCATAGAATGTGTGCGACGTCCTTCTGAGCAGGCTGGCTAGAAGGAAGGCGCCGAAGAAACCCGAGGCCCCGGTGATGAGGACGTTGGAGACGGGCGTGGCCAGGTGATCGTCCGATTCCGCGGGAAAGGTGAGCTGGGAGTCCGCCCGCATGCACGCCGACTCATTGGCCTCGTGCTCCTCGCGCAAAATCCGGAGGAGCTCGCGCAAGGCCTCGAGCGGCTTCTGGGGGTCCCGCTCCGCCTCTTCGAGGAGCCCGAAGAGCTGGGTGATGGTGAGCTTCTGAAGGAGCCGGACGTCCACCTCGTCAGCCAGCTCGCCCGCGCCGTGCTCCACCAGCAGATCCTTGATGTCCCCGATGAGAGTCACCATCGTGAGCGAGTCCATACCGAGCTCGGCGATCGTGAACTCCTCGCGGCCAGTGAGATTGTAGAGCTCGGCGACGTAACGAAAGCGGTCCCGCAACCCGGTCAGGTCGGAGCCGGCTTCACGCCCCCGGCTGATGTGCGACTCGATGACGGGAAGCTCACCCGACAACCAGGTCTCACGGACCTTGCTCCTCGAGATCTTCCCTGATGTGGTCTTCGCGATCGAGCGCCTGCGGACGAAGGCGACGGTGTGGGGCTCGATGAAGTACTGGGTCCTGATCGCGAGCGCGATGGCCGCGGCGTCCGGAAGACGGCGTTCGTTCCTGACTTCCGCCACTACCACCACGCGAGTCTCTCCGTCGAGATCGGTCGAAAAGACCGTCGCGGACCCCTTCCGAATCTCGGGACTGGCCCTCTCGACGATCGCCTCGATATCTTGCGGATAGTAATTGACGCCCCGCACGATGATCAGATCCTTGACACGCCCGCAGACGAAGAGCTCTCCCTCGTGCAGGAAGCCCAGGTCTCCCGTGCGGAGGTAGCCACGACCGGTATGGTCGTTCGCGATCGCGGCCTCGAACGTCTCTTGAGAGAGATCCGGCCTATTCCAGTAGCCGCTGCACTTGCTCTCCCCGTCAAGCCAGATCTCGCCGATCCGGTTCTCGCCGAGATCTGTTCGGAGGTCGGGATCCACGATCCGGAGGTCGATCCTCTCGAGTGGCTTTCCGCAGCTGACCAGTTGGATCTGGTTGTTGTTTCGCTGCTGCGCCGACTCGACGTGCAGTGTCCGCTGCTGGAGTAGCAGTTTGTTGACGGTAAGGGTTTGGCGGCCGTGGAGCGAAACCGCGAGGGTGTTCTCCGCCAGGCCGTAGGCCACCATGTACGCTTCGGAGCGGAGGCCGTAGTGCTGAAAGCGCTCGCGGAAGCGGCGGAAGGTGTCCGGCCGAACCGGCTCGGCCGCGTTCATCATGAGCTGCAGCGAACTGAGGTCGATGCTTCGGAGGGCCTTGTCGGGAAGTTTGTCCTCGCGGAGGCAGTAGTCGTACGCGAAGTTTGGAGCAGAGGTGATGGTGGCCCTGACCCGGCTGATCGTTTCCATCCAGAGCGCGGGGCGCCGGAGGAAGTCGAGGGGCGAGAAGCCGTAGCACTCGCCTCCCAGGATGACTGGGTACATGTAGTACCCGATGAATCCCATGTCGTGGTACTGCGGGAGCCACGATACGCCGATCGGGCAGTGCTGGATCGTGCTCTGGCCGTTCGCAATCACGTTGCGATGCGACACCATGACGCCCTTCGGATCACTGGTGGAGCCCGAGGTGTACTGAAGGAAGAGGATCGGGTTCGGGTCTTGGCGGGCGGGTGAGGGCGCGAACCCGTGCACATCATCCGTCGTCAGCCACCCGCGATCCGAATGCATCGGAGTCTCGTTGGAGATCACGGCCAATCGCTGCGCGGTAAGTCGGTGCGAGCGGAGAAATCCAGTGGTCGTCAGCGCCGCCTTTGCCTCGCAGTCGTGGGCGATCAACTTGAGTTTTGCAAGTCCGGCCTCGAGGTTTATCGACGACGGTGCGTAAACGGGAACAGCTATCACGCCGATGCGGGCGCAGGCGAAGAAGGTCGCGATGGTCTCCAGGCCGGGTGGGTACACGAGCAGGACTCGGTCTCCATTCCTGAGGTCGGCCTTCTCCGAAAGATAGACGGCGAGGTCCGCGCTTCGCTCGAGGAGGGACCGATAGGTGTAGGATTCCCGTTCCTGGCCAGCGATGTCCAGAAACGTGTAGAGGCGCTTCTCGGGTTGTTCGACGCTCCAGTGCTCAAGCCAGTCGGTAATCGTTTTCATCTGACTTGACAGGAAACCAGAGGGTCCATGAGGATGGTGGGCTGTTTTAGCACGGCGACGCACGCTGGTCAATGCCCTCGTGGCGTTAAATCGCACCGTGCCGCACTCGTAGTCTCTCCCGAGGCGGCACCGGCGAGCGGAGCGGTTCGTCGCATGCCTCTTCTATGGACAGAGAGCGTCGATATGGTGACAGCAACTGCTGCGGCCCAGTGCGGACCTGCTCCATTGACAAGAATGCCGACAGCGTTGGGTAAGTTTCGCGTTCATGCGAGCCACGGCGGGGCGTCTCTCGAGAGCGCCCGCTCGACGACCGGGCCGGCGCCCGAGCGCGACCGTTCAAGAAGCAGTTCGTGCAGCGAATGCTTGATGTAGGGTAGCGTGTGCCAAATGAGCTCGTCGGCGCGGGCGGATAGTGTCAGGGGCAGGTCCCCTCTCCAGAACACTCTCGTAGAGATGGAGGGGGTCGCCAAGAGCTACCGGACGGGCGAAATCGTTGCGCAGGTCCTGCGCGACGTGGACCTCCGCATCGCCAGGGACGAATTCGTGGTCATGTTCGGCGTATCGGGGTGCGGCAAGACGACGCTCCTGAACCTGATCGGCGCTCTCGACGTCCCGTCAGCCGGCACCATCGCCGTCGACGGCGAGCGCATCTCGTCCATGACCGAACGCGCGCGGACGCGATTCCGCGCCAACAAGGTCGGCTTCGTGTTCCAGTTCTACAATCTCCTACCGACCCTCACCGCGCTCGAGAACGTCGAGGCCGCCCTCGAGATCCTCCCCCTCGACTCCTCGGAGATTCGGAGACGTGGCATCCACTACCTGTCCGCCGTAGGCATGGAGGACAAGCTCGCCAAGTTTCCCGCCCAGCTGTCCGGCGGTGAGCAGCAGCGCGTGGCAATCGCCCGCGCCCTCGCCAAGGAGCCCCCGCTGATCCTTGCCGATGAGCCCACCGGGAACCTCGATGAAGGCACCGGCCTCGAGGTGATGCGGGTCATGAGCGATCTGCGCCGCCGTACCGGTGCGACCATGGTCGTGGTGACGCACAATCCGCGCCTCACGACCTTCGCCGACCGGGTGCTCCATATCGAGCGCGGCCAGATCCAGAAGTCGTGTGACTCCGCGCCGGCCGATCCATGACGCGGCTCCGCCTCAAGATGGCACGCGACCTCTGGCGCATGAAGTGGCGCGCGCTGGCCATTATCCTGACGCTCGCGAGCGGTGTGGCCGTGTACGCCGGCTTCTACATGGGCATTCTCAGCCTGCTCTGGACCCGCGACAGCATCTACAGCGAGCTCCATTTCGCCGATCTCGAAGTACGATTCCTGCCCGATGACGCACGCAATCTCCCCGACCTCTCAAGGCTGGACGGCGTCGCCAGGATCGAGCGCCGGCTCGTCTTCCCGGGTATCGTCCGACCGGCCGGCCAGCCTCCGCTCACGGTGATCATGACGTCTCTCGACGTGCCGACTCCCGGCATCCACTCGTTCAAGTTCCTGGCCGGCCGGCCCTTCCGGGCGGACGAGCTGGATGCGGTCGTCATCGACGCCTCCCTGGCGTCCTATCACGGCTACAAGATCGGGGACACTGTCGACATCAAGGTGGGCGAGGCGATCTATCACCGGCGCGTCGTCGGCGTCGCCATCACGCCGGAGTACTTCGTCTCCACGTCGAACCCGACCTACTTCGTCCCGGAGCGGGGAAGCCTCGGCTTTATTTTCGGCAATCTCGAGGCCATGTCCGATGCGCTCGGCTTCACCCTCGTCAATGATCTCGTCTTCCTCTTCGACGCCGGGGCCGATCCGGCCCTCGTCAAGCAGCGGGTGCTTACCCGGCTCCGCAAGCTCAATATCGAGCAGGTCAGTCCCCGGGACCGCCATTTCAGCTACCAGTACGTCCAGCTGCAGCTGGAGAGCACACGGGTCTTTCTCCCGGCGCTTGTAACCGTCCTCATGGCGCTGACCTTCATCGTCGTCTCGATCAACGTGAGCCGGATGATCGCGGTGGAGCGACGACAGATCGGCGGCCTCATGGCGCTCGGATATGGGCCGTGGAGGCTCCTGGGCGCCTACCTCGAGGCCAGCCTCTTTCTCGGACTCATCGGCGGCCTCCTGGGCGTCGCCTCCTCGCTCTGGGTCCGTGATTTCTTTGCGGTCGCCTCGGCCAGATCGATGGGGATGCCCGAGGTGCGCATGACCACCGACACCCTGACCATGCTCCGCGGAGTCGGCTACGACGTGGCCGTCGCCCTCGTGGCGACGGCTATTCCGGTGCTCAGGCTTCTTCGACTGCCGACTCAGCAGGTCATCAGGGAATCGCCCAGCCCGCCAGTGTTCCGGTCGGCACCGGCGCTTCGGGGTCTCGCGGCGCTTGTCCGGAGATTGCCCACCAGCTATCGCTACGGGCTGCGCAACCTGGGGCGCCAGCGCGTCCGCACTGCAGTGACGGTAGTGTCGATCGCGCTGGCCCTCGGCGTGGCGACGGCTTATCGCCTAAGCCTCATATCCCTGAACTCGACGATGAGCGGCTGGCTCGAGAATGATCGGTGGAGTCTCTCGGTGGATTTCCTGTACCCGGTGCTGCTCGAGCGCGTGCAGGAGCTCAGCGCCATGCCCTCGGTGACGCAGACCGAGCCCTACCTGAGCTGTTATGTCCAGACTCTGGCGGGCGGGCGGGTCGGGGACTCCACGCTGATCGGCATCGACCCGGATGCCCGCTTGATCAACGTGATCGTGGTAGAGGGCCGCAAGTTCCGGCCGGGCGCCGAGCGGGAGGTCGTGCTCACGCGAGAGCTGGCCAAGCGCCTCGCCATCGCCGTCGGCGACGTCTTCCAGGTCGAGGCGATGGGTCAGACATACCCCGTCCGCCTGGTCGGCCTGTCGTGGGCGGCGGTGGCGGGGCTGTCGATCGTGCCGTTTGCGGTTGCTCAGGACATTTGTCAGTTCCCTGACAAGGCCACTGGCGCCTACCTCGAGCTTGGGAAGGACGGCGGCGGCGACGCCGCCCGGGCTTATGACGCGGAATTCGTCGGCAAGGTTCTGGCCAAGCGGGATCTCCTCACCCAGCTTCGCGCCGTCCTGTCCGGCACCATCGTGCTTCTCGACCTCTCGACGGCCGTCAGCCTCTTCGTCGGGACCCTGGTCATCCTGACCAGCATCAACCTCTCCGTGCTGGAGAACGAGAGGGACTTCGGAACGCTCCAGGCCTTGGGCTACAGCCGCCGTCATATTGCGACAGCCGTGCTGACCGAAGCGAGTGTCTATGCCGTGGGGGCGGTGCTGTTGAGCATCCCCATCGCGGCCCTCATCAGTGTCTACCTGAACGAGCGCATGAGCGCGGCATGGATTCAGATCCAGAATGCGTTCTCCCCGGTGGTATTCGCCAGCGTGCTGGGCCCCGCCCTTGTTCTGATTCCCCTCGGGAGCTACCCGGGCATCCGTCATGTCGTCGGCCGAGCCGCCCTTGCTTCCATCCGCTCGCGCATACTCGACTAGCGTGGTGCGACCTGCCCGGACGGTGCGCCGGCCATCGAGGAGCGCGCTTCTCGCGAGCGCGCTCCTCGTCGCGGGCCTGATGGCCTGCTTTCCGTCGCCCGCGCTCGCGCAGGGAAAGGACAATGCGCGCGACGTCATGCGGCGCGTCTTGCGAGATTCGCGCGCGGAAGACGAAGTGGTCGCCGTCTCCATGCAGCTCATCGATGCCACGGGGCGGGTGCGGCGCCGCACGGCCACCTTCTACTCCAAGAAGCGCAACGCCGAGGACTCAGTGCGTCTCATCCGCTTTCACTTCCCCCCGGAGTTCGCCCGGAGCGGCATTCTGACCATTGAGCGTAGCGACGGCGACGCCGACCAGTGGATCTATCTCCCCGCGTATCATGCCTCGCGCCGAGTGCCGACGGCCAATCGTGGCGACACCTGGATGGGGACGGACTTCACATACGAGGACATCACCGACGCCAAGATCGAGCGATACGAGTATCGGACCATAGGGAGCGATACGGTCAACGGTGTCGCCTGCACGTTGATCGAGGCGATTCCGAGAGAGCGGAAGCTGGTCGAGGAGAGCGCCTACGCCAAGACCGTGTCCTGCGTCGACGTGGACCAGTCGGTGTCACTCAGGATCGACTACTACGACCGGTCGGGGCAGGTCTTCAAGGTCCTCACGAATTCCGGGCTCCGTCGATTCGGGAAGTACCGCCGCTGGGATGTCTCCGAAATGGAGGACCTGAAGCGCAAGCACAAAACCAGGCTCGAGGTCGAGGATCGCAAGATCGACCGGGGGCTCGGTGACGAGTATTTCGACGTGCGCTACCTCGAGCGCAGCCGGTAATGGAGAGAACGATCCAGGTGGAGGGGCGGGCGCGGCGGGCCGGCCTCGTGGTTCTTCTGCTCGTGCTGGCGGCGTTTCTCATTCCGCTGCCCGCCCCCGGCGAGGAGGTGGCCGGCGCGAGCAGCTCATGGAAGAAGATCGTCGAGCAGACGGATATCGCGGGCTCGATTCGGGGGTCGTACTGGAGCTCTTCTCGCAGCCTCAACGATCAGGACAACCTGGGCGTGACGGCCCTGTGGCTCCGCGGCCGATCGCAGCTTCTGCCAGAGGTGGCCCTGGTCGCCGATGGGTGGCTGATGAACGACAATCTCTTCTCGGCGCGTGCCACGAATGCGCTCCTGCGCGAAGGGTATCTGGATCTCCGCTTCGGGCCGCTCGATATCCGCGTCGGCCAGCAGATCATCGCATGGGGGCGCGCGGACCGTCTCAATCCGACCGACAACCTCACCTCCCGGAATTTCACTCTCCTCGTCCCCGAAGACGGCGATCAGCGCACGGGGACGACAGGGATCCAGGCGACCTACCACGTGGGCGGCGGCATTTCGCTCATCGGCGTGTGGCTGCCGACCTTCCAGCCGAACATCATCCCGATTGAATCGCCCCCGGACCCGTTCGTCCTCCTGCCGCGACAGCTCCCCACCGACCCGGTGTCGCAGTTCGCGGTCAAAGTGAACCAGACGGGGCGGCAGGTGGACTGGTCCCTATCATTCTTCGACGGGTTCGATCTCTACCCGGATCTCGAGATCGTGGGGACGAGCCTGACCAAGATCAACGTGGCGCAGACTTACCACCATATCCAGGTGGTCGGCGCCGACGCCGCCACGGTGTGGGGGCCCTACGGGCTCCGGGCAGAGATGGCCTACACGTTCACGGAGCACTGGAAGAACAGCGCGGTCAAGAGCCCATTCTTCTACATGGTCCTCGGCGGCGACCGGACATTCCCGGGCAGCCTCAATGTCAACCTGCAGTTCGTGCTCCGGGTGATCTCCGACTACCAGAATCCGATCAACGTCCCCAATCCAGCCTTCCGAGCCGTCGCTATCGAGCAGGCGACGATCAACAACCAGCTGGACGAGGTGCAGGAAGCCATCACCCTTCGCGTCAGCAAGAAGTGGCTCAATGAAACGCTCGAGACCGAGGTCGCGTCCATCGTAAACCTGAACCGGGGCGACTACGCCGTGCGCCCGAAGGCCAAGTACGCCATTACCGACCACCTACGGGCCACGGTGGGCGGCGACATCTTCCGCGGCCCCACGCCGTCCTATTTCGGCCGCATCCGCGACACGTCGACGGCTTACGTGGAGCTACGTTGGGACTACTAATTTAGCTCTTACGAGGGACCTGCGACAGACTGCGTGGACCGACCTTGCTCGCCCACCACCGTCAGACGAGGTCAACCCTGAAGGTCAGGTCGTTCGATTTCGGTCGTTGCGAGCCCGTGATTTGAATCAGCGCTGAACGCGGACCTTAGTGGCCAGGGCGGGGATTCGAAGTCGCGTTTCAGCCCCTAGCCTTTCGCCACGGTCCCAAGGCACGCCATTCGCGAGCGATGGCTGGCTAACCATTACCCATCCCACGGAGTTGGGCTGTCGGCCCCTCCCATCTGATGGACCCAGCGCTAATGCCGCTGCGGCGCGTGCGCCTAGTGGCCGCGAAGCTGGTAAAGATCCATCCTCGTTGAATTCACTGACTCGCGCGCTCGAATTGGAAGCTTTGGGGGATCTGGTCGAGGCCTGCGCCACCGCCTCGGAGGGTATCGCCACTTAGACGCGCCGTGTACTCGATGGGAATCTCTCGCCCCCCTGTTGTCAGCCAGCGTTGCCCACCTCCGCCGGCCGGCACATGGTAGCTGCCGAGCAGTTTTACCTGATCTCCGGAGACGATGACGGTCCCGGACCCCGTGAGCGGCTCACCGTAGGAGCTGCTCTCTAGCGTCCACCGAAGATCGTTCGCCTCGGCGAAGATCCGCAGCGTGGCCGAGTTGTGCTGGATTGGGAGGGATTGGTTCCGGGGCGCCGCGAGCAGGGTTCCGGTCCACACGCCCACGAGACTCCCAGGCTCAACGGGGATGACGGGCGCCGCCGCGGCGCCCTGGACACGGTGCAGCGTGAGCGTGCGTGTCAGAGGATCGGCGCCGGATGAGAGACCCTCGAGGCTGTCGCCGGTCCGTCGGAGCCTGTACTCGACCGGCGCCCCGGCGCTGAATATCGAGCGACCGGGAAGGTAGGCGCCGGTCATTTCGAGTGCGTCTTCGAGCACGACGGCGGTTCCCGCGGCTTCGGCGATCGAGGTGCCGCCCGTGTACCGGAATCCCCGCGTCATCCGCCACTCGAGCTGTTCTCCAGAGCCTGAGAATTCAATGACAGTGTCACCTTCCACGTGGAAATTGCTGGTGACGACGGTGTGAGCTCCCCTCCATGTGCCGACGATCCACTCGGCTGAGAGCGGCTCCGGCGCCCGCCGGGGCTCGGCAGGCGGAGCGGGGGCAG
>Ga0070707_100006675_pt1 | contig 10689 bp, 9 predicted proteins | sample KBSK5502metaG_FD_65468 | JGI IMG/M metagenome (GOLD analysis project Ga0070707, IMG submission 65468) | Corn, switchgrass and miscanthus rhizosphere microbial communities from Kellogg Biological Station, Michigan, USA - KBS K5-50-2 metaG | ecosystem: Host-associated > Plants > Roots >... | reverse complement strand
CCGATGAACACGGTGAAGACCAGCCCGACGACCCCATAGAGCGTGACGATGGCCAGAAACCCCGTGCCGTCGATGACGGCGCCGGACGCCATCAATCCCAGGGGCATGCCATAGACCGCGAGCATCCGGACACCCATCACCCGTGCCCTGAACCGGTCGCCCGCCGCGCTCAAACGCGAAACGGGGCGAGGGTCAACGACCAGTCGGTGGGCGTCATCGTGTCACGGGCCGGGGGTTCGCGCCACTCCGGACGTCAAGCGGGCATGAGCCCGCCGGTGAGCGGCCCCGGCGCGGAGGCCCTCGACGAGCTTCGGGGCTCGCGCCGCCCGTCACGTCGGGCGACGGGCGCGCGTCACTGAGTCGGGCAGCATCCGGATCACCGGATCGAGATGGGCGGGATCCGGCTTGAAGCCCACGCCGAGGGCGCGGACGGCGGCGACCACCGCATCGTTGAACGGTGTCTTCACGCCGACGCGGGCGCCCTCCCGACAAACGTAGCCGTTCAGGTAGTCGATCTCGGTGCGGCGGCCCTTCAACACGTCCTGGAGGAGGCTCGGCTGTCCGCCACCTCGCGCTCTCGCGACTGCCGCGATCTCGGCGAGCAGCTCGGGCAAGCCGCGGCCCGCGTAGGCGTCGGCGTAGCGCTGGACGGCGATGCCGTAGATCGGCTCCACCTCGTGGCCGACGGCGCGCCCCACGGCGATCGCCTCCGCCCCGAGGTGGACGCCGACGGCGGCGATCTCGGGAACCGTCCGTACTTCCAGCGTGCTGAGACCGGTGAGACCGGCGAGCGGGTTCGCCATGCAGTTGATGGCCAGCTTCGACCAGCGCTCGCCCCAGAGATTGGTGGTGACCTTGGCCTCCGCCACCGCGCCGAGGAGCGCAGCCAGCTCACGCGCGCGGGGGCTGTCGGTCCCGTCGTGCTCGCCGATCTTGAAGCCGACCGCCGCGGTGTCCGTGCGCAGGGCGTGGCCCGGCTCGTACATACCGGCGCTGATCGTGATGACGCAACCCAGCGACCGGTGCTTGCCCGCCACGGCGGCCACCCGCTCATCGTTGATCCCGTTCTGGAAGTCGACGACGACACCGTCTGGCTCGCGGAGGTATGGCAGGGCCATCGCCGTGGCCCACTCGGTATCGTACGATTTCACCGCCACGAACACGGCGTCGAACGGCTCGCCGACGGTCTGGAGCTCGTGGACGTGGAGCGCCCGTACGGGCACGACGAAGTCGCCGATGGTGCCGGACAGCCTGAGCCCCCTGGCCTTCATGGCTTCCACGTGCTCGGGCCACTGGTCGACCAAGGTGACGTCATGTCCCGCGCGCGCCAGCATGCCGCCGACGACACTGCCGATTGCCCCCGCCCCGAAGACGGCGATACGTTTGGTCATTGGTCAGATCTCCTCGGCCGCATTCTAACAGGATGCCGAGGGCCTCCGCCGGCTGCTCAAGAGCGTCTTCCCTCACCCCCGAAAATCGGCTAGGATGCACCCCGGTGGCGGACACGCGCCGCGACCCACACCTGCCGACAAGGAGCGATCCATGATTCTCGAGCGCTTCAAGGTTCCCGAGAAAGACCAGGTCCTGGTCTCGGAAGCGGCATTGCGACGGACGGTGACGCAGATCTTCGAGAAGCTGGGCGTGACCCCGGAAGATTCCGCGGAAGGCGCGGACGTGCTGACGATGACGGACCTGCGCGGGGTCGAGACGCACGGCGTCTCGAACATGCTGCGCGTGTACGTCCGGGACTACAAGGCGGGTAAGCTGGATCCCCGGCCCGGTTGGCAGGTGGTGCGTCAGTCGCCCGCCACGGCGGTGATCGACGCCGAGCGGAGACTCGGCATCATGGTCGGGCCCAAGGCGATGCGGCTGGCCATCGAGAAAGCCCGAACCGTCGGCGTCGGGGTGGTGACCGTGTACAACAGCGGGCACTTCGGCGCGATCGGCCACTACGCCAGGCAGGCCGTCGCGCACGACATGGTGGGCGTCTGCTTCACGGGAGCCGGGCTGAGCGTGGTGCCCACGTTTGCGTCGAAGCCGCTCCTGGGCACCAACCCCATCGCGCTGGCGGCCCCGGCGCGCCACGAGGCGCCGATGCTCTTCGACGCCGCGACTTCGGCGGTGGCGGGCAACAAGATCCGCCTGGCCATCCGGGTCGGCTCACCGCTCCTGCCGGGCTGGGTCACGGACAAAGAGGGTGTCCCGATCATGGAGGAGAAGCCGGTGTTTGACCGCGACGAATACCACCAGGCGCCACTCGGCGGGACACGAGAGCAGGGGTCACACAAAGGCTACGGCTTCGCCCTCATGGCCGAGGTCTTGTCCACCGTGCTGTCGGGCGCGCTGCCCACGATGCTGGCCCCCGGGAGTGGCTCCAAGAATCATTTCGCGGCCTACGACATCGGGGCCTTCTGCGACGTCGAGCAGTTCAAGGACACCATGGACGAGATGCTCAAGACCCTGCGTACGGCGACACCGGTGCCGGGACAGGAGCGCGTGCTCTATCCGGGACTGTCGGAGTACGAGGAAATCGAGATACGCCGGGCCAACGGCATTCCGCTTCACAAGGAGGTCATCCAGTGGTTTGGCGGGGTCACGAGCGAGTTGGGCCTTGCGCCTCTGGCCACCATGAGCAGACCCGCCACCGCCTGACCCGCCGGCGCTCCATTCATTGACAAAGGTCCAGGCAACGGCATAGCCTAAAAAAAAGACGTTTCCCCTCGAGGGGCGAGGTGACGAGATGACGGCTAAAGTCGTATGCGCCGCCGTGATGATTGTGTTGCTGTTCGGGATCGCCCCTCCCGCGTCCGCCGATTTCACCGTCGTCTTTCCGGACGGCAGCGAGGGCATTGAACTCAATCTGGGCTTCGGTTTGCATGCCGCCGTGTTCTGGGATATTCCGGGCGACTTCGACATCTTCACGTTCCACGCGAACGCGGTGGGTGGGCCGTTGTTGGCCACGCTGATTGGAGGGTTCCCCTCGGGCATCGCCTATTGGCTCAACTTTTTGGGGACTGACCAGTTTGGACGGCTGGTGTACGACGTCTTTGTCAAGAACAGTCTCGGCGGCGGTTTCTTCTTCGTCGGGCAAATCGCTTTCTGAGCCAGGCCAAAGCCCCAGAAGAGCGCGCGCTGATGATTCCTCGTCGGGTGGCCTGGGCGGTGGCTCTCTCGGGTCCGCTTCTCCTGGTCGGCGTGCATGCATGGGCGGGTGAGGAGGGGCACGAGGTCCAGAGGCCGGCGGCGGTGGCGCCCGGCCACGCGCCCTTACTCCTGGTGACGGGCACCGTCATTGCTCCCCCGACCAAGATCGCCCTGATCGTGACCCTCGATGACCAGGGGAAGGCCACGGGTGAGCGCAAACTCCACGAGGGAGAGGACATCAACGGGTACCGTATCGCCAAGATTCAACAAGACACGGTGTACTTCGAGAGAGACGGCCAGACGTTTCCGATCAGAGTCGGGAACAACCGGTCGCCACTTCCGACCGCCATTGAGATCGTCACTCCCTACCAGCGTCAGAAAGACAAGCCTGCCAATTTCGTCCCCCCTCCGGAGAATATCGAGGACGTCAAGAGACAGACGGAGACGTTCATGGAGCGGCTCAAGGAGAGCCCGGAATTCCAGAAGGGGCTGGACGAAATGAGACGCCGCCTCCGCGAGCGGTCAGAGACCCCTAAAGCCGGTCCTTGAGGACGCTCGGGCTGACGCTCACGACGCCCTCGTCCGCGCAGCGCGGATCAAGGCCGAGAGCCGATCCGGAGAGAGCGGGAGGGCGGTGATCGACACACCGAGGGGCGCGAGCGCGTCGGCGACGGCGTTGGCGATGGCGCCACCGCATCCCGAGCTGCCGCCCTCGCCCACGCCCTTCACGCCGAGGGGGTTCAGCGGCGTCGGCGTCTCCTCGAGGATCCGCACGGCCGTCGATTCCGGCATCTCCATCGCGGTGGGCACGAGATAGTCCATGAACGTGGTCGTGAGCAACTGGCCCTGCTCGTCGTAGACCAGCTCCTCGAAGAGGGCCCCGCCGATACCCTGGGCGAGGGCGCCGACGAGCTGGCCGTCGACGATCATCGGGTTGACGGCGCGACCGATGTCGTAGGCCATGGCGTAGTTTCGGATCTTCACGCCGCCGGTGTCCGTGTCGACCTCGACCACCGCCACGTGGGTGCCGTACGGGTATGTCATCTTCGGCGCCTCGAAAAAGTGCGCGGCGTAGAGCCCGGGCTCCATGCCGGGCGGGCCGGGCACGGCGGCGCGCGCCAGCTCGCGAAACGTGACCCGCCGCTCGGGCAGGCCGCGCACGTGCACGCCGCCGCCTTCGAGCACGAGGTCCTCGGCGGCGGCCTCGAGGAGCGAGGCGGCGACGCGGAGGATCTTGGCGCGCACCTTGCGCGCGGCCTCCATCGCGGCCGGCAGCGCCACCGCGGCGCCACGGCTGGCGAAGCCACCCACGCCGAAGGGCACCTGCGCGCTGTCGCCGTGCACCACCGTGATCGACTCCGGCGGCACGTCGAGCTGATCGGCGCACACCTGCGCGAGCGTCGTCTCGATCCCCTGCCCCACCGCGGCCACGCCCGAGTAGACGACGACGTGGCCCGTCGCATCGACCTCGACCCGCGCGTACTCCCACGGGCCGAGCCCCGCCTTCTCGACGAGGCAGGCGACGCCGATCCCGACGGAGCGGCCCTCCTGCCGCGCCGCTGCCTGCTCCGCCCGCGCCGTCTCGTAGCCGACGGCCGCGAGCGCCTCGTCGAGCGCGGACGCGTAGTCGCCACAGTCGTACACGATGGGCTGGTTGAGGGAGGCGCCGCCCACCTCGTAGGGCATCTCGGCGGGCGTGATGAAGTTCTTCCGGCGCAGCTCGATGGGATCGAGGCCGAGTGCCCCCGCCGCGATGTCCATCAGCCGCTCGCGCACGAAGGTACACTCGAACCGGCCGGGGCCGCGATACGTCCCCGACGGCGTCTTGTTGGTGAGCACGCAGCGGATCTCGCACGAGTAGTTGGCGATCCGGTACGGGCCGGGGAGCAGCGCGGCGGTCAGCTCCGGGACCACGACACCGTGCGTGCGGATGTAGGCGCCCATGTCGACGACGAACCGGTCCACGAGGGCGACGATGCGGCCGTCGCGGTCGAAGCCGATCTCGATCTCGTGGTCCTGCTGGCGTGAGTGATTCGTCGCCATGAGATGCTCGCGGCGGTCCTCGATCCACTGGATGGGCCGGCCGAGGCGCATCGCCGCCCACGGCACCACGAGGTCCTCGGGGTAGAACTCGCCGCGCACGCCGAAGCCGCCGCCCACCTCCAGCTCGACGAAGTGGATCAGGTGCTCGCGATGACCGAGCAGATCGGCGAGCACGCGGCGGTTGAAGTGCGGCACCTTGGCCACGCCCCAGAGGCGGAGCACGCCGGTGCCCCGATCGTACGCCGCGGTGAGGCCGCGCGTCTCCATCGGCACGCCCGTGTGACGCTGGACGGCAAACCGCTCCTTCACGCGGTGCGCGGCTCCCGCGAGCGCGCGCGCCGGATCGCCCTTCTTGGTCTCGAGGCGGTCCACGACATTCCCGTCGGCGGCCTCGTGGAGCACCGGCGCGTCGGGCTGGAGCGCGCGCCACGCATCCGCGACCGCGGGCAGCGCCTCGTAGTCGACCTCCATCAGGTCGAGCGCGTCCTCGGCCAGATACCGGCTCTGGGCGATCACGACCGCGACGGGCTCGCCGACGTAGCGGACCGTCTCGCGGGCGAGGGGCGGCTGCAGGCACTCGATCGCGCTGGCGCGCTGGCCGAGTCGCACGGGGATGTTCCCGATGGGGCCGAGGTCCTCGGCGGTCACGACCGCCACCACGCCGGGAAGGGCGAGCGCGGTCTTGGCGCGGATGGCGCCGAGGCGCGCGTGCGGGTGGGGCGAGCGCAGGACGGCGGCGTGGAGCATGCCGGGGAGCCGGAAGTCGGCGGCGTATTTCCCGCGGCCCGTGAGGAGCCGGTGATCCTCCTTGCGTCGCACCGAGCGTCCGATGGCGGGCGTCATTGCTGTTGGCCTCCGGTGGCGAGGGTCAACGTGCGCGGACGTGCGGCCGGGCGGGGTCGGAGCCGGGGGCATCCTCTCCGGAACACGCTCCTTCGACGGGCGCGCGGCGCGGCGCGTACGAGCCACGAGACATGCGTCTTCCGCTTCGGCAGGCCGCAGAAGACACGGTTCCGGAGAGGATGCCCCCGGCTCCGGCCCCGCCCTCGGGTCGCTCGGTCGTCAAGCATGAAGAGCCTAGGCCAGCTCTACCCGAGGTGGAAGAGGCGGGCGGCGTTTTCACCGAGGATCGCCGCCTGCGCGTCCGAACCGAGGCCGGCCTCGTGGACGACGCGGAGGGGTTCGGGGTCGCCGAGCCAGAAGGGATGATCGCTGCCGAGGAGGACGCGGTCGGCGCCCACCATCTTCACCAGGTAGGCGAGGGCGGGCGGAAACTGGACGAGCGTGTCGTAGTGGAAGCGGCGGAGGTATCCGCTCGGGATGGCGGCGCCGTCGGCGCGCGCCTCCGGCCGCGTCGTGTGCCCGCGGTCGAAGCGCCCGATGTGATAGGGCAGGAAGCCGCCACCGTGCACGAGCACGACCTCGAGCGGCGGGAATCGGTCGAGGGTGCCGCCCAAGATCAGGCTGCCGGCGGCCAGCGTCGTCTCGAACGGGTAGCCGACGAGGTTGTGGAGATAGTGGCGCCCGAAGCGCTCGACGGCCTCGAGGAGGAACGGGTGGAGCATCACGGGGGCCCCCAGCTCCGCCGCCACCCGCCAGAACGGATCGAACGCGCGATCTCCGAGTGGCCGGCCGAGCGCGTTGGGATCGATCATGGCGCCGCGCAGGCCGAGCGACGTCACGGCAAACATCAACTCGGCGGCGGCGAGATCCGGCGCCTGCAGCGGCACGGCGGCGAGGCCGGCGTGCCCGGCGCCCGCCTCCGCGAGCGCGATGGCGAGGGCCTCGTTCTGCGCCCGGCTCCACGCCGCCCCCTGGCCCGGCGGGAGTGAGTAACCCGCCACGTCCATGAGCGGTCCGAAGACGGCGGCGGCGATGCCCTGCGCGTCGAGAAACGCGAGGTGACGATCGAGCGTGTAGAGCGCCTCGAGGAGCGGGCGCGTCGGCGCCTCGGCGCCGACCACGAGGGCCGGGCGGTCCCCGTCGTCGAGGACCCGCACGCCGTAGCGCGCGGGCGATGTCCGGGCGGCCTCGATCGCCCGCGGCGAGAGGAAATGGATGTGGACGTCGACGATCATGCCGTCATCGCCTCCGCACGAGGGCGCGCTCTCGCGTCTTGCCGAGCGCGGAGGCGATCAGCGCGACGATCATCACCGAGCGGATCACGTGGCGCCGGCGATGGCACGGGCGGCGGCGCGCGCGGCCGCCACGATGTTCTTGTATCCCGTGCAGCGGCAGAGGTTGCCGGCGATCGCCTCGCGGATCTCGGCCTCGGACGGGTCCGGGCATTCCCGGAGGAAGCACGTGAGCGTCATGAGGAAGCCCGGCGTGCAGAACCCGCACTGGAGCCCGTGGTGCTCGCGGAAGGCCTCCTGGAGGGGGTTGAGCGTCTCGCCGTCGGCGAGTCCCTCCACGGTCTGGATCTCGGCGCCGTTGACCTGGGCCGCGAAGAGCAGGCAGGAGCGGACGGCCGCGCCGTCGACGACGACCGTGCACGCGCCGCACACGCCGTGCTCGCAGCCGAGGTGGGTGCCCGTCAGCTCGAGATCGTCGCGCAGGAAGTCCGCCAGCGTCCTCCGCACCTCCACCGTCTGCTCGTACGGCCGTCCGTTGACGGTGACACGGATCACCCGCTCCTTCATCACGGCGCTCCCGTCGCCCGCTCCGCCGCGCGCGCGAGCGCGCGGCGCGTGAGCACGCCGGCCAGGTGTATGCGGTACTCGCGGGAGGCGTGCAGGTCACTGTCGGGCTCCACGGCGGCGGCGACGCGGCGGCCGACCTCGGCGAGGGCCTCCGCCGTCGGCCTCACGCCCACCAGCGCGCGCGCCGCCTCGCGCGCGACGACGGGTGTGCGTCCCACCCCCGTCAAAGCGAGCGCGCTCGCCGTGCACACGCCCGATTCGTCGAGGGTCAGGGTGGCCGCCACGCCGACGAGGGCGAAATCGCCGTGACGCCGGCTGATCTCCATGAAGGCGCTCCCCGTGCGGGGAGGCATCATGGGCAGCCGTACCTCAACCAGCAGCTCGGCGGGCGCGGCCGCGGTGGTGAAGTACGCGACGAAAAACTGCTCGGACGTGAGCACGCGCTGTCCGCGCGCGCTTCGCAGCACGAGCCGGCCGTCCAGCGCGGCCACCACGGCCGGCAGCTCGGCCGCCGGATCGGCGTGGGCGAGGCTACCACCCACCGTCCCCCGGTTCCTGATCTGCACGTGGCCGATCTGCGGCATCGCCTCCGCGAGGAGTGGGCACCGCTCGCGGACGAGCGCCGACCGCTCCACCGCGCGCTGGCGCGTCATCGCGCCGATGACGAGGTGTCCGTCGTCCTCGCGGATGCCATTGAGCTCGGCGAGTCCGTTCAGGTCGACGAGATGCTCGGGCCGGACCAGGCGGAAGTTCAGCAGCGGCACGAGGCTCTGGCCGCCGGCGAGCACCTTCGCCCGCTCGCCGAGATCGCCGAGGAGCCCGAGCGTCTCCTCGACCGACACCGGCGCCAGGTATTCGAACCGCGGCGGCTTCACGCGTCGCCTCGGCAGGCTGCTGAAAAAGGCCCATCTGCTTCGTTGGCGCCCTCGGCCGCACGCTCAACGTACAGAGAGTACGCCTCGCGTGCGGCCCTCGGGCACCGCCTCGCAGCTGGACCTTTTTGAGCAGCCTGCGAGTCCTTTGGCGTCCGGCTAGGGCGATGAGAAGGGTCCAGCTGCGAGGCGGCGAGCGCGGCGGCACCCCGAGGCGTACTCCCTGTACGTTGAGGGGTGCCGCAAGCTCGCCAACGAAGCAGATGAGCCCTTCTCATCGCCCTAGCCCATGGCGGCCAGACGGCGGAGCAGATCCTCGATCGCCGGATCGTCGGCGCCCTTCGGCTTCACGCGCGTGAACTCCTCGCGCTCCGTCTTGCGCCAGAGGGCGGGCTTGGTGGCGTCGATCGCCATCTTGCCGCCGATGCGCATCACCGTCACCTCGGAGCGATCGACGTTCGGCGCGGAGACGTCGAGGGGGTGGATGCGCTCGTGCGGGAGCACGATGACGTCGTGCTCGGGGTTGACCCGTGTCGACATCGCCCAGAAGACCTCGCGCGGGTCGTAGATGTTCACGTCCTCGTCGACGGCGATCGCGATCTTCGGATGCAGGTATGGGCTCGAGAGCGCGCCCAGCAGCACGGCCCGCGCCTGGCCGTCCCACCGCGGCGTCATCTGGATGAAGACGGTGAACATGGTGACCCACGGCGGGATGTAGACGTCGTGGACGTCGGTGTGGCCGTGAATCTCCCGCAGGCGGCGGTAGAGGCTCGCCTCCATGGGAACGGAGACGAGCGGCTGATGGTCGGTGAACACGGTCGCCTGCATGTGCCGGTAGATCGGCTCCCGGCGGCGCGTGATGGCGGTCACCTCGAACACCGGCGCCGGTCCCTCCGCGCCCTTGCTGTACCCGGTGAACTCGCCGAACGGCCCCTCGGGCTCCCGCACGCCCGGCGGCACGATGCCCTCGATCACGATCTCGGCCTGCGCCGGCACCTCGAGGTCGATCGTCTCGCACTTGACCAGCTCGAGCGTCTCCCCCAGCACGCCGGCGCCCATCTCCAGCTCGTCGTAGCCCTCGTGCCGTCCGCTGTAGTTGGCGAGGATCTCGTAGCCGGGGTGGAGCCCGATGGCGAAGGCCATCGGCGCCGCCTGCCCACGCTCCTGGTACTTCATCAGGTGCGCCCAGTTGTGCCGGGCCGCCATCCAGAAGCCCATCCTCCGCGGGCCCTTGACGAGGGCGCGGATGATCGCCTCGTTGCGGATCCCGGTGTCGGGGTCCTTGGTGATCGTGATCCCCGAGCCCAGGTAGCGACCGGCGTCGCCCTCGGAGTGAATCGGGATCGGCAGCTTGGTGATGTCGGCGTCGGCGCCGAGGAGCTTCACCTCCTTGCACGGGCCGTCGGGGACGAGCTTCGACGGACCGGGCACGCGGCTGAACATGCGCTCGGACAGGTCACGGACGACGTTCTTCGGCGCCGTGCCGAGGGCGAGGGCCTGGCGCGCGCGGTCCTTGACCAGGATGTCGCAGAGCGTCCACCCGGGGAAGCCGCGCAGCCGCTCGAGCATGAGCGGGCGCGGCGAGGCCGAGCAGAGCGCGCCGGCCTGGGTGATCGGGTCGACCTCGTCGCCGATCCGGATCAGGTCGTCGCCGAGCGCCGCCAGAAAGTCCCGGAGGTTCAACGCCATGATGAGTCTCCTCGATCCGTCTCGATCACGAATGCTCCGTCGCGATGTCCCCGCCGCTGGCCCACACCCGGTCGACCCAATTATGCAGAAGCGGGGGATCAGAGGGAAGTGGAACCGCGGGCTGCGCCCATCCATCCCCTCCGTTGGACGAGCCCGAAGACGCGGCATCGAGTGTACCAGCGCGAGGCCGGTCGCGGGGCCCTCGCGCCCGGCCCCCCGTGGACAACCCGTGTGGATTCGGGTATCGTTTGCTCGCCGCAAGCGGCGAACCCATCATCCGAGGAGGCCAGGCATGCGCA
>Ga0070707_100006672_pt1 | contig 10691 bp, 9 predicted proteins | sample KBSK5502metaG_FD_65468 | JGI IMG/M metagenome (GOLD analysis project Ga0070707, IMG submission 65468) | Corn, switchgrass and miscanthus rhizosphere microbial communities from Kellogg Biological Station, Michigan, USA - KBS K5-50-2 metaG | ecosystem: Host-associated > Plants > Roots >... | reverse complement strand
GGCATGTCGACACGACCCCCCAGACGCTGGACACGACGGGTGACGCCCGGTACCGTCGGTGGTGAGGGAGTTGTCACGTGAATCGTCGCGAGCTCCTGCAGCTGGGCGCGCTCGGTGCCGTCGGCTCGAGCGTGCTGCCAGGGCGCACGTCCGCGCAGCCGGCACGCCGAGCGGGGGCGCGCGTGCAGCACTACGCGACGCTGGGCCGCACCGGTCTCAAGATCTCCGACGTCTCCTTCGGGGGGAGCCAGCTCGGCTCCGCCGAGGGCGACCTCGTCCGACACGCCTTCGATCACGGCATCAATTATTTCGACTCCGCGGACAGCTACGGCGGCGGCGCCTCCGAGACCACGATCGGTGAGGCCCTGCGCGGCAAGCGCGACCGCGTCTACCTCACCTCGAAGACCTACACGCGCCCCACGGAGCGTCGCGACTCGATGATGCGCACGCTCGAGGAGAGTCTCCGGCGCCTACGCACCGACTACGTCGACGTCTACTTCAACCACGCCGTCAACGAGGTCGAGCGCCTGAAGAACCCCGAGTGGCACGAGTTCACCGCGCGCGCCAGACAGCAGGGCAAGATCCGCTTCGTCGGCATGTCGGGCCACGCCGGGCGGTTGATCGAATGCTGCGACTACGCGCTCGACACGAACGGGGTCGACGTGATCCTGGTCGGGTACAACTTCGGCCAGGACCCGAAGTTCTACCAGCAGTTCACGCAGTCGTTCGACTTCGTCGCCCGCCAGCCCGGGCTGCCGCGGGTGCTCGAGAAGGCCAAGGCCAAGGGCGTCGGCGTCGTCGCCATGAAGACGCTGATGGGCGCCCGTCTCAACGACATGCGTCCGTTCGAGCGCGGCGGCGCCACGTTCGCGCAGGCCGCGTTCCGCTGGACGCTGTCGAACAAGAGCGTCGACGCGCTGATCGTCTCGATGACGGACCGTGGCCAGATCGACGAGTATCTCGGAGGCTCAGGCGCAGAGCCCGCGGCGAGCGAGGATCTCCCCCTGCTGCGCCGCTATGCGCGTCTGAACGGCCCGTCGCATTGCCGCCACGGCTGCGGCGACTGCCTGAGCGCGTGCCCCCAGGGCGTGGCGATCGACGAGGTGCTGCGCGCCCGGATGTACGCCGTGGACTACGGCAATCTCCCGCTCGCCCGCGGCGAGTACGCGCGGCTGGGCGCTGGCGCCTCGCCGTGCCTCTCGTGCTTGGGGCGGCCGTGCCAGGACGCGTGCCCGCACGGCGTGCCGATCGATCGCTTCGTCGTCCCGACGCACCGCCTGCTGTCCATCCCGCGCGCCTGACCTCGGGCGGGCTGATGAAAAAGGCTCATCTGGACCTTTTTGATCAGCCTGCGACGTCAGCTGGGAGAGAAGAGGTCGATGATGGGCCCCGTCTGATGCGGGGCCGCGGGCCGGACGATCGGTAGCCGCACGCCGGCGTCGCGGTAGCGCTGGATGCGCTTCACCACGTCGTCGGGCGTGCCGGCCGCGGTGAGGCCCGCGACCATCTCCGCGGGCAGCGCGCGCGCCAGCGCCTCGGGGCCGCCTCGGCGGTGCGCTTCTTCCAGGCCCGGCACCAGGGAGGCGTCGATGTACGGCTCCCCCACGCGCCCGCGCGGGCCCGCCTGCGTCTGGAACTTGCCGGGCAGGAACTTCGTCGCGACTTCCCACCGCACGGCGTCGACCGCGCGCGCGGGGTCGTCCTCCACCGACGTGTTGATGAGCTGGGCCACCTCGAATCGCGACCAGTCCTTGCCCTCGGCCTCGACGGCGATGCGCACGATCTCGATCGCGTTCGCGGAGTATTCGGGGGAAGCGACCGTGTTCAGCAGCACGCCGTCGCCCAGGGCCCCCGCCATCCGCAGTCCCGTCGCGCTCGTGGCGGCGATCCAGATGGGCACGCGCGCGCGCGGCGGCTTCCAGCCGAAGCCGACACCGTCCAGCGTCACGATCCGGCCCGCGTAGCTGACCGTCTCGCCGGTCATGAGCAGGCGGATGACGTCGACCCACTCGCGCAGCGCCTGCGGCGGGTCGATGGGCTCGAGGCCATGCTTCCCTCCCTGCACGTGGGTGCAGGCGCCGGGGCAGAGCACGACGCGCCCGCCGGCGAGCTCGTCCAGCGAGGCGATCGTCTGGGCCATGGTCACCGGCGAGCGGAGGCGCACCACCTGCGTGCAGCCGAGGGTGATGCGCGAGGTGGCGGTGGCGAACGCCGCCAGCGCCGTGACGGAGTCGCGCATGAGCGCGACCGTCTCCGAGAAGAACGCGATCTCCCACCCGCGCTCTTCCACCTGCCGGACCATGTCCGTGAACTGTCGGACGCCGAGCGCGGGATCGTAGCCTGTCGCCAGCCCGATGCGCGCGCTGGCCGTCACCGCGTCATGCCTCGGCCTCCAGGCGCGCGCGGATGCCGGTCGCGAAGTCGGTCGCCATCTGCTTGGCCTTGCCCTTGATGACGGTGAAGCCCATGGACGCCAGCTTGCCGTACACGGTGAGGTCGATGCGGTAGCGCACCGCCGTCTCCCCGGCTCCGGCCGGTTCGAGGGTCAGCTCGGAGACGAGCTTCACCCGCTCCTTCAAGCGATCGTCCATGCCCTCGGCGACCGAGACGAGGCGCCGCGGCGCCTCGATCGCCGTCAGCACAACGTTCAACGTGAACGTCAGGCTCAGAAACGACACCTTGGCGCCTGCCACGACACGGTAGTGGGTGTCGTCGATCGGCTCCACGCGCTCGGTGCCGGGCATGCAGCGCGCCACCTGGTCCGGGTCTCGCAGGAAGGCCCACACCTTCTCCACGGGAGCGTGCACGGTGAACTCGTCTTCGAAGGTCACGTCACGACGTCCAACTGCGATGGATACTAGGCAACGGTCCCGGGACGGTCAAGCGCCTCGCGACCGCTACGCCCGCGGCGGCGGGCGGCTTCTGGCGCGCCAGGAAGCCGCTGCTACACTGATCTCATGGCCTCCGGGAGCTCACCCCAGAACATCTTTTTGCTGGTCCGCGCGATCAAGCCGGAGTGAGCGCCAAGTTCTTCGGACAGCCGCTCAAGCGGCTCGAGGACCCCCGCCTCCTGCGTGGCCAGGGGATGTTCGTCGAGGACATCGCACGGCCGGGCACGCTGCACGTCGCCTTCGTCCGCAGCCCGCACGCGCACGCGCGGTTCCGCGTCGATGCGGAGCCCGCGCTGCAGCATCCCGGAGTTCACAGCGTCCTGACCGCCGCCGATCTCGAGGGCGAGGCCGGGTTCCGGCCGATCCCCCTCATCGTGCCTCATCCCGCGCTGGCGCCATGCCAGCAGATGCCGCTCGCGACCGACGAAGCGAGATACGCGGGCGAGGCCGTCGCCGTCGTGCTCGCGGACAGCCGAGCGGTGGCCGAGGACGGCGCCGCCCTCGTGCACGTCGTCTACGAGCCGCTCGCGCCCATCGCGAGCATCGAGAGCGCCACGGCGCCGGGCGCCGCGCGGCTCCACGCGGCCGCGGCGGACAACGTGGCGGCGACGTTCACCGTTCGCGCGGGCGACGTCGAGACCGCCTTCGCGACGGCGGAGGTCGTCACGCGCGGCCGGTACGACGTCCAGCGCTACACGGGCGTGCCGATGGAGACGCGCGGCGTGGTGGCGGCCTACGACGCCGGCACCGGCGACCTGACCGTGTGGTCGTCGACCCAGTGGCCCCACACCCTGCGCGACGTGCTGCGCGACCTGCTCGGTCTCGGCGGTGATCACGTGCGGGTCGTCGCGCCCGACGTCGGCGGCGGCTTCGGCGTCAAGCAGGAGATCTATCCCGAGGAGATCCTGCTCGCGCTGCTCGCGAAGCGCCTGCGGCGGCCCGTGAAGTGGATCGAGACGCGCCGCGAGCACCTCGCCACGACCGCGCACGCGCGCGAGCAGAGGCACGAGGTCGAGCTGGCGGCGCGGCGCGACGGGACGATCGTCGCGCTCAGGGTCGAGCTGACGGCGGACATCGGCGCGTACACCCGGAGCCTCGGCGTCCTCTGCCCGTCGATCTCGGCCGCGATGCTGCCCGGCCCCTACCGCATCCGGAACTACGCCTGCCGGGTGCGGGCCGTCCTCACGTGCAAGGCGCCGGCGTCGGCCTATCGCGGCGCCGGCTTGCCCGAGGCCGTCTTCGCCCTGGAGCGAGCGGTCGACCAGCTCGCGCGGGAGCTCGATCTCGACCCGACCGAGGTCAGGCGAAGGAACTTCATCCGGCCTCACGAGTTTCCGTGGACCATCGGCACCGAATCGGCGCAGGCGACGGCCGTCGTCTACGACAGCGGCAACTACGAGGCCGGCCTCGACGCGGCCCTGGCCCTCGGTCGCTACGGCGAATGGCGGACGACGCAGCGATCCGAGCGGGCCCGCGGCGAGCGCGGTCGGCTCATCGGGATCGGTGTCGCCTGCTACGTCATGCTGACCGGCCTCGGGCCCTACGAGGGCGCCCTGCTCCGGCTGGACGCGACCGGACGCGCCCTGCTCATCGTGGGCGCCTCACCGCATGGACAGGGAACGGCGACCGCGCTCGCGCAGCTGGTGGCCGACGAGCTCGGGCTCCGGCCCGAAGACATCACCGTCCGCCACGGCGACACCGCGGCGATCCCGTTCGGCGTCGGGACGTACGCGAGCCGCAACGCGGTCATGGCCGGCAGCGCCGCCTTCGTCGCCGCGGGCGCCGTCGCCGCCAAGGCACGCCGGCTCGCCGCGCATCTGCTCGAGGCCGACGAGCGCGACGTGCAGCTGGCGAACGGCCGCGCCGGCGTCGTGGGCGCGCCGCACCGGTCGCTCAGCCTCGGTGCGCTCGCCGCCGCCTCCGCGCCCGGCGCGCCGCTACCCGCGGGCATGGACCCGGGGCTGGAGGCCACGCACTACTTCACGGAGACCCGCGCGACCTTCGCGAGCGGTGTGCACGTAGCCGTGGTCGAAGTCGATCGCGAGACGGGGGTGGTCGCGGTGATCGACTACAGCGTCGTGCACGATTCCGGACGCATCATCAATCCCCTGATCGCCGAGGGTCAGATCCACGGCGGCGTCGCTCAGGGCGTCGGCGGCGCGCTCTACGAGGAGCTGTCCTACGACGCCGCGGGCCAGCTCCTGGCGCAGTCGCTGCTGGACTACGCCGTGCCGACGAGCGTGCAGGTGCCCGCGATTCGCGTGGGACGCGTCGAGACGCCAAGCCCGCTCAACCCGCTCGGCGTCAAGGGCCTGGGCGAGGCCGGCGCCGTCGCGCCGCCGCCGGCCATCGCGTCGGCGGTCGAAGATGCGCTGCAGGACTTCGGTGCCCACGTCACGCGCACCCCGCTCACCCCCGAAACGATTTTCCGCCTGATGTACGGTCGCGTCTTGCATTGACGCGCGATCCTGATATATCTCTGCGGGAATGCATTTCGGGGCGTTCTTCTATGGGACCGTCGACATGCCGGACGCGGGCGTGGACGGTCCCTCGGCGCACAGGCGGCGCTACGGCCAGGGGGATTACCGTCGCGTGTACGCCGACCTCGTCGCGTACGCGGAAGCCTGCGACACGCTCGGGTACGACTCCATGTGGACGGCCGAGCACCACTTCCACGACCACGGCTTCGAGGTGGTGCCGAACGTCGTCCTGCTCAACGCCGTGCTGGCCCAGCACACGCGTCGCCTCCGCCTCGGCGCGCTGATCCACGTCCTCACCGCCTGGCATCCGATCCACTTCGCCGAGGACTACGCGCTGGCCGACGTGCTGTCGGGCGGGCGGCTCCTCTGTGGCCTCGGCCGGGGCACCGAGGAGCGCGAGTCGAACGTGTTCGGCGTCAACGTGGGCTACAGCAACAACGCCGACGACCTGCACAACCGCGACGTCTTCGAGGAGCAGGTGGAGATCTTCAAGGCCGCCACGTCCAACGAGCGGTTCGCCCACCGCGGCCGACACTACACGATCCCGCCCGAGGGCCTCACGTTCCGTGGTGAGCCCGTCACCGCGTTTCCGCTCGTCCCGCGCCCGCTCGACACGCCCGTGCGCATCTACCAGCCGATCGGTAGCGAGGAGACCCTCGTCTACGCCGCCCGCGAGCGCCACGTGGGTGTGCTCGCCAACCATCCCTGGGAGCGGATGGTCCCGTGGTGGCGACGGTACGGCGCGCTCGTCGAAGAAGCGCACGGCGTGAAGCTGCGGCCGGGCCAGGACCGTGTGCTCCAGGTGAACTTCCACGTCGCGGACTCGACGGAGGCGGCCATCCGTACCGCGCGGCGGGGCCACGACGAGCTGACCAAGCTCCTCTGGCCGAACATCATCCGCCGGAGCCCCGCGCTGGCGAGCCGACCGCCGTTCTCGCTCGAGGAGCGCATGGCGGGAAAGTCCTGGATCGTCGGCACGCCCGAGCACGCGCGCGACACGCTGCTCGCGATGCAGGAGGAGCTGGGCTTCGAGGCCTTGTTGATCTTCCCGCACCTGCCCGGCATGCGGCGCGCCGACACCCTCGAGCAGCTCGGGCGCTTCTGGAGGGAGATCCGACCCGCGCTCGCCGCCCGCACGCCGACGCCGGTGGCGGCGGGAGCGTAACCCAGGAGATTGAGCATGCTGAAGCAGCTACCGGACAGGCTCACGACCAGCGGTGTGCACGGATCGATCCCGCCGCGCCGGTACTGGGCGTACTACACGTGGCAGGAGATCGACGCCATCGGCAAGCGCGATCCCAACGCCACGGCGGTGATCAACGTCGGCGCGGTCGAGCAGCATGGCCCGCACCTGCCGCTGATCACCGACACGCTCGTCGGTATGGAGATGCTGGGCGCAGCACTCGCCCGGCTTCCGGATGACGTGACCGTGCTGGCGCTGCCGCCCACGAACTTCGGCAAGAGCACCGAGCACATCAACTTTCCGGGCACGCTGACCTTCAGCGGCGAGACCCTGCGCATGGTGCTGAAGGACCTCGCGCTGTCGGTCGCGCGCAGCGGCTTCACCAAGCTCGTGCTGCTGGGCAGTCACGGCGGCAACGTCGGCACGCTCGACGATTTCTTCCGCGATCTCCGCATCGAGGCCGAGCTCAGGGTCTTCAAGATCTTCCTGGGCGGGATCGGTCAGGTGCCGGGCCTCGTCGCCCCCGACGAGGCGGCGATCGCGATGCACTCCGGCGACTCCGAGACCTCGATGGTCCGGCATCTCGCGCCGGAGCTGGTCCACATGGATCGGGCCGAGGGCTACGTCTTCGATCCGACGCCGGAGATCGGCTACTCGTTCAAGGGCAACGACGTGGTCGAGGCGTGGGTCGCGTCCGATCTCTCCAAGACCGGCGCCATCGGCAACCCGCACCGCTCGTCCGCGGAGAAGGGCAAGCAGATGTGCGAAGCGAAGGCCGCCCGCCTGGCCACGCTCCTCGAGGCGGTCTACCGCAGCCCGCGGCGGGAGATCCGCATCGCGCCGAAGGAGGACCCGCGATGATCACCCGCCGCTCGTTCCTCACGACGTCGTCCCTCGCCCTGGCCGGATCGTTCAGCGGCGCGGCGCCGGCGCGGGCCCAGGCAGGTGAGAAGCTGACGATGGGCACCAACTGGAAGGCGCAGGCGGAGCACGGCGGCTATTACCAGGCGGTGGCCACCGGCATCTACAAGAAGGCCGGGCTCGACGTGACGATCCGGATGGGCGGCCCCCAGATCAACCATCCCCAGCTGCTGGCCGCGGGGGCGATCGACTTCAACATGGGCAGCAACTGCTTCAGCGCGCTCAACTACGTCAAGAGCAACATCCCGATGCTCTGCGTCGGGACGGTCTTCCAGAAGGATCCGCAGGTGCTCATTGCGCATGCGGGCCAGGGCAACGATTCACTGGCCGCGATGAAGGGCAAGCCGATCATGATCTCGCCCCCCGCGCGCGTGACCTACTGGCAGTTCCTGCGCGTCAAGTTCGGCTACACCGACGACCAGATCCGGACCTACACCTTCAACATGGCGCCGTTCCTCGCCGACAAGGCGGCGATCCAGCAGGGCTTCGTGACCAGCGAGCCCTTCAAGATCGAGAAGGCGGGCGCCAAGATCGTCGTCCACCTGCTCGCCGACGGCGGCTACTCGAGCTACGCCACCACCATCGAGACCTCCGCGAAGCTCGTCAACGACAAGCCCGACGTCGTCCAGCGGTTCGTGAACGCGACCATCGAGGGCTGGTACAGCTATCTCTACGGCGATCCGGGGCCGGCCAACGCGCTCATCAAGAAAGACAACCCCGAGATGGCCGACGACCAGATCGCGTACAGCATCGGGGCCATGAAGAAGTACGGGCTCGTCGACTCGGGCGACGCCGGCACGCTCGGCATCGGCGCCATGACCGACGCGCGCTGGAAGGACTTCCATGCGACGATGGTCGAGGCCGGCCTCTACCCCGCCGACCTCGATCTCAAGCGCGCCTACACGCTGCAGTTCGTCAACAAGAAGCACGGGATCAACCTCAAGAAGACGTGATCGCCCGGCTGCAAGACGTCGACAAGGTCTACGCGAACGGTACCGTCGCCCTCCGGCGTCTGAGCCTCGACGTCGGCGAGGGCGAGTTCCTGAGCCTGCTCGGCCCCTCGGGGTGCGGAAAGAGCACGGTGCTGCGTCTGGTGGCCGGGCTCGGTGAGGTCTCGGGCGGTCGCATCGACTGGCCGGGCGGCAACGGGCGCGCGGGACTGCCGCGGGGTGACATCGGCTTCGTCTTCCAGGAGCCGACGCTCATGCCGTGGGCCACGGTGGCGAAGAACGTCCTGCTGCCGCTGAAGCTGCGTGGCGTCGCCGCAGACGAGGCCGAGACGCGCGCGCGCGAGGCGATCGGCCTCGTCGGCCTCGACGGCTTCGAGCACGCGTATCCGCGGCAGCTCTCGGGCGGCATGAAGATGCGCGTGTCGATCGCCCGGGCGCTCGTCACGCGCCCGCGCCTGCTCCTGATGGACGAGCCCTTCGCCTCGCTCGACGAGATCACCCGCTTCAAGCTCGACAACGATCTGCTCGCGCTGTGGGCTCGCCAGCGCTGGACGGTCGTGTTCGTCACCCACAGCGTCTACGAGTCGGTGTATCTCTCGACACGGGTCGCGGTGATGACCGCGCGCCCGGGGCGTCTGGCGAGCGAGGTCAAGATCGACGCCCCGTCGCCAAGGGGCGAGGGATTCCGGACGTCGCCGCTCTACAACGAGTACTGCCGGCAGGTCTCCGCCCGGCTGGCCGAGGCGATCTCCGCGTGAGCCAGGCCATGCGTCGCGTGCTGCCGCCCGTCATCATCGGCGGCGCCGGCCTCGTCCTCTGGGAGCTGATCGTGCGGCTGAAGGCGATCCCGTACTACATCCTGCCGGGACCGTGGCTCGTCCTGCGCACGCTCGTCGCGGACTGGGGCACGCTCTATCCTTCGCTGCTCGTGACGCTGGCGATCACCGGAGCGGCCTTGCTCGTGGCCGTCGTGGCGGGCGTGCTGATCTCGATCCTCTTCACCCAGTCCAAGCTGATCGAGCTGGGCCTCTTCCCCTACGCGGTGATCCTCCAGGTGACGCCCATCGTCGCGATCGCGCCGCTGATCATCATCTGGGTCAAGAACATCCCGCTGGCGCTGCTCATCTGCGCGTGGATCGTCGCGTTCTTCCCGATCGTGTCCAACACCACGCTCGGGCTCAACAGCGCCGACCACAACCTGGTCAATCTCTTCCAGCTCTACGGCGCCTCGCGCCGCCAGGTCTTCTGGCACCTGCGACTGCCCGGCGCCATGCCGTACTTCCTGGGCGGCTTGCGCATCAGCGGCGGGCTCGCGCTGATCGGCGCCGTCGTGGCGGAGTTCGTGGCCGGCACCGGCGGCGCTCAGTCGGGCCTCGCGTATCGCATTCTCGAGTCGGGTTACACGATGCAGATCCCGAGAATGTTCGCGGCCCTCCTCATGATCACGTGCAGCGGGATCCTGATCTTCCTGACGCTGACGGCGCTGTCGCACCTCGTCCTGAGGAAGTGGCACGAGAGCGCCGTCGAGCGCGAGGTCTGAAATGTCTGGCTTCGTCACCGTGCCCGAGCGGGCCGCGTACTGGCTGCGCAACGCCACCGTTCCCGCGACACTCCTGACCGATCTCCCCGACGGTGTCCCGATCTCTCCCGACGGGCTCGCGTGTGTCGACGTGGCGATCCGGGACGGACAGATCGCCGCCATGGTGCCGACGGGCGGTGCTCCCGGCGAGGAGGCCTCTGTCGATCTTGGGCGCGGCCAGCTCTGGCCGTGCTTCGTCGACGTGCACACGCACCTCGACAAGGGTCACACCTGGGAGCGCGCCCCGAATCCGGACGGTAAATTCGACAGCGCGTTGCGCACGGTGGCCGCGGATCGTGCCGCGCACTGGTCCGCCGAGGACGTGCGCCGCCGCATGGACTTCGGCCTGCGATGCAGCTGGGCGCACGGCACCCGTGCCGTCCGGACTCATATCGATTCCATGGGCCCGCAGGGGGCGATCAGCTGGCCCGTCTTCGAGCAGGTTCGCAAGGAGTGGGCCGGGCGCATCGAGCTCCAGGCCGTCTCCCTGATCCCGATTCCGGCGTTCGGAGGCCGGGAGGGTATCGACCTCGCGGACCGCGTCGCCGCCGCCGGCGGCATCCTGGGCGCGGTGGCCTTCATGTCGCCCGAGATCGACACGCTGGTCGATCGCCTGCTCGGCCTCGCGGGCGAGCGCGGGCTCGACGTGGACTTCCACTGCGACGAGACCGGCGACGTCGGCGCGCG
>Ga0070707_100006669_pt1 | contig 10695 bp, 9 predicted proteins | sample KBSK5502metaG_FD_65468 | JGI IMG/M metagenome (GOLD analysis project Ga0070707, IMG submission 65468) | Corn, switchgrass and miscanthus rhizosphere microbial communities from Kellogg Biological Station, Michigan, USA - KBS K5-50-2 metaG | ecosystem: Host-associated > Plants > Roots >... | reverse complement strand
CCCGGCCAGTCCATCGTCCTGCCTGACGGGCTCGGGAAGCTGACATTCACCGGCTACCGGCAATGGGCGAGCCTCGCGATCACCTACGACCCTGGTCAGCTGCCCGCGCTCGTCTCCGCGCTGACAGCGCTCGCCGGCCTGGTCTTGTCGTTCCTCGTCCGGCGCCGGCGGATTTTCGTCCGAGCGGGCGCGGCGGCTGAGGCCGACGAGGCGGTGCCGTCGCCCGGGGCCGCTGACGTTGACGCTGACCAGCAGGCAACGGCGGTCGAGGTCGGTGGCCTGACCAGGTCCGATGCGGCAGGCGGGTTTGAGACTGAGTTCGCTGAACTAGCCAGCGAGATCATGCAGGACGTTCGCGGTGCCGCCCTCGGCCAGCCCGGCGGCGAGGTGGCGGCGGCCGTGCCAAAGGGAGAGTGATTGGCAGTGCGCAACACGGGATTGGCGCAGGTCAGCAATGTCACGCTGGTCCTGGCCATCATGCTCTATGCGATCGCCATGCTGGCTTACGCGGGCGACCTCGCCTTCGGGAAACGGCGGGCTTCCACAGTCACCTCGCCCGGGCAGCGGCCAGCGCGAGCCGAAGCTGTCGCCCTCGTCGGTGCTGCGAGCGGTGCCGAGCTAGCCGGGCACGCGTTCCCCGCCGATCCTGCCGACCCGTCCGAGCTGGCGGACCTATCCGGCGATGCCGCGGCCAGTGCGGCAGCGCACGGCGCCGCAGGGGGGGGCGCCGCAGGCAGCGGCAACGGCCGGTTCCGGCCCGGGGGCGCTGGGCTGCGCGAGCCCGCAGTCGCGCAGGCCGGGCGGTCGCCGTGGCCGCAGGGGCCGTGGCTGCGCGCGGCCTTCCTGCTGACCTGCGCTGGACTTGCCCTGCAGAGCACCGCGGTCGCGACCAGGGGACTGGCGGAGCACCGCGTGCCCTGGGGCAACATGTACGAGTTCATCGGGGCCATCACGTGCGCGGCGGTGCTGGTGCTGATACTGGCTGCGATCCGCTTCCGCGCGTACTACCTCGGCCTGTTCGTGCTGCTCCCGGTCGTCCTGGCGCTCGCCGTCGACGTGGTGGTCATCTACACCCCGCCGGGCCAGCTCGTGCCGGCGCTTCAGTCCTACTGGATCACCATTCACGTCACCGCCATGATCATCGCGATCGGAATGTTCATCTTCGGCGCGGTTGTCACGGTGCTCTACCTGCTGTCTTCCAGGCACGAGCGGCGGGTGGCCGCGGGCCGGGAGGCCGCAGCGGCGGGCATCATGGCGCGGCTGCCAGGAGCCGAGACGCTCGACCGGCTGGCCTACCGCGCCATCTTGTTCGCGTTCCCGGCCTGGACGTTCGCGGTGATCGCCGGCGCCATGTGGGCTGACCACGCGTGGGGCAGGTACTGGGGCTGGGATCCCAAGGAGACCTGGTCGTTCATTATCTGGCTGGTCTATGCGGCGTTCCTGCACGCCAGGGCTACGGCGGGCTGGCGGGGGCGACGGGCGGCATACATCCAGCTGTTCGGTTTCGCGTGCCTGATGTTCAACATCGTCGCGGTGAACCTGTGGATCTCCGGCATGCACTCCTACGCGGGAGTGCACTGAGCCTGGCGTCTGGCGCTTGCGGCGACCGTGGGCGCTGCCGTCCCCCACTTGTCCGGATCGAAGCGGCTCAGACCGAGTCGTCTTCCTCCCGCCAGAGCTGGATCCGGCGGTCGAGTTCGACCAGGAACTCGGGGTTGTCATCGGGAGCGATGAAGCGCACGGAGGCCATGGCGGCCTGGCGGCCGCGCCTGGTGCTGCCGAACGGATAGTCCGAACGCCCGCCGCGGTTCGCGGGATGCGCGTGCTCGGGCCCCCGGGCCGGTACCCAACTGCCGGTGACGTCATCCCAGAGCCGGTGCATGCGCACGTCCCTGCGTCCCAGCAGGAGCCAGGCCGCCGCGCCGAAGACCCAGAAGCCAATGACCACGATCAGCCAGCTCTGCTTGGATGGCAGATCGAAGTGATGCTGCGGAGTCATCGCGATGTCGATCACGCATGGTACCACCAGACCGACAGTTAGTAGGGCAAAGGCGACGCCGAGTAGCAACATGGACGCAGCCTAGCGGCTCGCCGGACCTCTCGTGACCTATTTCAGCGTGCTTCACCGTCCCGATAATCGACCATCCCAGTTCGACATGCTCCATGCTTGGTGCTGACGTCGGGCCGGATGCCGTCGTAACCTGGCGCGAGACCTCATACCCGGGAGCGACAGCTATGCGGCGGTTACTTGACCTCTGGCGTCGGCGCCGGCCAGCCCGCGGGCCGCGTTCTTCGGCACGGCAAGCAACCCATTCCGCGCCGCCTTCCCGCACCAACGCCCAGCAACGCCCAGTTCTGGGGCGAGCGCCTGCTCCGAGGGCAACGCCCGGACTTCTGCTGCGCAGCATGGCTGGCGCGCGTCCGGGCATCGCGAGCCAGCCGGGCAATCACCGGCGAGTCCGCAAATTCCCGGTACTGCGATCGGCTGTACGCCGCGCAGGAAGGTCGCGGAATGGGCTCGCCGATCGCGGGTTCGGCCCGCGCCAGCCCGCGCGCCAGCCCGCTAGCCCGAAGTTCCCCCTTAGGGCTGGCAAGCAGCCGCACGGAGGCCCTGCTTCACGCGGTGAGCCCGATCCGCCCCCGGGACGTGGGCCGTGGCCGGGGACCGTGCCGCCGCTGGGTGGCATGGCGGCTGAGCCTGCTAGCGCGCCCTTGGCGCGGGCCGCCTCCAAGCGGGAGCCGGCACCGCCGTGGGGAGCCGCGAGGTCGCAAGAAGCCGCGCCGCCATCGTGGCTGATGCCCGGTCGGCAGGCGGCGGCAGGCAACGCCGCCCGCGCCAGGGCCAAGATCAAGTCCAGGACCCGCCCGCAGGAGGCTGAGTCTGCGACCCAAGCCAGACCGGCGTGCCGGGCCAATGCCGCCCACGAGGGCAAGCCCGCGGCAATGGCCAAAGCTGCTATGCCCTGGTACGAGCGGGCCCAGCGCATCAACTCCGCGCCGGGTCAGCGGCATTGCGGTCTGCTGGAGAGGATCCTGCACCGCCAGTGGGCAGCCGGCCAACTGCCTCCACCCCAGATCGTCCTGGCCGTTGATCGGCTGGCCGAGTTCCCGCAGCTGATCAAGGAGCGGCTTGTCGCCGGCCTCGATGCGATCTACGTCGGCCCTGGCGGCGTGCCCGACCTCGACGACATGGGCAGCCTGAACGGGATGCCACTGCCATCTGGGCGGGCCACCTGGGACGCGTGCGCTGGAGCCTACGGCGAGCGCAAGGTCATCGTGGGGTCCAGGCCGTCCCCGACGCCCGACGTGATGTGCCACGAAATCGGTCATGCGCTCGATGACATCGACGGTGCTGACGGATGCTGGCAGTCGGACTCGGCCGATTTCGCCGGGCTCTACGGCCAGTGCATGCCGTGGATGACCAATGACTTCCACCGTCATTCCGGGCATCTGGGCCGCCGGGAGTTCTTCGCGGACGCGTTTGCCGCCATCGCATCGAGCCAGCGTCCGGCGCTGCTCGAGATGGTTGGCGGCAACACTCGCGTGGCGCTCAACGTCATGCTGTATTTCAACGTGCGGTACGGCATCTAGAGGTGGTGCTGCCATGTATGTGATCAGGCTGCCGAACGGCAACCTGCTGGTCCCTGAATCGGCCACCGCGCACGACGGCCAGCTCGTCAGCGACGCGTACGTGGAGATCGGCCCGGCCGACGGGGATTACGAGAGGTTCGCTGCCAGCGCCCTGACATCCGAGGAGATCGACGAGCGAGCTAGGAGATGGCGGGAAGGCGACGAGCGTCTCCGGCGCCAGTTCCTTGACTTCCTCGCGCGGGGCGGGCAGTTGCCTCCGAGGTCCTGACTATCGGCGAACCCTAGTCCGCGGAGAAATTCGCTCTGCTCCGTGCTGTCGATTTGGGAGCCGGTCATCCGTCGGGATTTACGTACGCGCGAACCGGCGCGCCATTACGGCCTGGCGGGAGCCGCTGGCCGCCAACTTCACTCACGGAGCCGTAGGAGGCTGACATGAGCAAGTACCTCTATCTCTACCGGGGCCCGGCCACGCCGATGCAGGACTTCACGCCGGAGCAGCAGGCCGAGCAGACGGACGCCTGGGGCCAGTGGATCACCAGGCTCGGCTCGTCGCTGACCGATGTCGGTGCTCCGTTCGGAGCGCGGACGGCGCTGGCGGACGATGGCTCTAGCCCGGCGCCCGGTGACCTCAACGGCTACTCGATCGTCGAGGCTGACAGCCTGGACGCGGCCAAGGTTCTGGCGGACAAGCACCCCTTCCTCGCCGAGGGGAAGGGGCGCTTCAGCGTGGAGGTCTTCGAGCTAGTCCCGATGTAGGCGAGACGAGACCTGAGTGGATCGGCTTCGGAGTCAGTCGGGAACACCCGGCCGGCTCCGAAGCCTGCTCGCTTCCTGGTCCGGCCCTGGGCCTGTCGCCAACCGGTAACACGCGGCAGGGCATCAGCTCTGGCGCCCTCCGACGTTCGGTAGCCACTTCAGCCTCAGCTGGCCTGGTCTGACTGTGGCGCCGGGTCGGCGTTGATGCCGAGCAAGGCCCGGATCTCGACCTCCCGGTACCGCCGGTGACCGCCCGGAGTCCGAATGCTGCTGATCCGGCCCGACGCCGCCCATCGCGTGACGGTCTTGGGATCAACGCGGAAGAGAGCTGCGACCTCTCCGGGAGTAAGCAGGCGATCACTTTGCCCGTCCATTTTGGTGCTCCTTGCTCGCCTAGGCCCCCCTCACTCAATCTTTATCTTAATGACTAAAGATCACTATTCTCCTCAGTTTCCGTAAAAAAATTACTGACAGCCCTGTCGTATTGCTTTGACCGACACCTGTCGATGACGATGCGAACACGTAGGGTAGAGCCGTGTCTCACCTTGTGTCGGTAACTGACATCCGGGCGGCCGCTGACCGACTGGATGGCATTGCGGTGCACACGCCGCTTGTGCCGTTCGCGGGCATCGATCCGCCGCTACTGGTCAAGGCTGAATCGCTGCAGCCCACCGGCGCATTCAAGCTGCGCGGCGCTTACTCGGCGATCAGCGCACTGCCGCCGCAGCAGCGGAACAGGGGAGTCGTCGCGCACTCCAGCGGCAATCACGCGGCCGCTGTCGCATTTGCCGCGGCGCTACTCAGCGTGCCGGCCACCGTCGTCGTCCCGTCCAATGCCCCGCGGGTCAAGGTGGAGGCCGCACGGTCGCAGGGTGCCACCATCGTGGTTTGTGAGCCCGGACTCGCCGCCCGGACGGCGGCGGTCGAGGATCTCGTGGCCAGATATGGGTATACGCCGATCCCGCCTTTCGAGCACAGGGACGTCATCGCAGGTCAGGGAACGGTCGGCCTGGAGATCGCGGCCGATTGCCCAGACGTTGACCTGGTCGTTTGTCCGGTCGGCGGTGGCGGCCTCATCGCCGGGGTGGCGGCGGCCATTACTGCTGCCAGCCCCGCGGTGCAGGTGATCGGCGTGGAGCCAGAGCTTGCGGCCGACGCGAGGGATTCGCTGCACGAGGGCCGCAGAGTGTCCTGGCCCGGCGAGCAAACCCAGCGCACGATCGCCGACGCACTGCGCGTCGAGCAGGTCGGCGAGTTGCCGATGCTGCACCTTCAGGCGCAGGTCGACGACATCATCACGGTGAGCGACGATGAGATCCGCGCGGCCATGCGCCTGCTGGTCAGCGGTGCCCGCCTCGTTGCCGAACCAGGCGGCGCCGTGGCCGTCGCTGCCTGCCTGTTCCGCTCAGCGGAGCTGCCGCCCGCTGGCCGGCGGGTGGCCATCCTGTCGGGCGGCAACGTCGATCCCGGGATGCTGGCTGACATCCTCGGCGCGCCGGGCGATGAGCTACCCATGGCGCCTGCTCACGGGGCAGCGGCAAGCGATTAGGCTGATGGTGTTATGCGCGCGACTTTGTACTACACAGTGTTGCGGCTCGGCCTGTTCGCCGTAGTGTTGCTGCTTCTCTATCTAGCTGGTGCGCGCAGCCTGCTGCTGCTCGGCGGCGCGATCCTGATCAGCGGCGTGATCAGCTACTTCGTGCTGACGGCGCAGCGAACGGCGATGGCTGGCGCGATCGGCAGGCGGGTAAGCAACTTCCGGGAACGACTCGACGCTGGCACGAAGGCCGAGGACCGGGACTGACGCCCGCGCTCGCCCGCGCTCAGCCGTCCTCGGCGGCAAGCCAGCCGCCGGACGTCAGCAGCTGCATGATCCTGCCAGTTGCCTGCTCCCGGCTCATGACTGACGTATCGAGCACGAGTACGGCATCGGTCGGTTCCTCGTACGGGTCAGACACCCCGGTGAACTGCTCGATGAGGCCAGCCCTCGCCTTGGCGTACAGGCCCTTGCGGTCCCGCTGCTCGCATACCTCGACCGGGGTAGCGACGTGGATCAGCAGGAAGTCGCCTACCTCGGACACCATCTGCCTGACCTGCTCCCTGGCGGCTGCGAACGGCGCGATCGGCGCGCAGATCGCGATGCCGCCGTGCTTGGCTATCTCCGCGGCCACGTAGCCGATCCTGGCGATATTCAGGTCGCGGTCGGCTCGCGAGAATGTCAGGCCGGCCGAGAGCAGCGAGCGCACCAGATCGCCGTCCAGTAGCGAAACCCGCCGGTCACCGCGCTCGGCGAGCAGGTCGCGCAGGTCCCTGGCTACCGTCGACTTACCAGACCCGGACAGGCCGGTCAGGAATAGTACGAAGCCCCGCTCCGAGCGCGGCGGCCTGGCGTGCCTGAGTTCGGCCGTGACGGCCTCAGCCGCGAACCATGCCGGGATCGGGGCGCCCGTGTCGAGCATGTCGGCGAGCTGATCCGGCGTCAGGTCCTCGATCTCGGTCCCTGCCTCGATCAGCGACAGCGGCCGCCAGACCTCGGCCCTCGGGTCATAGGCCCAGTCGCCGGATCGCAGCACCGGTATCGGAGCTCCGGGAACGCTGGCCGGCGCGCCGATCTCCTCCGCTGGTGGGCCTGCGCCGTCGTGCCAGCCATCGACCATCAGGTGGGTTGCTCCGTACGCGGCGGCGATGGTCGCCATGGCGGCCAGCTCGCGCACTGCGGCGGCGTCCCGCCCGGCATAGGGGACGGGGACGACGAGCGTCCCGGCCGGAAGGCTTCTGGCCGCCGCAAGGACCGTCCTGATCAGCGCCTCCGGCTGCCTGACGACCTCGGCGGGGCCCGCGACCATCGGCAGCACAAGCAGCCGTGCCCCGAGCTGGCCGGCGAGATGCTTCAGCTGGCCGATCTGCCGGCCGCCTATCGGCGCCCTGGTCGCGAACGCGAGGACAGGCCCGCCGCGCAGCTCAGCCCTCGCCTGCGACGGCGAGATCATCAGCCTTCGGAAGGAGCCGTGCTCGGGAGCGCGGTGCGCCCTGACCGGGCCGGCCAGCACAACTCTGCCGTCCGCGCCGGGCGACGCGGCGCGCTCAGTGATCGTGAGCAGGGCCAAGGGCGTGCCCTCCGGGTCGGCGAGCAGCGCTTCGCCCGCGTCGGCCCCGAGCGCCTCAGCCGGAACCTCGAGGGCCACAGGGACCGGCCATGGGGTGCCGTCGGCCAGCGTCGCAGACGTCGCCACGGACGCGACGTCTGCGCTGGTCATGAAGCCGCCGAGCGGCGCGAACGCGCCCGAGAGGATCAGCTCCAGGTCGCCGAGCTGCCGGGCGCCCAGTGTCAGGGAAGGAAGGGAAGCATGATCGACAGCCGGCACGGCCTTCGTCCCTGCAGTCACTGCGTCCTCCGTCCGCTGCCGCCGGCAGCAATGCCCGAGGTTACCCTCGCCTGCCCGGCGTGGCCATCATTGCGTGTCGCCGGGTGACGCGGCGGCGATGGGCAGGCAGCGCCGTTCGGCGGCCAAGTAAACTGTCAGTACAACCCGCGTTCGCTCCTGAACGCGGGCCCGTTGTGCTGCCCGCACCGCCCTACTGCACCCAGCACAGGACTGCTCGCGAAGCCGCGCCGTGGTGCCGCGCCGCCCGCGGTGCCGCGTCGCCCGCGGACGGGCAGTCCGCCAGCATGGACCGTCAAACGAAGAGGAAGTTATGAGCCTGTTTGGTCTCCTCAGCGTCGTCGCGGAGGACCCGCAGCTCCAGCATGCCCTCGATTACGCCGGGCAGCCGGGAAGCACCGATGCCGACCTGGTCGCGCCGCCTGCCCTGCGTCCGGTTCTCGTCGCCGCGCTCGCCGCGCTCAGCGGCTCAGGCGCCAGCACAGCGGGGCCTGGCCAGCCCAGATTCGTGCTCGCGATCACCGCGACGGCGCGCGAGGCCGAGGACCTGACTAGCGCGCTCAGCTCGCTGCTGCCCGACGCGCACGCCGCCGGGTACTTCCCGGCCTGGGAGACCCTGCCGCATGAGCGGCTCTCGCCCCGGTCCGACACCTCAGGCCGCCGCCTGGCCGTGCTGCGCCGTCTGGTCAGCCCGGACTACGCAGACCCGCGCTCGGGCCCGCTCCAGGTCGTCGTCACGCCGATCCGCAGCGTGCTGCAACCGCTGGTGGGCGGACTCGGCGAGCTTGAGCCGGTCCGGCTTGACCAGGGCAAGCAGGCCGAGCTCGAGGACGTCGTGGCCAGGCTGGTGGAGATCGGCTACGACAGGGTCGACCTCGTCACCAACCGGGGCGAGATCGCGGTCCGCGGCGGCATACTCGACGTGTTCCCGCCGACCGAAGAGCACCCGCTCCGGGTGGAGTTCTTCGGCTCGGAGGTCGAGGAGATCAGGCCGTTCCGCGCGGCCGACCAGCGGTCCCTCGGCACCTCGGTGGATTCGCTCTGGGCGCCGCCGTGCCGCGAGCTGCTGCTCACCCCGCGCGTGCGGCATCGCGCCAAGCAGCTCGCCAGCGAATATCCCGGCCTCGGCGATGTGCTCGGCAAGATGGCAGACGGGATCACCGTCGAAGGGATGGAGGCGTTCGTGCCGCTGCTCGCCGACCGGATGGAGCTGCTGTTCGACTCGCTGCCGCCGGGCGCAATCGTGGTCGCCTGCGACCCGGAGCGGATCAGGACCCGCGCCGCCGACCTGGTGCGGACCAGCCAGGAATTCCTCGATGCCTCGTGGGTCAACGCGGCCGCGGGCGCCGAGGTCCCGATCGACCTGGGCGGGGCTGCGTTCCGGCCGATCACCGAGGTCCGCTCGGCAGCGGCCAGCCTGGGAATCAGATGGTGGACGATCACACCCTTCGGCACCGACGATCTTTCCGGCATAACTGACCCCACGGCCACTTCGACCGGGCAAGCCAGTGCCGCCCGGGGCGAGACGCAGTGGAACGACGCCGGCCGGGCCACCCCAAGGGCTGCTGCCGCTGGCACCGAGCAGCGCGACGCTGAAGTTCTCGACGAGGCCGAGGGCCGGGAGTCATTCCGGATGCTGGCCAGCCCGGCTAGCGCCTATCACGGCGACACCTCGCGGGTGATCGGCGATGTGCGCGGCTGGCTGGCCGCCGGGTGGCGCGTCGCGCTGGTCACCGAGGGACACGGGCCGGCCCAGCGCCTGGCCGAGTTGCTCCGCGGCGAGAACCTCGGCGCCCGGGCCGGCGACCTCGACGGGGTGCCCGATCCTGGCGTCGCCGTCGTCGCCACCGGCCAGCTTGACGCGGGGTTCATCTGGCCACAAATCAAGCTGGCCGTGCTCGGCGAGGACGACATTTCCGGACAGCGGGTCGGCGGCAGGGACCGCAGCCGCATGCCGAGCAGGCGGCGCGGCGGCATCGACCCGCTCCAGCTCAGCCCTGGCGACTATGTAGTGCACAGCCAGCACGGAGTCGGCAGGTACCTGGAGATGACGAGCCGGACGATCCAGGGCGCGACCCGCGAGTACCTGGTGATCGAGTACGCGCCGAGCAAGCGGGGTCAGCCGCCCGACCGGCTGTACTTGCCGACCGACCAGCTCGACGAGGTGACGAGGTACTCGGGCGGTGAGGCCCCGAGCCTGCACCGGCTGGGCGGGGCGGACTGGGCAAAGACCAAGGGCCGGGCGCGCAAGGCGGTGCGCGAGATCGCCGCCCAGCTGATCCGGCTCTACTCGGCCAGGATCGCCTCGCCCGGGTACGCGTTCAGCCAGGACACCCCGTGGCAGCGCGAGCTCGAGGATGCTTTCCCCTATGTCGAGACGCCAGATCAGCTCGGCGCGATCGACGAGATCAAGCGCGATATGGAGAAGTCGATCCCGATGGACCGGCTGATCTGCGGCGATGTCGGCTACGGCAAGACCGAGCTGGCGGTCAGGGCGGCGTTCAAGGCTGTGCAGGACGGCAAGCAGGTGGCCGTGCTCGTCCCGACCACACTGCTCGTCCAGCAGCACATGCAGACGTTCGGCGAGCGGTACGGGCCCTTCCCCGTCGTGCTGCGGGCGCTGTCACGGTTCCAGTCCGACTCCGAGGTCGCCGCCACGCTGGCCGGCCTGGCGGCCGGGACCGTCGACGTGGTGATCGGCACGCACCGGCTGCTCTCGCCGGAAACGAGGTTCAAGAACCTCGGGCTGATCATCATCGACGAGGAGCAGCGCTTCGGAGTGGAGCACAAGGAGTACCTGAAGGCGATGCGCACCCAGGTGGACGTGCTGTCGATGTCGGCGACGCCGATCCCGCGGACGCTGGAGATGGGCGTCGCGGGGATCAGGGAGATGTCCACCATCCTGACCCCGCCTGAGGAGCGGCACCCGGTGCTGACCTTCGTCGGGCCGTACGACGAGAAGCAG
>Ga0070707_100006668_pt1 | contig 10696 bp, 7 predicted proteins | sample KBSK5502metaG_FD_65468 | JGI IMG/M metagenome (GOLD analysis project Ga0070707, IMG submission 65468) | Corn, switchgrass and miscanthus rhizosphere microbial communities from Kellogg Biological Station, Michigan, USA - KBS K5-50-2 metaG | ecosystem: Host-associated > Plants > Roots >... | reverse complement strand
ATTGACGTTGAGCGATGGGGGCCCGCTTGCTATACTCGTGTCATGGCATCTGACAGCGTGACTGTCGTGCGCACCGAGGAGATCGTGTTGGCGGGGCCCCGCGGCTTTTGCGCCGGCGTCGACCGCGCCATCGACATCGTGGAGCTGGCGCTGGAGGTCTGCCCGCACCCCGTGTATGTCCGCAAGGAGATCGTCCACAACCGCCACGTGGTCGAGGCGCTCCGCGCCAAGGGCGCCCACTTCGTCGACGAGCTCGACGAGGTGCCGGACGACGCCACCGTGATCTTCAGCGCCCACGGCATCTCGCCGGCGGTGCGTGAGGACGCGCAGCGCCGAGGCCTGCGCGTGATCGACGCCACGTGCCCCCTCGTCACGAAGGTCCACCTGGAGGCGATCCGCTATGCGCGCGAGGGTTACTCGATCATCCTCGTGGGACATGCCGACCACGACGAGGTCGTGGGCACCATGGGCGAGGCGCCGGAGCGGATGTTCCTGATCGCGCATCCAGAGGACGTCGACCGGCTCACCGTGGCGGATCCTGAGAAGGTCGCCTACCTGACGCAGACGACGCTGTCGGTCGACGACACGCGCGACTGCATCGAGGCGCTGCGCCGCCGGTTCCCGAAGATCGTGGGCCCCTCCAAGGACGATATCTGCTACGCGACCCAGAACCGCCAGGCCGCGGTGAAGACCGTCGCCGGCGAAGTCGACGTGCTCCTCGTCATCGGCGCCGCCAACAGCTCCAACGCCAACCGGCTAGTGGAGGTGTCCCGCGTCATGGGTACGCCCTCCCACCTCATCAACGACAAGCACGACATCCGCCCCGCCTGGCTCGAGGGCGCCCGGCGCGTGGGCATCACCGCCGGCGCCTCGACGCCGGAGTTCTTGGTCTCGGAGGTCGTCGAGGAGATCCGGCGCACGCGTCCCGCGGACGTCCGCGAGGTGCAGGTGGTCGAGGAGGATGTGCGGTTCGGGCTGCCGCGCGAGCTGGAAGAGATGGCCCGGCGCGTGGGCAAGACCCTGTTGCCTAGCGGCATCCCGGCGGTCAGCGGCGAGTAACCGTCCCTCGTGCACCTCGTCACGTTTCGGCGCGGCCGCGGACAGCCCAAGCCGGGCGCCGTCTGGCACGACGCGGTCCTCGATTTGCTGGGCCTCGCCAAGGAGCTGGCCGCCCAGCGCGGCGCCGTCCGGCGTATCCGCGGCGGCTTTCCGAAGAGCCTCCTCGATCTGATCGGCGGCGACGAGACGGTCGCCGAGCGGTTACGAGAGACCTGGGAGTACGGCAAGAGCCTGGTGGACCAGCAGGCCATCGAGGAGTTGGCCCGGCGAAAGCTCGCCTATCCGCTGAAGCGGGTCAGGCTCCTGGCGCCCATCCCCGTGCCAGGGCGCAACGTGTTCTGTCTCGGCCGCAACTACGCGGACCACGCGACCGAGCGCGGCGCCGCCGTTCCCGAACACCCAGTGTACTTCACGAAGCCCGGCACGGCGGTGGTAGGACCCGGCGACGATGTGATCGACCACGCCGTGACGAACGAGCTGGACTATGAGGTGGAGCTGGCGGTGGTCATCGGGACGGGGGGGCGGGACATTGCCCGCGCCGACGCTCTCGCCCACGTCTTCGGCTACACCGTCATCAATGATGTGACGGCGCGCGATCTCCAGCAGCGCCACGGCCAGTGGTTCAAGGGGAAGTCGCTCGACACCTTCTGCCCGATGGGACCGGTCCTCGTGACCGCCGACGAGATCCCGGACCCCCAGGCGCTCGCTCTCTCGCTGCGGGTCAACGGCCAGGTGCGCCAGCAGAGCCATACCTCGAAGATGATCTTCCCGGTAGCCCAGTGCATCGAGGTGCTGTCCCAGGCCATGACGCTCTTGCCCGGCGACATCATCGCCACGGGAACCCCGGACGGGGTCGGCGCCGCCATCGGCAGCTTCCTCAAGCCCGGTGATCGCGTCGAGGCCGAAATCGAGGGCATCGGCGTCCTCGCCAACAAAATCTCCAAGCCTTAGCCGACTGCTGAAAAAGGCCCAGCTGCTTCGTTGGCTCGGTCGCTCCTCGCTCAACGTGGCTCGCTCACGCTCGCCTTCACTTCTGGATTCGCTCGCCTCGCCTCCGGTAGAGCTCGCCAAGCCGAGTACGCCTCGCTCGTCGCATCCCTCGCCGCCTCGCAGCTGGACCTTTTTGAGCAGCCTGCCCGGTGACCGCGGTGGTGGGTCAATCTCGTCATCGGGACTGGGGCAAGTTGCGAGCCAGACGAGGCACGAGGGAGCCCGCGACGCGAGGCGTACTCCGCTTGGCGAGCTCTACCGGAGGCGAGGCGAGCGAATCCGGAAAGTGGGGCGAGCGCGAGCGAGCCACGTTGAGCGTCGCGGGCGACCGAGTAACGAAGTATGGCGAAGCAAATTGGCCCAGTACCCGCTCTGGTACGCACGGGGGTGCTGTGGTAGCATTCCGTGCCACATCGTCCTTTTCCCTGCTTGTGCGCGTCCATCCGTGGAGCGGGATCAAGAGGAGGTAGGCATGGCGCTGGACATCGCCAAGATCCGCAACATCGGCTTCGTCGGCCACGGCGGAGTGGGCAAGACATCCCTCGTCGAGGCCATCCTGTTCGCGTGCGGGGCGACCACCCGGATCGGCCGTGCCGACGACGGCACGACGACCACCGACTTCGACCCCGACGAGATCAAGCGTAAGATCTCGCTGAGCACCGCGGTGGCGTTCTGCGACTACAAGGGCGTTCGGTTGAACCTCGTCGACACGCCCGGGTACGGCGATTTCGTGGCCGATGCCCGCGCGGGGCTGCGGGTGGTCAGCGCCGCCGTCGTGGTGGTCGATGCGGTGGCGGGCGTGCAGGTCCAGACCGAGAAGGTGTGGAAGTTCGCCAATGAGTACGCCCTGCCGCGAGTCGTCGTCATCAATCGCCTCGACCGCGAGCGCGCCGATTTCTTCCGCACGCTCGAGTCGCTCCAGAAGCGTCTGAAGGCGCGTCTCGCCCCGTTTCAGATCCCTGTCGGCAGCGAGGCCGGCTTCACGGGCGTGGTGGACTTGATAGCGATGAAGGCCCTCGTCACGGTCGACGGCAAGGTCCGGGAGACCGAGATCCCCGGCGAGGCGATGGAGACGGCCAAGGCGTACCGCGAGAAGCTGGCCGAGGCCGCCGCCGAGACCGACGACGAGCTGCTCACCAAGTACCTCGAGGAAGGCGCCATCGGGGAAGCCGAGATGCTGGACGCGCTGCGCAAGGCGGTGTTCCAGGGCGCGCTCGTCCCCGTCCTCGCGGCCTCCGCGACCCGCGGCATCGGCATTCTGCCGCTGCTCGATCTGATCCTCAAGGAGTTCCCGTCGCCCGCCGATCAAGGCGACGTCGAGGGCGTGGACCCGCGGGGCAAGAACCCCGCGACGCGGACCCCTGACCCGAGGGCGCCGCTGTCGGCCCTGGTGTTCAAGACCATCTCGGATCCGCACGTGGGCAAGCTCTCGCTCTTCCGCGTGTACTCCGGCACGGTCAAGTCCGACAGTCAGGTGTTCAACTCGACGCGCGACATCAAGGAGCGCGTCGGGCACCTGGGCTGGCTCCAGGGGAAAGCCCAGAAGCCGGTCGAGTCCCTCGGGCCCGGGGAGATCGGCGTCGTCGCCAAGCTCAAAGATACCCTCACCGGCGACACGCTCTCGGACGAGGCGGCGCCCGTCATTCTGCCCGGCATCGCGTTCCCCGAGCCCGCCATCTCCTTTGCCATCCAACCCAAGAGCCGCGGTGACGAGGACAAGATCTCCACCGCGCTCCAGCGGATGGAGGAGGAGGATCCGACGCTCCGCCACCACTTCGACCCCGAGACCAAGCAGCTCCTCGTCTCCGGCATCGGCCAGCTTCACGTCGAGGTCGTCGTCGAGCGGATGAAGCGCAAGTACAACGTCGACGTGACCCTGCTCCCGCCGCGCATCCCCTACAAGGAGACGGTCAAGGGGCGCTCGGAAGTCCAGGGCAAGTACAAGAAGCAAACGGGCGGGCGGGGGCAATACGGCGACGTGTGGCTCAAGGTCGAGCCCCTCGGGCGGGGCAGCGGATTCGAGTTCGTCGACGACATCTTCGGCGGGTCCGTGCCCCGCAACTACATCCCGTCGGTGGAAAAGGGCGTGCGGGAGTGCATGAAGCGCGGGATCCTCGCCGGCTATCCGGTGGTCGACCTCAAGGTCACCCTCTACGACGGCTCCTACCACGACGTGGACTCCTCGGACATGGCCTTCCAGATCGCGGCGTCCATGGGGCTGCAGAAGGGTTTCATGGAGGCGCGCCCGTGCCTGCTCGAGCCCATCATGAACGTGGAGGTGGCGGCCCCCGCCGACCATGCCGGCGACGTGATCGGCGATCTCAACGGACGGCGCGGGCGCATCGTCGGCATGGAGCCCGAGGGGGACGTCGTGGCGGTTCGCGCTCAGGTCCCGATGGCCGAAATGCTGACCTACGAATCGAGCCTGCGCTCGATGACGGGCGGGCGTGGGGGGTACTCCATGGAGTTCTCCCACTACGACGAAGTGCCGGGCCAGCTTGCCGAGAAGGTCGTCGCCGCCGCCAAGGCGGAGAAGGAAAAGCCGTAGCCGAATGCCGTTCGTCACCCACATCGAGTGCACTGTCTGCGGCCACCGCCACGAGTTCGGGCGGCTCCTCACCGTCTGCGTTCAATGCGGTCAGATGCTCGCCGTGCGCTACGACCCGGCGCGTGTCGCCCTGTCCGTGAGCAAGGACGTCCTCCGGGAACGGCCGCCGGGCATGTATCGCTTTCGCGAGCTGCTCCCGCTCGAGGACACCGAGGAGCCGGTGACTCTGGGCGAGGGCGGCACGCCCCTCCTGCCGCTGCCGCGACTCGGCGCGCACCTCGGCCTGCGCCACCTCTGGGCCAAGGATGAAGGGCAGAACCCCACCGGATCGTTCAAGGCCCGCGGTCTCGGCATGGCCGTGACCAAGGCGAAGACGCTCGGCGTCAAGGGCCTGATGATTCCCTCCGCGGGGAACGCCGGCGGCGCGGCGGCGGTCTATGGCGCGCGGGCCGCGCTGCCCGTCGTCGTGGTCGTGCCTCGCGGCACCCCCGCCGCCGCCATCGCCGAAGCCATCCTGGCCGGCGCCCATGTGTTCACGGTCGAGGGCTCCATCGCCACCGCCGGGAAGCTCGTCGCCTCCGTCGCGCCCCGGCTCGGCTGGTTCGACCTCGCCACGCTCAAGGAGCCGTACCGGCTCGAGGGCAAGAAGACCATGGGGCTCGAGCTCGCCGAGCAGCTCGACTGGGAAACGCCCGATGTGCTCGTCTATCCAACCGGCGGGGGGACCGGGCTCGTCGGCATCTGGAAGGCCTACGAGGAGCTGGCCGCCATGGGCTGGATCAAGGCGGCGCTGCCACGCTTCGTCGCCGTCCAGGCGGAAGGATGCGCGCCCGTCGTGAAGGCCTGGGCCGAGGGGGCGGAGACGACGACGGTCTGGGAGAACCCGGTCACCCACGCGCCGGGGCTCAGAGTCCCCGGGCCCTTCGCGGGCCGGCAGATGCTCAGGATTCTCCGCGAGACCGGCGGTCACGCGCGCGCGGTGAGCGAGCAGGAGATCGTCCTCGCGCAGCGGCTGCTCGCGCGCCTGGAAGGCATCTGGACGGCGCCGGAGGCGGCGGCCGCGCTGGCCGCGCTGATCCAGATGAAGGACGGCCAGCAGGTCGACGATGGCACGCGCGTCGTCATGGTGCTGACGGGCGCCGGGATCAAGAACTCGCCGCCGCCGGTGCCACCGCCCGTCCATCTCGACGGTGACGAGGGACAGATCCTCGCACGGGTAACGCAGGTGATTGGAGCCTGAGCACCGGTCCCGCGCCGGCCATCGAGCGCCGTCGGCGCGAGGGTGCGTTACGCCTCCGATCGAGTGGCAATAGCCCGTGAAGAAATCGGCGCGCGGTAACTCGATGGGGGGGCGTGGGGGAGGAGCGGCGATCGCTCCCCCCACTTCAACTGGGAGGAGCGGCCATGACGCGATTGACGCGCAGGGAATTTCTCGGGACCTCGAGCGCCGGCGTCGGGCTCGGGCTGTTGGGTGGAGCCGCCCTCCTGGGCGGATGCGCGTCCACCATGAAGGGCGACTTCATGCCCAAGACAAGCCGGCGCGTCGTCGTGATCGGCGGCGGCTGGGGTGGCGCCACCGCCGCGAAGTACGTGCGGCTGGCCGATCCTGCCATCGAGGTGGTGCTGCTCGAGCCCAACCGCGAGTTCGTCTCGTGTCCCTTCAGCAATCTGGTGCTGAGCGGCTTGCGGTCCATCGACAGCGTCACCTTCGGCTACGGTGGCCTGCGCAAGCACGGGGTCAAGGTGATCCACGAGATGGCCCTCGCCATCGAGCCCGACACCAAGCGCGTCCGCGTCGGCGAGGGCTACCTCGCGTACGACCGCCTCGTGGTCTCGCCCGGGGTCGAGTTCCAGTGGGAGCAGGTGGAGGGACTGGCCCAGCATCAGGACAAGGTGCTCCACGCGTGGAAGGCGGGACCGCAGACCGTGGAGCTGGCCAAGCAGCTGCAGTCCATGGCCGACGGCGGAGTCTTCGTGCTGACGGTGCCGCCGATCGCCTACCGCTGCCCGCCGGGGCCCTACGAGCGGATCTGCCAGGTGGCGTGGTATCTCACGAAGAACAAGCCCAGGTCCAAGCTGATCGTGCTCGACGCCAACCAGAACATCGTCTCCAAGACGGCGCTGTTCCGGGAGGCCTGGAAGGCATACCCCAACATCGACTACCGCGCGTCGAGCAAGGTCGTCGGTGTCGATCCCGGCGTCCGCGAGGTGAAAACGGAGTTCGACAAGGTCAAGTACGACGTGATCAACCTGATCCCACCCCAGCGTGCCGGGAGCATCGCCGTCCAGGCCGACCTCGTCGGCGCCGACAAGCGCTGGTGCGAGGTCGACCACGTGACCTACGAGTCGGTGAAGCAGAAGGGTATCCACGTGGTCGGCGATTCGACGATCGGGCTGCCCGTGCCCAAGTCCGGCAATATCGCCAATGCCATGGGGAAGATCTGCGCCACCGCCATTGTCCAGCTCCTGAACGACAAGCCGGCGGCCGCCATCCCTCCCGGCAATACCTGCTATAGCTGGGTGAGCGACCGCGAAGCGATCGCGGTGGTCAACTCGTACAAGATCGACAACGGCAAGGTCGTCCAGATCGAGCAGAAGCTCACGCCCGCCCAGAGCGTCTCCGTCGCCCAGCGCGCCGTCGGCTGGGCCCAGAGCATCTGGAGCGACATGCTCGCCTAGAGCGATGACAAGGACCCATCTGCGGCGTTGGCGCCCTCGGCCGCACGCTCAACGTACAGAGAGTACGCCTCGCGTGCGGCCATCGGGCGCCGCCTTGCAGCTGGACCCTTCTCATCGCTCTAGCCCGCTACTAAGGAGAGGCGTATGGTGCGGATCGAGAACCTGATCGTCGTCGCCACGGGCTGGCTCTTCGCCGCGCTTCTCGCCGGGACCGCGGGGGCGGGCCCACTCGATCAGCCCGGCTACGCCAAGGCGCTCACGTGCACGGCGTGCCACGGCGCCGGCGGCAACAGCAAGTCGGCCGCCATGCCCATCCTGGCCGGCATGTCGCCCGCCTATTTCAAGAAGCAGATCGAGGCGTACGCCGGTGCCAAGCGGCCCTCGCCGGAGATGGAACCCTACGCCAAAATGGTGCTCGTGCTGGGGGTCGACGACGTCGCCCGCTACTTCGCCGACCAGAAGCGAGAGCCCACGTCGATCCCCGCCGCCGCCGACGCCGTCGCGCGCGGGCGGGCGGCCGCGGCCCAGTGCGTGATCTGCCACGGCCCGGACGGCCAGGGCGATCCCGCCCGGCTCATCCCGAGCCTGGCCGGCCAGCCGCCCGGCTTTCTCCGGGACCAGATGCTGCTGTTCAAACAGGACAAGCGCAATCCCGGGGACGCGGTGCTGTCCGCGGCGAAGGCCCTCATGCGGACGATCCCCGACGACGCGTACGGCGACCTCGCCGCCTACTACTCGAGCCTCCGCTAGTGTTCCGTTGACACTTGCCTTCGCTCTCACCCTGATCGCCCTCGGCGTCGTCGGCGCCTTCGTCTCGGGTTTTCTGGGCGTGGGCGGCGCCATCGTGATGATCCCCCTCTTGCTGTACGTGCCGCCGCTCCTCGCTGTCGGCAGCCTCGACATCAAGCATGCGGCCGGCGTCACCATGACCCAGGTCCTGGCGGCGTCGATCGTCGGGGCGTGGACCCATGGGCGAGGGGCCATGCTGCACCGGAAGCTGGCGCTGGTCGGCGGCAGCGCCATGGCCCTCGGCGCATTGGTGGGAGCCGTCGCGTCCAATTTCGTGAGCGGGCGGTTGCTCCTGGCCGTCTTTGCCGTGATGACCACGACGGCGTTGCCGCTGATGCTCATCCCTCCTGCGGGACGGCCTGAGGGCAACGAGGGCGGGGAGGCGCCGTTCAACCGGGTCGCCGCGGTGGTCTATCCTGCCGCCGTCGGCATCGCCTCCGGCCTGATCGGGGCGGGTGGGGCTTTCCTCCTCGTTCCCGTCCTGATCGGCGTGCTCCGCATTCCCGTGCGCATCAGCATCGGGACGTCGCTGGCGATGACGGGGATGTCGGCCTCCCTCGGTTTCGTGGGCAAGGCGCTCACCGCGCAGATCCCACTATGGCCCGCCGTCGCCGTGGTCTTGGGGTCGGTGGTGGGAGCGCCACTCGGCGCCCGGCTGAGCCGTCGAGCGCCGGTCGCCGTGCTCCGCACGCTACTGACCGTGCTGATCGCGCTCGTCATGACTCGCGTCTGGGTCGACGTTCTGTTCCGCTGAAGGTCGGCGGGCGCCTCGACGGCCCCCCCGAGCCATTAATCCGAGCTTATGAAAGCCGGATTGATTATTTATTTGCTTTTCCCTCCCTGGCCTGCGATCGTTCCCTCTGCCATGAAGCGCGGAGCCCTGTAGTTCTGCGGCAATGAATCTCCATCACCTTCGCATCTTCTACACCGTGGCTCAGGTCCGGAGCATCACCGCGGCGGCCGGCGAGCTGCTCCTGAGCCAGCCCGCGGTGAGCCTGCAGCTCAAGGCCCTCGAAAGGGAGCTGGGTCTCCCGCTGTTCCAGCGCGGCGGGCCCAAGCTCCGGCTGACCCAGGCGGGCGAGGTGCTGTACCGCACTGCCGTCTCCATGCTCTCGGCCAGGGACGAGGCGGTGCGCGCGATCGGCGAGCTGCGCGACGGCACCCGCGGCCGCCTCATTCTGGGCGCGGGAACCACGGGCGGCATGTACCTGCTGCCCCGGATCGTTTCAGCCTACAAGGGCCGCTGGCCGGAGACGGAGATCCTCTTTCACGTCGGCACCACCGATCAGATCGTCGACAAGCTCGTGCAGAACGTGCTCGACATGGGACTCGTCGGCGGGCCCATCGAGGACCGGCGCTTGCTGGTGGAGCCGATCTGCGCCGACGAGCTGGTCCTGATCGCGGCGCCGTCCCACCCCCTCGCGTCGCTGGCCAAGGTCACGCTCAAGGACCTCAGCGGGATGCCCTTCATCGTTCCCGAAGCGGGATCGCGAACCCGCCAGCTCGTGGAGCGGAGACTGCGCGAGAAGGGCGTGCCGTTCGTGATCGCCATGCAGCTGCCGGGCACCGAGGGGGTCAAGCGGGCGGTCGAGGGCGGACTGGGCATCGGCATGGTCTCGCGCTATGCCGTCGAGAACGAATGCCTGGTGGGCGTGCTCAAGCGCGTGCCCATCGAGGGCTTCCGGCTCACGCGGACGATGCACCTCGTCTCCCGGGCGCAGAAGTACTTCTCCCCGGTCGCCCTGCGGTTCCGGGAGTTCGCGCGTTCCTACGGCGCCGAGCACCTCGGGGGATGCCCATGAGCCTCGCCAATCCGCACGGCAAGGACAAGCGACTCATGCCGCGGCTCCTCGCCGGACTCGAGCTGGTGGATACCCAGGACAGAGCCCGGCGCTTGCCTCGGCTCACGATCTCGTCGCGGGAGGCCTCCGATCTCATCATGCTCGGGATCGGCGCCTTCACCCCGCTCGACGGCTTCATGTCACGCGCGGACTGGCAGGGCGTGTGCGACGACCTCCAGCTCGCGGACGGCACGTTCTGGCCGATCCCGATCACGCTGTCCACCTCGCGGGCGGAAGCGGAGAGGTTCGGCGAAGGGCAAGAGATCGCCCTCGCCGACCCGGACAGCGGAGCCCTGATGGCAACCCTCACCATCCGGGAGAAGTACACCATCGACCGCGTGCACGAGTGTAAACAGGTGTTCCGGACCACGGCCCCGGCTCATCCGGGTGTCCTCACCGTCATGGAGCAGGGCGAGGTGAATCTCGCCGGCCCCGTGAAGGTCCTCAGCGAGGGTGGGTACCCGACCGCGTACCCGGGGCTCTACCTGCGCCCGCACGACGCGCGCCGGATCTTCGCGGACAAGGGGTGGAGCACCGTCGCGGCCCTGCAGCTCCGTAACCCCATGCATCGCTCGCACGAGGCGCTCGCGAAGATCGCGATCGAGGTGTGCGACGGGGTGCTGATCCAGCAGATCCTGGGCAAGCTCAAGCCCGGTGACATCCCGGCGGAGGTGCGGGTGCGGGCCGTCGACACGCTGGTGCGCCACTACTTCGTGAAGGACACGTGTATCCAGGCGGGGGTGCCGCTCGAGATGCGCTACGGCGGTCCGCGCGAGGCGCTGCTGCACGC
>Ga0070707_100006666_pt1 | contig 10697 bp, 9 predicted proteins | sample KBSK5502metaG_FD_65468 | JGI IMG/M metagenome (GOLD analysis project Ga0070707, IMG submission 65468) | Corn, switchgrass and miscanthus rhizosphere microbial communities from Kellogg Biological Station, Michigan, USA - KBS K5-50-2 metaG | ecosystem: Host-associated > Plants > Roots >... | reverse complement strand
GACCCTCGCGCGCGTCGCGAGCGCGCGCGTCGGGCAGATCGCGGCCGACGGCTCGCAGCCGCTCGAGCTCGCGCGCACGCGCTCCTACCACTACAGCGCGTTCAACCTGCTCGCCTTTGCCGTCGCGGCCGACCTCGCGCCCGCCGCGGCGGTCGACGTCTGGCACGGATCGGGTCCCGGCATCCGCTCCGGGATCGACCTGCTCGTCCGGTTCGTGGACAGCATCGGCACCTGGCCGCACGAGGAGATCGGGCCCCTCGATCTATACACCGAGCTCGCCCCGATCCTCACGCGCGCGGCGCGGGCCTATCCCGACGCGGGCTACGACCGCGTTCTCGCGAAGCTCGCCGCGAAGGCGTCGCCCTCATCGTCGCTCCGCTTACGGCTCGGCGCGTTCGGATCGCTCGGCGGCACGGCGGCGCTCCCCGCACCGCTCGTCGCGGAAAGGACATGACCGACCCGGCGACGTAGGGCTGCGGGCTACTTCCCCGCTTCGGCGATGAGCGCGTTCGCGCGCGCGGTCGCGTCCGCCAGCTGCTGCGCCGTGCGCTGCGCCGTTCCGTCGATGGCCGGGCGCAGCTCGGCGGCGATCGCGTCGCGCTTGGCCACCAGGTCGCCGATCCGCGCGTCGGCCTTGGCGCGCCCATCCGGCCCCGCGCGCACGCCGTCGGTCGAGATGCGCAGGACCGCGCGGCCCAGCGCGCCGAACGGCGCGGTCAGCTGCTTGTAGGCGTCGCGCGCGGCGAGCAGCTCGGCGGAGGACTGCCGCGCGAGCGCGGGCAGGATGGGGACCCCGTCGAGGTCGGCGGTCGGCGCGATGCCCAGAGCGGCCCGCGCGGTGGCGACGATGTCGGGATGGTCGGTGAACGCGGCCAGCTGCCCCGGCCGCACGCCGGCGCCCACGACGCCCAGCCAGATGTCGTTGATGTCGGGGTGGATCGTGCCGTGGTTCCAGCGGCCGCACGTCGTGCACGGCCCGCGGTTGAAGTACGCGTCGGCGTCGGGGAACGCCGCGTACGTGGGCGTGCGCGGGTCACCGGCCGCTATGCGCAGCGCCTTCATCGCGGTCTTCGTCGCGATGCCCTGCACGTTCGGGATCTTGCCGAGGGATGCGCCGAGCGCGTCCGCGTCGGGACCGTAGAAGAGGCCCGCGGCGCCGTTCGTCGCGGGCTGGAGCGAGGTCGTGTCGATGATCCTCGCGAAGTCCGGCACGTAGCGGTCGCCCTCGTCGGTCGTGATCAGGAAGAGCGTGTTCGCGGTCGTGATCCCCTGCGAGGCGAGGTCCGCGAACCACTTGCCGAAGGCGTCGTCGTCGGACTTGAGCAGGTCGTCGAACGAGCCGTCGACGAGGTTGCCGAAGCACGACGACGGCGTCGTCCCGACGCAGCGCTGGTGCGTGTTCTCGACGTAGACGAAGACGACGTCGACGCCCGATCGCAGGAAGGCCGTCGCGAGCGGCAGCGTGATCCGCGCGCTCTTCAGCGGCGGCCCGGCCCAGCCGTTGAGCCAGCCGCTCGGGACGACCTCCTTGAGCGCGGGGATCTCGGCTGTGCCGAACGCGGTCGTCCCGTCCTTCTTGTGGAGCGCGAGCCCCCAGTAGCCGTCGAGCGCTTCGTCACTCAGCGTCTTCCCGAGATAGCCCTGCGCCTCGGCCTTGTTCTCTATGACGAGGCCCTGGAAGCCGACCGCGCCCACGTCGTAGCCCGCCTTGTTGAACGGGATCCACGGAGGCGCCGAGAGGAAAGGCGGCGGCTGCAGCTTCGCGAGGTTCTCCCAGTACGCGAAGCCGGCGCGCGGTGTCCCCGCCGGCGCCTGGAACGAGTTGAGGATCGCACCGTGGCGGTCGGGGTACTGCCCGCTCGCGATCGACGCGAATCCCGGCGCGGTGCGGGTGGGAAGGCTCGGATGATGCGTGTTCGCGGTCCACGCGCCCTTTTGAATGAAGCCGTAGAGGTTCGGCATGGCGCGCTGGATGTCGCTCCAGTGGTAGTTATCGAGGCCGACGATCAAAACGTGCGCCGGCTTTGCGGGCGGCTCGGTCGAGACCTGCGGCGCGCACGCGCCGATCGCGACCGCGGCGGCGACGAGGATGGCGAGTGCGCGCCCCACCTCGCTCGCAGTATGGCGCGGGGACGCGACCCGGTGACCTAGGTGGTGACGAGGCCTCCGTCGGGCTCGAGAGCCGGTGCGGCGAACCAGGATCGGGAGAGGCCCGCCGCGACGAGCAGCCCGAACAGCACGACGGCGCCCGCGAGATAGAGCACCCCAACACCGGCGAATGCGGCGATGGCCGACCCGACGAGCGGGCCGACGCCCCAGCCCATGTTCTGGACCGCGGCCAGCGTGCCGAACGCGCGCCCCTCCGCTCCGACGGGCGCTCCCATCCGTGTCAGCACGCTGATCGCGGACGTCGCTCCGGCCAGGCCGAGCCCGACCCCGAGGCGGAGCGGCAGGAACACGAGCGCGGTCGGGAAGAGCACCTGTGGGACGAGCGAGATCGCGAGGATCCCGAGCGACGCGACGAGAAGCGTTCGCGGATCGTTGCGGTCCGCCCACACGCCGAGCCACGGCATCGTGGCCGCCGCGGCAAGCGCACCGAGCGTGAGCGAGAGGCCGACGGCCAGCTCCGTGCTGAGCCACTCCGGCCGCGCGAGATCCTGGACGTAGATCGCGAGCATCGCCGCAGTGCCGCTGGACACGATCTGAAGTACGCCGCTCACGATGAGGACGCCGCGCAGTCCGGGCCAGGCGAACGGCCGGAACAGGTCGCGCACGATCTCACCGGAGCCGGTCGGCAGCGACTCGCGGGCGGGCCGCGGCGCGTCCTCGACGAGCAGGACGGTCACGACCGCGCAGACCGCGAGCAGCGCGCCGCCGACGATGAACGAGCTGCGCAGGCCGATCGCGACCACGACGAAGCCGCCGAGGACCGGTCCGATGAGATTGCCCACCTGCACGGCGGTGTTGAGCAGTCCGAGCGCGAACCCGGTGCGCTGCGTGGGGACGACGCCGGCGAGGAGCATGGCTCCGGCGGTCTGCGTGCCGGTGAACGCGCCCTGGAGGACGCGCACCGCCACGAGCTGCCACACGCTGCTTGCGGCGGCCTGGATCGCCAGCACGATCGAGCCGGCCGCGACGGACCGCACGAGCATCGCCTTGCGTCCGAGACGGTCGGCGAGCAGGCCCCAGATCGGCGAGATGAGCGCCATCGCGATGCCGCCGCTCCCCACCGAGATGCCGGTCCAGAGGGCGAGCTCCGCGCGGTCGTGGACGCCGAGCTCCTGGATGAACAGCGGCAGGAACGGGAAAGAGAAGTTGAATCCGATCAGGATCGCGACCTGCGTCAGCGAGACGATCTGGACGGTGCGCAGCCAGTGAGGATGGGCGCTCGTGCTCACGGGACCCGTCAATGAGAACACGAGCGGCCGCTTTCGTCTGCGACGGCGGATACAGATCGCTCCCGAGACCGGATCGATCCCGTGCGCGCGCTCAGCTCGGCGCGGCTTCGACCTCCGGGTGCGGTGCCCGCCGCCGGGTCGCGACGATCGAGCCGAGCAGGATCATCGCGAAGCCGAGGGCGATGCCGACCGTGAACGGCTCACGGAGCACGAAGACGCCGAGGACCACCGCGACGACCGGATTGAAGTACGTGATCACGGTCGCGCGGACCGCGCCGACCTCGCGAACGAGCGCGAAGAACACGAGGAACGCGACCGCTGTGCATACGATCCCGAGGACCGCGACCGCGGCGATCGCGCCGGGGGACGGCACGGCGCGCGGCCACTGCGCGAGGCCGACCGGAAGGTAGACGAGAGCGGTGACCGCGAGCGACGTCGCCACCACGCCCGCGGTCGGGACCCCGCGCAGGCCGCGCGCGATGATCGCCGCGCCCGTGGCATAGCCGAGCACGACGAGGCCCACCTCCGCGACCGCGACGAGATCGTCGGCCTCGACGTCGAGACCGACGAGGAGAGCCACGCCCACGAAGCCGAGGATCAGTCCGACGATCCCGCGGGGATCGGGCCGATCGTCGCCTCCGGTGAGCCACGCGAACAGCACACCGAGGAGCGGGACCCCGGCGATGAGCAGCCCCGCCAGAGAGCTCGAGAGCCGCCTCTCGGCATCCGACAGGAAGAACCACGGCGCCGCGACCTCGACGGCCGTGTACGCGAGGACGATCGGCCAGTAAGGCCGCACGGCGCGCAGATCCCCACGGGCAGCCGCGAGAGGAAGCAGCAGCGCGGCGCCGATCGCCGTGCGGACGAACACGAGCGACGCGGGACTGAGCTCCGCGACGGCGATCTTGATGAAGAGATATGGGATGCCCCAGATCACGGACATCGCGATGAACAGGATCCAGCCCCGTGCGCCCACGGCCTCACGTTACCGGCCGGCGAGAGATGCCGCGATCGGCGCGAACTCCTCCATCCCGTCGACCGGGATCGTCCAGTACGAGATCGCGAGCCGCTCGCGATATCGCAGCAGCTGCTCGCGGATCGCGCCGCGCGTCCCGGCGAGCACGTACGGGGTGCCGATGAGCGCCGACGCGATCGCCTCGAGTCCCGCGCCGATGGCGGCGAACGGCCGGTGGACGTCGGCGACGTTGACGTGCGCGGTCCACGAGCAGAGCTCGAGCTTCTCGAACCGCGCGCCGGCGGCCTCGCGGACGCGCGCGACCTTCGCCGCGGTCGCGTCGGTCGTCGCCTCGCGCACGCGCGGACGCCCCTGCGGCGACATCTGCGGTATGAACGACACGATGTCCGCCTCGCGCGCGGCGATGCGGAGCATCCGCGGTCCGCCTCCGCCGATGACGAGCGGCGGGCGCGGCCGCTGCACCGGGAGCGTCCCGATCGTCGCGCCGTGGACGCGGTAGTGCGTACCCTCGTGATCCACGCGCTCGCCGGCGAAGAGCCGCGTCATGATCGAGATCGCCTCGAGCAGGCGGTCGATCCGGACCTTGGGCTCGTCGTAGGGGATCCCGAGCTGCCGGTAGTCGCTGGCCATCCAGCCCGCGCCGATCCCGAACTCGAGGCGTCCCTGCGAGAGGATGTCGAGCGCCGCCGCCTCGCGCGCGAGCATCACGGGGTCGCGGTAGTCGTTGGCGAAGACGTGCACGCCGATGCGCAGACGCGTAGTGGCCCCCGCCGCCGCGGCGAGCGCGGGCACCGGCGACAGCTGGTCGATGAGGTGGTCGGGCATGAGCAGCGAGCTGTAGCCGAGCTCTTCGGCGCGGCGCGCCTGGGCCAGCCAGCCCTCGGCGGAGCGGGGTCCGATGGCGCGAACGGCGAAGCGGAAGGGGTGCACGGCGCCACTCTGGCACCGTGCACCCCGACTGTCAGGACCTGGGGGGAAGCTTGCCCGTGGTAGGCCCGCCGATCTGCTTCGCGAACATGATCGCCTTGGGCGACTGGCTCGCGTCGTCGGTCCAGACCGCGTTCGCGTTGCCGTCGGCGTCGATGGTCACGCTGATGAAGTCGGCGAGGTCGCGGTTCCCGCCGAAGATGTTGCAGTTGAGCCCGCGGTTGCAGATGTCACCGCGGTGCATGACCTGGGTGCTGATCTGTCCGACGGACCACCTGGGCGAGCCGGACGTGGCATTGCGCGACTGGCCGAAGAAGATGTTCCAGTCGTTGCTCGGGTCGCTCACGAGGGTTCCCGGCGTGCCGATCCAGATGAGATCGACACGGCCCTGGTCTCCGGCGGCGATCGCCGGGAAGACCGCGGTCTGGTCGGCCGGGTTGACGCGCTGCGCGGGCGACCATGTCTGGCCCCTGTCCTTGGACGTCGTGAGATAGACGCCCATGAGTGAGCCGGAGAGCTGCGTTGAGAACGCCGCGTAGACATTGCCGCCGTGGTCGACGGCGATGACCGGGAAGAGGTTCTGGATGCTCGTTCCGAGCGGGCCCGCGTACGCGAGGCTGCTCGTCCAGGTCGCGCCACCATCGGTGGAGCGCGAGACGATCATCAACCGGCTCGTCGCGCTGGTGCCGTCTTGGATCGCCTGCGTCGCCCAGCCGACGTAGATGGCGCCGCTGACCTGATCGACGGCGAGGCGCGCCTCGACCGCGCCATTCACGCTCGCGTCGAGCGTGTAGCCGAACTGGGCCAGGTCCTTTGCGCTCGCGACAACGCCCACGGGCAGATACGTGAGGCCGTCGTCGACCGAGCGCCAGAACTGGAGGAGCGCGCCCGGCGTGCAGACGCCCGAGTTCTGGGTCTCGTAGATCGTGAGCGGACCGGTGGGTGCGTTCGGCCCGCCCCACGCGATCCACTCGCGGTCGGAGCAGGGGCCGAGATCGGTGCCTGTCCATGTGTTGCCTTGATCGATCGAGCGCCAGATGCCGGTGTCCACGAGCGAGCGGAGGTCGGCGATGAACACGTGGCCAAGGCCGTCGTGGATGACGTCACTGTCGCCGCCGCCGATGGGCTGCTTGAACGCGCCCGGCGCCGGCTGAGTGAATGTCGCTCCACCGTCGGTCGAGCGCCAGAAAGCGACGCACTCGGCGTCACCGGCGCCGCAAGGGATGCCCGTCGGCGAGGTGACGTAGATGTTGCCGCTCGCGGGATCGACGTCGACGGAGGGTTCGCCGATGTTGCCCTGTTCCTGGCCAGCGGCGAACGGCAGCGCGATCGGACTCGCGAACGCGAACCGGGAGGGGACGAATGCGGGAGGAGGCGGGACGACACCTCCGCTCTGATAGACAAAGGTGAGATCCGCGCCGGCTGCCGTGTACACGATCGCGTGGTTCCCGCAGACGACGCCCGCGGCGCCCGGGTTCCCGTCGAACGTGCTGCACGTGATGCCGTTGGCCATGTCGGTGTAGAACGCGATGCTCGGCGCGCCGACGCCGGTGTTGGTCGGCGCGAGGTTGAGCGTGAAGTAGGTGCCAACGCTCGTGGGGTCGAGCGTGATGACGTACCCATTGACGCCGTTGATCGCGCCGCCGGACGCGTTCCACTCGCGGCGCGCGACGCCGCCTCCGTTGGACGCGAGCAGTACGGTGCCGGTCACCGTCTGGCCCGCGGCCGTAGCCGGAGCAGCTCCGACGGTGGTCGACCACATGACAACGCCCGCGATCGAAAGGCAGGCGATCCAGTTCCTTGCGGACATCCGATCCTCCTTGTGATGTGTCGGGGGATCGACATTCGGGGCACCGGAAGTGCCGATCCGGTCACGGAAGCGCCGGAACGCGGTCAACGATCGGGCAAAACGGCCTCGCCGCGGACGGGAGACCAAGCGCTAGGATGCCGCGCGTGGACGAGGCGGGAGGAACACCGGCGGCGCCGCAGCCCGCGCCACAGCCGGCGCCCCCACCGGCGCCGCTCGGCGATCGGATCCGCGCGTTCCTCGCGCGTGCGCAGTCGGAGCCATCCGGACTCTTCGCGGCGGCCATCGTCCTGGTCGTCTCCGCGCTCGCGTCCCTGATCGGCTGGATACCGCTCGCGTGGCCGTCGCAATTCGTCGACGGCGTCCTCCCAAAGGTGCGCTGCACCGGCTTCCAACCGGGATCGCCGCCGATGTACGGGTGCTCCGCGGCGGTCGGCTTCATCGCGATCGCGGGCTCGCTCGTGATCGTCCTCGCGCTGTTCGTCCTGCGGCGTCCCATCGCGGCGGCCGTGCGCGCGCTGACGGCGCGCGTGCCGCAGGAAGGGCGCTTCCTGATCGCGCCGGTCGTCGGCACGCTCGCGTTCACCATCGCCTGGGCCGGCGCGCACCACGCCACCGCGTCGCTCAGCGGGATCGTCCCGCAGACCGTGTTCCCCGCCGTCGTCGGACTGTTCCTCTACGCGACCGCGCGCTGGGGCAACGGCATCCGGAAGGCGCTCGGCCCGCTCCTCGACCTGCGCGACCGCTACGCGATCGGATGGCGGATCGTCGCCGCGGCGCTGATCCCGCTCGCGCTCTCGCTGATCATCACGGCCGAGGCGCGGGTATCCCAGACGGCGCTGAAGGAGCAGCTCGTCGCCATCGTCACTCTGGTCACCGGATACATCGCGCTGCTTCCGCGGACGGGCCCGCCGCTCGCGGGCATCGAGCAGACGCTGCGGGAGCTGGGGGCGCCGTGACGATCAAGGCTGCCGTCATCGCGCTCGCCTTGGTCGTCGCCACGGCGCAGCCCGCCCTGGCGCACGACTGCTCCTCACCCGCGGACTGCGAGCAGACCGCGGGATACAACGCGATCATCGCGCTCGTCGGAGGCGCGCTCGCTCTCGCGGGCGGTCTCATCGGGAATGCCATCGGCGGGAGCGACGCTCCCGCCGATCAGGGCACGGGTGCCGGACTGCCGCGCAAGCGCCGCGGCTGCTGCCTGGGCTGGTTCACGATGGTCCTCGCCGTTCCGCTCGCGCTCGTCGCGGTCGCGGTCGGCGTGGCCGGGGTGTTCGGATAGGGTCGCGACCCTAGTACGAGCCGCGCATCGCGGCGATCACGTGGCCGACACCACGGGTGGGGTGAGCGTCTCCGGAGCCAGAAGCAAAGGGCGGTGTACGCGCCGGCGCGCCACGACCGCGAGCCCGAGGAGCGCGAGGCCCGCGAGACCGAGCGCGGCGCGGCCCCAGCGGCCGGCAGCCTCGGCGACGTAGCCCGCGAACGGAACGTACAAGCGAACGACGGTGGCCCTGTCCGTGAACATGACGCCCACGTTCTCGACCGCCGCGCTGGCGTCGGCCTGCAGCGTGAGCAGGCGGCCCGCGTCGATCCGGTCGCTGCCCACGACGCGCCGCGTGACGAGCCCGCCGGGGAGCTGCGTGGTGACGATGTCGCCGACGCGAACGTCGCCGGGGTCGGAGATCTGCGCGATGGTGAGCGCACCGCGTGGGATCGACGGCTCCATGGCGTCGCTCGTGAGAGCGAAGTACTGAGTGCCCCCGGCCGTCGCCGCGACGTCCGTGTCGCCCGCCGAGCTCGCCAGCGCCGTCGCGGGCGCGCTGCCCATCGCCGCTCCGACGAGGACCGCCGCGGCCATCACGCCGGCCGCGATCGCCTCGCCCCTCGCTCCGAACATCTCGATCTTCATGTGTGACACCTCCGCGTCATGGGTCGGGTCTTCGCGAAGGGCACGCTGCCACGCAAGCAGGCAGAAGGGCATACGCGGGGCGGACGAACGCGGCTACGACGCGCGACGTAGGGGCGGGACCCTAGAGCGCGCCCACCGCCAGCAGCAGCCCGTCCTTCTTGATCGCGGGGCTCGTCACGATGAAGAGCACCACGCCGCCGGTCGGGCTCGCGATCTCGGCGAGAGGCTCCCCGACGAGGTCGACCATCTCCCCCACCACCTCGCCCTCGCGCACCGTCTGCTCGACGCGCACGCGGGGATGGAAGATCCCTTCCACCGGCGAGCGCACCCAGTCGAAGCTCCGCAGGACACGCGGGGGATCCACGCGCTCCGGTTCGCCCTCGAGCGCGCCGATCGTGCGCAGGACGTTGGTCGCGCCGCGCACGTGGCGCGCGACGTCCTCCTCGATGAGCAGGCCGCGACCGCCCGACTCCGCGAGCATGGAGGCGACCCCGTTCTGCGCCGCGACCGCGTACAGCGAGCCGGGCCGCTCGCCGGTCGGCGCGCTCTTCACCGCCCAGCGCGCACCGTAGGCGTCGACCATGGCCCGGATGCGGCGGTCGAGCGCCGCGTCGCCCGTCTCGCGGAAGATCACGAATGGCGTGAGGTCCTCGACCATGTCGCCCGCGTGCAGGTCCATCGCGTGATCGCAGCGCGCGACGATCTCCGTCAGCAGCCGGTGTGCGAAGCGCTCGCCCCACGTCCCGTCGGCGCGGCCGGGGAAGAGGCGGTTGAGGTTGTCGCCGTCCTCGGGGTTCACGTAGACGCTGCGCTCGTAGAAACCGGGCCGGTTGAGGAGCGGGATGATGAGCAGCGTCCCGCGCACCGCTGCGGGATCGATGCCGCGGCCGAGGCGGATCGCCGCCTCGATGCCCGTGTATTCCGCGGCATGGATGCCCGCCGTGATGAGGACCGTCGGCCCCGCGGCGCGCCCGCGCATCGCGACGTACGGCCAGTCGTACTTCGCGAGGCCGTCGTCGCCCGCGAACGTGAAGCTGCCCGCGACGCGCTCGCCGGCGGACGGGATCATCAGCGGTCCGATCACCGCGGCGATGCTAGGCGCCTCAGGGCCGTAGGCTGTGCCGCCGTGCGCATCGATGCCGACCTCCTCATCCCCGGCCGAGGCGATCCCATCCGCGACGGAACGGCCATTCTCGATGGCGCGCGCATCGCCTACGCCGGCCCGCGGGCCAAGGCGCCGCGCTCCGATGAGGCCGCGACGAAGGTCCGCGCGGTCATGCCGGGCATGTGGGACTGCCACCTCCACTTCATGGGCATGCGCAACCTCGACCTCGAACGCCTCGTCGCGTATCCGACCGCCGCCCTCGCCGCGCGGGCGACCAAGGATGTCGAGGCCGTCCTCCGCGCGGGGTTCACGAGCGTGCGGGAGGTCGGCGGCCTCGGCATCTACATCCAGCAGGCGATCGCCGACGGCAGCGTCGACGGCCCGACGGTCTACGGCGCGGGCGCGATCCTGAGCCAGACCGGGGGGCACGCCGACATCCACGCGATGCCGCTGGCGACGATCGCCGACTTCACCGCGCACGGCGGGATGCTGCAGCTCTGCGACGGCGTCGCGGAGTGCATCAAGGCTGTCCGCCTTCAGCTACGCAAGGGGGCGCGCGTGATCAAGATCTGCGC
>Ga0070707_100006660_pt1 | contig 10702 bp, 11 predicted proteins | sample KBSK5502metaG_FD_65468 | JGI IMG/M metagenome (GOLD analysis project Ga0070707, IMG submission 65468) | Corn, switchgrass and miscanthus rhizosphere microbial communities from Kellogg Biological Station, Michigan, USA - KBS K5-50-2 metaG | ecosystem: Host-associated > Plants > Roots >... | reverse complement strand
GCGGAACGCCCCGGATCGGTCGTGGACCTCCCGGTCGCGCCAGAGGTTCTCCGGTTTCGGCTGCTCGGGCTTGAGCCGCTCGTGGTACTTGACGTCGATCCCGACGATCCCCTGAGACCCGTCGTCGATGTCGAGGACGAACGCTGTGTCGAACGCCCGCAGGCTGTTCAGCCATTGCGGATCGAGGCGGCCCGGCGAGTGCGCGAACCGGATCTCCGACACCCGGCCAGGTGCGTCGGGCATCCAGGTGTGCAGGGCGCGATCGGCTCGACGGACGTCCGCAGCCAGGTCGCCGAACAGGTTGAACGCGAGTGCCTCCGACGACAGGAGATCGGCCCACAGCCGCTGGTGATCGAAGCTCTGCTCGGGCTCGACGAAAGACGTCCGCGCGCGCGCCGCGTCGAGCGCCGCCGGCGTCAGGAAGTTCGCCCCGGTCTCCACCCCGTAGTCGAGCGGCACGCGGCTCCCGACCGGTCGCAAGTCGACCCCGGGCCTTGGCCGGTACGGCTGCGTGCCGATCGGGTGCCCGTGTGCCTCGCGCCATCGCGCCTGGTGCAGCCGCGTCTTCTGGAGGAACGCCGTCATGGCCGGCCGTCTGGGGATCTCGTCGTTCCGGTCCCAGCAGAACGCCGCCTCGAGCTCCTCGCGGAAGGTCTCGGTGTCCACGTCGGCAGGATAGAGTCGGCCGGTGACAACCGACGTCCTGATCAGTGATCGCGATCAGGACAATGGGCCGCCGGACGAACCGCTGAGCCGCAACCGCGACTTCGCGACGATGCTCGTCAGCCAGAGCGTGTCCGCCGGCGGCGACGCGGTCAGCTCGACGGCGCTGCCCCTGCTCGTGCTGGCGCTGACCGGCTCGGGTCTGGCCATGGGGATCGTCGGAGCGGTCTCCACCGGGGCCGACTTCGTGATGGGCACGATCGCCGGCGCCATCGCCGATCGCGGCGATCGGAAGCGGATGATGTTCCTCGCCGATCTCGGCCGGGCCGTCTTCACGGCCCTGATCCCGCTCTCCGACCTCGTCCACGGTCCGACGATGGCCGTGATCATCCTCGTCTCCGCCCCGCTCGCGATCCTGCGGGCGTTCTTCCGCGCCGGCTATCTCGCCGCGATGCCGAACCTCGTCGGGCGATCGCAGCTCGCCCGCGGCAACGGCATCCTGGAGACCGCCTTCTCGGCGTCGTTCATCGTGGGCCCGTCGATCGCCGGCTTGCTCGTCACGGTGATCGGTCCTGGCCCCACGCTCGCGGTCGACGCCCTCTCGTTCGCCGTCTCGTCGCTCGGACTCTTCCTCATCCGACGCGATCTCAAGGCGCCGACCGATCGGCCGCCGTCGCGGATCGTCGATGACATCCGCGAGGGAGTCGTGTACGTGGCCCGTCACCCGGTCCTGCGGACGGTGATCTTCCTGTTCGCCACGACCTCGGCGGTGCTCGCTCCAATCGGCGCGGCGATGACCTTCCGGATCGTCCGCGACCTCGGTCAGAGCCCGGCCGCGTTCGGGCTGACGCTGACCGGGTTGGGAGTTGGCACGCTGCTCGGTTCGGTCTTTGCGACAAGACTGGGCCACAGCACCGACGTCGCTCGTGTGCTCGTCGTCGCCATCCTGGTCATCGGCGCTCCGCTCATCGCGGCCGCGGCCCTCGGCTCGGTCCCGATCATCGTGGTCCTGAGCGCCCTCTCCGGTGCGGGCGAAGCCGCCCTAGTCGTGGTCTACGTCAGCGTTCGCGCGGCGAACTCCCCGGACGAGCTCGTCGGGCGGATCGCGAGCACGGCTCGAGTCAGCGCCCTCGGACTGATGCCGATCGGGAACCTGATCGGCGGTCTCCTCATCGACACGATCGGCGGCACCGGCACCCTCGCCGTCATCGGCGCGTCGCTGTGCGTCCTCGCGCTCGGCTTCAGCCAGGTCCGCGGCCTGCGCGCAGCCTCACTTGCGCCGTCGACGCAGGGCTCTCCCAGCAGCCCGATCCTCCCGATCTCCGAAGGCCTCGAACGGTAGACGGGCGAATCTGTAGACGGGCGAATTGCGCCAAGAACCGAAATCCGGGTCTCGTCGCCATAGGCTATGAGGCACGACTGCAATGGCCGTGCCCGACGGCGAGGGAACGATGGACCAGCGACGGCTCGTGGAGCGCGCGAGGGGAGGCGATCATGACGCCTTCGCCGAGCTCGCTCGCGCCGCCGTCGTGCGGCTGGACCAGGCCGCTCGCCTCATCCTCCGGGACCCGGAGCTCGCACGCGACGCGGTCCAGGAGGGGCTGATCCGGGCCTGGCGGGATCTCAAGAAGCTGCGAGATCCCGACCGGTTCGATGCCTGGCTCTATCGCCTCACCGTCAATGCCTGCCTCGACATCGCCCGCCACAGGCGCCGGCGAGTCGTCGAGGTCCAGCTCATGACCCTCCACGCGCCGTCCATTCCGGACAGCGCATCAGCCCACGCGGACCGCGAGCTCGTCGACGAAGTGCTCGGCGAGCTCGACGAGCAAGGCCGGGCGATCGTCGTCCTGCACTACTACAACGGGCTGCCGTTGACCGACGTCGCGGCGACCCTCTCCATCCCGCTCGGAACGGTCAAGTCCCGGCTGCATCGCGCATTGACCGCGATGCGAGTCGCGATCGACGCCGAACCGACGTCGACCCCGACCATCGCGAGAGGGCAGATCGCATGACGACCGAAGGTCGGCTCACTCGCGACCTGCCCGAGATCCTCGGCGATCTCGCGACGGGGCCCTATCCCGACTACATCGATGACGTCCTGGCCACCAGCGCCACGATCCGGCAACGGCCGGCCTGGACGTTCCCGGAAAGGTGGCTCCCCATGGTTGACCTCGTTCGTCAGCCCGTCCTGGTGCCACGCCTGCCATGGCGGTCGATTGCCCTGGCGGTCGTGGTCCTCCTCGCCCTCCTCGCAGCCGCGGCCGTCTACATCGGCAGCCAGCAGCGCGTCCCGCCTCCGTTCGGGCCGGCACGCAACGGGTTGGTGGCCTACGACGCAGGCGGCGACATCTACACCGTCGACCCCGTGACCGGAACCGCGACCGCCATCGTGACCGGACCCGGGCTCGACATCCGTCCGCGCTTTTCCCTCGACGGGACGAGGATCGTCTTCGAGCGGCAGGTGGACGCTGGTCGGAGCGAGCTCTACACGGTCCGGCCAGACGGCAAGGACCTCACCCGAGTCACCCCCGAACCGGTGGTGCTCGCGCCCGGCGACTTTGGCCGAGCGTGGGAGCGCTACAAGTTCTCGCCTGACGGGCAGTCGATCCTGATCGCGCTGATGGACCGGGGGGTGCCGGCGATCGCGGTCGCCCGAAGCGATGGGGGCGGCGTGCTCCGAATCGATGTCGGTGTGCCGGCGACCGAGCCGACGTATCGACCGCCCGACGGCCGGGAGATCCTGTTCATCGGCCGAGGGTCCGACCTCGGTCTGTTCGCCTTCAATCCGTCGACGAATCAGAGCCGGCAGATCGTGAAGATGCAATTGGGCTTCGATCTCGCCGGCGCGAGCTGGTCGCCCGATGGCTCGAAGATCACCTACTGGACCTGGGACAACAATACGGACGGCCTGACGGCGAAGAGTCACGTCGTCAATGCCGACGGCAGCGGCGACAGGGAGCTCCCGTCGCCTTCCGGCGCGATCTGGAATTCTCACGCGACCTGGTCGAACGACGGTAAGTCGCTGTTCATCGCCCGCGGGTACACGCCCGGCGAAGACGATGTCCGAGGAGTCGTGATGCCGGCCGACGGCAGCAGCGCCGGCGTGGAGGTCGCTCCCGCCGGATCCGTCGAGACTGTCTGCTGCGCCGCATGGATCTGGGCACCGGACGATTCGAAGCTGCTCGGCAGGGCGGCCTCAGCTCTTGGCGGCCCGCTTCCGCCGACGATCGTGGACGTGGTCACCCGCACGGCCCGACCGGCGTCGTGGTCGACGACGAGCGACCCGACCTGGGAGCGTCTGGCGCCCTGACCTGCGCCACTCCGGCGCCGCCACCTATTTCCAACCCGGGCGTCAGGCCGTTGGCCGAGCACGCCCTTGAGGAGGCCCACCATGGCACTGTCAGACGTTCAGAACGAAATCGAACATCCCGGTCGCCCCCACCGGCGGCGCGCCCTGTTCCTGGTCGCCGTCGCCACGGCTTCGCTTGCGCTCGTCGCGATCGGCGGCGCGATCGCTGCGGCGTCGGCCCCATGGGGAGTCACACCGACCGTCCTGGCTCGCGGCAGCTTCGACGCCTTCAAGGTCATGTCGAACCCGGACAACGGCGGCCTCTTCAAGGCCGAAGCGAAGGCCCCGATCGACATCGTCGTCCGACGCCACGATTACGCCGTCGGCGCGACGACCGGCTGGCATGCCCATCCGTACCCGGTCTTCATCACGGTGATCTCGGGAACGGTGACCTTCTATTCGTACGACGACCCCACCTGCACGCCGACGGTCGTCTCCGCGGGGCAGGGCTACGTCGACTCCGGCCGCGGCCACATCGGCCGGAACGAGTCGGGTCAGCCGGCGGTCGACATCAGCGTGATCATGGCTCCGGTCGGCGCGGCGTTCCGCTCGGAGCTCTCAGCACCGAACCCGTACTGCGGGTTCTGAACCTCGAACCGCGTTTCAGCTGGGTGGGCCGTCCAACTCGGGCGGCCCACCCGACCACGTCCCGGGCCCGATGGGCTAATGTCGACTCCGTGAGCTACGTCAAGGACCCCCGAGTCGACGCGTACATCGAGGCCCTGCCCGCCTGGCAGCAGGCGATCTGCCGCGAGGTCCGCGAGATCGTCCATGCCGCCGATCCAGAGGTCGTCGAGACGATCAAGCGGACCGTCCAACCGTACTTCGTCCTCGACGGCAACGTCGCCGCGCTCCTCTCAGCGAAGGACCACGTGACAGTCTTCCTGTACGACGGCGGGCTAGCGCCCGACCCGGAGGGGATCATCACCGGCGGCCACGGCAACGAGACCGGCCGGATGATCGCGATCCACGAGGACGAGCCGATCAACCGACGGGCGCTGACTGCGATCTTCAAGGCGATCATCGCCGACAACCGCGCCGGCGGCTGGCGCAAGCTGGAAGCCGCCCGCTGACCCAGCAGTCCTTCCGTACCGTTGCCCTAGCCCTGACTCTTCCAGCACCGTAGGCCGGTGGACTCCCTCGACGCGACGGTTCGCAGCCGCCTCGATCCAGGTGAGCGCGTGCTCTGGACCGGCCAACCGGACGCACGCGCTTATGCCCTCACAGGATCCTGGTTCCTGATCCCGTTCTCGATCCTGTGGGGTGGGTTCGCGATCTTCTGGGAGTTCAGCGTCATCCGGTCGGGAGCCCCACTCTTCTTCTGGCTCTGGGGCATCCCGTTCGTCCTGATCGGCCTGTACATGATCTTCGGCCGCATCGCCGTCGCGTTACGAGAGGCACGACGAACCGTGTACGCCGTCACCGACAAACGCGTACTGATCCGAACGGGCGCCTTCTCGCCCACGTGGACAGAGATGGACCTCGACGCCCTCCCATCGACGACGCTCAACGAGGGCCGCGCCGGGATCGGGACGATCAGCTTCGGTCCGCAACCACCCTATTCGGTGCCGCCCGGATGGCCGACGATCGGCATGTGGACCCGCGGGCCCCGGTTCGTCGCGATCCCCGATGCGTCGCGGGTTCTGGCCGTCGTCCGACAGGCGCGAGAGGCGGCTCGTCCCTCCCGCTGACTGCCGGTCGGCGAGCGCGCCCGCTACTGCGCGATGGGCATCTCCATCGAGACGCCTTCCACGGACACGCCATCGGGCAAGGTCAAGACTTCTCGGCCTGTCGCAAGGAAACCGAAGTGGCGGTAGAGCGGAACCCCGGACAACGTCGCCATGAGCGACAGCCGCGTGAAACCCTCGGCACGCGCAGCCGACTGGCAAGCTTCCAGGATCCGCGTTCCGAGACCACGTCGCGTCCAGTCGCCGCGGACGAACATGGCTCGAATACGCGCGGGCTCCGACGCGGGATCGAGGAGACGGTCGCGGCCTTCCTGGTCGGAAGTCCCGCTGAACAGCTTGTCGCGTCGGCTCCATCCGCCGCAGGCAACGACGTCGCCGTCAGCCTCCGCGACGAAATAGGTCTGGTCGTCGATGAGCGCTGGGTCGACATGCGCGATGTGGACGATGCTCGACGCGGTCTGGCGCTCGTCGTAGAACGCAGGAAAGAGATCCCGGGTCGACGCCATCATCAGGGCGTCGATTGCGTCGCGGTCGGCGGTGGTCGCGAGCCGGAGCGTTGGCGCGCTCGTCTCCCGTGTCGAGCTCATGGATCGATCACGGCGGGATCGCCAGCACGACGTTGCCGACACAGGACCTCAGGCGCACCGTGCCGATCCTGCACCACGGCTCTCATCGGGTTCGTGAGGCCTCCTCGAGTGTCGACGAGACCGTACGCCTAGCGGCCGTTTCCCGCCTGACAGGGACAACGAGGCCCCCGCGAGCAACGCCATGGTAAGTGCGGCCGGCGGCGCGTGAACCGCGTCCACTCGGCCGCTGGGTCATGCTTCGGGGTCAGCCGCCACACGTCGAGATGACGCGGTAAACGACCGCTTCGTAGTCGACGAGCCGAAGAACGATCTTGTACGTGCAGGTCCCGTCACCGCTCGTCGATCGGGTGTGGATCCGCGACTGGAAGACGACGGTGCCATCGGCCTGGAATTCGCCTCGATCGGCGGTAACGCTCATGGCTTCACCGACGAGCTGACCGGACTCGAAGACAGTCGTCCGGGTGATCTCGTGGATATCGACCGAGCTACCGATCTTCGTGTCGAGGTAGTGGACGGTCCCGGTCACATCAAAGCAGTACTCGATCGAGATGTCCTGAAAACACCAGTTCGCGTCGAGCGACGCGGACGACGGGGACCCGGCCGCGAGGGCCGACGAGGCGCCGCCGAGGACGATCGCCGCGGCGGCGATGACGGGCGCCAGGAATCGGAATTTATTTCGCATTCGTACTCCACCAGATTGGGCAACGACCGTGGTCGGTCGGCATCACGCCGAATCTGGGATGAGGTCTCTGCTGGGTCGACGAGCGAACGTCGCGGGGCCGACCTCGACACGCGGCAGCACCCACATGGACGGACGTCGACCGCTCGTCAGAGGGGCATCGTCAGGTTCGAGCCAGGAAGTCGAGGACCCGCTGGGAAGCCGTGGATGATGACCCTCACGGCGGTCGACTGAGCGCGAACGCTCATGCGTCTGGCGATCGGGACGTCAAGGGACGAAGAGCGACACCGGCAGCGATGAACCGTTGAAGCGGTCGAGGTCGACGAATCCCGCGATCCCCGGCACCGTGCCGGTGCTCGAGTGCTGCCAGAAGGACCAGCCGTTGCCGCCCCAGTTGGCCGCCGGGACGGTCGGCTGGCTGGCGGTCGTCCAGTTCGCGATCCAGAGGACCGTGTAGCCGTTCGCGGCGAACCAGTCGGTGTCGGCCATCGACGTGGACCAGAAGTTCGGGTTCGTGTAGATGATCGGTCGCACGCCGGTGGCCGCCGAGACCTGCGAGAGCCAGGTCTGCGCCCACGCGGTCAGTGACGCCGGGTCGAGGCCGTTCGAAGTCTCGAAGTCGAGCACGGGGTCCAGGTCGCCCGACGCGATCGTCGCGTGCTGGAGGAACCAGCTCGCCTCGTTGCTCGCGTCGTTCGGGGCAGTGTCAGGGTTCGCGAAATGGTAGGACCCGACCGCGAGGCCGTCGGTATGCGCGCCCCACCAGTTCGTCGCGTACGCCGAGTCGGCGGTCAGAGTGCCGGCGGTGGCACGAATGAACGCGAACCGCTTCCCGGCCGACGCGACCTGGGCCCAGTCGATCGTGCCCTGGTGATAGCTCACGTCGATGCCGTCGACATAGCCAGGTTGGACGGTGGGCGTCGGCGTCGGGCTCGGTGTGGGTGAGGGGAGCGGCGGCGTCGCCGTCGGCGTGGGCGATGGGTTCGAGGTCGGCGTGGGCGTCGGCCGCGGCTTCGGCTTCGCGTCGGCGATCGGCGCAGTCGCGAGAACGAGCGCGGTGACGATCGAGACGACGAGGCTGGCCAGGACGCGCTGCATTGCGCCATGCTTCCGTGGATCGAGGGGCGCGTCAAACGCTGTTTGCAGTATTCGGGCGTGGTCCGGTGCGCCGAAGCCCTGCGCGGCGGGTGTTCCCAGGCCGAATCCTGACGCCATCTGGCAGACCGAACGGGAGAATGCGCCCGTGGGGCGCTACCTCGAGCTCCTCCGCAAACGGGACTTCGCCCTGCTCTGGGGCGGAGCGACGATCTCGTTGATCGGCGACGGGATGTCGTTCGTCGCGCTCATCTGGCTGCTGATCCAGCGTGGCGGAACGCCAGCCGATGTCGGCTGGCTGGCCGCGATCTACACGGCGCCGGTGATCGTCGGCGGGCTCGCGGCCGGTGTCGTGCTCGACGCCTTCGACCCGCGGCGGGTCCTCGCCGCGGACAACGCGATCCGCGGTATGGCGGTGGCCAGCGTGCCGATCGCGTCAGCTCTCGGGATCCTGACGACGCCGCACCTGTTCGTCGTCGCCGGCATCTACGGCCTGTTGTACATGGCCAGCACGGCCGGCATCCCGAGCCTGATCACGCGCCTGGTCCGGGCTGACGACCTGACGACCGCGAACGCGATGGAATCGCTGTCGTTCAGCGTCGCCGGGCTTGCCGGGCCGGCTGTCGCCGGCCTGCTGATCGCCATCGTCAGCGCGCCGTTCGTCCTCGCGATCGACGCGGTCACGTACCTCGTCTTCGTCATCTGCCTCCTCGCGATGCGGGCTGGCGGCAGGCCAGAGATGGCGTCCGGATCGCTCGCCGGCGGGGCGACCGACGGCGCCGAGCGCCGGCCGACCGCAACCCGAGGCCTCGGACCGGCGTTCCGGTTCATCCTCGGCGCCCCCGCGATCGTCGCGATCACGATCTTCTACATGTCGGTGAACGTGGCCGGAGGGATCGTCGCCGTCCTCGTTCCGCTGTACGTCCGAGACGTCCTCGCCGGCGGGTCCGAGATCTTCGGGCTCCTCCTGAGCGTTGCCACGGCGGGCGAGATCATCGGCCTGCTGGTCGTCGGTGCGGTCCACTGGCGCTGGCCCCTCGGCCGGTCGATCGCCTGGTCGCTCTTCCTGAGCGGCATCGTCCTCGTGCCGTGGGTGTTCAAGCCAGGCGTCGTGGTTCTCGGGTCGATCTTGTTCGTCTGGGGCGCGACCTCGGCCTCGCTGACTGCCTGGGCTCAGACGATCCGGATGCGCCTCATCCCGCCAGACCTCCGGGGCAGGGTGTTCGCGCTACTGCGAACGAGCATGCAGTCGACCCGTCCGCTCGGCGCGATTGCCGCCGGCCTGCTCCTCACGGGCGGCGACCTGACGATCGCGATCGCTCTGGTCGTGCTGATGTTCGTCCTGCCCGGCTTCATCGGCATCTGGCTCCCGGCGCTCGGTCCTGGCCCGACGGCCGAGCCCGACCCGGCTTGACGCTCGCGCTTCCGACCATGCGACCATCCGGGCGAGGGAGGCCCAGGCCTCACGACTGAGACCCTTCGCCGCCGACGAACGTACCAGCGAAACTGGTCGTTGTCGGCCACAGACAACACGGGCCTGCAGCCTTAGCGTTGATTCATGCCCAACGCGCTCGGCCGCCTGCTGCGCCTCGGACGAGGCCCGTCACGGCAAGATCAACCGTCGGGCGACGTGACCGTGGATGGCGGCGAACTCGTCCTCGACGAGGCTGATCTCGGGCCACCGCCCGTCCTCAGGCCGGCAGCGATCTTCCGGAAGCTGCTGATCGATCCGACCGAGATCCCGCCCGTCTGGACGAGACCGCGTCTCTGGGCGACGGCTGATCCTCAAGGCATGCCCGGCTCGAAGGTCGACGGGACGGCGATCTTGGACGCGGCTGGGAACTCGGCGTCAACCGACGCGCCGAAGCCGATCAAACGCGCCAGACGGCCGAAAGCGAACGCTTCACCGCCCGCCCACGGGGCGGCGCCGAAGCGGACCGCCAGGCCCGATCGCGGCAGGGCCTCAGGCTGACCCAGTTCGAGGCTCACGCCAAGGCCGCCCGGACCACCTCGATGAGCTCGTCTCGTGACGGACCCGGGCGAGGCCGCGGCGTCGCGCGGAGGTCCGCGAAGATCCGCTCGATTCGCTCCTGCATCGCGACGTCGTCATCGAGCACCGACAGGGGATCGAGGAAGTAGTTCCGGCGGATCACGGTTCGGAACACGTCGCCGTCGACGAGCGCAGCCGCGTTGCCGGCCGCGAAGGCAAAGAGGGGGTAGGCGCCACCGTCGCGGTGGGCCACGTCCACCGCCTCGCCCTGCCATGCTCGAAGCCGAAGCGCGTCGACCGCCGTGGCGTTCGCGAAGCGCTCGACCATCGATTCGCGCACGGCGGCGTCGAACGCCAGTGCGACCGCCTCGAGGTTCGATCCGTAGACATCGATTGCCGCGGTGATCTCACGCGCCTCGACGATCCCGAACGAGAGTCCGAGGGCGAAGACGGGGTCGGTGTGACACAACGCGTCGCCGACGGATATCAGCCCGATTGCCGACGGCCGGCCGTCGACGAAGGTGCGAAGCGTGTTCTGAAGGCTGCCCATCGGGAGAACGTCCGTGAATGGCGTCGACGTGTCGGCGTTCGTCCAGGAATGCAGGGCCGGCATCGTGGCCGTCGCGGCGTCGAACGCCTCGGTGTGGCGAA
>Ga0070707_100006657_pt1 | contig 10705 bp, 9 predicted proteins | sample KBSK5502metaG_FD_65468 | JGI IMG/M metagenome (GOLD analysis project Ga0070707, IMG submission 65468) | Corn, switchgrass and miscanthus rhizosphere microbial communities from Kellogg Biological Station, Michigan, USA - KBS K5-50-2 metaG | ecosystem: Host-associated > Plants > Roots >... | reverse complement strand
AAGGACGCTGGGAGCGCAAGGCGTACGGCGGTGTCGAGCTTGCCGACAAGACGCTCGGCGTGCTCGGGTTCGGCCGCATCGGGCAGCAGGTTGCGCGTCGCGCTTCGGGCCTCGGCATGCGCGTCGTCGCGTACGATCCGTTCGTCGCCCCCGAGCGGTTCCGCGAGCTCGGCGTCGAGCGCGACGAGAGACCCGACGACGTCTATGCCGTCGCAGATTTCGTCACCCTCCACCTTCCGCTGACCGAGGAGACGCGCGGGTCGATCGGGCGAGATGCCTTCGCGAAGATGCGGGACGGCGTGTACGTCGTGAACGCAGCACGCGGCGAGCTGGTCGACGAGGATGCACTGCTGGCGGCGCTGCGCAGCCGCAAGGTCGCCGGGGCGGCGCTCGACGTGTTCTCCGCCGAGCCGTACTCGGGCCCCCTGCTGGAGCTCGACAACGTCGTCGTCACGCCGCACCTCGCCGCCTCGACCGAGGAGGCGCAGGACCGTGCGGGTGTGATCGTCGCCGAGCAGGTCGCCGCGGCGCTCCAGGGCGGGCTCGTCGCGAACGCGGTCAACATCCCCGTCATCGCCGCGGAGGATCTGGAGGTGCTCGGCGCATACATCCCGCTCGCTGCGAAGCTCGGGCGGTTGGCGATGGAGCTCGCGGAAGGACGGGTCGACGAGCTGCGGCTGACGTATTTCGGCGGGCTGTCCCAGTACGACACGCGCCTGCTGACTGTCGCGGCGCTGAACGGCGCGTTCCAGGGGCGCTCCGACCAGCCGGTGAACTACGTCAACGCACCGCTGATCGCCGCCGAGCGTGGAGTCGAGGTACGGGAGGAGCGCCGGCGGGGGTCCCGGGACTTCACGAACCTGATCCGCGTGGGGGCGGTCTCCGGTGGCACGGAGCTACGCGTCGCCGGAACGACGATCGGCAACGACAACCGGCTGTGGCTCGTCAGCGCGCTCGGGTTCGAGCTGGACATGGAGCTGGCGCCGCTGGTCGTCTTCTTCCGCTACGACGACGTCCCGGGTGTGATCGGACGCGTGGGGACGCTCTTCGGCGAGGCCGGCGTCAATATCGCGAACATGACGGTGTCGCGAACGCGCCGCGGCGGCAAGGCGTTGATGGCGCTCTCGATCGACCAGCCCGCGCCGCCCGATCTCGTCGCGCGCTTCGGCGCCGACTTCGACGATGCGCGGTTCATCTCGCTCGGTTAGTGCAGTAGCCTGCGCCGCGTGTGGCCGCCGTCGGTCGAGGAGGTAGCCGAGGCGTTCCGCGCGGCCGGTGCGGAGGCGCGACTCGAGGAGCTGCCCGAGGGCGAGCGTGAGTTTCCCGGTCCGGCTGTGCGCGCCGATGCGTTCGATTGCGACGGTCGGCTGGTCGTCGCGCTCGTCCCCGCCGAGCGGACGACCGATCCTCGCAGGCTCGGCTGCGTGAACGCCCGGCCGGTTCCGGCGCCTCGGTTCCCCTACGCCGGCGCCGCGGTCTACCTCGACCGGTCGCTCCTCGGCGAGCAAACGGTCTGGATCGAGGCGGGTTCTCCTCGCCATGTTGCCGGCCTCTCGCCGCCGCAGCTCGTCCGGATTGCGTGTGCGCAAACGGGTCAGTTCGTCAGGGAGGACTGAGCGCCGCGCGGTTCACGACAAGGTAGCCGAGTAGAATCCGACTGAGCGGCCCGCCCCCTAACGAGGAGACGCCCATGCAGGAGCTCGAGAAGATCTGGATGAACGGCGAGCTGATCGAGTGGGCCGACGCAAAGATCCATGTCGGCACGCACGGACTGCACTACGGCTCCGGAGTCTTCGAGGGAATCCGCGCCTACGAGACACCCAAGGGCAGCGCGGTGTTCAGGCTCACGGATCATCTGCAGCGTCTCGAGAACTCGGCGAAGCTCTTGTACATGGAGCTTCCGTACTCGGTGGACGAGCTGAAGGCCGCATGCGTCGACTTGATCGGCGTGAACGCCCGGGCCGAGTGCTACCTCCGCCCGATCGCGTTCTACGTGTACGGGGAGCTCGGCGTCTCGGCTGTCGGCAACCCCGTCGACGTCGTGATCATGAGTTGGCCGTGGGGCGCGTACCTCGGCGAGGAGGGGCAGAAGAGCGGCATCCGAGCGAAGATCTCCTCGTGGAAGCGCGTCGGGCCGAACGTCATTCCGCACGTGTCGAAGGCAACCGGCATCTACCTCAACTCGATGCTCGCCGTGATGGAGGCGAACCGCGCGGGCTACGAGGAGGCGATTCTCCTCACCGACGACGGCTTCGTCGCCGACGGCTCCGGCGAGAACATCTTCGTGGTCAAGGACGGGACGATCCACACGCCTGATCTCTCGGCGTCGATCCTGCCCGGGATCACGCGTGACACGATCATCCAGATCGCGCAGGACATCGGCCATCGAGTCGTGGAGAAGCCGCTTATCCGCACAGATTTGTACCTCGCAGACGAGGTCTTCATGTGCGGCACCGCCGCGGAGGTGACGCCGATCCGCGAGGTCGACGATCAGATGATCGGCCCGCCCGGGCCGGTGACGATCGAGATCCAGCAGGCGTACCTCGACACGGTTCGCGGCCGTAGCGAGCGGTGGGCACACTGGCTCGAATACGCATCCATCTCGCCCTCGCCGGCGACCGCCGAAGCTTGACCGAGCTCGGCGAAGCCGAGCTTCCCGATCACCCGGGCGAAACGATGAGACTCACGCCTAGTCCGGACAATGCGGCGGCATTTTCCGGGACCGAGATTCCGCTCTCGCGTCCCTGGATCGACGAGCGGGAGGAGGAGCTCGTCCTCGAGGTCCTGCGGTCCGGGCGCCTCTCGCTCGGGCCGTGGATCGACCGGTTCGAGGGGCTCGTCGCCGAGCGGATCGGCGCGCCGTACGCCGCGGCCGTCTCGAGCGGCACCGCCGGTCTGCACATGCTCTGCCACGTCGCCGGGGTCGGCCCGGGGGACGAGGTGATCACGTCGCCGCTCTCGTTCGTCGCGTCCGCGAACTGCTTCATCCTCGAGGGCGCGATGCCGGTGTTCGCCGACGTCGACCCGGTGACGCTCAATCTCGACCCGGCGGCGGTCGAGACCGCGATCAACGCCCGGACACGGGGGATCGTGGCGGTCGACATGTTCGGCTACCCCTGCGAGCTCGACGAGCTCCGCGCAATTGCGGACCGCCACGGGCTGATGCTGATCGAGGACGCAGCCGAGGCACTCGGTGCGGAGTACAAGGGCCGACCGGTGGGCTCGCACGGGCCGTCCGCGGTGTTCGGGTTCTATCCGAACAAGCAGATGACGACGGGAGAGGGCGGCGTCGTCGTGACACACTCGGAGGACGAGTGGCGGCAGCTCGTCAGCCTCCGCAACCAGGGCCGCTCGTACGGCGGCGGGCGTGGCTGGTTCCACCACGTGCGCGTCGGCTTCAACTACCGCTGGACCGACGTTCAGGCCGCGATCGGGATCGCGCAGCTGGAGAAGCTCGACCGGATCATCGAGCTACGAACGGCGGCGGCTCGGCGCTATGACGAGCTCCTCGGCGACGTGGAAGGGGTCGAGACGCCGTCGACCGACGACGACGAGCATCGCCGCTCGTGGTTCGTGTACGTGGTGAAGCTCGATCCCGATCTCGATCGCGGCGCCGTGATGGGAGCCCTGCGGGACCGCGGCGTCTCGACGGCGGAGTACGTCCCCTGTATCCATCTCCAGCCGTACATGCGCGAGCGCTACGGCTTCGGCGAGGGTCTGTGCCCGGTGGCGGAGGAGACGGCCCGCCGCACGCTCGCACTGCCGTTCTTCACGCAGATCGCACCGGAGGACCAGGAGCGCGTGGTGGAGGTCTTGCGCGCAACTGGCGGCGCGTGAATCGGCGCGAGATCGACGATCGCTGGTAGCGTCGACGTCGAGGGTGGCGGGAGGTAGCCCCGCCCTTGGACTGGGTGGGGGTCGCGCACGTGCACGCGTGAACCTTTGGCCCTCGTCCTCGGGGATAATCCCTGCATGGTCGACGCCAACCGCATGGTCTTCCTCGGGTTCGGGAAGTACGCGCGGGCCGACAAGATCTACGCGCTCGAGCCGCTCGGGGAGGGTGAGCGCGGCCACGGAAAGCGGACGCGCGTCTGGATCGAAGGCGTACCGGACCCGATCATCGCCTCCCGCACCGAGCGCACCATCCTGCACGACATGGGCCAGGACGCCGCCACGGGCTCGGTGATCGTCGACCAGGCGATCGAGCTCGCCGAGCGGCTGGCCGAGCAGACGCAGGCGGGCCGCGTCGACCTCACCGATCTCGGCCGGCGCGCGCGGCGCCTGCTCGAAGCGACCGCCCGGCCGGAGGACAGCAAGCTCTTTTGACGGACGCCGAGGCGGGCACCGCGTCCCCGAGAGTGGGGCTGCGCCGCTTCCTCGTCGACCTCACACCGCTGCGAGTCTCGCCCGCATACCGGCGACTGTGGTTTGGGCAGGGACTCTCGTACATCCTCGGTGAGGTCACATACGTCGCGCTCCCGTACCAGGTCTACCAGCTGACGAAATCGACGTTCGCGGTCGGCGCGATCGCGCTCGTCGAGCTCGTCCCACTCTTGACGTTGACGTTCATCGGGGGCGCGGCCGCGGATGCGTTCGATCGTCGGCGACTGCTCGTGTTCACGGAGGCGGGCACCCTCGCCTCGCTGGGCGGGCTCGTCGTCAACGCGGCACTTCCGCATCCGCGCGTGGAGGCGTGCTTCGCGCTCGCGTTCTTCGCAGCCGCATTCTCCTCGCTCGGGGCAGGCGCGTCGCGCTCGCTGATCCCACGGCTCGTTCCCCCGGAGCACATCACCGGGGCGCTCGCGCTGAACTCGGTCTACGCGAGCCTCGGCGCCGTCGTCGCGCCCGCGCTCGCCGGCGTGCTCATCGCTACGGTCGGAGTGACGGGCGCCTATTCGGTCGGAGCGGCGGGATTCGCCGCGTCGCTGGCGGCGTTCTGGCTGCTCCCGTCGATCCTGCCGATCGGCGCGGGCGAACCGCCCGGCCTGCGCTCCCTGATCGAGGGCTTTCGCTTCCTCCGCACGCAGCGTGTGATCCTCGGCTGCTTCCTGATCGACACGAACGCGATGGTGTTCGGCATGCCGAGTGCGCTGTTCCCCGCGATCGCGATCGCGCGGCTGCACGCGGGAGCCGCAGTTGTCGGTTATCTCTACGCCGCGCCGGCCGCCGGGGCGCTCCTTGCATCGCTCTTGTCCGGCTGGATCGTTCACGTGCGGCGCCAGGGCGTCGCGATCGTCGCCGCGGCAACGATGTGGGGAGTGGCGATCGCCGCGTTCGGCTTCGCCACGACACTCTGGCCGGCGCTGCTCCTGCTCGCCGTCGCCGGCGGGGCCGACGCCGTCAGTGCCGTCCTCCGGAACCGGATCATGTTCCGGTTGACACCGGATGCGCTCCAAGGACGCGTGTCTGCGGCCTATCTGGCACAGGTGACGAGCGCACCGCGGCTGGGGAACCTCGAGGCCGGCGGGCTCGCCTCGCTGACGAGCATCCGCTTCTCGGTCGTCTCGGGCGGGATCGCATGCGTCGCCGGCTGCCTGCTGCTCGCGGCGGCGATCCCCTCGCTGCTCCGCTACGAGGAAGGTGGCAAGGCGTGATCGAACGGGACTTCTTCGCACGTAGCGTGCACGAGGTTGCTCCCGACCTGATCGGCGCGACCCTGCTCGTCGACGGCGTGGGGGGCCGGATCGTCGAGCTCGAGGCGTACGACCAGGAAGACCCTGCGAGCCACGGCTACCGCGGGCGCACGGCGCGCAACGCCTCGATGTTCGGCCCGGCCGGACACGCCTACGTCTACCGCTCCTACGGGGTCCACTGGTGCTTGAACCTCGTCTGCGGCGAGGAGAACACCGCGGAGGCCGTCCTGATCCGCGCGCTCGAGCCGACGGCCGGCATCGACGCTCAACGCGCGCGGCGCCGAACCGAGGACGTGCGTGCACTCTGCTCTGGTCCGGGCAAGCTCTGCGAGGCGCTCGGGATCACGGGCGAGCACGACGGGCTGCCGCTCGACCGATTGCCGTTCCGGCTCGAGGCCCGTGACGACATCCCGAAGATCGTCACCGGTCCGCGGATCGGCATCACGCGGGCGACCGAGCTCTCGTGGCGCTACGCGCTTGGCGGCTCGCCCTTCCTCAGCCGTGCACTACGCGCACGATCAGCGTGACGCGCATGTGCGGGCCGGCGGCGACCCCGGCCCGCGGGAACTGGCGGACGATCAGGGCGTTGTCCGGCGATCCCGGTGGTGCAACGACCTTCATGCCCGCAGCGCGCAAGCGTGCCCGCGCACGGGCGAGCGACACGCCGACGACCTTCGGCACCAAGCCGTGCAGGGGCTTGGCGAACACGAGCGTGATCGTGTCGTAGGAGGACGCGCGCCCTCGACGCGGGAACTGGTCGACGACGACGTCTACCCGCTGCTTCGGCCGCGCAGGCTTGTACACCACGGTTGACTTCAGGGGCTGCAGCGCGAGTCGCTCTCTGGCCTGGGCGAGCGTTTGCCCGAGCACGGAGGGAATCTCGACCTCGTTCGGCTTGCAGTTGGCGGTCCGACCCGGTCCGACGCCCTCGAAGTACTCGATCGTCGTGGTCCCGCGGCAGTAGCCGTTGTCGAGCTGCAAGGTTCCATCACGGAACGCAACGCGTCGCGCGACCGCGTTCGGAACAGAGGAAGTGGGGAACGACTCCGGCGGCGTGCCGGCGAGCGCCGCCTGCATGAAGGCTCGCCAGATCAGCGCGGGAAACGTGCCGCCCGCGACCGGGGTCCCGTGATACTGGGAGAGCATCGGCACCAGGCGGTTCGGATACCCGACCCAGACGGCGGCCGCGAGCTGCGGCGTGTAGCCCACGAACCACGCGTCGCCGAAGTTCTCCGTCGTGCCAGTCTTGCCCGCCGCGACGCGGTCCGGCAAGGCGGCGCGCTTTCCCGTCCCCGACCGGACCACGCCCTCGAGGATGCTCGTGAGCAGCGCACTCTGGTTCGGAGTCAGCACCGGACGCCGAACCGGGCGGTTGTCGTCGATCAGCGTTCTCGCCGGGTTGCGGATCCGCGCGATCGCCCGCGGTCGGTTCCCGAACGCGGAGCCGTCGATGCGCGCCCCTTCGTCTGCAAAGGTCGAGAACGCGCGAGCCATCTCGAGCGGGCTGACGGGATCGGCGCCGAGGCCGATCGCGAAATACGGATCGAGGTGGCGCGTGATCCCGAGACGGCGGGCCATCGCCGCGACGTTCGCAGGCCCGACGACTCTGGTCAGCTGCGCGTAGACGCTGTTGTCCGAGATGATCGTGGCGGTCGTCAGGTTCGCCGACCCGACGTATTCGCTCTCGTAGTTGCGCACCGGCCAGTACTTGTCGCCGATGAAGATCGACACCGGCCGCGACTCGAAGATGGTCGAGGGAGCGATGCCCTCCTTCAGCGCCGTCGCGAGCACCATCGGCTTGAAGGACGAGCCGGCCTGCCGCTCGCCCTGCACCGCGAGGTTGAACTGGCTCTCCCGGAAGTTGTCGCCGCCGTACATCGCCAGCACTTCACCGGTGCGGGGGCGGATCGCGACGAGTGCGGCCGACGGGCCGTCCGGCTGCGCCAGTACCGATTCGATCGCGTTCCGCGCGACCTGCTGGAGGTGGAGGTCGAGCGTCGTCTGCACGTCGAGCCCGCCGCCGAACACGCGACGGGTTCCGTATCGCGAGATCAGCTGTTGCTTGACGTAGTTCGCGAAGTAGGGCGCGGGGCCCTGGATCCCGGGCAGGCGCACGTCCTGCGCGCGCGGCAGCGGCGCGCGGTTCGCGCGGCGAAAGTCCGTCGGCGTAATGTCGTGCTGGTCCAGCATGTCGCGCAGCACCTCGGCACGCCGCGCGCGCGCGGCAGCCCGGTTCGTCACCGGGTCGTAGCCGCTCGGGTCCGCGGGCAGGCCGGCGAGCAGGGCGGCCTGTGGCAACGTCAACCGCTCCGCCGACGTGTTGAAGTAGGTCTGCGCGGCGCGCTGGATCCCGTACGCGCCGTTGCCGAAGTAGATCGTGTTGAGGTACGCGGTCAGGATGCGGTCCTTCGACCACCGCTGCTCGAGCTGCCACGCCAGCGCGGCTTCCTTGAGCTTCCGGCTGATCGTCCGCTTCGAGGTGACGCACGAGTTCTTGACGAACTGCTGCGTGATCGTCGAACCGCCCTGCACGACGTGCTTGCTCGTCACGTCCGCCCAGACGGCGCGTGCGATGCCGCGAAGGTCGACGCCGCGGTGCTGGTAGAAGCGCTTGTCCTCGACGGCGACGATCGCCTGCTGCATGACCTGTGCGATCTGATCGTTCGTGACGAGGATCCGGCTCTGCGATCCGCGCAACGTCGCGAGGATCGTGTGGCCGTCGTTCGCATAGATATGTCCGTCGACCTCGCGCGGGACGTGAGCCGGATCGCACGTCGGGATCTGGCTCGCGACCGCGGTCACCAGCCCGAACGCGAACGACGCGAAGCCGAGCAGGGAGAGGATCAGAACGATGAGGAGCAGCCGGAGCTTGCGGATCCTGCGGCGGCGCCTGTTGCCGGACGCCTTTTCCGTGCGCTTGCGGCGGAACAAGCGCCCGATTCTAGTGCCTGGACGGGCTGATGCTCCGGTAGCTGCCGGGCTAGGCCGTCACCCTGATGAACGGCATCTGCGTCGGGAGATCGACCGCGTGCCTTTCGCGCGTCACCATCACGGTCGCTCCTTTCGGCACGGGCTGCTCGAGCGGGACGGCGGTGACGTCGCTCTGTGCCTGGAACGTACCGGCGGGCTTGGGCTTGCCGTTCTCGGCGACCCACGCCTCGTAGACGTGGCCCGAGCCGGCCGATTGGAGGCGCGTCAGGACGAGCGCGGCCTCACCGATCGGCGTGACGACCAGCTTTCCCCGGTCGCCGATCGAGACCGACTGTGCATCGGGGGACGCCAGGACCGCAGCCACGTGCTCCTGATCCGCGCGCTCGGCCTGCAGCCGATCCACCTTGTGCGACAGTGACGCCGCCCAAACGGCGAGGACGATCACGGCCGCAACCGCGCAGACGGCGACGGCCGCGCTGGGCACCGCCCAGCGCGGCCGGAGCGGAACGACGTTCGGCCGCTCGGCCCGCGCTGCCGCGATGATCCGCTCGCGCAGGTGCGGGGCCGGGGTCGGTGAGCTGACCGCGTAGGCGAGCGACGTAGCAGCTTCGGACAGCGACGCGAGCTCGTCGCGACACCGCCCGCACCGGGCCAGGTGCGCCTCGTAGTCGCGGCGCTCGTCCGGGTCGAGCGCATCGAGCGCGTACGCCGCGGTCAGGTTGTGGAGGGCCTCGGTTGCCATGTCCTCTCTCCCGGCTCGGGCTCCGTGAGCACGTCTCGAAGCCGTCCGAGGCCGCTGAACATCCTGGACTTGATCGTACCGACCGGTTGTCCCAGTCTCTCCGCGAGCTCCGACTGGGTGAAGCCGCCGTAGTACGCGAGCTCGAGTGCCTCTCTCTGCTGGTCGGGTAGCTGACGCAGGGCCGCCTGCACGCGCTCGCGTTCGTACCGCAACCACACGGCGTCGTCGGCGGGGCCTTCGCCCGCGCGATCACCGGCCGCCTCGAGCGGCTCTGCACGCCGGCGCTCCTCTTGCCGGACGAGATCGACCGCGCGGCGGTGGACGATCGTCAGCAGCCACGTCGACGCTTTCGCGCGCTCCGGCATGAATCTGTCCGCGCGTCGCCAGGCGGTGAGGAACGCTTCCTGCACCGCATCTTCGGCCAACATCTCGTCACGGAGAACCCGCAGCGCGAGCCCGTAGGCGACGCGTCCGAAGCGGTCGTAGAGCTCCGCGAGGGCCTGGTCGTCCCAGCGCGCGACCAGCGCGACGACTGCCTCGTCGGAGAGGTGGGCGAAGGCGCGCGGCATCGCAGAGACAGTCTGGGCCATCGCTCCTGATTCGCCTAGACCCGTCGCGCGGTTCGGACCGAACCGGTCTACGGCGCAGGGCGAATGAGCGCCGTACGACGGCCATGCTCGACATCCGCAGATCCTGACCCGGCCGTCGGAGAAAGGAGCAAGAGGAACGATGCGCAAGCTCGCGTTTGTTGTTCTCCTGGCGGCCGCCGCGATTGCGGCGTTTGTCGTCGGTCTCGCGACCCGGGCCTCGAGTCCGTCCGCGGCGACCGCGTCGAGCCACCGCGAGGCGCCGCTGATCTCGGAGGATCCTTCCGCAGACAGCACAGACACGTACGCATTCCGTAGTCCGGACAAACCGGACACGGTGACGCTCATCGCGAACCTGATCCCGGGCGAAGATCCGGCCGCAGGCCCGAACTGGTACACGTTCTCGCCTTCGGCACGCTACGACATCTACGCCGACAAGAACGGCGACGGCAAGCCGGACATCGCCTGGTACTTCAGGTTCAAGACCGGCGCGCCTGTCGCCTTCCTGCAGAACACGCAGCAGACGTATACGGTCACGCGGGTCGAAGGAAAGGGCAAGCCCCGCATCGTCGGCCGCGGCCTCATGACGCCGCCCGACAACATCGGCCCGCGCTCGACACCGAACTACCACTCGCTCGCGCTGGCGCAGATCCATCAGCTCGACGACGGCTCGAAGGTCTTCGCCGGGCAGCGTGACGATCCGTTCTTCGGTGACATCGGCGCTGCGTTCGACCTCGTAGCAATCCGCAACGGGACGGGTGCAACCGGGGGCGGGAAGGACTTCTTCGCCGGCTACGGCGTGCACGCGATCG
>Ga0070707_100006655_pt1 | contig 10707 bp, 9 predicted proteins | sample KBSK5502metaG_FD_65468 | JGI IMG/M metagenome (GOLD analysis project Ga0070707, IMG submission 65468) | Corn, switchgrass and miscanthus rhizosphere microbial communities from Kellogg Biological Station, Michigan, USA - KBS K5-50-2 metaG | ecosystem: Host-associated > Plants > Roots >... | reverse complement strand
GCACTCCGCTGCCAGTTCGGAAATAACCGCCCATAACTGACGGCGAGCGGATCGACGCCGATTCCAAGCCCGGAACCGAAATAAAAGATCAGTCCATGCGCCCCACTACCAACTTCAATCACACGCGCGTCGGCACTAATTGGTTGAACCGCCTCGAGCAACTCGCGCACGCGCTGCGACGACCGCTTCATCGCATTAACGATCTCGTCCTCACGCCCGCGAACGTGTTCCGCCTTGCGTTCCTGATAGGCAAGCTGCCGTTCGAGCGCTCGGTGCGCAAGCTTTTGCCTCGTTCTGTCCCCCCAACTCATTTGTGCTTTTTGCGCCTTTGTGGCTAGAACGGCTGAACGTTAAAGCTGATATTCACGGCCGTGGCCGCACTCGTCAACGCTTCGATCCAGATCAGTTGCGCGCCTGCCGCGGCATACTCACGCACGTCGGCCGGCGTGATTTTTCCCGCGCACTCAATTCCAATCGAGCTCGACGACTCCCTCGCGATTCCAGCGAGGCGCGCAAACTCAGTCACGTCCAGATCCCTGATCACCACGGCATCAGCGCTCGCCGTTATTGCTTCCTTTAGATCACTCTCGCTCGAAACTTCCACCGCGATTCGATGCAGATAACCCAACTTCTCTTTCGCCGTCTTTACGGCACTCGCCACACCGCCGAGAATCGCAACGTGATTTGACGTTACCACTACGCCATCGTCTAAACCGAACCTGCCGTTGGAACCACCGCCAAGTTCGACAGCGAATCGTTCAAGCAAACGCAATCCGGGAGTCGTTGCGCGTGTATCCGCGATTTGAGCGCCCGTGCCTTCAACCGCCTTTACATACTGGTTTGTTAGCGTGGCAATACCGGAAAGCCGTTGCAGCAGGTTGAGCGCGGTTCTCTCGGCCGAGATCAGCACGTCGGCAAATCCCACCATGCGTGCGATCACTTTGCCGGCTTCGACCGGTTCGCCGTCAGAAACAAACGCTTCCAGTTGTTGCTGCGAATCGAGTGTCAGAAAAACTTCTTCCGCGGCTTCGAGTCCAGCGACGATCATGTTTTCGCCCGCTACGAAACGAGCGCGTGCGCGTGTGTTACGAACGATGATCGATTGCGTCGTGATGTCGCCACGTCCGAGGTCTTCGCGCAGGAAGAGACCGATCTGCGAGTAGAGTGCGCCTTCGTCAACCCAGTTCATTGTAGGTTCTCGACTGTCTGTTGAAGTTGAGAAGACTGTTGCGCGATTGCTGCAATGCGTTCGCGTACTTCGCTGACTCGTTCGGCCGGAGCGCGCTCGACAAAGTTTGGATTACCGAGTTGCGCTTCCAGCTTTGCGGATTCGGCCTGCAACTTCTCCTGTTCGCGTCGTAAGCGAAGGCGTTCCTGTTCGAAGTCGATCAAGCCCTCGAGCGGCACGGCCAACTCAGCCCCCCCGCTCAGCACCGCTCGCGCCGATGCCTTCGGCGCTTCGAGCCGCTCACTTACGATAAAATCAGAGGCACGAACCAGCCGCGAGATTTGATCGCGCGCTGATGAAAAGACGCTGCGCAGATTCGCGTCAGGAGAAGCAACCACGACCGGAATTCTCTCGGCCGGTTTGATGTTCATCTCAGAACGAATGTTTCGCACGCGCGAGATCAACTCGATGATGGCCTGCATCTCTGACTCTGCTGCTTCATCAATCAAATTCGCAGATCCCTCAGGATAGGCAGTCAGCATCACCGTCGGTTGCGCGTCTGCGTAAGCCGCATGCATACGCTTGTCGCCCGGAAGTCGCTGCCACAATTCTTCAGTGATGTACGGCATGAACGGATGCAACAAACGCAGCGCATGTTCGAGCACTGTCAGCAATCTCGTCCGAGCTTCGGTGCGGGCGGGGCTCGCCTCTTCGGAAGTTACGTCGGCCTTTGCAAGCTCGATGTACCAGTCGCAGAAATCGTCCCAGAAGAAGTGATACAACGTTTGCACCGCTCCATGAAACTCGTAGCTATTGATTGCAGCGTTGAGATCTCTTGCGGCGTGGTTCAGTCGCGAAACAATCCAGCGGTCGTGAAGCGCTGTGCTCTGTTCGAGAATCTCCGGCTTGACTTCCGCGCCTTCAGAGTTGAGCAGGCAAAACCGCGCGGCATTCCAGATCTTGTTGGCAAAGTTGCGGTACGACTCGACCTGCTTCTCATTCCAGCGAATGTCAGTGCTGCCAACCTGCGCGAGCGTGAGACGCGTTGCATCAACGCCGAACTTGTCGAACACGTCGATCGGATCCACTCCGTTCATCTTCGTCTTCGACATGCGCTGACCCTGGCTGTCGAGAATCGTTCCGGTAATGAAAACGTCAGCAAAGGGTTCGTCGCCAACAAACTTCAGTCCCATCATCACCATGCGCGAAACCCATAGGAAGATGATGTCGCGCGCCGTCACCAGCACGGAAGTGGGATAGAAAGTCTTAAGATCCTGAGTGTCTCCGGGCCAGCCAAGCGTCGAGAACGGCCAGAGCGCGGAGGAGAACCAGGTGTCGAGTACGTCCGGATCCTGCGTGAGCTCGCTCGTGCCGGCCTTCGCGCGTGCCTCTTCTTCGGACCGCGCGACGATGACGTCGCCGTTCGGCGTGTACCAGGCGGGAATCTGATGGCCCCACCAGAGTTGTCGCGAGATGGTCCAATCGCGCAGGTTCTCGAGCCAGTCAGTGTAGACTTTCCGGTACGGAGTCTCCGGCGTGAAGCGCGGCAACTGCTCGCGCGCCATCATATCGAGCGCGAGATCGCGAAGCTGGTCCATCTTCATGAACCACTGTGTCGAGATTAGCGGTTCGATTACCGTTTTGCAGCGTTCACATTTCGAGATCGAAAACTCGTAGTCGACTACCCTCTCGAGCAGTCCAAAACCCTCGAAGTCAGCAACGACTTTCTCGCGCGCTTTGTAACGATCGAGTCCGGCGTAGTCCGCTCCTGCGTCGGCGGTCATCTTTGCATGCGGATCGATCACGACAACCTGCTCGAGATTGTGACGCAGACCCATCTCGTAGTCGTTTGGATCGTGTGCCGGAGTGATCTTGACCGCGCCTGTGCCAAACTCCGGATCGACGTATTCGTCGGCGATGATCGGAATCTCACGGTTGGTGAGCGGCAACAGAACTGTTTGGCCCACGAGCCCGCCGTAACGCTCATCCTTCGGATTCACGGCCACGGCCGTATCCCCGAGCATTGTCTCCGGCCGCGTAGTGGCGACAGTTACACGTTTGTTGCTGTTCTTGATTGGATATTGCAAGTAGTAGAGCTTGCCGGCTTGCGGCTGTTTCTCGACTTCGAGATCGGAAAGCACCGTCTGGTCCTGCGGGCACCAGTTAACGATCCGGTTGCCGCGATAGATCATTCCTTCGTCGTACAAGCGCACAAACACTTCGCGCACGACGCGAGAAAGATCGTCATCCATCGTGAACTTCTCGCGCGACCAGTCGACCGAAGCGCCTTCACGACGCATCTGAACGGTGATCTGTCCGCCGGATTCGTGCTTCCACTGCCAGACGCGCTCGATAAACTTCTCGCGACCCAGATCGTGCCGTGACTTCCCTTCCTTTTTCAGCGCGCGCGAGACCATTAGCTGCGTTGAGATACCGGCGTGGTCCATCCCCGGCAGCCAGAGCGTGCGATAGCCACACATGCGTTTGTGACGCGTCATCACGTCCATGAGCGTGTGTTGCAAGGCATGGCCCATGTGCAAAGAGCCGGTAACGTTCGGCGGCGGGATAACGATGCTGAAAACCGGCGCCTGCGGATCGCGATTAATCTCAGGCGCAAAATAGCCGTTTTTCTCCCAGCGCTCGTAATGGTGCTGCTCCGCCTCTTTGGGGTCGTATTGTTTGGGGATATCCATTAAAGGTGTCAGCTATGCTCCAACAATCTTGATTAGTTTCTCGGGCATTGTAATAAATCGAGTGAAGATGTCCATTGGAAGCGGGTTGAAAAACGGCCAGACAATTGCTAAGGTGCGTCTGTTTTTCTCATAAACACACCCGCGAGTGGGGATTCCTACCCTCCCTTCGCGATTCCACAGATGATTTGAGAGTCCCCCGATGCCCACCATAAAAGAACATCGAGAGAAGCTTCTCGACAAAAAGCGCCTAAAGGTTTCTGAGTTGCGCGACCTGGTTGACGAAAAAGAGCTATGTCGAACCGCTTACAAAGAAGCAAAAATAACATGGGGAAGATACTTCCATTCACCCGTTGACAAAGTAGCTGCCGCTGAACAAGGAGTGTTCAGCTTTGACAGGTATGGGGCTTTTCGTGGCGCTGACAATACCTTGCCAGAGAACAGCAACGAAACTCATACCAACTTCCAAAAGCTTCTACAGGAACTATTGCCCAGACGTGAGGCTAAGGATCCGGATGTCAGGAACTGGTTGTTGACCGGAGAGCCGTTGTCCGCCGAAAAAGTTCAAAGCCTCAAAAAGATTCTCTTCCCAGCGCGATTGAAGCTAACTAACGAGTTACTTTTTGACCAACCCATCTGTCGACTGGTCCATCGCAACCAACTACGCCGCGATCTCGACTACCAGGTCGTTTACCAGTTGACGCCCGGCCAGCTGAGGCTCATTGATGGTGTCGACGAGAACGCAAACGCTCCAACTCTGGATGATCTTCATCGCAATCAGAGACTGTACTGGGGAATCTCGGAAACCTTTCAAAGTCTGGTGGCGATGTTCGATTCCGATCTCGGGAGTCGAAGAAAAGCCAAGTCTGCATACATGACTAAGGAGTTTATCAAACTCACGAGAGAGCATCATCAGAGCGACGTGTTGGCGCCGGACGAACTGAACAAATCTTCACCATTGCGGTTCTGGGCTCCACCGCCGGTGTTCTGCGACTCTGTTTTCCACATGCTCTTCTGGCGATCAATGATTACCGGAACTGATCTGTTTGGACGAGAAGTCATCGCAAAGCCCGCCCGCAAAAGAAGCATGAAAGCGACGCTCGCGGAACGTGCGAGTCAGTACTATGTACTTATCAACTGGTTCAATGCGGCAAAGTTTCATTTGGCAGATTACGAGAAGCTGTTTGACGCTTTGAATGCCATCGCCCGCACAGTTGGCAGAGTACAACGTAATCGGTCCGCACCGCTGCACGGGATGAAAGACATTTTACTTGTTGACGATCCTAAAGGACTGCTCTATCCGAGCTACTTTCCTCACAGTAAAGTAAAGTTTCCACGCTTTAAGAAAGTAAGACTTACGATCCCGTGCAAGTCGCTCGACACACGTGTCTGGGAGCTTACTTCCGCGAAGGCGTCAAAAGTCCATACTAAGGTATCCGATCTGCTGAGATACCTGCGTGACAAAGCTCTGGAAACAGTGATTTGGTCGAAGTACCAAATGGAAATCCGCTCGGTTGGACTCATTCCTATTCAACATCTTTATCAAAGTACAGTTCGAGAAAGAGGGTCTTGATAAACTCGCGCCACTCGCCAGAGAGTCTCAGGATATTAAGAACAAGCTATTTACAGAAGCCCTCGCCTTACGCGCGGAGGATTACATTAACGATGTGATGAAACCCGCGATTTTTAACGGAGACACCGACCATTGGGTGTCGTTGAAGAGAGTTTGTGGCGGAACCTACCGTAGGATTGATGACAAGGCTGCATGGGACCAGCTTGCCACTTTGAAGAACCCGCGATCTGATAAAAGTAGTCGCAAAGAGTGACATCATGCCAAAACGAAATGTGAGAAGGCCTCGCCTTGAGGAGATATTTGGGAAAACCTTATACAAGGATCGGCTCGAGTGTTTGGAGTCGATGATCTGGTATTACCAATGTATTAATGAAAGCATCTGGTACCTCGCGGGACGGAAGGGTTACGACAGCGAATTGAATTTTGCGAAGTGGTCGCCTGAACAGGTACGGGACTTTCGCCGCTACATAAATACTGATCTGGACAACCTGAGTCTCGAGTTCTATCTCCAGCGCGCGCAATGGGCGATTGAGTGTTATGACAAAAGGCGGGAAAGTGGGCACCACGAAGAAGCGCGGAAAAATCCGTCTCGTTATCCTTGTCAGATGAAAGGCGGCTTCCAGCTCATCGCTAAAAGTGGTAAAAGATCAGCTTATACGTACGAACAATTTCTCGGTGAGACACTGCCTATTTTCGTCGCGGTTCATAGTCACCTAACGTCTATCAATCTAGCCCTGGGAAGACTCTATTACTACATCACCGAAGTCCCATTTTCGTCGTTCACACCTACCGGTAAAACTGAGATCCTCCACATGACCAAAGAGCTGGAACGGCTGATGCTGGGTCTTTTGGTAGCTACACATCTACAGCCAAAGGAACTGTGGCAGACCGATCTGGTGAATTGTCTTATTTCCTGTCGCTCTGACTGTTTTCGATTTCTCGAGACAATTCCGCGGTATTATCAAAACCACAGGATGCGCCTGGTTGTTTTTCCCATCGAACCGGTTCCCAAACATATCGATCCTTACGACAGCGACAACAAGGATCGGTACGAACCTTTGCCGCTGAGCTGCGTGCCGTGGTCGGCGGGAGCTTACTTAGACTTTCTCGACAGCTACCAGAGTATAGTCCATCATCTTAGGGCGGTGATTGTTTGGTCAATACGCTTGTATTCTTTGTGGTATTTCGTGCCACGACGATATCTCACACACATTGCGCCGATGGCATAATTTGATCGTCATTTACAGAAGAGTGTGACCTCATAGACAAAAGCAGGTGACTTGTTACAGTCACCTGCCTCAACAATCAAAGTTGTCACCGCTTCTACTTCGTCTTCTCCAACTGCTGCTTAATCAACAGCTCCGCCAAATCCGGAACGACTTCCCACGCGACCTCACGCACGACTTTGTCAGACATCAACTCGACAACACGGCGAGCGATGGCGTCGATCATTTCCGGTGTCAGGCCATCAACGCTCACCGGAGCGGACGGGACCGCAGCAGCAGGAGCAACAGCAATCGGCTCGGTCTCAGCAAACATCGGTTCGGGTTCGACAACCTCAACATCCTCTACCGCAGACGTGTATGGAACTTCCTGCGTGTCCGCAAACGACGAATGAACCTGCGGTTGATAAGTCGACTCATACGCGCTGGCCGCAACAGCCGCTTCTTTCACTTCGGGCTCGACAAACGCGCGCATCGGCGTCGCTGCATACGCGGGCTCGGCAACGGCAGGCGATTCATCGTCAAGGTCTAAAACAAAATCATCTTCCTCACTCGCGTGCACCGGCTCGTACTCGCCGAGATCCAACAGCACGTCGGAATCGCTTTGTGAATCGTTTCTGTTTGCGGTTTCCATGTTCTCCTCACGTGGAAACGACTCCGTTGCGGCAACCGGCTGTTCCACCTTCTGTTCTGATTCTTTTATTGCGTCCTCGAGCGGGAGGGTGTCCGCTGTCGTGACTTCGAGCTCGTATGTGTCCATGAACGCTTCTTCATCCTGAGGTTCTTCAACCTGAGGAAGTTTAGCGGTCGGATTCTCTTTCTCGACAGGCGGCTTCACCACCAGGGCTCCCACCCTGTCGATTAGTCGTCGAATCGATTGAAATGGTTTGGTCAAGATATCATCCGCGCCAACTCTGCGCGCCTCCGCTTCGTCGAACGGCTCAAACGAGCCCACGAGCAGCATGACAGGAATATGTTTCAGCTTTTCGTGTGTTTTGACATATCTGCACACTTCATAGCCGTCGGGAGAGGGCATGAAAACGTCTGCGAGAACTATGTCGGGTTCAAGCTCCAGGAGCTGGTCAATTGCGTCCTGGCCATTGCCAACCGCCACGACTTGCACACCTTCGTCAGCGAACGTAAGGTCGATAACTTTCTGAATGGTGGCCGAATCGTCGGCGAGTAGGAGTTTGCGTCCAGCTAGCAAAGCTAATCCTTTAGCTGAATTGCACCATCGGCGGGCCTAGTGCATATGCACGAATGGCGCGGGCAAGTTTCACGAAGCTGGTCTCGGGAATGAGACCCGACAGAAAACCTAACACCCACGGTAAGTGGGAGTCAAGAGTTTGTTTTAGGAGGCGGCTCACGGTCCAGCCACAACCACGTCGTCGGGGGTGTTTGGTTTGCCGTCGGGGCCGAGGGAGCGGAGGGAATAAGTGGTTTGTTGGCCGTCGTATTGATACGGGCGGTGCCACGGATCGACGCGGATTATGCGCGTCAGGTAGCGCGGGCTGAGATGGTCGATCAGGACCGATTCTTTATCCGAAACTACGAAATAGCCGCGGTCGCGCCGATAGTCGCCAAGAGCTTTCGCGATGGTTGAAAGATCTTCAGACGCAGCAAAGCGTTTGACTTCATTAATCGCGTCCGGAAGATTTGTAATATTCAACCAGTTGCGCGTACCGCTCTTGAACTCCGTCACGCGCCATGCACCAGCAGCTCGCGCGAGGCGGAAATCAACTCGAACGAGCGCGGTAACAAGCGCCGACGATTCAGATCCAATCGAGAGGCCAAACGCATCGATATCCTCGATCCTCACGTCGTCGGAAGGAAGCACCACGCCAAATAAATTCGCCACCAGGCAACGCGCTTTCTTCGTCGTCAGCCACGTCGCCAATCGGGTACGCGCTAACTGCTGCGGCGGGTCACATTCGCCCTCAGGTATTTCCACCTTCGCGGCGCGCGCAATGATCACCAACTGTTCCCAACGATCGGGCGCGCTTCTGATCTCTCGCAACTGCCAGTGACCTTCGAATAGTCGCAGCCGAAACACCGCTTGAATCTCAGCGCTGACCTCAGCACTCTCCGCACTGTTCGATCGAATCTGAAGTCGAACTGCGCTGCCCGGCAGAGACCAACCACCGATCGTCTGGATAGCTTTACGCGCTTGCTTCTGACTCAGATCAGCGCGTGCAGGAACGGAACCAACAAACGCGGACAAGAGGCCAGCGATAAGCCACAGATGAACGCGGATAAACGCTGATCGGAATGATCGTCGCATCAGCAAGCTACTCGGCGGTTTTTTTGCCAATCAACATCTGCAACATGATCTGTAGTTGTGCAGTCGTGAACGGCTTCGGCAGAAATACGATCGCGCCGGCGGCGAAACTGTCAGACGACAGCTTCGGATCCTGTTCGGCGGTCATCATCATCACCGGAATCTTTCGCAGGCGCTCCTCGGATTTCATGTAGCGAACCAACTCCGGACCGGAAATATGCGGCATGACGACGTCGAGAATGGCGGCAGTAAAATTCGGATCCGCCTGCAGGATCTTATAGGCCTCGCGCCCGTCTCGCGCCGTCACCACACTGAAATTTTCTTTCTCGAGAATCGTGGCGATCAATCGCAGGATCGCCGGGTCGTCATCCGCCACCAGCATCCGCCGATTCTCAGTTTCGTTAGTAAGGTTGTTGTTCTCCATGTGAGTGTTCTTCTCTAGTTTCTAAACCTCCACTGCCCGACAGCTCTCGCCCGCCTGCGTGGAAAGATCTGCGGCCAGTTTGATTGCAGCTACCATGCTTGAATGTTCAGCGAGTCCCTTGCCCGCAATGTCGAACGCGGTACCGTGATCGACCGAAGTCCTGATGAATGGTAAACCAAGAGTCACGTTTACCGCTTCACCAAACGACAAACACTTTACCGGAATCATCGCCTGATCGTGATAACAAGCGACCACCGCGTCGAACTCGCCGCGCGATGCGCGCAGGAATACGGTATCAGCCGAGAATGGTCCCTGCACGTCGATGTCGTCGAGTCGACGCGCAGATTCGATCGCAGGCATGATCTCCGAAGCCTCTTCGACCCCGAACAATCCACCTTCAGCACCGTGCGGGTTCAGCGCAGCCACCGCCAAACGCGGACGCTCGATGCCCCAGCGCTGAAGTTCACGATGGGCCAGGTTGATCACCTTAATCAACCGATCGCGCTCAACCAGCCGGATCGCTTCAGAGAGTGGCACGTGTGTCGACAACAACACGATGCGAAGGTTTGCGGCGACAAAAGCCATCGCATACTCCTCCGCACCGGTCAGATGGGCCAGAAACTCTGTATGGCCAGGAAAACTATAACCACCAAGAAACAGCGCGCGTTTGTTGATCGGCGCCGTCGCAATCGCATCGATACTTCCAGCCGCACACAACTCCACCGCAGCTTCGATGTAACCGGCCGCAGCTTTACCAGCGGCGCCCGATTCGATGCCGGGTTCGATCAAACCACTGATATTGTCGAGATGATAAATGATTGGCTCGGAAAGTTGATCGGGAACCGACTCTCCAGTGCGAATGATGTCGTAGCCTGACTGAAGATCGAGTGTGCGCGCCGTGTGAGCCAGCAACTGAGCATCGCCGATAATCACCGGCACGCAAACTCTTCTGATTTCATCTTCCGCAACGGCTTTGAGAACCACTTCCGGTCCGATACCGGCAGGGTCTCCCATCGTTATGCCGATGCGCGGCAAAACTCTCCTGGGACGAGGACCAGGATTAGCTGAGCTTTGTTCTGGTTGGCGCATTGCTTGAGGCGACGCAGTGTTTCAGCGAGAACGCCGGGCGAGGCTGTGCAGTTTCGCTATTGAATCCCCTTTAGGCGCTGGCGCTTTCAACCCGCTCGTCGGCCTTGTAGATGTACTTGATGTTCCGTTTGAGCACGAGCAGATTGGGCGCACCTTTTCGGTTTACCTTCAGCGCACCACGATCGTACCACTCGATAGTGCCTTCAATCTCCTCACCGTCAAGCAGAACGAGCACCATCTGTGTATGAGCGTCGATCTGTTT
>Ga0070707_100006654_pt1 | contig 10708 bp, 9 predicted proteins | sample KBSK5502metaG_FD_65468 | JGI IMG/M metagenome (GOLD analysis project Ga0070707, IMG submission 65468) | Corn, switchgrass and miscanthus rhizosphere microbial communities from Kellogg Biological Station, Michigan, USA - KBS K5-50-2 metaG | ecosystem: Host-associated > Plants > Roots >... | reverse complement strand
CCGCAAAGGCCTTCAGGCCGGCGGGCGCCATCCGGCCCTCGTCGCCGAGGACCTTCACCCGCGCGATGTTGATGGCACTCCAGGTACTGGTTGGCTTGCGGGGCGTGAAACGGATCGTGTAGGCGTCTTCGCCCAGGCTTCTCCGGACTCCGTCGATCCAGCCGAAGCAGAGCGCCTCATCCACCGATTGGGGCCACGTCATGCTGGGCTTGCCGGAATCTTTCTTGTAGTACCCCACCACCAACTCGGCGTTCGAGGCGTGGTTCTGCTTCAGCCATTTGCAGAAGTCGGCGGGGGTTTTGAAGAAGGTCGGCACCTAGTGCTTGCCAACGATGGTAAAGGGACCGGTTTCAACGTAGTGACCCGGGTCGCTCGCATCTTCGAGCCGCAAACGCAGGTCGCTCGATGCGTTCAGACCGAAGCCCGTCACAAAACCCACCGGGACCGGCCAGGCGAGTGAATCGGGAACTGCGGGGGCATCCGACAGCAGGTAACCCTTGTCGTGCCCGCCCATCGCGGCGCCAAGGTTGATCTTCAGTACTCCGGGCGCTTTCCAACGGATCGTATAGACGGTTCCTTCGACCAGGGTGTCACCAGCCTTCGGGGTCAGAATGGCAAAGGCAAAGGCGTCCCGGGGAACCGAGTCGGTCGCCGCAGCCGAATCGCCGGATGGGGGAGGTGACTTCTCGGAAGGCCGGCAGGCGCTCACGGCGAGGACAAGCAGGATGGTTGATCGCATATCAGTTCCGGGTGGCCGGGAGGTTGAGAAATGTGCCGTAGTGCCGGACGACGGCATCGAGGGCACGCGATTGGGCGGTGCTCAGTTTGGCAAAGAGCTTGGCTTCGACGAGCACCCGGCCTCCGGAGATTACCCGCCGCCAGGTGCCGGCTCGCTGTCCGCCAAGAATAATGGGGCGGAACGAGCCGTCCGTCTTAGGCTTCATGCCCTTCGCGGGCGCCATATCCGAAACGGCCAGATCCCGATAGCCGGTCAGGCATTCATCATATTCGGGTATCAGGTAAGCAGCCATGGTGGCCCGCCGGGGGATCGAACCGGTGCCAGACCAGAACGTCATACCATCCACTGTTTCACTGGAAAGCTGTTCCTGAACCATGGCCAGGCCGGTTTTTGCATCCTTCACCGACAGGCCGGACCACCACACGTAATGCCTGAGCGTCGCGGGGGCATGCCCGGTAAAAAATCGCCGGGTGAGCTCCGCCAGAGCTTCATCGCGGCTGAGCGGCTGGGCCGGCGGTACCCGCTCCTCGAGCAAGGCGTAGGTGTGTTGTTTCCCTCGTAGCGCTCCGCTGCAGATCAGGCCTTCCAGCTCGGCGTTCATCATGATGTAGGCAATCCGGCGCCCGGTACCGCCCAGCCCTGCCCGGGTCAGTAGAGCGGCGAGCTCCTTGCGGGTTCGATGCCGGCCGTCACGCAGTGCCCTGGCGATAATGGCACGGGTCCGAGCGAACGCTGCCCTGTCGAGACCGTCCTGCCGGCAGTAGTACCCGTTCAGTGCGTGCACATGGGGAGCGGTGAGCTGCAGCATCCAGCGGATGTCTTCCGGTCGAACGAAGTGCCAGGTAGGGCGGAGGACGTGAGTGCGGAGAATTCTTCCATCGTTGAAAGCCTGATCCACTCCCCCATCGGTGCCGTTGCGCACCCGCTGGCCGATCGACCATTTCGCGCCCAGAAAATCCTGGGACTGCACCGCGCCCAGCAGCCGCACGACATCCTCCGGTCGCGCAAGCGGAGTGCCGGCGATGTGCTGGGTGTACAGCCGTCGGCTGAGAAGACCGGTCAAGCGTTTCCGGCCAGCGTGGCCTTCCCCCTTCGGGGACGGAGCTCACGCATTCCTCCCGAAGAGCCTTCGCGCGACAGCAGCACATCGGCCACCGGACGTTGCTGCACCGGTTGGGGCGCATGGGTCCGCCACCACTCCTCGGCCCGCTCCCGCGTCCATTGCCCGGCCGCTGTGCACCCTGACAATCGGCGGGCCAGTTCGGCGGCACTGTCCGGGCGGCGCCGGGGATCCTTCTCCAGGCAGTCCATGATGATCTGTTCGAGGTCCGCGGGAATGCTCAGCTCGGTGCGGGATCCCAGCCGGGGAGCCTGGGTACGGGCATGGTCGATCAGCATGGCCATCGCCGTGCCGGCTTCGAACACCAGCCGTCCGCTCAACAGCCAGTACCCAACGCAGCCCACCGCGTAAATGTCCACCCGGTGATCGTAGCCGCCTTCACCGGTGACCACCTCCGGTGCGGCGTAGGCCGGCGTACCGCCGACCGTCTCCTCGTTGGTGTTCAGCACCTGGTTACTGGTTGAGGCGGGATTCAGGCGCACCAGGCCGAAGTCGAGCACCTTGACGAAATCCAGCTCGGTGCCGGTTCCGCTTATGAAAATGTTCGCCGGCTTGATGTCCCGGTGGGTCAGCCCGTTCTGGTGCGCCTCCTCGAGCGCATGACACACCTGCTTGAGGATGTGGATCGCCCGCTCCGGCGGCACCGGTCCGAACCGGGAAACCAGGTTTTCCAGATCGATCCCGACGAGCAGCTCCATGACGTAGAACAGGGTGCCGTCCTCGGCCTGGCCGAAATCATAGAGCTGCACCGTGTGGGGGGAACGCAGGGCGGCGGTCGCGAGGGCTTCGCGCTCGAAACGGCGCAACAGTGCCTCCTGGTCGCTGTGGCTCAACGCCAGCAGCTCCGGACGGATGAGCTTGACCGCGGCGGCCCGCAGCAGGAGCCGATGCCGCGCCCGCCAGACCTCACCCATGCCTCCCGCGCCAAGCTTTTCCTCCAGCAGGTACTGGCCCAGCTCGTTGGCCTCGCGCACACTCCGGCGCAGGTCATACAAGATGCGCGACGTGATGGTGGTCATCGCGACCACGACGGCGAGGACGATGGTCTGATTCACGACAGTCAGCCACGGGATGAACGTCTGCAGCGCGGCATCGGCTCCAGCGACCAGCGATCCGAGCCAGATCCACATGCTGACCAATGTCGGTATCACCGATAGCAGCGTGAGCCGCAGGGTCCGTCCGGCCTTGGACGGGACGATGATCGCCCGGGCCATGACCGTCATGGTCACTGAGATCACCGCCGAATGCATCGTCTCCGGGAGCGCGTGGTTGAAGAAGAATGACCATGCCGTGGAGCATCCGACGATCGCCACCCCATCGAGGACGCTCAGCGACCAGATCGTCCACTTCCCCCTGCGGCAGAGCAGCCAAACCGATGTAATGGTCGCCAGGCCCGCGAGATGGCCGATGGTGGACTTGTCGGTCAGTATGGTCGGCCCGACCGGCAGGTGAAACAACCAGCCTATCACGAGATTGATCGCCAGGAAAATGAAGGAAATGGTGGCGATGATTCTTGCGAACAGCGTGATACGCTGCTGGACGAATTCGGCACCGCTGGAGGTATCGAGTCCGGAATCGCGCAGCCAGTGGGATGTGGTGGGAGGAGTCATGCCGACGAATTTAGCGGGGTCGCTCCGGCCAGTTTCGGTCGGGCCGCGCCGGCATTGGCTGCTCGGGCCCCAGCCGGTCGGGCTGAATATCGGCGAGGATGAAATTCTCCGGCGCAACCGGCGCGTCAGCCAGCCGCCGCAGCAGGGCCAGCTGTCCGACATGGGTCATCATATCGGCGAAAGGGCCCTGGAGCAGCTGGGTTGGGGAGACGTCCCGAAGCGGCATTGCGGTCATGAGCAGGTCGCCCACGGCCTCCAGGGTTCCGTGAAACCGAACGATCTCATCCTGAAAGGCGGCCAGCGGCTCCGGGTGGACCGGGTAGGAGCCTCCCAGGAAGAGCGTCCGGGTGAAGCCCATCAGGCTGGTCATGTGGCGCAGGATCTCGATCGGTGTGCGGGCCTGGTGGCCGGCCGAAAAATCGGCAAAGTGCTCCGGTGCGCCGCGCAGCGCTTTCTGGGTCCGGTAGGCGACGGCGGCGAGGAAATGGCGGAGCAGCTCGCGATCCCGATCCATGGTGGTCCTATTTCTTCGACAGCGTCCACATCGCAAAGGCGAGCGTGCCGTCACTATTCCGGGTGGCCACCACGTCGCCACTCGACGAATCGGCCGGATCCCGCAGGGTGATCTTGTTGCCTTCGAGCTTGTAGGTCAGGTCATGCTGCTCACCCATGAGCGTAATGTGCGCTTTCCCACCCGACTTGAGCTCGAGCGTGACCTGGCCGGAGGGATCGTGATAGACGCCGTTGACGCCGGAACCGCAGGCCGCGATCGTCACGGTCGCAAGCAGTAGCAAGAGGATCGGCAGCCGGCGCAGTCGCCTGGAAAGCATCGGGATTCTCCCTTGAGAGTCGGGGGGGACAGCGAAGAATTGGTATACTACCCGCCGACCGAGGGGAGAGCAACTTTCGCCGGCTGGTACCCGCCGGGCGAGCCGGGCGGCGATGGACAACCGGTTCCAGGGATCAGGCGGGGGTCAGAGAACTGAGCTGGCATTGTCAGGCCTCTCCCGAGCTCGGCGAGGCGTGGCTTCGGCACAACGGAACTCTGGCTGACCTGCGGCCTGGGTGACCGCGATGCCGATTTAGGAGAGCCAACGATGTAGTGCGATAATTTGCAGTTGATGTTGGTGAGACGCATCACTTGCCCGAGTGCCTCTCCTCAATAATTTGCCCCTGAATCACATCGATCCTCTGCAGGCGGAACGCCCTCAGTGCCTTCGCTGATGTCGCCGCCCCTTTGTATGTCCAATCAATCCGGTCCAAGATGATGAACGTGTCTGCACGCTGGTTTGTTCTGTCCGCGGTACTGCTCGCCGCATGCGCGCAGCCGGAACAGCCGACTTTGCCTTCCTCGGAGGTCCCGGAAAACTCAACCGAGCTTGGCGCGGTCACTCCCCCTCCTCTCGGCCCGCCGGGAACCTGGACCCTGGTCTTCAGCGATGAGTTCAGCACCACCAAGCTCGACACCCGGAAATGGATCACCCACTATCCCTACAATCGGGCCCCCCAGCACGGTGAGCTCGAAGGCTATGCAGCCTCGGCCGTCACGGTTGCCAACGGGATGCTGAACCTGACTGCCACCAAGCAACCGTTGGGTGGCCAGCCTTACACTTCGGGAATGATCGCCTCGGCTTCCAAGTTCACTTGGCTCTATGGAGTGGCCGAGATCCGGCTCAAGACCCCGCCCGGTGTGGGCTACTGGCCGGCTTTCTGGACCATGAATATCCCTTACGGAGGTTTCCCGCCGGAGATCGACATGCTGGAGCTGAAAGGTGGTTCGCCAAGCACGATCTGGATGGGGCACTACTGGGGGAACTGGCCCGTCGTCTACGGCTGGCAGAAGACCTGGACCGGCGCCGACTTCACCACCGGCTTCCACACGGTAACGGTCGAGTGGAATCCGTTGTGGCTGGTCTGGTACGTCGACGGAGTCTGGCGGGCCCGCACCAAAGCGAACATCCCGCAAACCGGGATGTACCTGATTGCGAATCTGGCGGTCGGGGGAACCTTCGCGGGTAACCCGACAGCAAGCACCGTCTTCCCCGGCACGATGCAGGTCGACTATATCCGGGTGTGGAAATAGACTGTGGGTTCAGGTCGCGCCTGAAGTCATGGCATGAAGTTTTGAAATCGTAGTCCAGTTCCGCGAAGTCACCCCGTCGCCCAACGCCTTGGCGACGGCCACCGCCAGCTCGCTTTCGAGAATGCTGTTGGGACACCAGAGGTAGGCGACCCGCGGTCCCACGCCCATCCGATCCTCTCCCCAGTCACGCTTCAGCAACGGCTTCAACCGGTCCATGTCCGCCGCGGAGTTGATCACACTCACCATCAACCGCGAAGGATTGGTGGCGACATTGAGCAACGGGTTTCCCGCGACAATGGCGTCGAGCTCGGCGGCGGTCACAATCGTTACCCGGGAGGTGACCCCGAGTCGTTGGGCAATCGCCTTTTCGAGGGTACGGCCGAGGTCCTTCTTCTCCCTGGCGACCGTGAAGACCACGTTCCCGCTGTTCAGCAGGGTGCGCACGTCGCGGAACCCCAGGTCCTCGAACAGGGCCCGGAGGTCGGCCATGGCGACGCGTTTCGCCTTGCCGACGTTGATGCCGCGCAAGAGAGCCAGGGTTGGCGTCATCGTTGCAATCTATATTCATTGAAAGATGAACCCACGCGTCGGGGCGGCACGTAGGGTGACACCGATCCGTTCGCCCCGACCTCGCTCCTTCTCAAGCGGAGACTCACCGTGACCCCACTCTCGAGAACCAGCCTCATTCTGGTAATTGGCCTGGCCGGATTTTCCGCGCCCCGGCTCCTGGCCCAGGGACCCGCCACTGACTCGGTTGAGTTCGCCGATTGGCGCCAGGTGCACCAGCGAGACGTCGATATCCTCCGCCAGAGGTTCGATGCGCTGGCCCATGCGATTCCCGCCGACAAACTCGGCTGGAGACCGATGGAAGGCACCCGGTCGTTCCACGACGTGTTCGCCCACATTGCGGCGGAAGGATTCACCGAGCCGGTCGCGTTCGGCCGGCCGCTTCCGGCCGGGTCCCTGGCCGACTTCGATGCCGAAGAGGCGCGGCTCCGCGCCTTGCCGGACGACCAGCTGATCGCGGCGATGGACCGCGCCATGGTGAATCTGAGCAGCACTATCGCCGGCCTCTCGCGGGCGCAGATGAATACCAAGATCTCGTTCTTCGGGGGGATGGCCTTCCCCCGCGCGGCGGTGACCTATTCGCTCATCGACCTGCACGAGCACCTCGGCCAGCTGGTGTCCTATGCCCGGATGAACCAGATCGTGCCGCCGTGGAGCCGGCGACCATGATCACCGGGCCGGGTAAGACCTCATAGGCCAACTGCATCAGGCAAAGGTGCGAAGTCGCAAGGAAGAACCTCAAATCGTTCTTCGCGGCTTTGCGCCTTTGCGTTTGGCAGTTTAGTATCTCACTCCCGTCCTGCCCGGAGAATGTCATGATCCGCCTGGTCCCCAGACTCCATCTCATGGTGGTGGCCGCTCTGGTTTCTGCTTTGCCCCTTACGGCGCAGTCGGCGGCCGCTCCCCGCCGGACCGCTTCCCGGCCAGCCCCGATTGAAATTCCCTACACCAGGTACGTGCTCAGCAACGGGCTCACCCTGCTGGTCCACACCGACCACAAGGCACCGATCGTTGCCGTCAATATCTGGTACCATGTGGGTTCCAAGAACGAGAAGCCGGGCCGCACCGGGTTCGCCCACTTGTTCGAGCACCTGATGTTCAATGGCTCGGAGAATTTCAACACCGATTACTTCGGGCCGTTCGAACGCGCCGGCGCCACCGACATGAACGGCACCACCAACAACGATCGCACCAACTACTTCGAGAACATCCCCACGCCGGCGCTCGACATGGCGCTCTGGATGGAGTCGGACCGGATGGGGCACCTGATCGGCGTGCTGGATACCGCCAAGGTGAACGAGCAGCGTGGTGTGGTGCAGAACGAGAAGCGGCAGGGTGAGAACGAGCCCTACGGCAAGACCGAGGAGCTGATCACCGAGGCGACCTATCCGGCCGGCCACCCCTACTCCTGGACCGTGATCGGGTCCATGGAGGACCTGAACGCGGCCTCGACCGACGACGTGAAGGAATGGTTCCGCAATTACTACGGCGCGGCCAATGCGGTGATCGTCCTCGCGGGCGACATCGACAGCGCGACCGCCCGGCAGAAGGTGGAGCAGTATTTCGGCGACATTCCCTCGGGGCCGCCGGTAGCGCATCACACCGCCTGGCCGGCGCCGATGAGCGGGACCCATCGCCAGCTGCTCCAGGACCGGGTGCCGCAAAGCCGGATCTACATGGTCTGGAACATCCCGGCGTGGGGCACCCAGGAGGGTACCTACCTCGACCTGGCGAGTGACGTGCTCGGCGCCGGCAAGACCTCCCGGCTCTACAAGCGGCTGGTCTATGACGACCAGAGCGCCACCGATGTCGGTGTTTTCACCGATCTCCGCGAAATCGGCGGCCAGTTCCTGATCCAGGCCACGGTGAAGCCGGGCGGCGACCCGGCGGTGGTGGAGCGCGCCATCCACGAGGAGATGGCCCGCTTCCTCGCGACCGGCCCCACCCCGCGCGAGATGCGCCGGGTGCAGACTCGCTACCGCGCGAGCTTCGTGCGGGGGATCGAGCGGATCGGAGGATTCGGCGGCAAGAGCGACGTGCTGGCTCAGGGCGAGGTATTCGCCGGCAATCCCCAGCAGTACCAGAGCATGCTGGGCTGGGTCGCGAGCGCCACGCCGGCCCGGCTGCTGGACGCGTCGCGCCGTTGGCTCTCCGACGGGGTCTACATCCTCAACGTGGACCCGTTTCCTGAATTTACCGCGGCGACCAGCGGCACCGACCGGAGCAAGGTGCCGGAGCCGGGTTCGCCGCCCGCGGTGCGGTTCCCCCAGATGGTGCGCGACACCCTGTCCAACGGGCTCAAGATCGTGCTCGCCGAGCGGAATTCGATTCCCCAGGTGAACATGGTCTTGATGATCGACGCGGGATACGCGGCGGACCAGTTCGGCAAGCCGGGCACCGCCAGCCTCGCGATGAACATGCTGGACGAGGGGACTACCTCGCTCAACGCCCTGCAGATCAGCGACACGCTCTCGATGCTGGGCGCCAACCTGAGCACCGGGTCGGGACTCGACATGTCCTCGGTCTCGCTCTCCGCTCTCAAGGAGAATCTCGATCCGTCGCTCGACCTCTTCGCCGAAGTGATCCTGCATCCATCGTTCCCGGCGGCGGATTTCCAGCGACTCCAGCGGCAGCGGCTCGCCGGCATCCAGCGGGAGAAGGTGCAGCCGGTCTCCATGGCGCTCCGGGTATTCCCCCGGCTGCTCTACGGCCAGGGCCACGCCTACGGCAACCCGCTGACCGGGTCGGGCACCACCGAGTCGGTGAACTCGATCAGCCGGCAGGACCTGATCAACTTCCATCACACCTGGTTCAAGCCGAACAACTCGACGCTGGTGGTGGTGGGCGCGACCACAATGGCCGAGCTCAAGCCCCGGCTGGAGCGGCTGTTCGCGGGCTGGCGGCCGGGCAGCGTTCCGACCAAGAACCTGAGCACGGTACAGCTGCCGCCCAAGCCCGCCGTGTACCTGGTGGATCGCCCCGGCTCCGATCAGTCGGTGATCTTCGCCGGCAACGTGGCGCCGCCCAAGGGCAACCCGGACGAAGTCGCAATCCAGGCCATGAACACCCTGCTGGGCGGCAACTTCACCTCCCGGGTGAACATGAACCTGCGGGAGGACAAGCACTGGTCCTACGGATCGTTCACCATTATCTGGGATGCCAAGGGCCAGCGGCCGTTCTTCGCCTATGCGCCGGTGCAGACCGATAAGACCAAGGAGTCGATGGCCGAGCTGGTGAAGGAATTGAACGACATCGGCGCATCGCGTCCGGCTACCGCCGACGAGTTGAGCCGGGCCCAGGCCTCGATGACCCTCAGCCTTCCCGGCCAGTGGGAGACCATGAACGCGGTCATGGGTTCGATCAACGAGATCGTGACTTACGGCCTGCCGGACAATTACTACGAGACTTTTGCATCGAAGGTCGACGCGCTGACTCCGGCGCAGATGACCCCGGCGGCGAAGGAAGTGATCGCGCCCGGCCAGTTGATCTGGGTAGTGGTGGGCGACCGCTCGAAGATCGAAGCCGGGATTCGCGAGCTCAATCTCGGCGACATCCACCTGATCGATGCCGACGGGAACCCGATCGATCATCCGCCGACGCCGTAAGCCGGAGGCATGAGGAAGCAGAGAGCGCCGCTCAGGATTGGGCGGCGCTTTATTTGTCGAACTTTCATCCTGCCTCGTTGAGATCGGCACCTGCCAACGCCGAGCGATCGTACCCGTGCGGCTTTTCAGGTTGGTGAAAATCCCGTTGTTTCATCTTCGGCGTCGTTATTCTGCGCGCTCTGCGGCTCTGCGTTGGAAGTTGTAAAGCTTCGAGTCCAATCCCAATCTGCCTGGTGGACGCCAGCGGCCCTGATTCTGGCGAAGAGACCTCTCCACCGGCATCTTTCGGGTGAACCTCCAGCGAGCCTCCATGTCCTCGATTCTCCTCAAGACCCCGATCCCGGGGCCGGCCAGCAAGGCCCTCATGGACCGGCGGAAAAAAGCCGTCTCCAATGCGGTGCCGGCCACGACGCCCATCGCGGTTGCCCAGGCCGACGGCGCGATCATTACCGATGTCGACGGTAACCGGCTGATCGATTTCGGCGGCGGGATCGGCACCGTCAACGTGGGCCACCGGAATTCCCGGGTGCTCGCCGCGGTGCGGGAACAGCTCGATCACTTCCTGCACGTGGCAATGCCGGTCTCGACCTACGAGCCGTACGTCGCGCTGGCCGAGCGGATGAACCGGATCACGCCGGGCCGGCACGAAAAGAAGACGCTGTTCGTCAATAGCGGGGCCGAGGCGGTGGAAAACGCGATCAAGGCGGCGCGGTTCTTCACCGGACGCTCGGCGGTGGTCTGCTTCGAGCACGCCTTTCATGGCCGCACCAATCTCACCATGGGCCTCACGGCCAAGGTGATGCCTTACAAGAAGGGCTTCGGGCCCTTCGCTCCGGAGATCTACCGGATTCCGTACCCCTACTGCTACCGCTGTACGGAGGGACCCCGGGGCGGCAAATGTTGCCAGGCCGACGTCGCGCGCCTGGCCGGCGTCTTTGCGGGCGTCGTGGATCCCGATTCGGTCGCGGCGATCATCATCGAACT
>Ga0070707_100006653_pt1 | contig 10708 bp, 7 predicted proteins | sample KBSK5502metaG_FD_65468 | JGI IMG/M metagenome (GOLD analysis project Ga0070707, IMG submission 65468) | Corn, switchgrass and miscanthus rhizosphere microbial communities from Kellogg Biological Station, Michigan, USA - KBS K5-50-2 metaG | ecosystem: Host-associated > Plants > Roots >... | reverse complement strand
AGCCCTCGACGTGCTCGCGGATGAAGGCGTGGTCGAACGCGCCGCGCCGCTCGAGCAGGTTGGTGACCGCCCAGGCGAGGATCACGTCCGTGCCCGGACGGAGCGCGATGTGAAGATCGGCCTGCTCGGCGACCTTGGTGCGGTTCGGGTCCACGACCACGAGCTTGCCGCCATTTCGCCGGACGCGGTTGATGATCGGCATCAGGTGCAGGTTCGACCACGTGACGTTGTTCCCCCACGCGATGATCAGCTTCGAGAGCTCGACCTGCTCCGGCGGCATGCCGGGCACCGCGCCGAAGGTGCCCACCCACGCCTCGGTGCGGATGCCGCCGCAGAGCGGCCTTCGATCGAGCAGGCTCGCGCCCAGCTTGTGGAAGAAGCGGAGGTCCATCGAGGCGTAGGCGAGCATGCCGTGGGGCCCGGCATAGTTGAGCGGCAGGATGGCCTGCGGGCCGTGGGCCGCGATCACCTGCGTGAAGCGGTCGTGGATGAGGTCGAGGGCGGCGTCCCACGAGATGGGCTCGAAGCGACCATCGCCCCGCGCCCCGACGCGGCGGAGCGGGGTCAGGAGGCGCCCCTCGCCGTTGGCGATGGCGGGGAAGTCGCGCGCCACCTTGGCGCAGATCACCCCCGCCGTGTAGGGATTCGCCCTCGAGCCCCGCACCTCGATGATCTTGTCGTCCTCGATGGCGACGGACAGGCTACAGGTGTCCGGGCAATCGAGGGGACACACGCTCGCGTGCACTGTGCGCATTCAGCTCTCCTGGTGGTGAACGGTTTCTGGTACTCGCCAGCCTATCATGCCCCCCTCCTCTGGGCCCCCTCACCCTGACCCTCTCCCCCTTTGGGGGGCGAGGGACCCGTAGCTCTCTCTCGCGAGGGAGAGGGTTGGGGTGAGGGTAGGGCATCACGCGCGGACGCGCGCGCTCGTGGGATCGTAGGGCGCGCGGAGGTGGGCGCGCGCGGGCATCCGCTCGCCCGCGATCTCGATCTCGTACGCGCCCGACTCGATGAAGGCCGCGTCCACGCCCCCGGCGTGGCGCACGTAGCCCATGGCGACGGCGCGGCCGAGCGTGTGGCCGAATCCTGCCGAGGTCACCCAGCCGACGAGTTGCCCGTCGCGCAGGATCGGCTCGTCGCCCCACGGCAGCGCGTCGGTGTCCTCGAGCGTGAAGATCACGAGGCGCTTCGCGGGGCGCTCGGCTTGTCGGGCGAGGAGCGCCTCGCGCCCGATGAAGCCGCCCGGCTTGTCGAGCTTGACCGCGAATTCGAGCCCGGCCTCCCGCGGCGTTTCGTCCGGGCCGACCTCGCGTCCCCACGCCCGGTAGCCTTTCTCGAGGCGCAGCGAGTCGAGGGCGTAGTAGCCGGCGTCACGCAACCCGAAGTCGGCGCCCACCGCCAGGATCGCATCGTAGACCTCCGCCGCGCATTCCACGGGCACGTACAGCTCCCACCCCAGCTCACCCACGTAGGTCACTCGCAGCGCCCGCACGATCGCGCGCCCGACGCCGATCTCCTGCATGGTCCCGAAGGGAAACGCGGCGTTGCCGAGGTCGGCGCCGCTCACGCGCTCGACGAGCGCGCGCGAGCGGGGGCCCATGACGCTGAGCACCGCGTACGAGGGCGTCACGTCGGTGAGGACGGCGCGCGCGTCGTCGTCGATGTGGCGGCGGATCCAGTGCGCGTCGCGGGTCGCCTGCGCGGTCCCCGTCACGAGCAAGTAGGCATCGGCGGCGAGCCGGGTCACGGTGAGGTCGGACTCGTAGCCGCCGCGCTCGTTGAGCATCCCCGTGTAGACCACCTTGCCCGGCGCCACCGCCACGTCGTTGGCGCAGAGCCGCTGGAGCACCGCCTCGGCGTCCTTGCCCTGGAGGAGGAACTTCGCGAACGAGGTCTGGTCGAACACGGCGACGGCCTCACGGGCGGCGCGATGCTCGGCCGCCGCGTACGGCATCCAGTTCTGGCGCCCCCAGGAGTAGATCGTCTCCGGCCGGGCGCCGTCGGTGGCGAACCAGTTGGCGCGCTCCCAGCCCATCTTCGACCCGAACGCGGCGCCCTTCGCCGACAGCCGGTCGTACAGCGGCGAGCGCCGCACGCCGCGACCCGTCTTCCAGTCGCGCAGCGGCCACGGCATCGCGTAGTGCACGCCGACGCCCTCCGTCACGCGCTCGCGCAGGAACCGCTCGTTTCCGTGCCAGCGCGCGAAGCGGCGGATGTCGACGGGCCAGAGGTCCATCGTCGGCCGCCCGTCGACGATCCACTCGGCGAGCGCCTTGCCCGCCCCGCCCGCGCTGGCGATTCCGGCAGAGTTGAAGCCGGCGCCCACGAAAAAACGCCGCACTTCGGGCGCCTCGCCCAGGATGAAGTAGTTGTCCGGCGTGAAGCTCTCCGGGCCGTTGATCAGCCGGCGCATTTCGGCCGTCTCGAGGGCGGGCACACGGACCACGGCATTCGTCATCAGGATCTCGAACTGGTCCCAGTCCTCCTTCAAGAGGGTGAACACGAAGTCTTCGGGGACGTCGCGCGTGAGCCAGGGCTTGGCCCCGGGCTCGAAGCCGCCCATGAGGAGACCGCCCACCTCCTCCTTGAAGTAGATGTGGCCGTCGTGGTCGCGCATCACGGGCAGGTCCCGTGTCACGCCGTCCATGGGCCCCGTCACGACGTACATGTGCTCGACGGCATGGAGGGGGACGGTGACGCCGGCGAGCCGGCCCAGATCACGCGCCCACAGGCCGGCGCAGTTGACGACCACCTCGCACGCGATGTCGCCGGCGCTCGTGCGGACGCCGGCGACGGCGCCCTTGACGAGCGCGAATCCCGTCACCTTGACGTTCTCGAGAAGGGTCACGCCACCCGCCTGAGCACCCTTGGCGAGCGCGCGTGTGATGTCGGCGGGGTTGGCCTTGCCGTCGCCCGGGATCCAGACGGCACCGGCCAGATCGTCGGTGTGCATCAGCGGCCAGCGCCTCGCCGCCTCGTCGAGGCCGATGACCTCGGCCTCGACGCCGAAGGCGCGCGCCATGGACACCGTGCGCCGGAGCTGGACGAGGCGCGCGTCCGTCCGCGCCACCGTGAGGCTCCCGCAGCGCTTCCACCCCGTCGCCTGCCCCGTCTCCGCCTCGAGCGCGGCGTACAGCGCGGCGCTCTCGCGGATGAGCTGCGTCATGTTGGCGTAGGAGCGAAGCTGGCCGACCAGACCCGCCGCGTGCCACGTGGTGCCGCAGGAGACGGCGCCGCGCTCGAGGAGGACGATGTCCTTCCAGCCGAGGCGGGCGAGGTGGTAGGCGGTGCTGCAGCCGACGATGCCACCGCCGATGACGACGGCGCGGGCGTGGGTCGGGACGCCGACGCTCATGTGTCTTGCCTCCCTAGTGTCCTGACCCAGAGATGCGCCGACAAAGCGCCGGGCGGGGCTGGGGACCTCCTCCGCGGAACACGCTGAGTCGCGACCCGCTGCACCACTCGTAACGAGCCACGCGATTGAAGTCTTCGCCTCCGGCAACGCCCAGAAGACACGGTTCCGCGGAGGAGGTCCCCAGCCCCACCCGGCGCCGTGAGGTAACGAATTTCTGGGTCAGGACCCCAGCCGCGCATCAAGGGCCGCGCCTGGGCACATCGTACGTCACCGGCAGGCGCACGCGCTCTCCGGTGCGCAGCACCTCGATGGTCCCCGTCTGCCCGCGCGCGCGCAGGCTCACCTCGTAGACGAGATCGGAGACCTCCTTCACCGCGGCGCCGTCCACCGCGACGATCACGTCGCCGGCGCGGAGGCCGGCGGCGTGGCCGGGTCCACCGGGCGTCACGCCCGTCACCCGCACCCCCGCCGACCCTGACTCCTCGATGAGGAGGCCAAGCTTGACCTGCTGATCCCGGCTGGTCCGATAGCCGACCGACCAGTAGATATCGGCGGGGCGAAGCGGCGGGACCGGGAGCTCGACGGCCATTTGGTCCTCCTTCGGCACTTCGACGAGGGCGCTGTTGACGTAGGGCTCGACGATGACGAAGGGGAGCGGGACTCTCCGGAACAGACGCCGCGGGATGCCGAAGCCGTAGCGCACGTGGAGGCCGCCCGCGAAGACGATCAGCCGCCGGCCGCGTCCGGCCTGGCTCTCTAGATATTCGGCCGCCGTCTGCGCCATCGTCTCGTCCCACAGCACTTGCACGCGGTAGAACGCCTCGGCGTCCCGCACCCCTTTCCCGTGGCCGCCGAAGATCGCGTCGACGAACTGCCGGTGATAGCGGTCCTGCACATCCGCCTCGGACAACGGCACGGGGCCCGGCGGCGCCGGGGCGGATGGGGTGTGCTCGCGGGCCGCCCGCCGCATCGCCGCGCTCGCGTTGAGCGCGACGAGCGGGATGCGGTGGTCCCGCGCGTAGCGGAGGATCTCCCGGTAGGCGGCGAAGTCGGTCCAGTTCTTGAGCCACACCCGATGGAAGTCCCGTTCGCTCATCGCGCCGCTCACGAAGGCATCGGCGTCGGCCTGGAAGGGCCGCTGGAGCATCTCCAGGCCGAGGGCGACCTGGCCGGGAAAGCGCTCGTGCATCCCCCGCAGCACCGTCAACTCGACGGCGTGGGCGTCGGCATTGTCGTGGGCCTCGCCCACGTACACCACGGGGAAGCGGCTCAGGTACTCGAGCGCCTCGGACTCGGCGAGGAGCCGTCCGGTGGCGAGGTGCAGGATCTCCCCCACGCGCAGCGTGCGGGGGGCAACGTACGGAGATTCCACGCTCGGGCTCCGCTCGGCGGTCGCGCAGCTCCCCAGGAGCGCGAGGGACAGGGCGAGCTGGAGACAGCGGCGGTAAGGCATGGGCGCGCCGCTACTCTATGGCGGGCGCGCCGAAAAGGCAACGCGGCGGCCCGGCCCGCCCTACAATGCCGTCATCGATGCGTGCTCTGGCCTCTGCGCTCCTCCTGCTCGCCGTCGCCACCGCCTCGACGGCCTCGGAGATCGTCCTCTCCGGCGCCGAGGGACATCCGCGCGCGCGTCTCCCGCTTCGCGTGTACGCGGCCCCGGTCGGCACGGCCGACCTCGACGCCGCCATCCGGCGAGCCGTCCTCGACTGGAACGTTGCGGCGCGGGAGGCGCTCGGCACCCCCGCCTTCGCCTGGAGCGAGGGGCAGGCGGGCGCTGACGTGATCGTGACGGTCGAGCCGCGCGCCTCGGATCGGCTCATGGGGCAGACGGAGTTGGACCGCGGCCCGGACGGAGGCATCGCCCTGCCCGTCCGCGTCGCGATCTTCGACACCGCGTCCCGCGGACAGACTCCCGCGGAGACGCTCCTCTACCAGATCGCCGCCCACGAGCTCGGCCATGCGCTCGGCCTCGAGCACACGCGCGATCCGCGCTCCATCATGTGCTGCGTCCGGGGAAGCATCGACTTCAACGACCCGGTGGTCCGCCAGGCGTATCTCGACGCGCGCCGGCATCCGGAGGTCCGCTCGGCCACCGCGCAGCTCCGCGCCCACTACGAGCGCTTCTGGAGCAAGTGACCGCGCGCGGCCGCCCGACCGGCGCTACAGCGACTCCTCCACCGTGCGCACGATAGCCTCGAGCAGCACCTCGCGCGGGAACGCGTTCTTGTCGATGAGCGTCGCGGCGAGCCGGCGCCACGTGCGCGCGATGGGCAGCGCGACGGCCCAGTGATCGGCGCGGGCATACCCGAGCAGCGTGCCGCCCGGGATGAGCATGTCGCTCGCCAGCACCTGGCTGTCGTTCCGGGGATCGAGCTCGGCGAGGCAGCGATAGCTCGGGCGGAGGAGCCGCGAGGTGCCGGCGCCGTCGACGAGGGCGCCCACCGAGAAGTACTTCACCGACGCGGGCAGGGTAGCGCGGGCGAGGAAGCCGAGGCGTTCGGCGCGGCGCAGGCTGGCGAGCCCGGCGCCGTCCCCCGCCCCGCAGCCCCTGAGGGGGAGCTTCTGGACGATGGCCGCGTAGGGCCGGCGCACGCCGTCGGCCAGCGGCGAGCCGTTCACCGCGCCCGCCACGCTCACCACCGCCGCCACGCGCGGCACGATCTCCGCGTGCGCGGCCAGCGCCTCCAGGATGTCCGCGGAGCCCTTGGAGTGGCCGATGAGGAGGAGCCGCTCGCCGGGTGCGAGCGTCATCGCCATGATGGCGTCACGGAGCTGGGCGGCGTTGTGACGGCAGCTCGACCGGCCGCTCACCATGATGACGCCGGTCCGGTAGCCGTGCGTCGCGAGATGGGCGAGCCCGTCGGCGAAGGGACTCACGAGGTTCTTGACGCACTCGGCGAAGAACCCCGGCACGACGACCACGCGAAGCGATCCGTCGGCAGGCCCGAGCGCGACGGGCCGTCCCGTCGCCGCGCCCTCGCCCCCGAGCCGCACGAGCGCCTCGTCGGGGGGCCGGTCGTCTGGGAGCGCGCGCCCGTGATCCTCCCGCACCGCGACGAAGATCTCGCGAAAGCGCGCGCGCGCGTCGACGACGCCCGCGCGGCCGGCGGGGGCGAGCAGGAGAGGCCCGCCGTCGAGCGCAATGGGCAGGAGAGGGCGACGGAATCGCCCCGCGAGGAACACCCCGAGCAGCAGAGCGACGACGACCCCGCCGAGGAGCAACCCGGCATGGCTCATGACCACCGTATTCTAGTCTTGAACTCGCGCCGGCCCTGCCCTACTTCTCCATCGACACGCGGTCGCGCGGCTGCGCGCGCGACTCGCGCCCTGAGTCACCACCCGTAGACCTCGCGATCGCCGGCCGCCCACGGCGAAGACAAGCGTGGGCGCGGTCTCCGTCGCGACCGCGCGCGTGACAGCCCCTCAGCGGGTGGTCGGGGGGGTTCCGAGACCGATCCGGCGGCCCACCTGAGGTGGACGCGGCAGCGCGTCGTGCGCCGCCTGGATGCGGGCGAGACGCGCCTGGATCGCGGGCGCCATGGGCGCGCCCCGGCGCGTGTCTTTGCTCACGTGTAGTGACATGAGCTCGTTGGTCGCGGCGAGGTAGCCTTCGGTGGCGTGGTACATTTCGTGGACGTAGTGGATGCGCTTGGCGTCGTGCTCCAGCAGCCGCGTGGTGAATCTGAGCGGATCTCCCGCTCGCACCTCACGGTGATAGGTGACGTGAGCCTCGAGGGAGAACGTCGTCACCCGGTGGGCCGTGCGATGCGCCTCGTCGAGCCCCACATAGTCCAGCCACTCGTCGGTGGCGAGATCGAAGACCACCAGGTAGTAACCCATGTTCATGTGGCCGTTGTAGTCGATCCACTCGGCGCGGACGACGGCACGGTAGACGTCGAACGGGGTCGGGATCTCATCCGGCCTCAACGCGGCCCGCTCTGCCATTGGCGGACCGCAGTATAGCGCAGCCACCGCGGGCGGGGACGACCGAGCGTTTGACTCCGGTACGTGCCGTGCCGCTCGGCCGTGGAGACGAGATCGGGGTAGGCGCCAACCCGCTCGGAGTCCCGCCCGCGGTGGCGGCTCCAACGATTGGAGGCCGGGGCTCCACAGTTGGTTGCTCTTGGTCGCCGATCCCGCGCGACTCGTCTCCTCCCGGCTCCGACCAAAGGCCGGGCAGCGGCCTCGGCGCTCGGAACCCACTGGGAAGAACCTCCCGCCATCTCAGGAAGTAATTTCCCGGATCGTTCCGCGCCGCCATTCCCCGGGGGCCCCCCGAGCTCCCGTTTTCGCATGGCGGGAGCGCGCGCGGGCCCCGGTGACGCGGTTGGTAGAAGAATTGCACAGGTGGTAGCGGAATTGCTCAGACGATGGGCGGAGGGATGACCCATGTGCGGGATCAGCGGCATCGTCGGCCGGCATTCGGTGTCCAACGCCTTGCTCGAGAGCATCCGGAACCTCGAGTACCGGGGGTACGACTCGTGCGGAGTGGCCATCGTCGATCGGACCGGATTGGTCGTCCGCAAGGACATCGGCACGGTGGATGAAGTCAACCGCCGGACACTCCTGGCGGAGCCGCAGGGCTCTGTCGGCATCGCCCATACGCGGTGGGCGACCCATGGCGAGGTCACGCGCGCCAACGCTCACCCCCACGTGAGTTGCGACGGCGACTTCGCCCTCGTGCACAACGGGATCATCGCCAACTACCGCCACTTGCGCGAGGAGCTGGTCTCGGAGGGGCACACGTTCCAGTCCGGCACGGATACCGAGACCATCGTCCATCTCGTCGAGAAGTACCACCGCTCCATGGGCTCGATGGAGCGGGCCTTCAGCAAGGCCCTCGGCCGACTCGAGGGGAGCTACGCCGTCGCGCTGGTCTCCGCTCACGAGCCCGATCGCATCTACTGCGCGCGGTTCGAGAGCCCGTTGCTCATCGGAACGACACCCGACACCACCTACCTGGGTTCCGACTTCAACGCGTTCCTCGGCTTCACCCGGTCCGCCGTCGCCCTCGAAGACGGCCAGTACGCGATCCTCCTCCCGGGCATGGTGACGGTCAAGGACATCGCGACCCGGCGGCCGAGCCCGCGCACCCCCCTCCGGATCGACTGGAACGTCGAAGCGGCCCAGAAGGGGGGCTATCCCCACTTCATGCTGAAGGAGATCCACGAGCAGCCGGAGACCGTCGTCCGCGCCCTGGAAGTCGACCAGGCGGCGATCGACACGCTCGCCGACCGCATCGCGCGCCATCGCCAGACCTACCTCGTGGGCGTAGGAACCACCCACTACGTCGCCCTGATGGCACAGTACTACTTCTCGAGCCTTGCCCGGACGTTCATCCCCGTCATCAGTTCCGACGAGTTCCGATCCTTGGCGCACGTGGACAAGGACACCCTCGTCATCACGATCTCCCAGTCGGGGGAGACCTACGACACGCTGGACGCGATCCGGTTCGCCCGGGAACGAGGGGCGGGATCCGCCGCCGTCTGCAACGTGATGGGATCGTCGCTGGCCCGGCTCGTGGACCAGGTGATCATCCAGGGATCCGGTCCGGAGATCTGTGTGGTCAGCACCAAGGCCGCGCTCGGACAGATCGTGATCCTCCTCCGCGTGGCGGCGGCCCTGGGGCGGTTGCGCGGCGAGCCCGACGAGGTCGTGTGCCGCGACCTCAACGGCCTGCCCGACGCCATCCGGCAGCTGCTCGACGAGCGCTCCGAGGACCTCGGGGAGCTGGCGCGAAAGCACCGCCACATCCAGAACTGGCTGTTCCTCGGACGTGGCATCTACTACCCGGTGGCCCTCGAGTCTGCGTTGAAGATGAAAGAGGTCACGTATCTCCATGCGGAGGGGATGCCGGCGGGCTTCCTCAAGCACGGCACCCTGTCGCTCATCGATCCGAACGTCCTCACCGTCATCCTGATGCCCTCGAAAGAGGACGGCCCGCTCTACGCCGCCACCATGGGGAACGCGGAGGAAGTCAAGGCGCGGGGAGGCTTCCTGATCGGCACGTCGACGGAAGAGGACGGCGAGGTCTTCGACGAGCGCATCGAGATCCCGAAGGTTGCTCCGTCCCTGGCGCCGATCCTCCACCTCGTCGCCCTCCAGCTCTTTGCGTACTTCGTCGCTGTCGCGCTCGAACGGAACGTCGATCGGCCGCGCTCGTTGGCGAAATCGGTCACGGTCGGCTGAGGACGCCGGGGACAACGGATGCACTGATGGCTCCTTCGCGGGTATGGCTAAGGGACGCGGTGAAGCGCGGCCTCTATTCTGCCGGGGCGCACAGCATCTCGCGCCGGTTTTGCCGGAGGGGCAGCGCCGTCATTCTCCGCTATCCGTCGGTCACGGCCGACGGCGAGTCCCCCTCCGCCTATCTCGACCCCGAGCGGTCGGTGTCGACGGCGACCTTCGATCGGCAGATGAAGTTCTTGCGCAAGCGGTATACCCCGGTGTCGCTCGGGCACATCCTCGAGGCGATCCTCGAGGGGCGCCCGTTGCCTTCCCTCGCGGTGGCGGTCACCTTCGACGACGGCGACCGCGACACGTATGTCGGCGCGTTCCCGGTCTTGAAGAAGTACGGCATCCCGGCCACGTTCTACATCACGGCCGAATGCGTGAATGACGGCACGCTCCCCTGGACGTCGCGGCTGCGGCACTACTTCATGGCCACGCGGGAGCGGGCGCTGACGCTCGATGCTCCGGAGCCCCGCGTGCTCGATCTCACCTCTCCCGAGTCGCGGAACCGCTCGTTCGCGATCACCATCGCGCGCATCGGGAGCGCGGGGACGCCGCGCGGCGACGACATGTTCCGGGACGTGGCGTCGAAGCTCCGGGGCACGAACCTCCCGCCACTGCGGGACACCATGATGTCCTGGGCGGAGATCCGGGAGATGAGCCGGGCGGGGATGATGATCGGCGCGCGCACGCTCAGCCATCCCCAGCTACCGGGGCTCCCGCCGGAGGAGGCCGAGGCCGAGATCGGCAGGTCGAAGACCCTCATCGAGGACAAGACCCAGGTCCCTGTCCTCCACTTCGCGTATCCGAACGGGCACGGGGTGAGCCCGTTCGACGAGTCCCTCAAGCGGATGGTGCGGAAGGCCGGCTTCCTGTCGTCGGTCACGTCCATCGACGGAGCCGTCCGCCGAGGGGACGATCTGTTCACCCTGCGACGATTGGGCGTACGTCGCGAGCCCTCCAGCACCTTCCGGCTAGCCCTGGACACGGAGCGGACCCGGCTCGACAGGGCGCGGCCGTAGTCTAGACGGTGTGCCGCGGGAGCGCCCGGCTCCGAGTCGGGCGCCGGCGGCGGGGATGTTGGCATTGCAGACGACGATGCATGCTCCCTCCATTCATCGA
>Ga0070707_100006651_pt1 | contig 10709 bp, 8 predicted proteins | sample KBSK5502metaG_FD_65468 | JGI IMG/M metagenome (GOLD analysis project Ga0070707, IMG submission 65468) | Corn, switchgrass and miscanthus rhizosphere microbial communities from Kellogg Biological Station, Michigan, USA - KBS K5-50-2 metaG | ecosystem: Host-associated > Plants > Roots >... | reverse complement strand
TGCTAGGCGACCGCGCGCTCGATCTCGGCCGTGTAGCGGCCGGACCGGGCCGCGCCGTTGCACCGCGCGCGGTGGTAGGCCCTCGGGCACCAGCGCCCCGGTAGTGGCGTTCAGCTCGGCAGCGTTCATCGCGGCTCCCCCTGACCCCGGCCTTCGCGGCGGTGGCCCAAGAGCAGTGTAGCCATGGCGGACGAAGCTCTGCCACCTCCTCACTGGAAATCGGATCTATGCTACGCCCTTGCCCGGTGCTGCGCGGAGGAACGCCTCCCCAGGAGGCTAGCGACGATTGCACCCTTCCGGGGCTCCCCGACCGCCACCTCGACGCACGCGCGACGGACTTCGCCCTAACAGCTCAGGAGAGGTACGGTTCGTGACTCCGGGACGGCGCTTCTCGTCGGCGTGGACGTCGGCGGCACCTTCACCGACCTCGTGCTGTTCGACGGGGTCACCGGCGCCGTGCGCGTGGCCAAGGTGGCAACGACGGTCTGCAACCAGGCCGATGGCGTCCTGGGCTGAGCCGCTCCTCGCCGGCCAGCAGCCAGAGGTTCAGGCCGATCGCGATCAGTGCCCTAATCAGGATATAGGTCAAGTATCACCAGCCTGACCTTTCAGTACGGTCGCAGGACGGGGGCGGCCACAACGCGCCTGCCGATGACCAGGTATACCGCCCCGGCGACGACGATTCCGACCAGCCAACTCAGGTCAGCGCCGCTGAGCAGCCGGGTCGAGATAGGACCCTGCAGTGCGGGGACGAGGCCGTCTTCAACCGTCCATCCGGCGATCAGGCCCGAGAGAAACGCGGCGATTGCTCCCCAGTTTATGTCACCATATGCGCTGCGCTCCGGGTCTCGATAGAGCTCGTCGACGTCAATGTGGCCCTTTCGCTTAATGAAGAAGTCGGCGAGGATCACCCCGGCCCAGGGGCTCATCCACAGGAGAAGGCTGATCATCCAGTTGTCGAAGGCCTTGGCGAACGAGGGTTGAAAGACGAAGTAGATTGTGACCAAGTAGCCGACGACACCCGCAATCAGCGCCACGGCCGTCCGGGAGAGGCGAACGCCCATGCTGAGCGCGGCCAGCGCCGCCGAATAGACATTCAGGATATTCGTGGCGATGGGGCCGTGCAGCACCATCAAGAGCACCAGGATGCTCGTGACCCCGCCGAATACCGCGCTCACCATTTTGGCAGGGTCGGTATCCTTGGTTACGCTCGCGACGGTCGCGCCGAGAATGGCGAGCCACACGGTGGGGATGAACATCCCCACGTAGCTGTACCAGAAGACGGCAGTCGAGGACACGGTTCGCGGGACGAAGCGGGAGTAGTCCGAGGCCCAGGTGACCCAGGAGATCCCCCAGCCTACCCCGATCGCGGTCATGAGCAGGGTGATCATTGCCAGATGGGCTGCCGGCGGGAGCGTACTGGTGAGTCCCCAGTCGACCACACCTGGCCGGGTCCAGGCAAGGATGCTCATCACCACCATGATGGCGGCGGTGACCGGAACCGTGTACTTCTCGAAGGTTCGGATCGCGTAGAAGCCGTAGATGCCGATCAGCACCTGGATCACCATCAGGGCGGTCACGACGATAAAATTGGTCAGCCACGTGTCGCCAAACCCGAACTGCCCAAGGATGGCGACCGCGATCTTGACGGGAAAATAGGTGTTGACCCCGATCCAGCCCAGGGTCATGAGGAACATCATTGCGCTCGGCAGGTACGCCCCTCGGCGACCGAACGCGGAGCGGCCGAGGACCATCTGATTGACGCCGGTCTTGTGGCCCATCACGGTGAACGCCGCAAAGATCGCACAGCCCACGATGTTGCCCAACACGATGACCGCGATGGTCTCCCAGAGCCCGAGTTTGAGGACGATGCCGAGCGCGCCAAGGGCCCAGTTGATCGGCGCGATGTTTGCCCCGGCCCAGATCCACATCTGCTGCGGCCCGGTGGAGTCCCTATCCGCCTCTGGGATGGGTTCGATACTATGGACGTCAACCCTGAGTTCCGCTCCGGCGTCAGTCGCCATGATTGTCCCCCCTTGCCCCTGTGGGTGTCCGGTGAGGCGCGTCGTCGGAACGGAGTCAACAGCTGCGCGTCATCCCGCGAGGCATTTACCGTTGGCTCTCGGGATCCACGGAGCTGGGTATCGAACGAGGAGCAAAGCAGTCGAGATCTTTGGTCACCCCCAAACTCGGGAGGCGCCCTCCGAAAAAGCGGTGGTACACAAGGCTCATTCTCAGCCGCACGGAACCGGGGGCTCCGCGGTAAGCCCAACGGTCGACTCGACACGACTGTCTATCGACACGTTCGTCAGACCTGACCGTGAAATGTTCCTCGAGCACACAAACGCCCCCGCCGCCCATCTGCATGGTCAACGAGGGCGCCAAACCGCCTGTCCAGGAACAGAACCGGGGGCATGTCTGCCTCCCTGAGGCCCGACGGTTAGGGTCGGTAGCCGGAGCCTAGGAGACGATCAACCTCTTGTCAAGCCTTCCCTTCCTTACTTCCTCGAACAGTGGGCGACGGTGCCCAGAGTCATGAGTGTGTTGCGAGACGCGGGGCCGACCTGCGCCGTCTGCCCGTTCTACTTCTTGCGCGGATCGTCAGCAGGGTTGATGTAGTCGATGCCTCCCGGCCCGGTGAACTGAACTTGGACGATCGCCGCCTCGCTCCCTGTCCAAACATAGTGCGCGTGTTTTGCGGGTTGCGAGAAGAAGCCACCCGCCGTGACCATATCGCCTTCCTTGGGGTCGAACTTTTCGCCCATGCCAAAGCCGACGCGACCGCTGATCACGGTGACGTTTTCGGCATAGGGATGAGTGTGCGGCGGAACCCTGTAGTTGGCAGGAAACTTGACACGCTGAACGACCACGTCCCCAGATTTTGTCGGATCGCCCTGCAGCACGGCGACCTGTCCACCTTTGGGAATGGCCGGATTGTCTTTCCACGTGATCGCATCGGGTGTCACCCGAATCACCTTCATGCCGTCTTGCGCCGATACCGAGCTCACCGCCGCGATCACAGCTGCAAGGATAAGAAGCCTTTTCATGAGGTCCCCCCCCGTTAGTTGTGTGAGAGTCCGAGTGCCGCGATCACGCCGACACCATCATGAAAACGCCTCCTCGGTTACTTTGTTCGACGGGCAAGTCTAGTAGCCCTCGCGATAAGCAGGATAGTGGACCTTAGTCCACCTGGTTCTCGAGGCTCAGGCGCCGGCGAAGATGTTCTTCCTGATGGTGGCGTGAACGCCCCAGTTGCCGTCCACGACCTGGGTGATGCCGAAGTCGACGGCGACCGACATCAGGGAGATCGCCTCGTTCTCGCTCAAGCCCTTCGTCGTCATGAGGAAGTTGCGCATCTTCCGAAAGGCATCTCTCATCGCGAGGTCGACTGACGATTTACTGTAGATATCGCTCTGCGCCTTGGGGCCCAGGTCGACGAGGTAATTGGGGTAGGTGAAGCCGTGCAGCACCCATTCGTCCTGCGTTTCCAGGAGCGGATAGTTCAGCCCGGCGAGCGCCGTACCGGCCAGCGTGTCCTTCTTGCGGACGATGAGCTGGAAGGTCCCGGTGAGCGAGCACTCGATGGCCGTCCCGGCGAGCTCGGAGTCGCCCTGAGCCGCGTGCGAGTCGCCGGCCGACAGGAGCGCCCCCTTGACCGCTACCGGATAGTACATCGTGGCGCCCTTGCCGATCCGCCAGTCGTCAATGTTGCCGCCGACGTAGTTGGGCGGGATGGAGTCAACGATATCCGCCTCAGCAGGGGCCAGGCCGAGGACGCCGAAATGGGGGCGGATGGGCACGCGGACATTCTTCAGGATCCCGTGGGTCTCCTTCACGGTCCCGTGGTCGACCGGCACGCCCGGGTAGTCGATGATCTTGTGCACGATGCCGGAGGGATCCGTCTGCGGAGTCCACTGGAAGTTGTAGACGGCCTGTGCCCAGTTCCGCTCGCCCGACGCATCAACCTCGTAGATCGTGATCACCTCGCGCGGCTTCGGCTCCGTCAAGAGATCTTTGTAGTGGAATCCCCACCACGCCGCCGCGTTGCTACCGAAGCTCTTACCCTTGTACTTGGGGTTTGCGCACGGCCGCGGACGAGCGTCAATGATGCGCACCTCGAGGATGTCGCCCGGCTCGGCCCCACGCACGGACACGGGACCGGTGCAGATGTGCACCCCGAGGCCCTCACCCGCTCCGCGGCCGAACAGCGTTGGCTGCATCGGTCCCGCACCCCGACGATCCACACCCTTGCGCTGCTTGTCCCAGTAGAAGACGCTCTCGGCGCCGGGATCACCCTTGATCATCCGCTCGGCGTCGTCGTTGGCGTGGTGCGTGAGGACTTCGATCGTCACGAAATCACCGGAGCCCACTTCGACGAGAGGCTTGAGCGATTTGCTGAAGTATCCCCAGTGCACCGTCTTATCCGTGGCCGGGACGTAATAGTGATTCTTCGTGCCGGGCACCACACCGGGCTGCGCCTGAGCCGGAAGCACCCCGACCGTCCCTAGCGCCGCCGCCGTCCCGCTCGCCGCAAGCACACCCTTGAGGAAGTCCCGGCGTCCTTCGCTTACGTCGGTGCCGGCACCATGGCTACCAGGGCCAGCCGTTTCCTGCCCGTATTCGAAGTCCGTCGACATGGTCGATCTCCTCCCTAAGGGCTACCGTGAGGTGCTCTCGTTGGCGGGCCTCCCATCGCTTTCCTCGGCCCGACCAGCGCGCCCAACGCCCGGACACGACGGATCCCGTTCAGGGCCAGGGGTCCTCTCCCGAGGTCCTGACTCGCGCGGTCTGTTCCAGGCACAAAAACTATCAGCATCCGCCCAATCCGATTGGTCGCCTCCCTCCGATTCTCGCGCACTGCCCAGCACCTTCTCCGTGCCTTTGCCTGGCTACCAGGGGCTGATCAGCCGGTCGATCGACAAGATCCCGGCCCCGCCTACGAAGACCGCCAGCGCCATGGCGATCAACGCCAGGTTCATCTCGTAGCCATGCCCCTTGCCCGGCTCGAGCGCCCAGTTCAGAAAAAAGCCGTTGGGCGAATGCACCTTGGCGATCGCCATCACCATGACGATGATCAGGCCCACCGCGGCAGGACGGACCAGGAACCCGACGATCATGGCCACCCCTCCGAGGAACTCCGTCAGAGCGGCCAGGACCGTGAGCGGAGCGGGGATCCCGAGCGATTGCTTGAAGTAGCCGATGACGCCGCGAAGCCCGGGCCCCCCGAACCAGCCGAACACTTTCTGGCCGCCATGAGCAAAGAAGATCACTCCCAGGACCACCCTCACGATGAAAAGGGACTTGGAGGCGTGCGTGGCGAAGACAATCTCCATGGCGCTCTCTCCTCTTCACCCAGCGCGGCGACGATCGTCCGGTACTCCTCCTGGGTGTCTGCACCCGGGGCGTCAGAGATACTTCGCCATCCGGTTGTAGATGGCGAGCGCAGCTTCGTTTAGCACGGCCCTATCCTACTCCAAGAAGCGCCAGGCCGATGGGCAGTCTCACGCAGAGGAGACCGTATCCAGATCAGACCGATATATGTTTCCTCAACGGGAAGGCAATACTCCCGAACACGCTCAGCTCTTCTTTGAAGTCTGGGTCATGAAGGTCCCAAGCTGCGGTGTCGCCTTCGTGCTCTTGCACGTTGGGCACCTGATCCTGGCCTTCTCCTTTTCCGAAATGGACATCGTCAGCTCAAACGGCTTCCCACACTTTTCGCACATGAACTCGTATCTTGGCATGGTGATCTCCCCGATCAGTCCTCCCCGCCGAACGCATTCCGCGCGGCGTTTCAAGATTCGACCGCACGGCGTCGGCATCGAGGTCGCCACTCCTTCTCACTCCCGCTAAGCGTCACCGTCGAGGAGCGGTTCACGATGCCGCCGGGAAGCGGCCCCCGTCTGTACCTAGGGGCTCGTATCTTCGACTCGCGTCTCGATCCTGTCAAGCAGTTCCATTTCCGCAGGGCCCGGTAGTCGTCCGCACGATCCTCGCCCACTTCGGCCTCTCGCTCTCCCACGAGCAACCCCGCCCGGCCCCGCCCGCGCCGGCGACCAGCTCCGCTGAACGTGGATGCGCCCCCTCTTGAAATCGATATCGGTCTTGTAGAGCCCGGCGATCTCGCCCCACCGGAGTCCGGCCAGCAGGCCGGTCATGGTGAATCCGGCCCATCGAGGACAGAGGGCCCTTGCGGCCGAGATCAGCTTCGTCCCCTCGTCCTCGGTGAAGAAGTCGATCTTTTTCTTTCGCTTCATCCGGCCCACGAAGACCCCGCGTCGAGAGCACCTTCAGCTCTACCTGCTCTCGGTAGAAACCGCGAAGCGGCATCCGGCAGTGCTCGATGACGGAGACGGACCTCCCGGCCGCCTTGACTTTCTGGATTATTCCACCGAGAATCTCCCGAGTGACTTCGGGGCTTACCAGACGAGAGCCAGGGAGAGCCATGCGCATCGCACCGTCTCGGATCATCGCGAGCACGATCACCGCGGGTGTCCTGATCGGGATCCTGATCGGGTCTCAGATCCCCACGGCCAAATCGGCGACCGGCGCACAGGCCGAGGCACAGCCTGCCGCCACGCCCCCACCAGCCACTTCCGGCCACGGCGGTGCGCCGATGAAGGCCGATCTCGTGGTTCAGCGCGGGCAGCAGATTTTCGCCCAATACTGCGCGACCTGCCACGGTCCCGCCGGTAAGGGAGACGGCATCTCCGGCCAGAACCTGCCCATCAAGCCGCAAAACCTCGCCGAGGGGCGCCAGCTCAACCCGCTGCCCGACCGCTTCCTGTTCGACATCATCGCGCACGGTGGCCAGACGGTGGGGCTCTCGCCGCTCATGCCGGGCTTCAAGCCCTATCTCTCCGATTTCCAGATCAAGGACGTGATCGTCTACGTCCGCAGCTTGGCCCAACCCCCGTTCGACCCGCGGGCGGTCTTGCCGATCCCGGTCAAGCGCGAGGGACCGGTACAGCCCATCTTCTTCAGTCACGTGATCCACGCCGGCTCGATGCAGATCTCCTGTCAGTACTGCCACGCCAATGCGCGCCGGAGCAGCTCGGCCGGGATTCCGTCGGTGGAGCGCTGCATGGGCTGTCACAAGATCGTCTCCGCCGAGGGCAATCCGGAGGTGAAGAAGCTTCACGGATATTGGGAGCGAAAGGAGCCGATCCCGTGGGTCCGGGTGTTCAAGGTGCCCGAGTTTGCCCAGTTCACCCACAAGCCGCATGTGCAGGCGGGCGTGCAGTGCCAGACCTGCCACGGGCGCATCGAGGCGATGGAGCAGGTGGCGGGGAATACCGGGCAGAACCTCGTCAATGACCTCATGAACCTGACGGGGATGAGTGTGCCGCCGACCAAGCTCACCATGGGTTGGTGCGTGGAATGTCACCGCTCGGTCAACGCCAACGGGGTCAAGGCCGTCCAGAACGTGGCGGCATTGCCCGTGCCCTCGGTCCACATCGCGCCGGGCGGCGAGACCGCCAAGCGCAACGCGCCCCTCGATTGCGTCGTCTGCCACCACTAAGTCACGCGGAGGGGGCTTCGCCCCCCTTCCGATGCCTCCCCCCAGGAGCCGGCAAAGCCGGCGCTCGAACGGCGGCGGGCTCAGCCCAACCTCAGGAGCTGAGGATGGCGGTGAGGCTCCGGAGGTCGGGGCAGGTCTCGAGGCTTTCCAGCATCTGAGCCACTGAATCCACGCGGTCTGGCGTCAAGACGAGCCGCGCGCACTCGTCGAACTTCTCCCGCAATGCGCCCGGTGTCAGCGGATTGCTCGGATGACCGGGCACCTCACGCGGACCGATGCTCACCGTTCGCCCGTCGCGCAGGCGCACGGTGACGCGCGTCCACATGTGGCGTTCCTGGTCGCCGGGGATGTCGGGATCGACGAACACCTTCACGCGCCCCATGACCGCCTGGATCGCGGGCTCATAGAGCTTCGCGTCCTGGAAGGTCGCGATCCCCACGCGCCCCTCCACCAGGGCGGCGGCGGCGGAGAACTCGGCCGAGAACTTGGCTTCCAGTCCGGTGCGCGGCCTCGAGTGGATCAGGATCCTGGGCACGATCGCGTTGACCCCGACCGTGACCTCGGTCACGTCATCGGGATCGATCTGATGCGTGCGTCGTAGCTCGAGGGTGCCGTCGATGATCGAGTGGGTGCAGGCGCAGGAGGGATACGGCTTGACGGCGACGCCCGAGGTCACGATCTTCCACGGCGCGCCCAGGGTGTCGAGCGCCTCCCACCGGGGTACGCCCGCGCCCAGCACGTGAAAGAAGCCCTGCGGCCCCTCGAGCGCCTGCTCGGAGGCCGTCCATCCCTCGCGAGCCAGGAGCGCGGCGAGCACGCCGCTACGCGCCGCGTGGCCCGCGTGGAAGGGCTTGGTCATGGTGCCGAAGTTTTCCTTGAGCCCCGAGGACTGCGAGGCGGCGAGGGCGAGCGCCGTCCTGATCCCTTCGGTGTCCAGGCCGAGCAGTCGCGCCGCCGCCGCCGCGGCGCCGAGCGTGCCCAAGGTACAGGTCGCGTGCCAGCCGTGATCGTAGTGCGCCGGATTGAGGACGGCGGCGAGCGTGGTCTCCACCTCGAAGCCCAGCAGGAAGGCATGGATCAGGGCCTGCCCGTCCGCCAGCGCCAGCTCACCGGCGGCAAGGGCGGCCGCGAGCACGGGGGCCGAGGGGTGACCCAGGAGGATGAAGTTGGTGTCGTCGAAGTCGAGGGCGTGGGCGGCGGTGCCGTTGCAGAGCGCCGCCCACACCGCGCCGGTGCGGCGCCCGGTGCCGACCACGGTGCAGAGTGGCGCGCCGCCCTCCGCCAGCGCGACGGCGTGAACGATGCGCGCCGACGGCTCCACCGATCCCGCCAGCATCACGCCGAGGCAATCGAGGATGGCACGTCGAGCGGCCTCCACGGCGGAGGCCGGGCAGTCTTCCCAGCGGCTCTTGGCGACGAAGTCGGCGATGGCGGTGGTGGCGTTCATGACCCGAGCCTAGCATAGTCGGGCCCCCCGCGCGGCGAGGGACGGAACCGGCACGTTCTGAGGTACGATACTCTACGCATGCGCCGTCTCGTCTCCTTACCCGCCCTTGGCATCGGTGTCCTCGCGACCGTCCTCGTCCTCGTGGACCTGGGGCGCCGGATCCTCGCGACCAATGACGAGGCGCGCTTCGCCCTCCTCGCCCAGGATATGCTGGCCCGCGGCGCCTGGTTCTTCCCCGAGCTCAACGGCACCGTCTATCACAGCAAGCCGCTGCTCCTGGCCTGGCTCATCGCGCTGTGCTCCTGGCCGGTGGGGCATGTCACCCAGCTCACGGCGGTGCTGCCGTCGGCGCTGGCCGGCATCGCCACCGTCCTCGTGGTCCACGCCCTCGGCCGGAGCATGTTCGGCCCCGAGGCCGGGCGCTTCGCCGCCCTCGCCCTCATCACGACCCAGGGATGGTTCCTGCACGCGCGCGTGCCCATGCCGGACATGCTCCTCACCTTCTTCATCGGCGCGAGCCTCGCGATGTTCTGGCGGACGGCGCGCGGCGGCGCCGGGCTCGACTGGCTCGCGTTCTATGGACTCGTGGCCCTCGGTTTCTGGGCCAAAGGGATGGCGGGGCTCTTACCGCTCGCGGCCGCGATCGTGTATGCGATCGCCACGCGGCGACTCGGCGGATGGCGCGCCCTGCACCTGCCGGCGGGCGTGGCGCTGGTCGGCGTCCTCATCGCGCCCTGGTGGGTTCTCCAGGGGCTCTCCGAAACGGGCGCCCTCCGCACGGTTGTGATGTCGGACAATCTGGTCTGGTACGCGCCGCGCGCGTTCACGCTGGGGCTCGTCACCGGCCCGTTCGAGCACGTGGTGGGGGTCCTCTTCCCGTGGGTGCTCGTGGTCCCGGTGGTGATCTGGCACGCGCTCCCGTTCCTCCGGGAGCGCGGGGTGGAGCGGGACGCCGTGCATGTCCTGATCCTGTGGGCGGCGGTGCTCGTGGGCGGCGTGGGGCTCTCCGATCAACAGCGGCTTCGCTACTACCTGCCGCTGGTGGTGCCCGCCTCGCTGCTCATCGGCTGGTGGGGCGCGCGCGTGCTCGTGAAGCAGCGCGGCGTCGTCGCGCAGATCCCGTGGCGGATCTACGGCATCGCCGCCGGCGTGGTCGTGCTGGCGGCGGTGGTCGCGAGCGCGCGACGGCCGACCTGGGTAAACGCCACGCACGTGGCGTGGCCCGGCTCGGCGACCGAGGTCGTGGTGATGGCGGGCGGGCTCGTGCTCATGATCGGGGCCCTCGGCTACGGCCTTCGGCGCGACGCGCTCGGCCGCGCCTTCGTGTTCGCGTGGCTCGGCGCCGCGCTGTGGGTCGGCGGCTGGTACCACTGGGAGCTCGAGCGTCGCAATGCCGCCTACGACTATCCGCGCGCCCACACCGAGGCGGCGCGGCTCTTGCCGGAGGCGCCGGTGGTGGCGGCGTGGGGCGTGTACGAGCTGCCGTTCTCCTTTTACTTCGACCGGAAGGTGGTGGCGGTGGCCACCGATGGCGATCTGCGGCGGGTCATGGCCGAGCATCCCCGCGCGAGCGCGGTGCTCACCGAAGCGGCGCTCGGCCACGTCGAGAACCGGGCGCGGCTGCGCGTGCTTCCACTCAACCGCCTCAACTTCGACTCCATCGTGCTCGTGACCCCGCGGGCGGCCACGGGGCCCTGACGGCAGGCGCCGCCGACCTTCACCGAGGATGCGAGGCCTTCTCCG
>Ga0070707_100006647_pt1 | contig 10717 bp, 8 predicted proteins | sample KBSK5502metaG_FD_65468 | JGI IMG/M metagenome (GOLD analysis project Ga0070707, IMG submission 65468) | Corn, switchgrass and miscanthus rhizosphere microbial communities from Kellogg Biological Station, Michigan, USA - KBS K5-50-2 metaG | ecosystem: Host-associated > Plants > Roots >... | reverse complement strand
CTCGTGTCGGCGCTCGGGCTGATCGGGTTCCTCGCCGCCGGTTCCATCGCCCGCAGCTCGACTGGGACCAACGCGACCCTGTCCCTCCGCAAGACGAAGCTCGGCCCGATACTGGTGAGCTCGACAGGGCACACGCTCTATATGTTCGCCAGGGACCGAAACGGCAAGAGCTCTTGTACAGGGAGCTGCCCCGGCTTCTGGCCGCCCTTGCTCCGCCATGGGAAGCCGACCGTAGGGCCGGGCGTGAAAGCGTCGCTGCTCGGCACGACCAGGCGCAGCAATGGCAGCGTCCAGGTGACCTACAACAAGCACCCGCTCTACAACTTCTCGCTCGACAAGCGTGCAGGTCAGACAAAGGGCGAAGGCCAGTTGGCCTTCGGCGGCAAGTGGTACGCGGTCTCCGCCAAAGGAACGGCGGTCCGTAATGCGACCTCTACCACGACTACGACGAACACCACTACGACCAGCTGCTCGTATCCACCCTGCTAGAGCTCGAAGCGGGCTCGCGCCTCGGCGACCGCGGCCGGCACGTTCGCCGGCCCCGGCGCCAGGCGCGGGCGTGGCTCCTCGGGCTCGAACGTCCCGTCGCGAACCTGGGCCGCGATCTGCTCGTGTGCGTCGCGGAAGGGGACGCCGCTCTCGACCAGCACTTCCGCGGCGTCGGTCGCCTGCAGCAGCGGGTCGGCGATGGCGGCCTCGAGCCGCTCGTGGTCGAACTCGATTCCGGCGACCAACGCCTTGAGCGCGGCGAGGGTGCCGCGGACATCGCGCCTCGCCGCGAAGACCGAGACCTTGTCCTCCTGCAGGTCGCGGTTGTAGGCAAGCGGCAGGCCCTTGATCGTCGCGAGCAGCCCCATGAGCCGCCCGATCGCCGTGCCCGCCTTGCCGCGGACGAGCTCGGCGACGTCGGGGTTCAGCTTCTGGGGCATCATCGACGAGCCGGTGGCCGCCTGCTCCGGCAGCGCGACGAATCCGAACTCGGAAGTCGCCCAGATCACGAGCTCCTCGCCGATCCGGGAGAGGTGCGTGCCCAGTACCGCGCAGGCGTAGAGATAGTCGAGCGCGAAGTCGCGGTCGCCGACGGCGTCCACCGAGTTGCGCGTCCGCGGGCCCGGTGGGGGCGGCAGCTCCAGGCTCGACCCCGCGACCGCCGCCGAGCCGAGGGGCGACGGGCGCGCCTGCTCGGCCGCGAACCGGAAACGCGTGCGGTCCCGGTCGAGCATCTCGACCCAGGCGAGCAGGTGATGGCCCACCGTTAGCGGCTGCGCGCGTTGCAGGTGCGTGTAGCCCGGCAGCGGCGTGTCCGTTTCCTCCGCCGCCCGGTCGAGGATCGCGCCCGCGAGACTCCGGATCGCCGCCACCGCCTCGACGCAAGCGTCCCCTACGTAGAGCCGCAGCGCGGCGGCGACCTGGTCGTTGCGAGAACGGCCTGCGTGGATCTTGCGGCCGACCTCGCCGAGCGACCGCTCGAGGGCCGAGTGGACGTCCTCATCGGCTCCGTCGTCGACGCCCTCCGCGGCGATCCGCTCGAGCGCCGTCTCCGCCTCGGCGAGCTCGGCGTCGCTCAGAAGCCCGGCTTGCCGGAGGCGCCGGGCGTGCGCCGCCGTCGCCTGGCAGTCGTAGGGGAGCAGCTCGGCGTCTTCGGCGCGGAGAAAGTCCCAGACCTCCGGCGCGAGCTCGGCCTCGACCCGGCCGGACCAGAGCGTCACGCGACCTCGACCCGTTCGCGGGCTGCGACGAGCTGCGTCTCGAGCGCGGTGATCCCGATGAAGCCGGCGGCCGCCTGGTGGGGGAAGGTCTCGCCGATCCCGTAGGAGGCGAGCTCCTCCGAGTAGAGCGCGTGCTCGGAGCGGCGGCCGCTGACGACTGCCGCACAGGGCTGCAGCGACAGCCGCACCTCGCCCGTGACGAGCTGCTGGGTCGCCGCGAAGAACGCGTCGTAGGCGTTGCGGAGGGGCGCGAACCAGCCGCCGTCGTAAACGAGCTTGGCCCACTTCGGCTCGAGCTCTCGCTTGGCCTCGAGCTCGCCCTTCGTCAGCACCAGCTCCTCGAGCGCGCGGTGCGCGGCGATCAGCGTCAGCGCCGCCGGCGCTTCGTAGAGCTCGCGGCTCTTGATCCCGACGGCCCGGTTCTCGATCATGTCGATCCGGCCGATTCCGTAGGCGCCGGTCTGCTCGTTGAGCACGGCGACGAGCTCCTCGAGGGGCAGCTCCTCGCCGTCGACCGAGACGGGCAGGCCCTCTTCGAAGGCAACGACGCAGTCGGCAGCCGCGGGGGCGTCCGCAGGCGCGGCTGTAAGCAGGAAGGCGTCCTCCGGAGGAGCGGTCCAGGGATCCTCGAGCATCCCGGCCTCGATCGCGCGCCCGAACAGGTTGTCGTCGACGGAGTAGGGGGATTCGGCCTTCGCCTCGACCGGGATGCCGCGCGCCTCCGCGAAAGCTATCTCCTCGTCGCGCGTCCGGACGTGGTCGCGGAGCGGGGCGATCACCCTTACGCCCGGGTACTTCGCCTTGAAGGCGAGCTCGAAGCGCAGCTGGTCGTTGCCCTTGCCCGTACAGCCGTGGACGACCGCTTCTGCGCCGAGTTCGAGCGCCACCTCGGCGACCGCCTCGGCGATTACCGGGCGGGACAGCGCCGAGACGAGCGGGTACTTACCCTCGTAGAGCGCGTTGGCGAGCAGCGCCTTCGCCACCTGCTCTTCCGCGAAGGCCTCCTTGCGGTCGAGCAGGAGCACGTCATCGGCTCCTGCGAGACGGCCGCGCTCGACGGCGGGACCGAAGCGCGCTTCCTGCCCCACGTCGACGAGCACGGCGACAACCTCCTCGAAGCCGTAGTCCTCCTTCAGCCACGCGATCGCGCAGCTCGTGTCGAGCCCGCCGGAATAGGCGAGCACCGCGGTTCCGTTCACTGGGTTTCTCCTTCCAAGTGATGTCGAAGCTGGTCTGCAAGGGCCGCGCCCCCGACGCCCTCGTGCGCGGCGACGAAGATCGTGTCGTCGCCCGCGACCGTTCCCGCGACGTCGGCGAGCCCGGCCGCGTCGATCGCGCGGCCGAGCGCGTTCGCCGTACCCGGCGGGGTGCTGATGACGACGAGATCGCCGGTGGCGGTGAGCGACAGCGTCCAGCGGCGCAGGGCCGCAACGAGCTCGCCGAGCCGCGAGAGGTCGGCGGCGCCGGGCAGCGCGTAGACGAGCCGGCCCTCCTCGTCGCGCACCTTGACGAGCCCGAGCTCGGCCACGTCGCGCGAGACGGTCGTCTGCACAGCGCCGAAGCCGGCCTTTCGGAGCGCCTTCGCGAGCTCCGTCTGCGTCGAGAGCTTCTGGTCCTTGACGAGCCGCAGGATCGCTCCCTGCCGTTCGAACTTCTTCACGCGAGCACCTCCTTGAGCAGGCCTGCGGCCTGCTCTAGCTGTGCGGGGGTGACTACAAGAGGTGGTGTCAGCCTGAGGACGTTCTCGCCGGCGGTGCCGACGAGGAGGCCGCGCTCTGCACACGCGGTGACGACGTCGACCGCGGGTCGGTCGAGCTCCCCGCCGAGCAGCAAGCCGGCGCCCCGTACCTCGCGCACGGCGGGGAGCTCGCTCAGGCAGGCGGCCAGTGCGCGGCCCTTTGCGACGACGCTCTCGAGCAGCTCGTCGGTCAGCTCGTCGCAGACGGCGGCCGCGGCTGCGCACGCGACGGGATTTCCACCGAAGGTGCTGGCGTGGTCGCCAGGGGCGAATCCGTCCGGGGCGCCGTCGCCGACGAGCAGGCAGCCGATCGGCAGCCCGTTGGCGAGGCCCTTGGCGAGCGTGACGGCGTCCGGGCGCACGCCGAGTCGCTCCCACGCGAAGAACGTTCCGGTGCGGCCGACGCCCGTCTGCACCTCGTCGAGAAGCAGGACCGCGCCGTTCTCGTCGGCGAGCCGCCGCGCCTCGGCCACGAAGCCGGCGTCCAACTCGTGCACGCCGCCCTCGCCCTGAACCGGCTCGAGCAGGATGCAGCCGGTCTTCGGGGAGACGGCCGCGGCGAGCGAATCGGCGTCGTTGGGAGCCGCGAAACTGACGTGCGGCAGCAGCGGCTCGAAGGCCTCGCGCTTGCCCGGCTGGCCGGTGACCGAGAGCGCACCGAGCGTCCGGCCGTGGAACGAGCCCGTGAGCGAGACGACGCCGGGCTTGCCGGTCGCCTTGCGCGCGTACTTGAGACCGGCCTCGACAGCTTCGGCGCCCGAGTTGCAGAAGAAGGCCTGGGCGCCGTCGAAGCGCTCCGAGAGCCGCTCGGCGAGCAAGATCATCGGCTCGCTCCAGTAGAGGTTCGAGACATGCCAGAGGCGCTCGAGCTGCGTTTGCGCTGCGGCGAGCGGGGCGGGGTGGCAGTGCCCGAGGCCGACGACGGCGATCCCGGCGAGGAAGTCGAGATAGCCGCGCCCGTCGGCGTCGACAAGCGTCGCGCCCTCGCCCCGGACGAAGGTCAGGTCCTGGCGCGCGTAGACGGGGAGGAGCGGCGAGACTGCGACGGTGTTCACGCGACCACCGTCGTCTCGCCGATCTCGGCGCGGACGCCGTTGCGCGCGGCGGCCACCGCGGCCCTCAGCTTCGGAACGATCCCGCCCTTGAAGGCGCCGTCGTCGAGCAGCCGGTCGGCCTCGCCGGCGTCGATGCTGCTCAGCACGACGCCGTCGCGGAAGACGCCCGCGACGTCGGTCACGAACAGCAGCCGCTCCGCTTCGAGCCCGACCGCCAGCGCGGCCGCCGCCTCGTCGGCGTTGACGTTGAGCGGGCCGACACCGAGCGGTGCGACGACGGGGATCTGCCTCGAGCCGAGCACCTCGAGGACCGCCGTGGGACGACTCGGCAGCGGCTCGCCGACGAGGCCGAGCTCGGGCAGCTGCAGCGCATGCAGGCCGATCTCGTCGCCGAAGAGGCCGACCGCGCGCGGTCCGAGCTCGGCGCAGAGGGCGCGGTTGACGGCGGCGAACGACGAGCGCACGACGGTCAAGCCCGCCACCGTCGTCACGCGCCGCCCGTCCACGAACTCCACCGGGATCCCGAAGCGCTCCATCTCTTCGGAGATCTGCGGGCCGGCGCCGTGAACGACGCAGACGTCGTGACCGGCGTCGGCGAGCGTGAGGATCGCCGCGGCCGATCCGCGGACGACGGCGCCGCCGCATTTGACGACGATCCGGCTCACGAGCGGTAATCCGCGTTGATCCGCACGTAGTCGTACGAGAGGTCGCTGGTCAGGTACGCGGCGGAGCCGTCGCCGAGCGCGAGGTCGAGCGCGATCGTGCAGCGCGACCCGTCGAGCTCTGGCTCCACGTCCAGGGGGGCGCCCGCGTCGAGGACGCGCACGCCCGCAAGCTCGAGGGTGACCCGAGCGGGATCGAGCTGAGCGTAGCCGCCATTGAACGGGGCCGAGCCTGCCGCCGCGAGGACGCGGCCCCAGTTGGCATCGCGCCCGAACAGGGCCGTCTTCACGAGCGGCGAGGTCGCGATCCGCGTCGCGATCGCCTTCGCCTCGAGGTCGGTCGCGGCACCGCTGACGCTGATCTCCGCCAGGAAGGTCGCGCCCTCTCCGTCGGCCACGATCTGTCCGGCGAGGTCGGCGCAGACGGCGCGCAGGGCTTCCGCGAACGCGTCGTCGGCCGCCGCCGAGCCCGTCGCGCCGCCGGCGCCGTTGGCGAGCAGGACGACGGTGTCGTTCGTCGAGCACTCGCCGTCGACCGAGATCGCGTTGAAGCTCTCTTCGACCGCCGGGCGGAGGAAGTCCGAGGCCTCGCCCGGCGCGAGCGGGAAGTCCGTCGTGAGGACGGCGAGCATGGTCGCGAGGTTGGGATGGATCATCCCGGAGCCCTTCGCCATCCCGCCGACCGTGAAGCCCTGGCCGTGGGCGACCGCCTGCTTGGCGCGGGTGTCGGTGGTCAGGATCGCTTCGGCGGCGGCTGCCCCGCCCTCGTCCGAGAGCGACGAGGCGGCCTCCCGCAGCGCGGGGAGAAGCTTGTCCAGTGCGAGCCGCTTGCCGATCACGCCGGTCGAGAGAACGAGCACCTCCTCGGCGTCCAGGCCGAGCAGCCGCGCCGTCTCGGCCGCGGTCGCGCGCGCATCGAGCTCGCCGCGAACGCCGGTCGCCGCGTTCGCGGCGCCGGAATTGGCGACGACGGCCTGGGGCTCGGCGAGCTCGAGGTGCTCTTTCGAGACGATGACGGGCGCCGCCTGGACACGGTTGACCGTGAACATGGCGGCACCCGTCGCGGGCGTGAGCGAGCGCACCAACGCAAGGTCGGGGGCGCTGCGGCGGAGGCCCGAGTGAACGGCGCCCGCGACGAATCCCTTTGCGGCGGTGACGCTCACACGAGCACCCCGGTCAAACGGAGGCCCGCGGTCTCGTTGAGGCCCAGAGCGAGGTTCGCGTTCTGCACGGCCTGGCCCGCCGCGCCCTTGCCGAGGTTGTCGATCGCGCACGCGACGATCGTCTTGCCGGTGGCGCGGTCCTCGAAGAGCGCAAGCTCGGCGGTGTCGGTGCCCTGGACGCGGCCGAGCTCCGGCGCCATCTCCTCGGGCAAAACGCGGACGACGTGGCTGCCGGCGTACGCGGCCTCGAGGCGCTCGCGCGCCGTGTCGTCGGCGGCCCGCGCGTAGCAGGTCGCCAGCAGGCCGCGCCGCAACGGCAGCAGATGCGGAACGAAGCAGACGGGAAAGCCGAGCGCCTGCTCGAGCTCGGGCGCGTGCTGGTGGGAGCCGACCCGATACGGCGAGAGGTTCTCGAGCACGAAGCCGGCGTGCGAGCTCGGCTTCGGCGCGCGCCCGGCTCCCGAGACCCCGGACTTCGCGTCGACGACGACGCTCTCCGGGTCAAGCGAGTCCGCCAGCGGCGCCAGCGCGAGCAGCACGGCCGTCGCGTAGCAGCCCGGGTTGGCAATCAGCCTGCCGGTCGGCGGGTAGAGCTCCGGCAGCGCGTAGCTCCAGTCCGCAAGCGTCTCCGCCTGCGGGTGCGTGAAGCCGTACCAGCTCTCGTAAAGGGTGGAGTCGCGAAGCCGGTGCGCGCCCGAGAGGTCGACAACGACGGCATCGGTCGGCGGGTCGAGGGCCGCGGCCTCTTCGTGGCCGAGGCAGACGAAGAGCACGTCGGCGCCGTTCGCAAGCGCCTCCGCGTTCGAGACGAACGCGGGCAACGAGCCGTTGAGCCTGATGTCGAGAGCGGACGCAAGCTCGCCGACCAGCGAGTCCGAGCCGAGCGCGACGACCTCCAGCTCCGGATGGGCGAGGACCCGGTCGAGCGTCTCCTGCCCCGTGTAGCCGGAGCAGCCGATGATCGCGGCGCTGGGCACATGCGTATTATGCAGATTTTTCGTCTATAATGCAATGATGCGACCAGCCCACCTCGTGCTCGAGGACGGCACCGTCTTCCCAGGCTCGGCGGTCGGCGCCGAGGGCGTGGCGGCGGGCGAGGCCTGCTTCACGACCGCAATGGCCGGCTACGAGGAGGCCGCCACAGACCCCAGCTACGTCGCCCAGGTGCTGGCCTTCAGCTACCCCCTCGTCGGCAACTACGGCGTCGATGCGACCCGGCTGGAGTCCGATCGCGTGCAGGCCGAGGGGATCGTGATGCGCAAGGCCCGGCCGGCGTGGGCTCGCTGGCTCGCCTCGCAGGACGTCGTCGCGCTCGAGGATGTCGACACGAGGGCACTCGTCCGCCGGATCCGCGACGGCGGTGTGCTCCGCTGCGCTCTCGGAGAGGCGCCGGTCGAGGAGCTCTACGCCCGGGCCCTGGCCGAGCCGCCGATCGACGGGCGCCCCCTCGAGCGCGCGGTCGGGACGCAGAGGCCGTACCGGCTCGGTACCGGTCCCCCCATCACCGTGATCGACCTGGGCACGAAGCGCTCGATCCCTCGTCGCCTCGCCGCCTGCGGGCTCGAGGTCGTCGTGGTCCCCGGCTCGTGGGACGCCGAGGCGGTGCTGGAGACCGAGCCGCGCGCCGTGCTCGTCTCGAACGGTCCCGGCGACCCGGCCGTGCTCGAGGAGCCGATCGAGACGGTGCGCGAGTTACTTGGCCGGGTCCCGCTCTTCGGGATCTGCCTCGGCCACCAGCTGCTTGGTCTCGCGCTGGGACTCGAGACGTTCAAGCTCCCGTTCGGGCACCGCGGCGCTAACCATCCGGTCCGCGACCTGCGCGGCGGGCGCGTGCTCGTCACCGTCCAGAACCACGGCTTCGCGGTCGCCGATTCGAGTGAGGTCGAGGTCACCCACGTCTCGCTCAATGACGGCACCGTCGAGGGCTTCGCCGGAGACGGGTTCGCCAGCGTGCAGTTCCACCCCGAGGCGGCACCCGGGCCGCTCGACGCCCTCCCGTTCTTCGACCTGATCGCGAGCACGTGCCGAGGCGCACCGATCTTCGCTCTGTCCTGATCGTCGGCTCCGGCCCGATTCGCATCGGGCAGGCGTGCGAGTTCGACTACGCGGGAGCGCAGGCCTGCCGGGTGCTGCGGCGTGAGGGCTTCCGAGTCGTGCTCGTCAACTCGAACCCGGCAACGATCATGACCGACCCCCAGTGGGCCGACGCGACCTACCTCGAGCCGTTGGACGCCGAGACCGTCGCCGAGGTGATCGAGTGCGAGCGGCCTGATGCGCTGCTGCCGACGCTCGGCGGCCAGACGGCGCTCAACGTCGCGGTCGAGCTCAGCGATGCGGGCGTCCTGGACCGTTTCGGGGTCGAGCTGATCGGGGCGGATGTGGACGCGATCCGCCGGGCCGAGGACCGGCTCGCGTTCCGCGCGGCGATCGGCGCGGCAGGAGTGGCCGTCCCCGAGAGCCGCGTCGTCTCCACGCCGGACGAGCTCGACGGCCTGCAGCCGCCCGCCGTCGTCCGGCCGGCGTTCACGCTCGGCGGCACGGGTGGCGGCCTCGCGCGCGACGAGGCCGAGCTGGAGGCGCTCGTCCGCCGTGGGCTCGACGCGAGCCCGATCGGCCAGGTGCTCGTCGAGCGCTCGCTCGAGGGCTGGCAGGAGCACGAGCTGGAAGTGATGACCGATGCCGCCGGCAACTGCGTGGTCGTCTGCTCGATCGAGAACCTCGACCCGATGGGCGTGCACACCGGCGACTCGTGGACGGTCGCGCCACAGCAGACCCTGCCCGACGCCGAGTACCAGCGCCTTCGCGAGGCCGCGTTCGCCTGCGCCCGGGCCGTCGGCGTCGCGACCGGTGGTGCCAACGTGCAGTTCGCTTACGAGCCGGAGACCCGGGAGCTGCTCGCGATCGAGATGAACCCGCGCGTCTCGCGCTCGTCGGCGCTCGCCTCGAAGGCGACCGGCTTCCCGATCGCCAAGCTCGCCGCCCTGCTCGCCGTCGGCTACACGCTCGACGAGCTGCCGAACGACATCACAGGCAAGACCACCGCCGCGTTCGAGCCGGCGCTCGACTACGTGGCGGTCAAGGCGCCCCGCTTCGACTTCGGCAAGTTCGGCGTCTCCCAGCCGCGCCTCGGCACTGAGATGCGCGCCGTCGGCGAGTCGCTCGGGCTGGGGAGGACGTTCGCCGAGGCGTTCATGAAGGCGCTACAGGGACGGGAGCAGACACCGGGCGAGCTCGATCTTTCACGCCGAGGCGAGCCGGTTCCCGAGCGCTGGGACCTGCTGCTCGAGGCGGCGCGCCGCGGCCTCGACCTGCCCGGCGTGCATCGGTACTTCGCGGCCGAGTTGAGCGCGATCGCCGAGGCCGAAGCCGCGCTGGCGTCAAGCGGCCACGTGGAGGCGGCGAAGCGGTTCGGCCTGCCCGACGAAACGATCGCAAGCGTGCTCGGCGTCGGCGAAGCGGAAGTGCGCCGCCGCCGTGGACGGCCCGGACGGCTCGCGGTCGACTCGTGCGCGGCCGAGTTCGAGGCCCGGACGCCGTACTTCTACCTCTCCTACGAAGCCGGCGACCCTGCGCCGCAACGCTCGCGGCCCGCGATCGTGATCCTCGGCGCGGGACCGAACCGGATCGGCCAGGGGATCGAGTTCGATTACTGCTGCTCGCGAGGTTCGATGGCCTTCCGCCGCCTCGGCTACGAGAGCGTGCTCCTCAACTCGAATCCCGAGACGGTCTCGACCGACTACGACACGAGCGACCGGCTCTACCTCGAGCCGCTGACGCTGGAACGCGCGCTCGACGTCTGTGAGCTGGAGCAGCCCGCAGGCGTGGTCGTCCAGCTCGGCGGTCAGACGCCGCTCTCGCTTGCACCCGGGGTGGCCGAGGCGGGCTTCCCGCTGCTCGGCGATCCCCTGCTCGCGATCGAGCGCGCCGAGGACAGGGGGCGTTTCGCTGAGCTGCTCGCCGAGCTGGGGCTGCGCGCGCCGGCCTGGGGAACGGCAAGCGGCGGCGTCGAGGCCCGCGCGGTCGCGGACCGGGTCGGGTACCCGGTGCTCGTCCGCCCCCACCACGTCCTCGGCGGACGAGGCATGTTCGTCGCCTGCGGCCCCGAGGAGCTCGAGCTCGGGGAGCCGGCGCTGGTGGACGCGTTCCTCGAAGGCGCGCTCGAGCTCGACGTCGACGTCCTCTGCGACGGCGAGTCCGCGTGGGTCTGCGGCATCCTCGAGCACGTTGAGCCCGCCGGCGTCCACTCCGGCGACTCGGCGTGTGTGATGCCGGCGCCCTCCGTGACGCCCGCTCTGGAGGCAGAGATCGGCGAGCTCGCCTCGGCGATCGCGACCGGGCTCGGCGCGCGAGGGCTGCTCAATCTTCAGCTCGCGCTTCATGAAGGCGAGCT
>Ga0070707_100006645_pt1 | contig 10720 bp, 10 predicted proteins | sample KBSK5502metaG_FD_65468 | JGI IMG/M metagenome (GOLD analysis project Ga0070707, IMG submission 65468) | Corn, switchgrass and miscanthus rhizosphere microbial communities from Kellogg Biological Station, Michigan, USA - KBS K5-50-2 metaG | ecosystem: Host-associated > Plants > Roots >... | reverse complement strand
AGGCAGAATTGGCCGGTGGTCTCACCGGCGATCGACAACCTCGTCGCGCAGCTGACACGCCTGCCCGGCGTCGGCACCCGCACGGCGCACAGGCTCGCGTTCCACCTGCTCAGGGCCCCGAAGGACGAGGCGCTCGCGCTCGCCTCGGCGGTTCAGGAGGTGAAGGAGCGCGTCCGCTTCTGCAACGAGTGCGGGAACCTGACCGAGGAAGAGCTCTGCTCGATTTGCGAGGACGCCCGCCGCGACCGGACGATCGTCTGCGTCGTCGAGCAGCCGGTCGACCTGATCTCCGTCGAGCGGACGCACGAGTATCGCGGGCTGTACCACGTTCTCGGTGGCGCGCTCTCGCCGCTCGACGGCGTCGAGCCCGAGCATTTGCGGATCGACGAGCTGCTCGGTCGGGTCGAGCGGAACGGGATCGAGGAGGTCGTGCTCGCGACCAACCCGAACATGACGGGCGAGGCGACCGCGGCCTTCCTCGCCGACCGCCTGCGCGGGCGTGTACGGGTCACCCGGCTCGCGAGCGGGCTCCCGGTCGGCGGCGACCTTGAATACGCCGACGAGGTCACCCTCGGCCGAGCGCTGGCGGGCCGCAGGGAGATGTAAAGAGCTAGACCGTCGCGGCGTCGGAGACCGCGACGTCGGCGACGGCCTCGTCGATCGCGGCCAGCGTCGCCTCGTCCAGCTCGATCCCCGACGCGGCGGCGTTGTCCTCCACCTGCTCAGGCCTGGAGGCGCCGATGATCGCCGCGGCGACGTTCGGCTCACGCAGCACCCAGGCGATCGCGAGCTGTGCCATCGTGATCCCGAGCCCGTCCGCGATCGGGCGCAGCCGCTGGACGGCCTCGAGCACCTCGTCCGAGCGGAAGCGGTCCATCGCCCATCCCATCTGCTCGCTGCCCATCCGTGTGCCGGGCGGCGGCGGCTCGCCGGGCTTGTACTTGCCGGTGAGCACACCTTGGCCCAGCGGCGACCAGACGATCTGGGAGATCCCGTTGGCGGCGCAGAGTGGAAACACCTTGCGCTCCGGCACGCGCCAGAGCATCGAGTACTGCGGCTGGCTGGAGACGAACTTCTCATGCGGCGGGCTGAGGTCGAGCGCCGTGCGGATCTGCTCGGGCGTCCATTCGCTGAAGCCGAGGTAGCGCACCTTTCCCTGCCGGACGATCTCGGTGAAAGCCTCCATCGTCTCCTCGAGCGGAGTCTGCGAGTCGTAGCGATGGCACTGGTAGAGGTCGACGTGATCGGTGCGAAGCCGCCGGAGCGAGTCGTCGATCTGCTTGAAGACCTGCGGCCGGGAGAGACCCTGGTTCTCGCCCGAGTCGTCCATCGGGAAGAAGAGCTTCGTCGCCAGCACGTAGGAGTCGCGGGGGCGGTTCTGGAGCACGTCGCCCAGAAAGGTCTCGGCGGCGCCGCGCCCGTAGACGTTCGAGGTGTCGAGGAAGTTGATGCCGACCTCGAAGGCCTTGTCGACGCACGCCCGGGCAGCCGAGTCATCGACGCCGAGGCCGTAGGTCAGCCAGGAACCGAGCGCGATCTCGGAGACCTCGAGGTCGCTGGAGCCGAGTTGGCGGAAGCGCACACCTCATTCCTACCGAAAGTGGTGGGGGTGGCGAGAATCGGCCCCTACACTTCAGCGCGTGTCAACGACCGAGTACGAGGCGATTCCCGCGGTCGCGGGCGAGTCGACGGCCCGCGCCGGGACGGTGGTGATGAAGTTCGGCGGCACGTCTGTCGGCGACCCGCAGAAGCTGAAGGACGTCGCCGCGCGGATCGTCGCCGCGCACTCGGAGGGAACGCGCGTCGTCGCCGTCCTCTCGGCGATGGGCGACACGACGGACGAGCTCGTTCGCCTCGCCTACGAGATCTCCCCACGCCCGGAGCCGCGCGAGCTCGACATGCTGATCTCGGTCGGCGAACGAATCTCCTGCGCCCTGGCAGCCATGGCGATTCACGATCTCGGCCACGAGGCGATCTCACTCACGGGGAGCCAGGCGGGGATCGTCACCGACACCGTCCACGGCAAGGCCAAGATCGTCGACGTCCGCGCCCGCCGCATCCACGAGGCGCTAGACCAGGACAAGGTCGTCCTGGTTGCCGGTTTCCAGGGCGTCTCGACGAACCTCGACATCACGACGCTCGGCCGCGGCGGCTCCGACACGACGGCAGTGGCCCTCGCGGCCGCGCTCGGGGCAAGTCACTGCGAGATCTACACCGACGTCGCCGGCGTCTTTACCGCCGACCCGAGGATCGTCCCGGATGCGCGCAAACTGCACGCGGTCAGCTACGACGAGATGCTGGAGCTCTCCGCCTCGGGCGCGAAGGTGCTTCAGCTACGCTCGGTCGAGGTCGCCCGAAACTACGGCGTCAAGCTGCATGTTCGCTCGACGTTCAGCGACGGCGATGGCACCTGGGTCACCGAGGAAGACGAGCGGATGCTTGAGAAGGCGATCATCTCCGGCGTTGCCCACACCTTCGACGAGGCCGTCTATCGGGTCCAGTCCGTCGACCGCGCCGACCTCTTCGCCGCACTCGCGGAGGCAGGCGTCAACGTCGACACGATCATCCAGACCGGCGACGAGATCGTCTTCTCGGCCCCGCTCGGCGACCGTAGCGACGCCCAGGCCGCGCTCGACCGCGCCTCGGCGCACTGTGACTACATCGAGGGGCTCGCGAAGGTGAGCCTGATCGGTGCAGGTATGAAGAGCCATCCCGGAATCGCGGCTCGCACGTTCGCAACGCTCCGCGAGATCGGTGTGGACGCACGCTTCATCGTCACCTCGCCGATCAAGATCTCGTTCTTCGTCGAGCGGGCGGACGCAGAACGGACGGTGCTCGCCCTCCACGAGGCGTTCGAGCTCGCCTCCGCGGGGAGCGAGCGAGAGCATGTCTAAGAGTTCTTTGCGCTGAGCGAGCTCAAGACCATCGCCGGCCAGGTCGGCACGCCGTTCTATGCGTACGACCTCGACCGCTTCCGTGAGCGGATTCGGGCGTTCGAACAGGCGCTCGCAGGCGTCCCTCACCTGACGTGCTACGCCGTCAAGGCCAACGACGGGCTCGCAATCCTCAAGGTTGTCGCGGACGAGAAGCTCGGCGCCGACGTCGTCTCCGGCGGCGAGGTCGCCAAATGCCTGCAGGCGGGGATCCCCCCGGACGGGATCGTCTTCTCCGGCGTTGGCAAGCGCGAGGACGAGATCGGCGCGGCAGTGGAGGCCGGAATCCGCTCGCTCAACGTCGAGTCGCTCGAGGAGCTCGAGGAGATCGCCGCCGCGGCGACTGCACTTGAGCGCGTCGCACCAATCGCAGTCCGCCTGAATCCCGACGTCGTCGGCGGCGGCCACGAATACCTCGCCACCGGAGGCGCTGCGAGCAAGTTCGGCCTCGAGCGGAGCGACGCGATCGAAGCCTTCCGCCGGGCGGCGACCGAAGAAGCGCTCGAGCTCGTCGGGCTCTCGTTCCACGTCGGCTCCCAGCTGCTCGACACCGAGCCCGTGCTCGCAGCCGCGGCCCGCGCCGCGGAGCTCTGGCGCGAGCTCGCCGAGACGGGAATTCGGCTCCGGGACTTCGACGTCGGCGGCGGCCTCGGCATCGCCTACGACGGCGGCGCGGAGCCGGACGTCGGCGCTTACATCGCCACTCTGGCCGAGCTGACAGGCGGCCTCGGGGCGACGCTCCTCCTCGAGCCCGGACGGCATCTCGTCGGTCCGGTCGGTACGTTCGTGACTCGCGTCCTGCACGTGAAACGCCCCGGCGGCAGGACGATCGTCGTCTGCGACGGCGGCACCAACGACCTCCTCAGGCCGGCTTTCTACGGCGCCGCGCACCCGATCACGGTCCTCGCCGACGACGAACGCGAGCGCGCTACGGTCGATCTGGCCGGTCCGCTCTGCGAGAGCAGCGACTTCCTCGCACTGGATCGAACGCTGCCATTGCCGCGCCGGGGAGACCTGATTGCGGTCGAGCTCGCGGGCGCCTACGGGCGCGTCATGTCCTCGACCTACAACGCCCGCCCGCTCTGCGCCGAGGTCGTGCTCGAGCAAGGAAGCTGGCGCGTGAGCCGCGAACGAGGCTCCTATGACGACCTCGTCCGCAATGAGCGCACCTGAACGCAGGCACAATCCCGGCGTGGGACGCGATGTCGCGATCGGTGTCGTCGGGGCGACGGGCGCAGTCGGCCCCGTCACCCTTGACCTCCTCCGCGCGCGCGGTTACTCGAACGTGCGCGCCTTTGCGAGCGCTCGTTCCGCCGGCAGGCAGCTCGACGGTCTAACCGTCGAGGAGGCGACACCTGAAGCACTGAGCGCGGGCGATCTCGACCTCTGCCTGTTCTCGATCGGCACCGAGGCGAGCCGCGAGCTCGTCCCGCACGCCGTCCGCGGAGGCGCCATCGCGATCGACAAGTCCTCGGCCTACCGCTTGCAGGACGGGATTCCGCTCGTCGTCCCCGAGGTCAACGGCGAGCGGGCGCTCGAGCATGACGGCATCGTCGCCAACCCGAACTGCTCCTCGATCCCGCTCACTTGCGTGCTGAAGCCGCTGCACGACGCGGTCGGCCTCGCCCGCGTCAGGCTCGCGACGTACCAGGCCGCGTCAGGGGCGGGAACGGAGCGCATGGAACGGCTCCGCGCCCAGGATCCGGCGGAGGGCGACCTCGGGATGGATTGGGAATTCGACGGCGAGGAGTTCGACGAGGAGGCCAAGCTGCGCGCGGAGACCCGCAAGATTCTGGAGCTGCCCGAGCTTCCCGTCAGCGCGACCTGCGTCCGCGTTCCGGTCATGGTCGGGCATGCCGAGTCCGTCTGGATCGAGACCGTCGAACCGCTCTCGCCCGGGCAGGTGCGCCAACTGCTTGCGACGGCACCGAGCATCCGCCTCGAGGACTTCCCTACCCCGCGCGCCGCCTCCGGGGCGGACGAGGTACTCGTCGGCCGGATCCGCCCCGACCGGGCGGCGGAGGGCATCGGGATTGCGCTCTTCCTCGCCTGCGACAACCTGCGCAAGGGCGCGGCGCTGAACGCGATCCAGATCGCGGAGCTCCTGTTGGCGCACCGCCCCGTGCCGGCTTAACTCCGAGGAGAACAGCGGGTTCCACTCAAAATTCAAGGAATCCGGGTCTGTGGACGATTAGTGTCCAATGCGGCTTGGCGACGTGAATCCCGTTCCCCTCGGCCAAAAGCCCCGTCTCCAACTCGGCGAGCTGCTGGTCGAGAAGGGCCTGATCACCGAGGTCCAGCTCGACGAGGCGCTCTCAGAGCGCCGCGAGCATGGCGGCCTGCTCGGCGAGACGCTCGTGCGCCTCGGGTTCATCTTCGAGGACGAGCTTGCGCGCACCCTGGCCGAACAGGCCGGCGTCCCGTTCGTCAACCTCGACGCCAACCCGGTCGACCGTTACGCCGCCGGCACGATTTCGCGCAGCCTCGGTGAGTCCCTGGCGGCGCTGCCGGTCCGCTTCACGCCCGAGGGGGGCATCGTGATCGCGGTCGCCGACCCGACGGACGAGACGCTCTTGCCTCGACTTCAGGCGGCGATCAGCTGCCCGATCGTGCTCATGGTGGCGTCAGCCTCGAGCATTCAAAACGGCTGGCGAAACTTGCCGGCCGTTGCCTGAGCAACCCTACGGCCTCTGCGGCACCGGCGCCGGCGAGAACGCCTCGCGGACGAGCCGAAGCACTTTCGCCCGCCGCCCCTCGGCAACCGGGATCAGGCCTCCGAACTCGAGCCGCACGAGCTCGACCGGGCCTGCTGTCCGCACTGTCCGAAAGCCGAAGTCCGAGAGGAAGTCGCGCGGGAAGATCGTCTTGTGCACCTGGAAGCGCTCGTACTGCGATTCGCCTTCGGGATAGCTGTACGCGAACGTCTCGAGCGCCTTCGCCCCCTTATCTCGAGCTTCGCCGATCGCGGCCAGAAAGAGCGACTGGAGCACCCAGGGGCTCGTCCGATCGAGCAGATAGGCGCAGGTGACTAGGACAGCGTCTTCCGACGGCGGCCCGGCCGGAAGCTCGAACGCCCGCGGGAAATACTGCGCGGGGCCGTATTGCATCGAGCCGATCACTCGCCCGTCGTCGTCGTAGTACAGCGAGCCCCAGGGCCCGAAATCGCCCTCGGCACGATCCATCCAGCGGTCCTTGTTCGCCCGGCGGCCGGTCTTCGACTGCCACCAGACGCAGTCGTGACAGACGCTCGGCGTCTCCTCGAGCGTCAGTTTCGTGAGCCCGCGGATCCGCGTCGTCACTGCGACGGCCCAACGGAGTCGATCACGACGTTGACGGCCGCCGGGCGAGATCCGGTCATCCGCTCGAGGTACTCGAGCACGCGCCGCTGGACGTCGCGTCCAAGCTTGGGGAGCTGGGCTCCCCAGTCGACGTCGAGGTGCAGCTCGATGCTGACGGCTCCGTCCTCGCCGCTGATGCGAACGCCGCGGTGCCGGTGCAGCTGGCTTGCGACAAGGCCGCGGACCCCGTCGATCTCGCGAGCGGCGTCGGCGGCATAGCGCGCGAGAACTTCGCTCGAGATGCTGGCCTGACCCTCCAACGGTGCCCCTTTCAGCGATGCGGTTGAGCTTCTCGGTCGCGAGCACCAAGCCAGAGTGCGCACTCGCTCGCGGCCAAGGCTAGAAGCCTTGGCAAGAGTGAGGGTGCGCTCTGGCGCCGCGTGATCGCGGGCGAGAAGCCGACATGCATCGCTGGAAGGGGCACTACGTCGATTCTACGAGCAGGAGTTCGGTCGCCTCGGGCCGCGCGAGGAAGCGGAACGGTACGAAGGTCGTGCCGAGGCCGGCGGAGACGTGGAGTGTTGCGCCGTTCCGCCGGTAGAGGCCGTGGATGTAGTGCCAGCGCGGATGCGCCAAGGGAATCCGCCAGCCAGGGAGTGGAAGCGTGATCTGGCCCGCGTGGAGATGGCCGGCGAGAACGAGATCGAAAGCGCCCTTCGGCAGGCGGTCGATCACGTTCGGGAAGTGGCAGAGCAGGATTCGCAAGTCGGCACGAGGGTCGGCCAGGCGCGCCGGCTGGGCGAGTCCCCGGCGGTACGAGCGCGGGTCGACCCCAACGATCTGCACGTTACGCCCTCGCACCCCCACGGTTTTCGCCTCGTCGAGGAGCAAGGTCGCCGGCTCGAGGTCGCCGACCGGGGAGCGCGTGGAGAACGGGTCGTTGGTCTCGGCGAAGTCGTGGTTGCCGAGCACCGCTAAGCAATTCGGCAGCCGCGCCAGCAGCTCCCGCAGCAACGGCTCGCCTTGGCGACGAGAAAGCAGGTCTCCGGAGACGAGCACGAGGTCGGGCTTGCGCGTCGACACCCAGTCGACCGCGCTGCGCACAGCCTGCTCGCCGCGCGAAGGAAAACCGAGGTGGAAGTCCGAGAGGTGCGCGATTCGGACGCCGGCAAGCTCGGGCGACAACCGCTCGAGCGGGCATTCGAGCTCCTCGAGCCGGACCCAGCCGGCCTCGAAGTGGCCCCAGGCGACCGCGCCCGCAGCCGCAGCGCCGGCGCCGATCGCGATTGCAGTCCGCATCCCGCGACACTGTAGATTCGGCTCGTGTCCGACCCGCTCGAACAACCCGCCGACAGCCTGGCGGCGCTCGAGCGGGTTGCGCGCGAGGCCGACGCATATCTGGCATCGCTCCCGACCGCACCGGTCCGCCTTGCCCGCTCCGACGAGGCGGCTGAGGCCTTCGGCGGGCCGCTCCCCGAGGAGGGGATCGGGACGCTCGCGGCGCTCGACCAGCTGATCGACGTCGGGCTTGACGCGCATGTCCGCTCCTCGGGTCCGCGCTTCTTCCACTGGGTGATGGGAGGAACGACACCGGCCGCTCTCGGCGCCGACTGGCTGACATCCTTGCTCGACCAGAACGCCGGCGGCTGGGATGCGAGCCCCCTCGCCGCCAGGCTCGAGTTTCTCTCCCTGCGATGGCTCCGCGAGCTGTTCGGGCTGCCGGCGGACTGGGACGGCGTGCTGGTCACCGGCGGGCAGATGGCCAACTTCACCGGACTGGCCGCCGCACGGCATGGTGGGGCGAGCGCCACGGCGTCGACGTCTCGGTCGAGGGGCTTGCCGGGCTGCCGCGGGCTCCGGTTCTGACCAGCGGGTTCGTCCATGTGACCGGCCTGAAAGCGCTTGGGATGCTGGGGCTAGGGCGGGGCCGTCTAACGACCTGCGCCGACTCTGTGGGCGCGATGGACCTGGCGGCCCTCGACCACGAGCTTCGAGCCCTCGACGGCGCGCCGGCGATCGTGATCGGCAACGCCGGCGAGGTGAACACCGGCCTGTTCGACCCGCTCGAGGGGATCGCCGACCTCTGCGACGAGTACGGCGCATGGCTGCACGTCGACGGCGCGTTTGGGCTGTTCGCACGAGTTTCCCCGCGCACGGCCGAGCTCGCGGCCGGCGTCGAGCGGTCGCACTCGTTGATCTCGGACGGCCACAAGTGGCTGAACGTCCCCTTCGACTGCGGCTTCGCGTTCGTGCGCGACCCGCAGCTGCTGGCGCGCACGTTCGCGGCCGGGGCGGCCTATCTGCCCGATGCTTCGGACGACCGTCCGATCTTCGCCTACCGCGCACCGGAGCTCTCGCGCCGGGCGCGCTCGCTCGCGGTCTGGGCGACGCTTGCCGCCTACGGCCGCAGCGGCTACCGGGCGATCGTCGAGCGCAGCCTCGACAACGCCGCGCGGCTCGCCGCCGAGGTCGAGGAGTCGGAAGATTTCGAGCTGCTGGCACCCGTGCCGCTGAACGTCGTCTGCTTCCGCTACCGCCCGCCCGGAGTGGCCGAAACCGAGCTGGACGCCCTGAACGAACGCATCGCCGACGAGGTGCTGACCGACGGCCGCATCTACGTCGGCACCACCCGCTGGGCCGGCAAGATCGCCTTCCGCCCCGCCTTCGTCAACTGGCGAACGACGAGCGTCGACGTCGACCTGATCCTGGAGACGCTGCGAGACCTCGGCTCGCGGCTCTAGCGCCCAGGCTCAGACCTCGAGCTTCTCGAGCACCGGGTCGAGCGACACCACGTGGCGCTTGAACTTAAGCTCCGATTCCTCGAGCCCGGCGGCGACGCCGACCAGCTGCGACAGGTGCAGGATCGGCATCTTGAAGTCACGGCCCGTCGTCGCCTTCAGCTTCGACTGCCAGGCGTCGAGCGAAAGGTGGCAGAGCGGGCAGGGCGTCACCATCGCGTCTGCGCCGGCCTCAGAGGCCTGCTCGATCGGCTGGATCAGCTCGCCCATCGCGACGTCTTCCCGCGCCTGGATGATCGGAAAGCCGCAGCACTTGATCTTGGCCGGGTAGTCGATCGCCTCGCCGCCGCAGGCCTCGATGATCGCCTCGAGCGACCAGGGGCGATCCGGGTCCTCGAAGCCGAGCAGCTTCGACGGACGTAGGATCTGGCAGCCGTAGAAGGGCGCGATTTTGAGGCCCTTCAGTCCCTTGTGGGCGACCTTGCGGAGACGCTCGGCGCCGTCGTCCTCGACGATCAGCCAGAGCAGGTGCTTGACCTCGATGTCGTCCTCGTAGGGCGGCACTCCGACCGTCGCAAGGTTCGTGTTCACGCGCGCGCGCAGCTCGGGGTCGTTGAGCAGCTGGAAGTTCGCCTGACGGAGGTTCAGCGTGCAGACATTGCAGATCGTCATCAGCGTCTCGGCGCCGGTGGCGGCACCGTAGGCGAGAATCCGGGCGTTCAGGTGCAGGTAGTAGTCGGGCTCGGCCTCGTGGATGTCGCCGGCGCCGCAGCAGGTGACCGACTCCAGCTCGTCCAGTTCGAGCCCCAGCATCGGCGCCAGCGCCTGCGTCGAGGTGTCGAGCTCCTTGGCCGAGAGAGACGCGAGACATCCCTTGTAGTACGCAACCTTCATTTGGCCCGTCCTACGAGCGGAGCGAAGTACAAACCAGCCCCCGCGGAAAATGCGGAGCATTTTTCGCGGTTAGTCATCCTTCAGTCTTCGGGGGCTCTTCGCCGGGGGTCACCTCGGGGGCGTCGCGCCGGGCGCCGCCCGCGTCTGTGTGCTCGATCCGCGCCAGCCCACGTTCGCCCTGGACGATCCCCAGCGCTCCCTCGCGACCTTGCTCGCGGACGAGCTCGTGGAGCGCCCGCGCCTCCCCCACGTCCGCGGCGACGTGCGGCGGGATCGGCGGCGGCACCTTGCCGTGCTTGGCGAGCCCGATCGCGAACTTCGTCTGCTTGACGGCGGCGACAATGCCCTGCGTCTTGGGGACGAGCTCGGTCTCGCGCAGCCAGCCGGTGGTCTCAGCCGACTTCACGAACCACTTCGCGTGCCTTGCCCCCATGTCGCGGTCGATCCCCTCCTTGACCGACTCGGCGCCGAGCTTCGCGATCGCGTCGCGCGGGTCGACCCCCTTCGGGCAGCGCTCGTTGCAGAAGTAGCAGCGGGTGCAGTCCCAGATCCCGTGCTCGTCGTTGTAGTCCTCGAGCCGCTCGACCGAGGTCTGGTCGCGCACGTCGCCGACGAAGCGGAAGCCTTTCGCGAGCGCCGCCGGCCCGAAGAACTCGGGGTCCGACTCCATCGAGTTGCACTCGGAGACGCAGCAGCCGCACATGATGCAGAGCGCCTCCTTCTGGATCACGTTCATCTGCTGCTGCGAGACGACCCGCTCCTTCTCGAGCACCTCGTCGTAGCCGGGCTCGAGCCACGGCTTCATCCGCCGGATCTTGTTCCAGAACGGATCCATGTCGACGACGAGGTCCTTGACGATCGGCATGTTCCCCATCGC
>Ga0070707_100006643_pt1 | contig 10722 bp, 9 predicted proteins | sample KBSK5502metaG_FD_65468 | JGI IMG/M metagenome (GOLD analysis project Ga0070707, IMG submission 65468) | Corn, switchgrass and miscanthus rhizosphere microbial communities from Kellogg Biological Station, Michigan, USA - KBS K5-50-2 metaG | ecosystem: Host-associated > Plants > Roots >... | reverse complement strand
CGTCGCCGAAACTGACGGAGAGCGGGACAATGACCACGCCATGCTCGGCAGCCAACCGGGAATCGAGGTCGGCGGTGCTATCGGTCATCACGCGTACGCGTATCATCGGCGCAAGCTCCTTCATACGGGTCTACCGCACAGAAGATAACAGCCTGCGCCCACGACGTGCGAGCCGCGTCATGCTGAGTGGGCCTTTGCGCGCACACGACCACGCACCGCGCTGGCCGATCTAGGCGATCTACTCGGGCAGCTGCACGCGGCCGTCCGCCCCGAGCGGAAAGTACGGATGCCAGGCGACCTCCCATGGATAACCGTCCGGGTCCGCGAAGTAGCCCGAGTACCCGCCCCATTCTGCCCGCTCCGCGGGCTTGAGCAGGGTCGCCCCCGCCGCGACTGCCTCGGCCAGCACGCGATCCACCGCCTCCGCACTGGGGACATTGTGCGCGAGTGTGATGCCGCCAAAGCCGGAGCCCACATCCGCCACACGGGCGTCGGCGGCCAGCAGCGTGCGGGGATACAACGCGAGCACGACGCCGCCCGTGCGCAAGAAGGCAATATCCCCACCGCCCGCACTGGAAAGCGGCCAGTGCAGACCGTCGCGGTAGAAGCGCAGCGCCCACTCCAGATCCGCCACGCCGAGCGTGATGATGCTGCTATACGGGTCCAAGTTTCCTCCTCGTACGCCGGTTATGCCGGCTTCTCCAACACGACCAGCGCGCAGAGCGGCTTGGGGATTGGGTGGACCTGGCCCGTGGTGCGGCTCATCGCGCATCCGCAACTGCTCGCGGCAACCGCGACACCCCGCGATGCAGTGCTCTCGTGCCGGTGCCATTGTACACGAGCGGCCATGCCGGCGACAGGCTTGGCACGCTAGCCGCGCTGGCCGCGCCGGCGCAGCAACCTGAAGAGCCGGTTGCCTGCGGCGCGCTCCGCGCTGTACTGTCCCGCGGCCTGCTGGATGCTGAGGGCCACAGTGGGATATACATGAACGACACGGGCGAGCTGGCTCAGCCCGATGTTATGCTCCATCGCCAGCGCCAGCACGTTGATGAACTCACCCGCGGACGGGCCGACGACGGTGGCGCCATACAGCTTGCCGCTACCGTCGCTCACCAGCTGGACAAAGCCCTCGGTCTCGTCTTCCGTCACGGCGCGGTCCACGCCACGCATGGGCTGGGTGTACACGCGCACGCCAGCCCCATGCCGCGCACGTGCCTCGGCCTCGCTGAGGCCAACCCGCGCCACCTCCGGCTCCGTGAACGTTGTCCAGGGCGTGACGTGCTCGTCCACCTTCTGGCTGCCGGGATAGAGCATGTTGCGCACGGCGATGCGCGCCTGGCGCACGGCGGCGTGGGTGTAGCGGTAGCCGCCGATCACATCGCCGACCGCGTAGATGCGAGGATTGCTCGTGCGCAGCGTCTCGTTTGTGGTGATGCCCTGTTCGGTAGTGGCGACCTCCGCCGCCGCCAGCTGCAGTGCGTCAACAGTCGGAGCGCGGCCCACGGCAATCAGAATCTCGTCCGCCTCGACCTCGATAGATCCGTCCGCCGTTGCGACGACCGCCGACTTTGCTCCTTCCCGCGGCGCAATCTGCCGCACCTCGGCGCGCGTGTGAATTGTCACGCCCTCGGCGCGCAGTCGCGCCGCCAGCACCGCGGACGCCGCCGGCTCGTCGCGCGGCAGGAGTCGATCCGCTCGCTGGACGAGCGTGACCCGTGAGCCGAGTCGCGCGAACGCCTGCCCCAGCTCGCAGCCCATCGGTCCGCCGCCGATCACCAGCAGGCGCGCGGGCAGCGTGCGTGCAGAGAAGATGGTTTCGTTGGTGAGGAAGCCCGCTTCGGCCAGGCCCGGTATCGGTGGCACGATGGGATGCGAGCCGGTGCAGATGAGAAAGCGGCGCGCCGATAGCTGCTGGTCGTTGATGGTGAGCGCCGTGGGCGAGACAAAGCGCGCCGAGCCGATCACGACGTCGACGCCACGCCGCGCAAACAGCTCGGGGGCGTCGCTTTCAGTGTAGACCGCCATCACCGCGCGCTGCACGTAGTCTGCGACCGCGCCGAGGTCTACGGGCGCGAGACTGGCCGCTAGCCCCAGCTCGGCTGCCGTGTGGATCTGCTGGGCGGCCCGCGCGACGCGGAGCAGCGCCTTACTGGCAATACAGCCGGTGAACAGGCACTCACCGCCGAAGCGATCCCGTTCGAGCAAGGCGACCCGCGCGCCAAGGGTATTGGCGATGCTGGCGGCCGAGAGGCCCGCCGAGCCCGCGCCGATCACGATCACGTCATAGCTCGTGGCGGCCGGCTCGCGGAACTTCGTGCGCGCCACCTCAGGTGCGGCGACCTCTCCACCCTCCTGCTGCCGCGCCGCTGTCATGGTCCTGCCTCCTTCACTGCCACCTCTGCCACACCACGACGAGCTGTGCCACCTGGGCCACTCACTGTCTATGCCGTGCCCGGCGGGCCACACTGCGGATGCACGCTGTTTGCTGTCACGGCTCGGCACCGGGCGCCGTGTCGCGTTCCTCGCGCTCGTAGGTGCCGCTCTTACCGCCGCTCTTACGCAGCAGCCGTACGTGCTCGATGGACATGCCCCGGTCCACAGCCTTGCACATGTCGTAAATCGTCAGCGCCGCCATGCTCACCGCCGTCAGCGCCTCCATCTCGGCGCCCGTCTTGCCGAGCGTGCGCACGGTCGCGCGGATGCCCACTCGGGCGTGGCCCGTCGCATCGTCATCTAGCTCGAAAGCGAGCTCGACGCCGGTGAGCAGCAAGAGATGACACATAGGCACGAGGTCGGCGGTGCGCTTGGCCGCCATGATGCCGGCCACCTGCGCCACCGCCAGCACATCGCCCTTGGCCATACCCCCTGCCCGAATGCGCGCCAGCGTGTCGCCGTGCAGATGCACCTCGCCAGCCGCGACAGCTTCGCGGGCGGTATCGGGCTTGCCGCTCACGTCCACCATGCGGGCACGTCCCGCGTCGTCGAAGTGAGTCAACTCCATAGTGAATACTGAGCCTCCGTGGAATGCCCCATGGGGACGTGATGGGCGAGCCTCGTGTCTTCCCCGTCTGCTCATTCGTTGTAGCGCAGGGAAGCAACAGCGCGCTCGTTTTCTCGTCGCGCGCCGGTCGCGCCACGCTTGCGCCCGGCCGAGTGATACGCTATACTGGCCTTAATCGCGCGCAGCACCGCACCGCGCGCAATACGACACGATAACGGGGGATGATCATGGCAAAGAAGTCTACGGCCGCGCGCCAGTCGAATGCGGCCCGCCGGTCGCAGACATCGGCCAAGACAGCGGGTGTTTCGCTGGTGCGCACGCCAAAGGCTGAGCGCGACGCCACGCCGACCGCCGCGCCGGTTTCCGTGGCGAGGACGCGCCCGACCGCGCCGGTCGCCCGCCCCAGCCAGGCACAGAAGGCCACCAGGCCGGAACCGAAGCCCGAGGCTGAAGCGGCCCGCCAGCAGGCGGCGAAGGTGCAGGCAGCACGAGTGGCGCGAGCGCGGGCCACGCAGCGAGCCCGTGCGGTCAACGTCATCACCCCGGAGCACTACAGCTACGTGCTGAACGACCTCAAGCTGATTGGCGCCCTCGCGCTAGGCATGTTCGCGGTGATCCTAGTGTTGCACTTCACGCTGCCTTCGTAGAAGGCAGCCGGCGAAAGCACGAATGCCCGGGCAGGCCAGATGAGCCGGCCCGGGCATTTCCGCTTGTGCTGGCGATTGCGACACGATGCGCGCCGCGCGCCTAGCGCGAGCTCAGTTGGATCGGCTCCCCTTGCCGCTGCTGGGCAGGAATCATGACACCCAGCACCCGCTCGACCGCCATGGTATGGCAGCAGGTACCCCAGTCGGCAAAGAAGCGGCAATTACAATGCCACGTGCCCTCATGGAAGCTCGTCGTGTGGGTATCGTTCTCACCTTGGAAAGTGGCTTCAAATTGCGCGAATTGGATGCGCTCTGGCTCCTGTGCGTATTGTTTGGCCTTGGCAATCTTCCCGATCATGCTCGAGTGCATTGGAGTTCCCCCGCTTTCGTGTCCCGCTGCCTGCCTCATGCGCGGACGTTGAGTCCACTATGCAAGCCGGGATGTCGCTACTCGTGAACGACAAGTACGTGCGTTGCTGGTCGGGCGCCCACCTCCTCAACTGTGCCATTGCCCGACGAGCGCCAGCGCCTGGCGAAAGTCATCGTTTCCAGGCATCACGCGCAGGCGCTTCTCTTCGATAAGCCACGCGTGGCAGTCGAGCAATATACACAAAGGCACCGGAGGGGAGTCCTCACGGTGCCTGCATGACCTTCTCGAGCGCACGCGCGCTGGAGCCGCGGAGCGCCTCAGAATCTCGCACTCGCATCTTCGGCCCCCTTTCAGCGCCAGGGTGTTCAGAAGAGTGCTCACAGCTGGATGTGCGTCTAGTGTACCATGTGCAACGGGCCTCGTCCAGTCCGCCTGACCATTGGGAACGTGGGTGCGCGCCCTCCGGCTATCACCTTCCGACTGTTGAGCTGTAGTGTTAGTCGAGCGCAGGCGGATTGCACTACAACACCGGTCGCTGCTATAATGCACGGCACATCTACTGATACAGGCGACTGACGGGGCCCACGCACGCGCCAAGGTCCACGCAGTCTGGCTTCACTCATCTACCGCCTGTAGTGCCGATAGCGGAGGCCCTGTGGCGGACCAGGAAGACGACGCGAGCGAGTTGGATCGCCGCATCGGGCGGCGTCTACGCGAGCTGCGACTCGCCCAGAAACTGACACAAGGCGAGCTTGCCAGGGGACGATACACCGCGGCGTATATCTCCTCCGTCGAGCGCGGCAAGGCGCCACCGACGCTCAAGCTGTTGCGCTGGTGTGCGGCGCGTCTCGATCGCTCGCTAGGCGACCTGCTGGGCGAGCCAGAGAGGGATCAGCTCCCGGGTCCGCGCGCGGACGAGGAGCACGCGCAGGCAGCCTTTGCCGAGCTTCAGGCTGCTCTACTGGTGGCCGAGGGAGATGTGGCCGCCGCGCTGGCTCGTCTGACTGCATTGCGTAAGCGATTGGGCGCCTCGGCGCCACCGACGCTGCTCTGGTATAGCGCCTACGCTGCCCTGCGCGCGGGCGACCTCCGGCAGGCGGCAACGTTGGCAGCCGACTATCTGGGGCGTGCGCACGCGCCCGACGACAGGCGCGTGCTGGCATCCTGGCACTGGTTGAACGGATTGATCCACACCGCTCGCGACGAGACGCATGACGTGGTCGTCGCCTACCGCCAGGCCGTCGCGCTGATAGACACGGCGCCGGTCGCTCCAGATTTCTCCGTCTACGTGCTCCGCGCGCTGGCAGACGCGCTGCTGCGCGACGGTGTAGCACGTGAGGCCCATCGGGTCTTTGGCGAAGCGCTCGATGCATATGAGCGCTTCGCGGACCCACAGCTGCGGGCCGACGATGCCATTCACCGCGCCCAGGCCGCCGCCGGGGCCGGCCAGTATGTCAATGCCTACATGCTGCTCTCTTGGGCCTGGGGCAGCCGGCGCGAAGCGGCCGTACAGCGCACGGCGGCTCGCATGTATCTGTACCATGCGCTGTTGGGCTTTCGCGCGGCGCCGGCAGACGATCGCGAGCGGGAGCTGCGCCAGGCGCTCGCACTGGCAGAGATCGTAGGCGACGAGGAGGTCCGCTCGCTTGCGGCATCCTTCCTCGTGGTGATCCTGGCCAGGCAGGGACGTAGCGCGGAAGCCGCACTGCTGGTGTCGAGGGAGCATGGGGAGGTTGGCGATCCCGCGGCCGCGCCGAGCCCGCGCCGGCGCGCAGCGGCGGCACTGGCGGAGGGCTGGCTGGCGCAGACCGGCGGCATGGTTGCGGAGGCCCGCTCGTCCGCACACGAGGCAGCGGCGGCGCTGGCGGAGGTCGCCGCTCCGCAGCCTGACCTGGCCTTCGATTTCGCCATGCTGGCAGAGCTGAGTGATGTGGTGGACGAACACTCCTTGGGGTTACAGGCACTCAAAAGGGCCAATGAGCTGCTTCGCTAGGGGACGCGAACGCGTACGTGCGCGCGCCGTCACCCTCACGGCGTCTACGCGAAGCAGGATGCCGGATGGCGGCCACCTCGGCTTGGCGCGCCACTCGCGCGCGCTGTGCCTCCCGTCTCTGGCTCCCGTCGCCCTTTGAGGGAGGGTCCAGGGTGGGGGCCGAAGCGCCGCGGCGCGATTGCGGCCGCAAAAGTGGGTATGCTATACTGTGCGGCGGAAGGGTGTCCGAGTGGTTTATGGTGCCGCTCTCGAAAAGCGGTGTGCCTGAATAGGGCACCGCGGGTTCGAATCCCGCCCCTTCCGCCCCGATCGGCACGAAAGCATGGCGAGTAGGCTGGCGCTTGCTCGCCATGTTGCCGTCTCGGCCCGCCTGGAGGAGTCCCATAGAGGCCTAGTGGGCGCGACTGGAAATCGCGTGTGTCCGCAAGGGCACCGTGGGTTCGAATCCCACCTCCTCCGCCCCGCTCCGCGTCCGCACGAGTCCCACACGGGATCGCGCTCGCCAGGACGCGTGCCGGCAGCCGCCGCGTGCCATCGTCCCCCGCCCGTATGCTCCACACCACAAATCTCTGTGCCAGCTTCTTCCCTCCCGCTCGTCGTGTGCCGTTCCGGTACACTTCCTGCTGACAGGGTGGGCGCGCACGATTCAGTGCTTAGGCGCGCGCTGCGCGGAGAGGGGGAGTGAGTAGATGTCAGCGGTCAATTTCGAGATGCCCACTGGCGAGATCAACGAGCTGGCCCGGCAAAAGCTCGCTGCCTTCGAAGGCCTCGCGCATGAGTTCGGGCGGTGTTTCCTCTTCGTGCAGGACATGCACGGGCAGCGCCGCTTTCCCGCTATCCCTATCGACCTCACCGTGCGCTATCTGCATGCGCTCTGGGTCTGCGAGCTAAAAGATCGGCTGCTCTGCGTTCCCAAGACAATTCAGCGCTACGAGGGCGCCAAAGCGCTCGCCCTGATGCGCCAGTGGCAGGCGGGCGAAAGCGCCGGCGTCGTCCGCTTCCTGCAGGTCAAGCTGGACTCACTGCCGTTCGCCGATCTGACCCAGCAGTACGAAGCGGCTTACGCCGCTGGCAAGCCAGTGCTGGCCGAACGGCTCGCGCATGGCCGCGAGGTGATGCTGAATCGCAGCTTCAATCTCAGCGCCGCATTGGACGCTGTCTTCGCGGTGGACCCTGAGGCGCTGGTTGCGCAGGTGCGCGAGGCGTGCGCGCGCCACGGCCATAGCCCTGAAGAGATCGAGGCGCAGCTCGATGAGCTGCGGTCACCGCTGTGCTCCTATGCGCCGAACGCGGCGCTCGCGCGGCGCAATATGCTCGTCATGATGTCAGTTGGGGTGCGACTCACCGAAAATGCCGAGGACGCGCCGGGCGACCGCACAGAGCGTGTGCAGGAGCCTGAGTCGCCCCTGCGCCCCTTTGCGGAGGTGGTGATCCCGGGCGAGCGCCTCCTATCTGGCATGGCGGACAACAATCCGGCACATCTGGATCTGGCCATGCCTCCGCTCGAGGTGGACGCGCCAGAGCTCCTGCGGCCGCCCACCCGCCGCGACGAATCCACAGAGACGCAGTCGTGACGAAGGTGGCGCGCCTGCGTGCCCGCCATCCCGGCCCCTCACCGCAGTAATCGCTCCAGGTTGTCGGCGTAGACGTGGAGCGTCGTGGCGACGGCCTTCACATCCACCGCGCGCGGCAGCATGGCCACCAGCATGGCGGCGCGCTCCCCCCGTGCCACTCGACGCAGCAGGAGAACGTGCTCGCTCGTGCGGATGCAGGCGTCTTCGAGGCTGCCGAGGTCGGCGAGCAGCAGCGCACGCGCCGCGGCCTGGGCGGCGCTTGCCAGGTGCATGTATGTGCCGGCGGGCAGCTCGCCTAAGCCCTGCCAGCACTGGGCCAGCACGGCGCCGTCTATGCGCAGCAGCGCCACCCCGCAGGGTGTGCCGAGCGTGCGCGCCAGCGCCTCCACCGGCTCCGCGACGGGGGTACTCCCGGCGTCCGCCAGCGCGGGGGGCACGGGAGGTGAGGCCGCGAACAGCGGCGCTGTGGAGACCGCTGATAGACGAGACGTAGGCTGGCCGGCGTCCTCCGCCGCCCGGGGGGGGTCGCCCGCGGCGACGGCGGCCATCGCGACGGTGACCGGTACTGCGGGCATGACCTCCGTTTCGGTGGTTGCAATGGCCGCCACCATGGCCGGGGCAGGATCGAGAGCGGAGGTGAGCGCGGGCGGCGCTGCGGCGGCGGCGGCGGCAGTGGAAACAGTAGTGCTCGGAGCGGCGGGGGCAGGTGTGCTGCGGGTGACCCTGAGCGGGCCGGTGGCGCCGGTAGAATGGGAATCGCGGCTTGTGAGCGCCTGATAGATGAGGTGCGAGATGGGAAGCGAGACGTTGCGGTCCGCGCGCCCATCCCACGGCTCCGGCTGCGCCCGCCCGCCGCGCGGCGTGCAGAGCGCCAGAAACGCGGCGTCTCCCTGGAGCGCGCCTGCCTCGGCCCAGATCAGCTCACCGCGCAGAAAGCGTAGTCTGCCACTGTGGCCGCCCCCTTGCACGGAGAGCGCTATGTCGCGGCGCGCAAGATTCAGCACACGCGCGACCTCAAGCAGATCGTAGCCTTCCCCTTCCGCGGCACCGGCGACCTCCCCTGCAGCCAGCCGGCGCAGCTCGTTTTTGAGCGCCAGGAGATCGAACGGCTTCTCCAGGTACGCGATGACGCCGGCGCGCATGGCATCCTGGCGCGCGGTGGGCGAGCCAAATGCCGTCATCATGATGATGCGTGTCTGCGGGCGGCGCCGGCGCACCCATTGCATGAGCTCAAAGCCATCCATGCCGGGCATCTTCACGTCGCTGAGGACACAGTCGTAGGTCGTTGTTTCCAGGCGTCGTAGCGCGTCCTCACCGCTGAGCGCGCCGTCGGTCGTGTAGCCTTCCTTGCGCAGCGAGTTGACGAGGCTCCAGTTCAGATTCTCCTCGTCGTCTACCACCAACACGCGCCAGGGTCCGCGTCCCATACCGGCCGCCATGCGTTCCCCCCCTCTCGCCGCCACGCCGTTGCCGCTACGCAGTGTGCCAGGACTCCCTCTGCCGCGGCTGCGGCGTGCCCCATACGGGCAGTATATTGCGCAAGCTGGCGCATTTCTAGAGGGCGCACACCTGTCTGCGCCGGCCGTGCGCTACCGCTCGCGCACGTGCGGTCGTTGTGGCTGCTCCGACGGTACCGGCTCCAGCGATGTGGGCCGCAGCGCCGAGCGCCTGCCGCGCTGGAACTTGGGCGAGGTGGGGCTCCACGGTGCGGCAGCTTCCGCGTGGGGCAGCGCTTCCTGACCAGCGGCCGCGCTCTCAGCGCCCTGCTTCAGCACACCAGGAGGCGTGCTGGCGCTCTGCATCTCGCGCAAATCCATGCGGAGCTGGCCCGCCGTGGCATAGCGCTGCTCGAGATCGCGCGCCATCGCGCGCTGGATGATCCGCTCGAGCTCGGGCGAAACCGAGGGTTCGAGCTGCATCGCCGGAGTGGCGACGCTACTGAGAATGGCCTGGCTCATGTCGGTGAGCGTGTGGCCGCGATAGGGGCGCTGCCCGGTCAGCATCTCGTACATGCTGATACCCAGCGCATAGACGTCGGTGCGGCCGTCTAGCTTGCGACCCAGCAGCTGCTCCGGGGAGACATAATAGAGGCTGCCCACGACGGTGCCAGCGGTCGTAATGCTGTGCAGGCCGTCCACGCGCGCCAGGCCGAAGTCCAGCACTTTGACGCGATACCAGCGATCCACCAGCAGATTTTCCGGCTTGATGTCGCGGTGCACGAGGTGCCCCTTGGCGTGGGCATAGCCCAGCGCGTCCGCCGCCTGGGCAGTGATCTCGATCACCTCACTCGCCGGCAGCCGCCCGCGCTCGCGCAGCAGCTGGCCAGCCGTCTGCCCGGCGAAATACTCCATGACAAAGTAGAGATGCTGGCCCTGGCGGCCGGCATCGTAGACGCGCACGATGTTCGGATGGTGCAGCGCGCCCACCACGCGTGCCTCGCGCGTGAAGCGCGTCACGAACGACATGTCCGAGGTGAGGGCTTCGAGCAGCACCTTGACGGCGAACGGCTTGCCCTGGCTCGCGCTGCGCGCGCGGTAGACGACACCCATGGATCCGCGGCCCAGCTCAGCCTCCAGCACATAGTCGCCAAGCTGCTGCCCAATGAGAGACTGCAAGCCGCACCATCCCTTGCGTGAGCCGACCGCGCCGCGCGCCCTCACTCGAGGGCTCTGCCAGTGTAACGGAAGATGCGGGCAGGCGTCACGTGGTCATGGCCAGGGTGGGCTACCTACGGCTGTGGGTCTTTGCGCAGCGCCTCGATGACCGCCGGGTCAATCTTCGCGCTCTGAGCGTCGGTGGGGAAGGCGTGCTCGCGCACTTCGCGCATGTAGGACTGCACGGCGGCGCTCATGGCCTGGCCCAGCTCGCCGAAGCGCTTGGTGTGGCGCGGCGTAAAGTCAGGGAAAAGTCCGAGCACGTCGTGCAGCACCTGCACCTCGCCATCGCAGTGCGGGCCGGCGCCGATGCCGATGGTGGGAATGGACGCTCGCTCGGTAACAAGCCGTGCCAGCTCCGCCGGCACGAGCTCCAGCACGACAGCGAAGGCGCCCGCTTCTTCCAGCGCCGCGACATCCGCGAGCAACGCGCGCGCCGCTTGCTCCGTCTTGCCCTGCACCTTGAAGCCGCCGAAGACATTG
>Ga0070707_100006640_pt1 | contig 10726 bp, 12 predicted proteins | sample KBSK5502metaG_FD_65468 | JGI IMG/M metagenome (GOLD analysis project Ga0070707, IMG submission 65468) | Corn, switchgrass and miscanthus rhizosphere microbial communities from Kellogg Biological Station, Michigan, USA - KBS K5-50-2 metaG | ecosystem: Host-associated > Plants > Roots >... | reverse complement strand
ATGGACGACGGCGAGGTGGTCGAGCGCCTGCTCGCGACGCCGGCGCTCCTTCGGCTGCCGCTCGTCCGGTTCGGGAACGAGGTGGCGGCAGGCCGCGACGAGGCGACGTGGAAGCGTTGGCTCGCGCGCAGCACGGTCTGAGGTCACGTCCGCGGCGATCGACCCGTTGCCATCCGTCATCGCATTCACGACCTGAAGGTTGACTTCCACATCGTTTTGAATATTGTTGAACTCCAGTTCCATTCTCTTGGTTCTTGTCGAAGGTGGAAGTGGCAGCGGACGGTCGGAAGCAATGGATCGACTACCTTGCGCCGGAGGACCTGGCGTTCATCAAACGGTTCCTGCTCGCGTCGGGCACGCTGAAGCAGCTCGCGTCGGAGTACGGCATCTCGTACCCGACGCTCCGTCTCCGGCTCGACCGACTGATCGAGAAGGTGCGGCTGATCGACGAGCACACCGAGGCGAGCCCGTTCGAGCTGCAGCTCCGGATGACCTACGCCGATGGGCGGATCGACGACGAGACGTTCCGGGTCCTCCTCGAGGCGCATCGGAACGAGGCAGCCGGGTGATGACGAGCCGGCTGCGCCGAGCCGCCGCCCTCGCCGTTCTCGTCGCGCTGGCTTCGGCGTCCGCCGTCGCGGCGGACGAGCCGGTCAAGACCATCGACTGGACAGTCACGGCGCCCGCGTCGGGGTCGGTCGTCGACGGCGCCGTGCGGATCACGGCCGATGCGACGGGAGGGTCGTTTCCGCTCGTGGCCCTCGCCGCTCCCGATCTCGGTCGCCAGGGGTATGAGGTCCGCGGCAACGTGCGCTACTCGAGTGTATCTGGAACGGGCTATCTCGAGATGTGGAGCGTATTTCCCGATGGCGGCCGCTACTTCTCCCGGACCCTCGACACGACTGGTTCGATGGCGGCGTTGACCGGCACCTCCGACTGGCGGCCGTTCGAGCTGCCGTTCTTCCTCCAGGGCGGCGTGCCGCCCACTCGGCTCGAGATCGATGTCGTGCTGCCGGGCGGCGGCTCCGTGGATGTCGGGCCACTCCAGATCGCCAAGCTTGCCGCCGGTGACGTCGGCCGAAACGGGGCGTGGGTGTCCGATCAGATGCTCGGCGCCGTCGGCGCGGTCGTCGGGTCGATGATCGGCCTGCTCGGCGCGACGGTCGGCGTGCTGGCAGGCCGCGGACGTGGGCGCCGGTTCGTGCTGAGCGCAATGACCGGCGTGGTCGTTGTCGGCGTCGGGTTGATCGGGCTCGCCGGCGTCGCCTTGGTCCTGGGCCAACCGTCGTCCGTCGTGGCCCTCGCGGCCCTGACCGGCTCGATCTGCGTCATCGCCTTCGGGGCGGCATTGCCTCGTGTCCGCCGCACGTACGCCGAGGCCGAGTTGCGGCGGATGCGGGCGATGGACCGGGCCTGATCCGAGGCCGTGGTCGGTTCGACGATCGATCGCGCGTCGGCCGTCAGGCTCGCCGCGACCGCAGCTCGAAGACGCCGAGCGCGAGTCCCGCGACGACGCATCCCGCGCCGATCCACGCCCACAACGGGTCGCCGACCATGAAGCTGCTGCTCTTGAGGACGGCCGTCCCCTGGCCGATCCAGACGAGCCCGGTCGCGATGAGAACGAACGCCAGGATCGATCGCGTTCGGTGCATGTCCTCTCCGGTTCGATGCGATGCTACCGGGGTGAACGACGGATCGAGCCCGACCGGATCCCCGACCCCGACCCCCGAGGCGGACTCCGGCCACGGCGCGGGCCCACCGCGATCCCGGGAGACTGGCCCGGGCGGGCCGGAGCGGCGCAGCGGCCGGGTCGTCATGCGTCGCGACGCGGCGGCGCGGATGGGCAAGCCGGCGACGACCGAGGACGAGCAGCTCCTCGAGCGACGCCCCGCCCCTCGTGGCCGGCCGGAGTTCGTCGACAGCGACCCGTGGCGGGCGCTGCGGATCCTGAGCGAGTTCGTCGAAGGCTTCGACGCCCTGGCCTCGGTCGGTCCCGCCGTGACGATCTTCGGCTCGGCCCGGGTCGCCCCCGACTCGCCCGACTACGAGCTCGCCCGCGACATCGCCCGGCGGCTCGCCGAACACGGGTTCGCGATCATCACCGGCGGCGGGCCCGGGATCATGGAGGCAGCGAACCGTGGTTGCCGTGAGGGCGGCGGCCTGTCGATCGGCTGCAATATCGAGCTGCCGCACGAGCAGGGCCTGAACCCGTACGTCGACCTGGGCATCGAGTTCAAGTACTTCTTCGCCCGCAAGACGATGTTCGTGAAGTACGCCGACGCGTTCGTGATCATGCCGGGCGGCTTCGGGACCCTGGACGAGCTGTTCGAGAGCTTGACCCTGATCCAGACCGGCAAGATCCGCGACTTCCCGGTGGTCCTGGTCGGCAGCAGCTACTGGAAGGGGATGCTCGACTGGATGGCCTCGACGCAGGTCGCCGCAGGGGCGATCGACAAGGCCGACCTCGACCTCCTGAAGCTGACGGACGACGCGGGCGAGGTCGTCGACATCATCCGGACGTACGTCGCGAGGGCCCACCCGGAGGATGTGGCGGAAGCGGAGATCCGCTAGGTCCACGATCCGAGAGGGGCTCGTCGGCAACGGGCTGGCTCATCCCGCGGGCGCATCGATCGTGAGTGAACGAGCGTCGGCCCTCGTCCGGCTCGCGTGTGGATCACGGCGTTGCGTGGTCGGCGCAAGCACGTTCATCTGGATCTGATGCCGCCACCGAACGGTGACGGAGCGGCAACGTGTTGGAGGGCCTCAGGTCGCCGGGACGTCGACCTCGATCCGGCCCTCGACGATCCGCAGCGGGTAGTAGCGCAGGCGCCGGACCCGGGTGAACCGGCGCGCCTCGGCCTTCTTGCCGGGCGGATCGACCTTCGGCTCCTTGCCGGCCGGTGACCACGTAGCGTGGTATGCGCCCTCGGCATCCAACCCACCGGTGGTCGGCATCTGGACGACCGTCCCCGAGCACAGGTCGAAGCGGCCCTCATGGAGGGGGCAGGCGACGACGCAGCCGTCGAGATCGCCGATCGACAGCGGGGCCGACATGTGCGGGCAGCGGTCGTCGATCGCGACGACGCCCGCCGGCGTGTGCGCGATCAGGACATCGAGGTCGCCGCGCGTCACCCGCCGCATCGACCCTTCCGCCAGGTCGCCGACCGGGCCGCCGTCGATCGTGGCGGCGTGCTCGGCGTCGGTTCCGGGCGCACGCAGCTCCTGCGGGAACGCGGCCGCGATCGGGAACGTGGGTCGGTCGATCGCCATGGCCTGGATGGTAGCGCCGGAACGAGAAACGACCCCGGTGGCGAAACCACCGGGGTCGTGGGAGGAGCGGCGAACGGCCCGAAGGCGACGTCAGTCCGCTGCCGGGTTCGGTCGGTACGGCGCCGCGGCGGCGGTCGGGGCACCGGCCGGGCTGGGTGCCGACGACCCCTCTCCGGCGCCTGCGCGCGCCGGTCCGAGCGACGTCCGCAACGGGATCTCCCGAAGGAAGACCGCCGCGATCAACGCGACCGCCGCCGCCGCGACCCCGAGCCAGACGCTGTTCGCGATCGAGATCGTCAAGGCCCGGTGGAAGCCGTCAATGAAGATCGCCTGGGCCTGCGCCGGGATCTGAGCGAGGAAGTTTCCTCCGCCGCCAGTCGGTGACGTGAGCTGGGCGATGTCGAAGCCGGCCGGCGGATTCGTCGGCACGAGGGCCGCCGGTGCTCCGGCACCGATGACCTGCTCGCGCAGCAGGGACCAGGTGAAGTTCAGGCGGAAGAGGGTGTACGCCGCCGCGATCCCAACGGTTGTGCCGATCTGCCGGAAGAGGGTCAGGTCGCTGGTCGCAGCGCCGAGCTCCTGGAACGGCACCGCGTTCTGGACGACGATCGTGAAGACCGCGAAGGTCGGTCCGATGCCCAGGCCGGTGATGAACATCCAGCCGTTCAGGACCCAGTCATCGGTCCCCACTCTGAGCTGGGTGATCAGGACCTGGCCGATGATCAAGGCGGCGAAGCCGAGGAAGATGAACGGCTTGTACCGTCCCGTCCGGCTGACGAGCTGGCCGGACGCGATCGAGCTGATGATCAGGCCGAACATGAACGGCAGGAACCGATACCCGGACTCGGTGGCCGTCGCGCCCTCGACGACGAGGAAGTAGAACGGCAGGAAGATGATCAGCGCCCCGAAGCCGAAGGTCGCAAAGAAGATCGACAGCATCGACGCCGAGAAGGTCCGATTCCGGAAGAGATGGAGCGGAATGATCGGCTCCGCAGCGCGTCGTTCGACGAGGACGAACGCCACGAGGAACGCGAGACCGGTGCCGATCCAGGCCCAGACGGTCGGGTCGCCGAAGCCGTTCGTCTCGGCCACTGTGAAGCCGACGAGGATCGGAACGAGGGCCAGGACAAGGGTCACGACCCCCGGATAGTCGATCGAGCCAAAGCGCTCGACATGGCGGATGTTTGGCAGGAGCCGCCAGATCACCGCCAGGGCGATGAGCCCGATCGGGATGTTCACGTAGAAGATGGCATGCCAGCTGAACGTGTCGGTCAGCAGGCCGCCGAGGCCCGGTCCCAGAAGAAACGCGAGACCGAAAACGAGGCCGAAGAAGCCCTGGTACTTGCCACGTTCGGCCGGACTGAAGAGGTCGCCGATGACGGCCAGCGCGATCGGGAAGAGAACGCCCGCGCCCAGGCCCTGGATGCCGCGGAACGCGATCAGCTGCCACATCTCCTGGCTGAGGCCCGACAGCGCGGAACCGACCAGGAACAACGTGATCCCGAACATCAGGATCGGCTTCCGGCCGTAGAGGTCGGACAGCTTGCCGTAGATCGGCACGCTGACCGTGCTCGTAAGCAGGTAGATCGTCACGACCCAGGTGTAGTAGTCCTGGCCGCGGAGCTCGCCGACGATCTTCGGCAGGACCGGGCCGACGATCGTCTGGTCCAGGGCCGCGAGGAACATGCCGAGCATGACCGCGCCGAGGATCTCGAACTTCGTTCGCCGATCGAGACCGATTGCGGGATCTTCCTCAACGCTGGGGGTCCGCTCGTCATGTTCGAGGGAAACGGCTTCCATCGAGACTCCTTCCTCCAAATGGGATGGCTGGGTAGGGCGGCCGGGCCGCCTGTTCAGGCTTGGTGCTTCAGGCGGGTGGGGTCGCGGGGGCGTGGTGGACGTGGTCCCCGAGGTGATCGGGGCCGATCTCGTCGATCACCGCGCCGCGGAGGTCGCCGATCGCTGCCCGGATCCGGGCGAGCTTGGCTGGGGTCAGCCGGCCGAGGATCGACCGCATCCGGTCCTGCTTGAGGGCCTCGATCTCGTCGCGGATCCGCGCCCCGTCGGCGGACGCCCGTACGAGCACCACCCGGCGATCGTTCTCGACGCGGACCCGGTCGACGAGGCCGCGCTCGGCCATGCGGTCGATGAGGCCGGTGGCGTTGCTCAGGGAGACGTCGAGGAGGTCGGCGAGGCGGCTCATCGTGAGGTCGCCGTGGTGGTCGAGAAGCCACAGAATGTGGAGGTGGGTCATGCTGATGCCGGCCTTGACCATCCGGCCGGTGCCGGCACAGCGCAGGCTCCCGATCATCTCGTGCAGGTCGCCGACGATCGTGTCGATCGACGTGTCGTTCGACACAGGCCGGCCGCGCATTGCAGGAGCCGCACCTGGCGCCTCGACGATCGCGGGATCCGTCGTGATCGTTCGCATGAGGTGAACAATTTAGCGGTGGTCAATGATCGCGTCAAGAGCGATGATTCGCTCGACGCGGAATGTGGACAGGGAGTGTTGGATGCGCTTCGCGCTGATGATCGAGCCGCAGCAGGGCCTGACGTACGCCGACCAGCTCGCGATCGTCCAACGGGCCGAGGCGGTCGGCTTCGAGTCGTTCTTCCGGTCCGACCACTACCAGAGCTTCCCGGGGCCGGCCGGTGAGCCGACGACCGACGCCTGGTCCGTCCTCGCCGGTCTCGCGCGCGAGACCTCGCGGATCACGCTTGGCACCCTCGTCTCGCCGGTCACGTTCCGCCACTTCGGCCAGCTCGCGAAGATCGCGACGACGGTCGACGAGATGAGCGGCGGCCGGATCGAGTTCGGTCTCGGCGCTGGATGGAACGAAGTCGAGCATGGGGAGCTCGGCCTGCCCTTCCCGGAGATCAAGGAGCGGGCCGACATGCTCGAGGAGCAGTTCGCCGTGCTCCACGGCCTGTGGGGTGAGCCCGACGGCTGGTCGTTCCGCGGTGCGCACGTGACGATCGAGTCCGCCCGGTTCCATCCGAAGCCCGTCGACCGACCCGGCCGCGCCAGGTTCCCGAATGGCGCGCCCCGACCGCGCCTGCTCGCCGGCAGCGAAGGATCGCCTCGTTCCTTCCGGATCGCGGCGCGCTACGCCGACGAGTACAACCTCTCGTCGTCGTCGCCCGAGATCGCCCGCTCGAAGTTCGCGGAGCTGGCCACGGCCTGCGTGGCGATCGGCCGCGATCCGGCCACGATGGGTCGGTCGGTCATGGCCGGAACGCTCGTCGGGCGGACCGAAGCCGAGGTGGCCCGTCGGAAGGCCGACCTGCTCGCGGCGTTCGGGACCTCGGGCGGGGGCGAGGACTGGTTCGACACGCGCGAGCCACGCTGGATCCTCGGCACGCCCGATCGGGCGCGGGCGATGGTCGCCCGGTTCGAGGACGCCGGCGCCGAGCGGCTGATGCTGCAGGACTTCGTGCCCCGCGACCTCGACATGGTCGATGTCATGGCCGAGGCGCTGTTCTAGCCACGACCGCCACCCCGGTAGCGCTCTGATCGCGCTGGCTGATCGAATTCACGCCGAACGACCGTGACCGGGAGCGCGCACGGCCATCGTGTGCGGCGAATCGACGAGCCGCCACGCTGGCTCGCCCCGATTTCGATCGGCGACGCTGATCAGGACTCTGCCTCGATCAGGACTTCGCGTCGACAGGCGCCTCCGCGGCCCTGGCCGCGGCCAGGTAGGTCGCGTCGTCGCGGCGGATCAGGTCCGGGTTCGTGCCGCGGGCCCGGGCGATCCGTTCGGTGACGAGCTGCAGCGGGGTCGCGGTCGCGAGCAATGCGGCGACTGGGTCGGGCAGCTCCGAGGAGTCGTCGACGACGAGGCGGCCGGCCGGTGTCAGGTCGTCGGCCAGCTGATCGGCCACGCCACGCCCGAGGATCGCCGCCGAACGCAGCCCGACGACCTTGGCGGCGGCCAGGGCGTCCCGCGCCCGCTCGACCCGCTCGGGTCGCCCGGCGCGGTCGGCCAGAATGAGGACGAGTCCCGTCGTGGCGTCGGTCGCCGGCAGATGACCGTGGAGGAACGTCTCCAGGTCGCGCATGGTCGTCGGGACCCACGCGGCTTCCTCGATCTTGAGCGCGAGCTCCTTGGCGGCCGGCCGGTCGGATCCCGAGGCGATGGTCAGGATCGTCCGGCAGCCGGCCAGCACCGCGGCGATCGCCTCGGCCCCGGCCTCGTCGCGGGCTCCGTCGGCGAGGAGATCACGGACCGCCGCGCCATCCAGCGGTGCGCCGGACAGGTGCGCACCGACCGCCGCCGCGGCGACGATCGGCGCCACGTACCCGATCGTGTGGCACCAGCCATGGTCCATCTCGACCGTCTCGACGATCAGCTCCTCATCCGCCGCGTCGCCCGCCGGTGAGTGGTCGCTGCCGGTGATCAGCCCCACGTGGGCGCCGGCGTCGCCCGCCTCGTCCATCGCGTCGATCGTGGCGGCCGACCCGCCTTCGTGCGACACGCCGATCACCAGCCCGCCATTCGGCGGATCGAGGGCGAGCTCGAACGCCTGCGCCGCGACGACGGAAGTCGGGCCGGCCGGCAACCCGCCGGCTCGGATCGCGTCCCGTAGGATCTCGACCGCGGCGAGGGCGGCGTGCTCGCTCGTGCCGCAGCCCGTGATGACGATCGGAGCGCCGCTGCTCGCCGCCTGACCGACGGCGCCGGCCAGTCGGCCGGCCGGTCCCTGCGGGTCGGCGAGGCGCTCGACGATCCGCTCGGCGACGAACGGCTCGGCGGCGATCATGTCGGTCATGTGGAACGGCGGCCCGGACCGCGTCGACGGCTGCGGCATCTCCGCCCACGGATTGGGCGCCGGGTCGAGCGGAGCGCGCGGATCGAACGTGGTCACCCTCCGAGGATACGGCGGCGCGCCGGTCGCACGGCGTGGTTCCGCCATCCGGGCGGCGCTGGTTCCTTCTTGGCGCTGGCTCCTACTTCAGGAACTCGAGGCTCTTGGCCATCCCGTCGCACTCGTCGGCGATCTTGCTGATCGAGCCCGGCGCGGTGCAGGTCATGATCAGCTGCTTGTCGCCGCCGAGCACGAGGTGCTGGATCAGCTGCACCGGCTGGCCGCCCGCTGCGAGCGAGTAGCTCAGCCGCAGCGCCTCACCGGCCGGAAGGGTCACGCGCGTGTGGGTGATTTTCACGTCCTTGCCGACCATCTGCTGGAGCTGCTGGACGTTCAGCGTCTCCAGGGTGGCGAGGTCGAGCCCGAGCGACGGCAGGACGATGATGTTGAGGTTCGTGCCGATCACGGCGTCGGCGTCGGCGAACCGGAAGGCGTAGAGCGAGATGTTCGAGGCGGCCAACGACGCGACCTGCGCCGCCAGCTGGTCGGACACGCCCGGCCCGAGGCTGCCGGAGCCGGCCTTCGCGAAGGCGTTGATGTCCTCCTTCGAGAACTCGATCCGGAACCAGTTCGAGGGCAGGGTCACGGCATAGCCGGCCGAGGTGACCTCGATCCGTCCCGTCCGCGGGAGCCCGGCGGTGGACGTCGACGCCGTCGCGACCGCCGACGGCGCCACGGATGCGCTCGCCGGGGCCGAGCTCGGCGGCGGGTTCGTGGCGGGAGCGACCGACGGCGCGACCGACGCGGGCGCCGGCGAGCCGCACGCGACGAGCAGGGCCGTGATCACGATGGCGCCCAGGACGTGGGCGAGCTGCCGAACGTCGGCGGAGCGGCGAGGCATGGGCCACCTCACTCGAGCCCGGGCTCAGTCGCGGCCGCGTCCCCCCAGGCGACCGACGCGTCCGAGCGGACCATACCGGAACCAGGCCCGGCCGACGAGACAATCAATCGGCACCGGACCGTACCGTCGCGAGTCGATCGGGGCGCCGGCGCCCTCGGCAACGAGCTCCGCGAGCGGCGCGTCGGACAACAACCAGGCCTCGTCGTCGCCGAGGATGAGGTGCCCGGCGTCGAGATCGACGCGATCGCCCGGGCGCCCGGCCACACGCTTGATCGCCAGGACGTCGCTGTCCGGCTCTCGGAAGACGACGATCGAGCCTGGCCGCGGCCAGCGGGCGACGGTCGGGTCGACGAGGAGCCAGTCGCCGGGAAGGATCCACGGCGACATCGACCGCTCGCTGACGGCGACGCGCCAGGGCCCGCGCAGGCGAGCTCGCCACGATGCGACCCGCCGCCGGGACCGCCCACGATGAAGCCCCGCCACGCGGCGGGGCTTCGGGTCGACCACTTGGAGAGCGTCAGGCCGTCTGGCGAACGACGCGGGTCTTGTCGGGGCCGCCGGTTGCCTTCCAGGCGGCGTCGATCTCGTCGATCATGTCGAGGAGCTTCTTCGCGTCGGCGATGTCGGTCGACGCCTTGACCTTGCTGACCTGCTTGGCGGCGTTCCAGAACAGCTCGTGCAGGTTCGGGACCTTGTCGAGGTGCTCCGGCTTGAAGTAGTCGTGCCAGAGCACGTCGAGGTGGTGCTTGGCCAGCTCGGCGCGCTGCTCCTTGATGTCGATCGCGCGAGCGGTGAAGGTCGGATCCGAGTTCGCGCCCATCTTCTCGATGATCTTGTAGACGGACTCGGCCTCGATCCGGGCCTGCTCGGGGTCATAGACGCCGCACGGCAGGTCGCAGTGGGCGTGGGCGGTCGTCCTCGGGGCAAGGATGTCGCTGAAGCGGAACATGCGTCTCCTTCGCGGGCTGAAGGTTCGCGGTGCGGCCGCGGCGATCGTGCGGTCCGGTGCGGTGAATGGAGTCTCGGAGCGGGCCCGCCGCCTGTCAAACGCTCCCGGTTTCGGCGGCTCGGATCGGGCGTAGGTCGATCGTCGCATTGCCGGGCTAAGCGACGTCGTCTAGCATCGCCACGACGCGGCGTCCGACAGGGGACGGCCGGCATCGCCGGAGTCCGTTCTGGGCGAGGACCGCTTGGCTCGCAGGTTCGACTCCTGCACAACCCGTCGCGCTCGGGTCTGGCTCTCGAGGCGACCGCTTCGGTGGCCCTGCAGGCTTCGGGCCTCCGCCGCCGGACCGGGACCCGCCGCGACGGGTGCAATCGCCGCCCACCGGGGAACCGGTTTCGCGTTCGCGACGCCGGCGGCCGAACGATCGATCGAGGGATCGGAGCGGAGGATCGGGTGGAAGTCGTCATTGCGCTGCTGCTGCTCGCGCTGATCGCGGTCGTGCTGATCCGGCCCGTCTTGACGGTGGTCACGATCCACGACTACCAGCGCGGCCTTCGCTACCGGCAAGGCCACCTCATCGGACTGCTGTCCGCGGGAACCCACGTCGCGCTGCGGCCGTTCACGGAGATCCAGCTGCTCGACGGCCGGCCGACGTCGCTCACCGTGCCGGGCCAGGAGATCCTGACCGCCGACGGCGTCGCGCTGCGGATCAGCCTCACGGCGCGGTACGTCGTGGCCGATCCGATCGCCGCCGTGACCAACGACCAGAACTACATGTCGGCGCTCTACGCGGCCCTCCA
>Ga0070707_100006639_pt1 | contig 10726 bp, 9 predicted proteins | sample KBSK5502metaG_FD_65468 | JGI IMG/M metagenome (GOLD analysis project Ga0070707, IMG submission 65468) | Corn, switchgrass and miscanthus rhizosphere microbial communities from Kellogg Biological Station, Michigan, USA - KBS K5-50-2 metaG | ecosystem: Host-associated > Plants > Roots >... | reverse complement strand
GAATGGGTCAGCGACTGGTATGACAATGACTATTACAAGAACAGCCCATCGCAGAACCCGACAGGACCGCCAAAGGGCGGGTTTAAAGTGATCCGTGGCGGCTCCTGGAACAGTAATCAGCGAACCCTGCGATCCTCGGATCGACACTGGGATCCACCGTCGTTCCGGAGCTTATACTCCCCAGGGTTCCGGTGCGCAAAAACTCCCTAGCCTTGGCTCTTGGATCCAAGGTTCGTGGCTTTGCGTCCGAAGGTGTCTGTCAAATCCTGGCCACCTCAATCTGACCCCCTTTGATTTTCGAACTACGCTTCACGAGTGTCGAGAGCACCCGTCAGATATCTCCAGCTATTCATGAAGGAAGGTGCTGGAGGCTGGCTTCTTTGGAGAAAAGACTGCCGAACTCTTAATCTCTTCATGCGAGGCGACCGGCTCCAATGAGTTAATGGTCATGCCTGGCGAGTCCCTGACCGTGGGTTGTAACGCCCGCCTTCGGCGGCGTGCCCTGCAAGGCGTTGTTCGGCAGCAATCCCTACAGATCGCCATACGCGCGCAGGACCCTCGCGGTGTCCTGGCCGTCCATAATGCAGTACCAGGCATCTCTTCCTTGAGGACACGCGAGTCGAACTTTGCCGTCAATGTCTGAGACGATAGCCTCTGAAATTCGGCCAACGAACTGAACCATCAAGAGCTTCGCGAGAGAGTTACAGAGCCGAAGGATCTGATCACCGTTGACGCCGCAATGCTTAATCTCCATGGTCTGGCTCCGAAGCCCATTTCCTTTCAAAAGAAAAGCAGTCTCGTGACGCGCCCCGTTGATAAGCATGTTAGCGGTGTAAAGATCGTTCAGCTCGCCTCCCCAATCCTTTTTGTGGAACGGAACGCTGAGAATTCGCTCTAGTGCGGTCTGGACAGAGTCTTCTGATCGGTCAAGATAGCCGTTCGTCAGCACGTCCATGACGGTCGCGGGATTGACGTCCCGAACCTAGCGAAATCTGTCGATATCTTCGACGTACAGCCGAGCATCGAGTGGCATGTCAGTGTACTCGGGAAGGCTTCGCAGTCGAAGTTTGTTGAGACCGCGGACGAAGTGGCGGCACCTCATGAGTGCGCTTTGGTACTTGTAGTCGCCGCTGACGGCTCCGAGTGGGATCTCCGGGTCCAGAAACAGGTACGTCTCAAGATTCGTCGGAAAAATTCGTCCCAGCGACTCGACTACCTTGTCTGCCCAACTGTTGACCGGAGCAACGAGCTCATCGACATCCTTCGAGTCGTCATATGTGCCTTTTTCCTTTCGGCCCTGATAGTCAGCCTGGACAGCAAAAATCGCATCGTATCCCTCGTTGACTAACGCGACGAGTTCCTCATTAGCTGTTGCAATGTGGATTCGCAGACGCATCATCTACCCAAAGGTCTTTGCTGCCTAACTGTCTCTTATCTGGTTCCTTATACGATGCCAATTGCCCTGCGGTGCAGGATTAGACCCCGTTCCTAACCTGTTCGATGGCGGGCGTGATGAGCCTGGTGCAGATGTCACGTTCGCTGAGCGACTTCTTATCTGGTGAGTCCATCAATAGTTTCGGCAAGTGCGTTAGCCCAGACCAACCGGATAGACCGGATAGACCAGATAAACCAGAGGCTCTGCGATCAAAAGTTTCCTGCCTGGACCACATCCTCGATGCTGTTGATATCGAGCCAGTGACCGGCTGTATAGAGCACCCGGACGGGATACTGCCGTTTCAACAGTTCCTGGAGCAACCTGGAGATGGCGGCTTTGCGGTTGGCGGGGTTGGCCAGGAGTTCCACGAGGATGTCAGTGATGAGTTTGGCTGCGCTGGGCGAGACTTTGAGGAAGCCCATCGAGACTCCGTGGATGGAATCTTGGGGGATAGTGTCGCCCAATTGCTTGAGGTAGATCTTGGCGTTGAAGGCCTTGCGGGAATTGGGAATGGTGCATTCGGCAAATCCGCCGAGGCGGATGTAGCTGGGCTGTGCTTGCCAATTGCTGTCGATGAAAATGGCGCAGTCGTCCGTTTCCTGACAAAGAGACTGGGGAATGAATTTGTTGAAGAGAACGTCGCCGTAGGAAATGATCGTGCTCTGCAGATGGCCCTTCCTAGATTGGAGGGCCTTGAGCAGGGAATCCAGCTCCCCGGTGTCCGCGAAGTCGTCGTTATCGACATAGGTCAGGTTGGGCAGATTGACGGCCTCTTTCTTATACCCTCTGACCACGACGATATCCTTGATCCCCACGGCATTGTAGGCGTCGACGATATGGGAGAGGATGGGCGTGCCCTGGACTTTGACCATGGTTTTCGGCTGGTGTTCGGTGAGCTCCCCCAATTCGTGGCCGCGGGAGGCGGCTAGCACAATGGCGCAGGTGTCTTCGGTGCCTTTGGGCAGATAGCGGTCTTCGGCTTCCTGCAGGTCGGCGGCGTTTTGCAGGCGGAAAATTTCGGAGACCGGCGCGACTTTGTCTTCGATCGAAAGCAAGTGTTCCTGCTCCTTGAGGGTCCGCGCGGTCTTCTGCATGGCAGTCACGGATGACCGAAGCATGTGATTGGCCCAGATCACGATCGAGAACCCGTGCTGCCGGAATACGTCGGTGGGTGTGGCGTAATATTTGGTGGGCACGATGATGACGGGGCATCGGTTCCCCCATTTCTGTTTGAACGAAAGGATCTCATCAGGCACCGCCAGGGCGCTGTGAATGAGGATGCCGTCGGCCCCCGCCAGACGATAGGCTTCGGCTCGACGCAGGGCTTCCGCGAGCCCCCAGCCGCAGATGAAGGCTTCCACGCGGGCGATGATGGAAAAGTCCTGGTCGGTCTGCGCGTCTTTGCCGGCTTTGATCTTGCCGCAAAACTCGTGCATGTCCGCCATGGGTTGGGCACCGCCCTTGATGAAACTATTCGTCTTGGGAAAGAGTTTGTCTTCGATGCAGACCGCGGCGATGTGGCGCTGCTCCAGTTTGCGGACGAGCCGCTGCATATTATTGAAGTTGCCGTATCCCGTGTCGCCATCCAGGAGAATAGGAATCGTGGTCGCATCGGACATGAATTCCAGGTTCTCCAGGACTTGGGTCCAGCTGGCTTCGTTGTTGTCACGGACGCCGAATTGCGCGGAAATGGAGAGGCCGCTGGCCCAAATGCCTCGAAAGCCGGCTTCTTGAACGATCTTTGCGCTGACGCCATTGTGGGCCTCACAGATGAACTCAAGCTGCTCGGACAAGAGGAGTTTCTTAAATTGACGTGATGTGGAGATACCTGGAGTCGAACTCATGGATTCCCTTCCTTGTTCCCGCCGAAACAATGTGAGACGCACTCGTTCGCCGTAGAGAATACCGGTTTCCTCAGGAGAAATCACCCTTCCTTTCTGGGGACGTGAAACGTGAGACGTGAAAGGTGAAACGAGCGCGACGTGCGAGGCTGGGCCAGATTGTCTGGCGTATGGATTTATCCAGACGAACCAAATAATCTAGACAGACCAGATAGACCAGATCTAGCGCCGGATGACGGCGCCGGCTCCTTACTTGGCAGTGATATACGTTCGTGTGACTTCGGTGGGAGAGCCGCACGCTGATTTGTCGTAACAGGCTTGTACGGTCACGCCCCACAGTCCTTCATGGTTGGCGCCCGCGTCCCTGCAGGATACCTTCGTTGTATCTGCGAGGATGAACTGCACTACTTGCTTTGCCCGCTCACTCTGGTCGATCACTGTGAGCTGATACCCGGTGACTTTCGGGTCGCTCGTCTTACCCCACGTGATGCTACAAAGCAGTCCTACGGTTGTCGGCGTCTGCTTCGATGGGGTTGCACAGCCGGCGTTCCCCATCAGCGAGATCACGAGTGCTAGTTGTACGCTCCTCAACAAGACGACGATAGGTTTCATCAGGCGCCTCCGGAACAGCGAGTTGTTAGCGTGCATTATTTATGACGGATCGTCGAGAAATCGCTGAGCTGCGTCGCGAGCCCGGTGCGCGGAGCCGTGAGGACCCGATGCATACTCGTGCAGTACGGTGAGGGTCCGAGGGGCGAGCCCGCTGGCCGAAGGCTGGTCGTAGCAGCAAATTGCAATTGTAGCAGAAGTGCTCATGAATAATGCGGGCTAGGGCAAGAAGGGATCTGGTATGGAAGAAGCACGCCAGAAGCGCGGCGTGCGGGACAAGCGGGACGGGGCCAGTTTGTCTGGTCTGTGGGATTTGTGGTGTTTCTTTCGTTGTTCGAACCAAACAAACATGACACAGACCCAGCGATGAATGACGATGGATGAGAGGGGATGGAGGCGTGAGGCCCAGCCCGGCTTGGTTGAACATTCTGCCGCTGGACGGCTTTCGTGGTTTCTTCTAAGCTGATCGCGTGACGCCTAAGGTCTTTGGCATTGCCCGGTCGATCGGGTGAACCTGCGTCCTGGCGCCGGTGCGGTTGCCCCGGTGTATCATGGATGTTGGATGGAGGGGTGGCGTCGTAGGTGACCGGCCCTGCAAGCCTGGTAGAGGAGGACTCCCAACCTGGAGGGAACCATGTCAATCAAGAGGATCGTTCCACGGAGGCGAGCGCACGGTCGAGCAGTTGGTCGGGCGAAGAAGAAATCCGCTGCTAAGCGAGGGGATTTGGGGCTGAGCCGCCGACTGCAGGACCTGCACGAGCAGGTTGATATTGTGCTGCCGGAGATGACGGCCCGGATTGCGGCACTTGAGCATCTGTTGCTTGAGAAGCAGCTCTGCACCAGAAAGGACCTGATCGATGCGCGCCTGTTCGTGCGCGTGCAGGAGGCGTAGACGGCGGACCCGGTGCGCTGATGTTCGTGACGAACTCATGGACGCACGACGAGCGAGAGGCACTGGACTGGCGAGACAGGGCATGATTAGACAGAGGGAGGGTGTCTCTATATGGCGATGTCTGCGGCTCTGTCGAATGAGGAGGTCCAGGCTGCTTGGGTCGATTTGGCCGAGGAAGTCCGTACGGGGGTTCTGCTAACGCTCAGAAACGGGCGGCCGTTTGGGTCGCATGTGCCTTATGTCTTTAGCGAACACTGGACGCGCGCCTACATTCATGTGAGCCGTTTGGCGTTACATACCGAACATCTGTTGCGTGACCCTCGCGTGGGGCTGTATGTCTCGGAGCCGGATCGGCCGGGGAAGAACCCCTTGGCCCTACGACGGATGAATCTTCAGGGTGAAGCGGCGCTGTTGAATGCTGGTGCATCGGACTATGCTGAAGTGAAGGAGCGGTATCTGGCTCGCTTTCCCCAATCGACAATAATGTTTGGCTTTGCGGATTTCGCGCTCTGGGAATTGCGGCTACAGGATGCGTACTTGATTCTTGGATTCGGGCAGGCCTACCTTGCCGACGCGACCGCTCCTCTCACCTGGACACATCAAAAGCCGGAGCAGAAGGGTAGTTAGCAGGATGCTGAAAAAGTCCGTCCAGCGATTCGTGAGACGTGAATCGTTAAACGTAAAAGGTTTTGGAGGAAGAGCACTCGGCAGTCCTACGTTTCACGGTTCATTCTGAGCCGAGGCCCGGTAGGTGAAATAGAGCGCGATGCTTGCTATCAGAGCGATGATCAGGGTCGCGACAAATCGGGTGGCAAAGCTCAGCGGTCCGATGTAGCGGTGGTACAGGAGGGGCAGCAGAATGGGGAAAACCACGGCCAGAGCGAGGCCCAGCATATGACGCTTGAGATAGATCGGTTCGCCTGGCTTACGCTTCATTTCCGACGAGCCCTATCAGGTAGCCCTCCACACGCGCTTACCTTTCCAGTCTTTGGAAGGGTATCCTGTTGGTCTGCATGCGGCTGTCGAGCGAGGCACTTCTGATTCTTCAACCTCTCTATAGGGAGCAGGCAACCGTCCTTCACTGCGCGCATTTTCCCACCCCGCCCACCCTGGTCGCGCCAAGACGCGCCCTTGACCCATGCGACCACCGCTTTTCTGCCTTTTTCCTTGAGGGCGGGCTAGATGATCTCCCACTGCGCGTGTTCTTCCCACCCGCCCACCCACTGGCACGCCGATCCGTGCCATTAGCCCGGGCGAAGGTCTTCAGATTCTCCCACCTTTGCCCTAAGGGGAACAGCCAGACTGTCCTTCACTGCGCGCATGGGACGAGCACAGTCTCATCGTGCGCGTTCTGCGAGCAAGAAGGATGGTCTGGTTGTTCCCCGCCCCTTTCTATTTTACAAGGAACGGTCTTGAGTTTTCTCCCGAGGCAGTGGTGACGGTGAGGAGGACCAGGCCTTTCTTTCCGCCGATTGGCACGATCGTTGTGATGCTGTCGTTGGTCTGTTGAAACTGAGCTGGGTGACCCGGGCCGAAGGAGACGCCCCGTATACAGGCTGCCTCGCCGAAGTTGGTTCCGCTGACGATGACTCTGTCTCCTGCTTTTCCTTCGTCGGGCGTGAGCTTGTCGAGCTCCGGTGCTTCACCGAAACAGGATGGAGCTTTTCCCGCAGTCTCAGCCGTGGCGAATTTTGGAGCAGTCACTTTTGGGGCGAGCGCGCTTGTGCGTACCTGGGCCGACTTTTTTGCCTTCTTCTCCTGCTTGACTGGTTCGGCGGCCCAGGTGCCGGCCGGGCTGATCGCTGCCAGGAAGATTGCCAGCACTCCGATTGCGACCGTGATTCTGGAACCTGTTGCTGTATACATGACCGGCCTCCGATCTTTTTGTAGAGCGCACAGACGTCTCATTGGTCACCGGTCTTGAAGCCGGTTGAATCAATCTTCGATCGTCGAGATATCGCCAAGGTCTTGCCCGAGCTCTTTCGCTTTGAGCACCCGCCGCATGATTTTGCCGGACCGAGTTTTGGGGAGTGAGGGCACGATGTCGATTTCGGACGGCACGGCGATTTTACCCAACTCCTTCATCACTTGATCCTTGATCGACTGGATCAGTGCCGGGCTGTTCACTTCCCCCTGCTTCAATATGACGAAGGCCTTGATGGACTCGCCGACGAGCTTGTGTGGTTTGCCGATCACCGCCGCTTCCGCCACGGCGTGGTGGCTGACCAGCGCGCTTTCCACTTCGGCGGTGCCAAGCCGGTTGCCGGCCACTTTGATCACGTCATCGGCACGGCCCATGAACCACATGTAGCCGTCTTCATCTTTGTGACAGATGTCGCCGGCGGTGTAGCAGTTCGGGATCGTGTTCCAATAGGTCTTGTAGCGTTCCGGATCTTTGTAGATGGTCCGCATCATTGAGGGCCAGGGCTTTTTGATGATGGCAAGGCCGCCGGCGTTGGCGGGGAGGCTGTTGCCTTCGCTGTCCACGACATCGGCTTCGATGCCGAGGAAGGGCCTGGTAGCGGAGCCTGGCTTCAAGGGGACAGTCGGCAGGGGCGTAATCAGGATGGACCCTGTTTCGGTCTGCCACCAGGTGTCCATGATCGGTTTGTTCCCACCGGCTGCGCGATGGAACCATTCCCAGGCTTCCGGATTGATCGGTTCGCCCACGCTACCCAGGATGCGGAGGGTGGAGAGATCATATTTCTTGGGCCAGTCTTCTCCGTAGCGCATGAGCAGGCGAATGGCGGTGGGGGTTGTATAGAAAATCGAGACGCCGTAGCGTTCGATCAAATCCCACCAGCGGCCCGGGTTCGGATAGTCCGGCTTACCTTCAGCTGTGAGGATTGTGGCGCCGTTGAGGAGGGGACCATAGACAATATAACTGTGGCCGGTGACCCAGCCCGGGTCGGCGACACAGAAGTAGACATCGTCCTCTTTGAGATCGAAGACGTATTTCGTGGTGATGTAGGTTCCGACCATGTAGCCGCCGTGGACATGGACCACGCCTTTGGGTTTGCCGGTGGTGCCGGACGTATAGAGGATGTACAGCGGATGTTCTGCATCCAGATGCTCGGCCTCGCAGACCGCCTTCTCGTTCTTCAGCCAGTCGTGCCAATCGATTTCCTTCGGGGCGGCTAATGTTACCCCCGGAGTCTGACGCCGTAAGACTATGACACGTTCGACGGTGGGGGAATTGGCTACGGCCTGGTCGACCACCGACTTGAGGTTGAGAACCTTTCCCCGGTCAAATCCGACGTCGGCTGTAATGACCAGTTTGGATTCGGCGTCCTGAATGCGGTTTGCGAGGGCCGGGGCGCTGAATCCGGAATACACCACACTATGAATGACGCCGATGCGTGCGCAGGCGAGCATGGCGACGATCTGTTCGGGAACTTTCGGAAGGTAGATCGTAACCCGATCTCCCTTCGTGAGCCCAAGTTTCTTGAGCGCATTCGCACAACGATTGACCTGTCGATAGAGCTCGCCATAGGTGATGACCCGTTCTTGGTCGTTCTCGCCGACCCAGATGACCGCCACCTTATTCCTGCGCCAGGTTTTGACGTGACGGTCCAGACAGTTATAGGTAATGTTGCAGGTGGCGCCGACGAACCACTTGGCCCAGGGATAATTCCATTCCAGGACCTTGGTCCAGGGGGAGAACCACTCCAGCTCCTTGGCGACGTCGCTCCAGAAGCCTTCCGGGTCGGCAATCGATTTCTTGTAGGCGCTCTCGTAATCCTGAATATAGGCCGCGGCTTTAATCTGAGCGGTCGGCTGATACACGCGGCCTTCCTTGAGGAGGGTATCGATTTTCTCTGCCATTGTGCGATGACTCCTTCAGGTCGAGGTGCGAAGCAAATCACGGGCATTATGCTGGAGGGGCGGGTAGGAACTCAACCATACCTAGCAGGACGCAAAAAAAGTCTGCTAGCCTGTCTTGTTCATCTGGTCTGTTCGGTCTGTCTGGTTTGTTTGGTTGAATGAGACTAACCAGATGGACCAGATAGAACAGATAACCAGACAGATCGGCCTGCCCCAGACGTGCAGGCCATCAGAGTTCCGCTAGACCGAAATGGTTTTCATGCAGCCTGCCTAGTACAGAAGAGGGAGAATGCAGAACCATGTCGTGGCTCTGCGGCTGTGCCGTGACCTCGGTCTGCCGTTTCTTGACAGTCTCGCAGAGGCGAGAGTAGGGTGAATTTATTACGCGTCACACACTGAGGCTGGTCCAATTAATGTTACAGATTGCCCACAGACAATTGCGGCCCTTCCTTCTCGCGTTTCTCGCGTACTCGGTGGTCGCGACGTTCTGTCCGCCATCGGCGTCTGCCCAATTGGGGAAACCGGAAGGGCTGTATTACAAGTCGTGGGCCATTGTCATTGGGGTGGAGAACTATCTCCTGGCCCCCAAAATTCCCGGCGCGATTGAGGATGCCAAAGCAGTGGCCCAGGCGTTCCGCCAACTGGGCTTCGACGAGGTCGTTGAACTCTACGACAAGGATGCAAGTAGTCGCCGCCTGCAGCAGACGCTCTCGGATTTCTTGCCCCGCAAGGTCGGTCGATATGATCGGCTTGTGCTCTATTTCGTCGGACATGCGGGTGTCACGCAGGATCTTGCCGGCGAGGAACTTGGGTATCTCGTTCCCTGGGATGCCCAGATGGGGAATGTGTCCAAATCGGTAACGTTTGAACAACTGAAAGAGTTCAGCCGGCGTAGCGCATCCAAACATACCCTCTTTTTCTTGAATGCCGCGGTTCGCGGGTGGGAGGTGAGCGCGGCTCACCCGCTGTCCCTCGAAGGGCGATTGGCTCCGGAAGACGATACGGAACGGCGAGCCGTGCAAGTGTTGACGGCAGGCGATAAGGGTGAGTCGTTGAGTCAGGAGAATGGGAGGAGTCTTTTCGTGCAGGTGCTATTGAATGGATTGAGTGGCATGGCGGATCGTAATAAAAACGGATGGCTCATGGCCTCGGAGGTCGGAGACTATGTGAGGCAACAAGTTCTTGAACGGTCGAAGGGCGCCCAGCATCCCTTCTTTGTGCAGCTTGAAGGGGACGGGGATACGGTGTTGATCGAAGGCCGAAAGGCCGCCTTCATCATGGGGGCAGAGCCCCAGTCTCCAGCCGAACGACGACAGGCTGCGAAGATGCAGTATGAACAGGCTTTCGCGCTTCTCCAAACCGGAAAATCGTCGGAAGAAGCATTGGAGCGGCTGAATAAGGTACTGGAATACGACCCCACGTTCGGCGATGCCTATGTGCTCAAGAGCTATGTGCTGCTAGAAGTGCTGCCGAACCTTAACGATGCGTTGTCTGCGGCGAAGATGGCGGTGCAGTATGCCTCGAAGAACCCGGATTCTCAGTATACGCTCGGGTTGATTTACGAAAAGCGCGGGCAGTATGCCGAAGCTGAGCGTGCCATGCGGGAGGCGCTGGTGGTCAACCCCAACTATGTGGATGTGTATTTCTCGCTGGGCATCCTCTACGCCGACGAGATGAAAGATCAGTCCAAATCAGTCGAAGCGTTCACGCGCTACCTCGAACTTGGGGGGAACCATGCCCGTGCCCGGGCTGCTGTTGCACAGTCAACACCCACGAAGCCATAGCAGGATGCTGAAAAAGTCCGCCAGCCTGTCTTGTTGATTCGGTCTGTTCGGTCTGTCTGGTTTGTTTGGTTGAATTAGACTAACCAGATGGACCAGGCAGACCGGCTAGTCCCAGACGTCTGGACCATCGAAGTTTTTAAGTGCTAACTTGTCAACCTAGTTTCTCCTTAGCCTATTAGGCTCTTTCGCCTCCCTTGAGATACCCCAGCCCAATCTTGATTGCTTTCCGCGTAATTTCTGCCCAGCGGGCTTGAGGATATTCGGCGAGGACTGCGGCTGCGTTGGGATCTTGAACTTCCAGGTTCAGAATCTTAATGATACCGTCATCAATCTGGACATC
>Ga0070707_100006638_pt1 | contig 10727 bp, 14 predicted proteins | sample KBSK5502metaG_FD_65468 | JGI IMG/M metagenome (GOLD analysis project Ga0070707, IMG submission 65468) | Corn, switchgrass and miscanthus rhizosphere microbial communities from Kellogg Biological Station, Michigan, USA - KBS K5-50-2 metaG | ecosystem: Host-associated > Plants > Roots >... | reverse complement strand
GTGACAAGATAAGGCCCGCTGGTCCCGTGCTGGCAGGAACGGGCCCGAAGGGAGAACATCGTGCCCGAACACGGCTATGACCTTGTGATTGTGGGCGCGGGCAGCGGAAACATGCTGCCAGCCAAGGAGTTCGCTGGCTGGCGCATCGCAGTGGTCGAGAGCGACCGGTTCGGCGGCACTTGCCTGAACCGCGGCTGCATCCCGTCGAAGATGCTCGTCTATACCGCGGACGTCGCCCAGGTGGTGCGACACGCGGACCGGTTCGGGATCGGCGCCAAATGGGTCGGCGCGGACTGGCCCGCGATACGCGACCGCGTGTTCGGCCGCGTCGACCCGGTGCACGACCGGGCCGTGGCCTACCGCCGTAGCAGAGGCAGCGACGTGTTCCTTGGCGAGGCGCGCTTCGTTGGGCCGAAGGTGCTCAAAGTTGGTGATGCCGAGATTCGCGGCGAACGGTTCGTGCTGGCCGCGGGCTCGCGTCCGAGCATCCCGCCCGTCGATGGCCTCGCCGACGTTCCGTTCGTCACCTCCGATAACGCGATGCGGCTGCAGAAGCTGCCGCGGTCGATGATCGTCCTGGGCGGCGGGTACATCGCGGCCGAGATGAGCCACATCTTCGGCTCTCTCGGCACCAAGGTCACCATCGTGGCGCGCGGCGACTACATGCTGTCCCGGCATGATGCCGACATCCGGGCGCGCTTCACGCAGCTATACCAGCAGCGCTTCGACCTGCGTCTGCGCGCGACCGTCGAGCGAGTCGCGGCCACCCGCAAAGGGGTCCGCCTCAACCTCATCACCCCCGCCGGCGCGCAGGCGGCTGAGGCTGAGTTGCTGCTCGTCGCGACTGGGCGCGTGCCCAACAGCGACCGCCTCGACGTCACCACCACCGGGATCGAGGTCGACGCCCACGGTCACGTCCGTACCGACGACACCTACGCCACAAGCGTGCCGGGGATCTGGGCTCTCGGCGACCTGGCCAACCACTTCCAGCTCAAGCATATGGCCAACGCCGAGGCCCGGCTGGTCCGGCACAATCTGCTCCACCCGGACCGGCCGCGGCGGGCATCGTTCGGGGTCGTACCGTCCGCCGTGTTCGCTGACCCGCAGGTCGCCTCGGTCGGCGCGACCGAGCAGGACTTGCAGGCCCGGGGTCGGCCATACCGCGCCGCCACCCGCAACTACAGCGACACGGCGTACGGCTGGGCGCTGGAAGACACCACCAGCTTCGTGAAGGTCATCGTCGACCCGGCCACCCGGCTGCTGCTCGGCGCCCACATCATCGGACCGCAGGCGTCGACCTTGATCCAGCCGCTGATCCAGGCCATGTGCCTAGGCAACACCGCCCACGAGGTCGCCGCCGGCGTCCTGTACATCCACCCGGCGCTTACCGAGGCCGTCGAGCAAACATTGCTCGCACTGTGAACCCAGCGGCGAACGCCCCCTGAGCCATCGGCGGCGCGGTAGACGTTCTCAGGCCAGAGTCGCGCTGTCGCCTCGGCCGATGCGCATTTGCGGCACGCCTACTCCCCCCGGTGCCCGGCTGCCGGCGGCGAGGCGCCGGGCAGCGGCCGGCCGATCTTGTCGCGCTCGACCGTGACCACGCGCCTGCCTGCCCAGCCTTCCTCGCGAAGCCAGTCCTCGAGCGTCCTCAGCCGCAGTTGCGGGTAGTCGCGCCGAAGGGCGGCGGTGTCGGCCTGGAAGCCGCCAGCGTTGAACCAGCGGAACATCTGGTAGAACTCGCGGCCGAGCGCGACTTGCACCACCGGCATAGGCAGCCGCCGGAACGTGACCCGGCGGCCGAGCACCCGCGAGAATACCTCGGCCGCCGCCGGGTTAGTCAGCTCGCTGCCGGCGATCTCCGGCGCGGCCCCGATGAAGCTGTCGGGCTGGCCGAACGCGAGCGCGGCGAACTTGCCGATGTCGTCGGTGGCGATCGTCTGGTACGGCACGCCGGCCCGGATCGGGTCAAGCAGCCTGCCCTTGAGCAGCGCCTTCTCCACTGCCGGGATGTAGTAGTTCTCCATGAACGCCGCCGGGCGCAGCATCGTCGCGGGCAGGCCGAGTGCGCGGATGTGCTGCTCGATCTCCCATTTGGTCTGCCAGTGGTCGATCCCAGAATTCCGCTCGGCGCCGCCGACCGAGGAGAAGACCAGATGTGCCACCCCGGCCGCGGCGGCCGCGTCCGCGACGCTTATCCCCTGCCGGACCTCGCGCTCCGCGCCGGACGACCAGAAGTCCTGGACGCTGTACACGCCGTGGACGCCGCGCATTGCCCGCTCCAGGCTCGCCCCGTCCTCCATGTCGCCGGCAGCGATCTCGACACCGTCCGCTGCCAGGGCCTGCGCCGCCGCGCTGTCCGGGCGGCGGGTCAGCGCGCGCACAGGCCAGCCCTGCTCACGCAGATGGCGCAGCACCGCGCCGCCCTGGCGTCCGGTCGCGCCGGTCACCAGGATCAGCTTGCCGTCGTCTCGTGGCAATGGGCGCTCCTGTACTCCTCGGCTCACGCCCCGCTCAGTCCAGCACCCCGGTAGCCTGGCCGACCTCGATCACGTGGCCGTCCGGGTCGCGGACGTACGCGCGAATCTCGCCTCCGTGATCCTTGGGCTCGGTGAGGAACTCGGCGCCTTTGGCTGACCAGTCCCTGTAGACCGCGGCGATGTCCGCCACGCGCACGTTGATGAACCCGCTGGTACGTCCGGGATCGGGCGGCGGGCTGAGGCTCACGCCCGGCTTGTCGTCCGTGGGACCGCCGCCGGTGGCGAGGGTCAGCCACGTGTTGGCGACTTTCATGATGACCGGATCCCGCTCGAGCAGCACCTGCCCCCCGAGCAGAGACCGGTAGAACTCCCTGGAACGGTCCTGATCGGCAACGACGAGCACGTGCGTGATGACGAATCCTTCCCTCGGTGCGGGAAAGTCCTCGCGGTTCATGCGACACCTCCGCTAGCTAGTGCGACATCGGCCCTCAGCCCGCCAGCCACGTAAACATCCGCTCCTTGGTCTCGAACCAGCCGGTCGGGAAGGACGCTGGGCCGTCGGGCGCGGGCTCGGCGCCCTTCTCGACCGTCCCTGGCATGCGGCCGGTGACGAGGAACGCGAATTTCTCCACTCCAGCCTGGTTGTAGAGCGGCACGATGTGATCATCCCGCCAGGCCAGGGTGCCCTCGCCGAACGTGTGATAGAACTCCGTCGCGTCGATGATCATGAACCTGGGCCGGACCTTGAGCCCGTGGCCGGCCATGATCTGCAGCGTCCGCTTGAATCCGTCGTCGCTCATCGAGCGGGTCTTCTGCGCCCACTTCAGCTCGAGGGTGTTCCACTGCGGGTGGTAGATAATCGTCCCCCACTCGTTGGCTGCGAGCTCCTGCGGCTCTTGCGGCATCGCGGCCAGCCCTCCTCTCGGCACGTTGGCGCATCACGTCGCAAGTTACGCCGCGGCTACCTGGCTGCGTGAGAGTCCGATCGGACAACTTGCGTGCCAGACCGGCCACCGGGAGCTAGCCGCCCGCACCCGCTCGTACAATCCGGTGAATGGTCTCTGTGGTGATTGCCGCCCTGTCCGGCACGGCGTCGATCGGCACGGCCGGGGTGATGGACGCGCTCAACAAGGCCGATCTGTCGCACGCGCTGCGGACTGGACAGCCGGCCGCGCGTGTGTTCGATGTGCGGCTTGCCGGACTCGACGGCGGCGGCGTGAGCTGCCGCGACGGCGTGACCCTGCATCCGGCCATAGCGGCCGCCGACGTCATCGCGCCGGATCTCGTCGTGGTGCCCGGCCTGGACGATGACCTGGCGGCGTCCTTCAACGAGAACCGCGGCTGGGTGCCGTGGCTGACGGCATGGCATGCCGCCGGAGCCAGGATCGCCGGTTCGTGCACCGGCGCGTTCCTCGTCGCCGACGCCGGCCTGCTCGACGGCAAGCCGGCGACGACCCACTGGTTGTTCGCCGACGAGCTGGCCCGCCGGTACCCGGCGGTCAACGTGACGGCCGACCGGATGATTGTCGACACGGGCGACGTGATGACGTCGGGCGGAGCGACGGCGTTCTTGAACCTGGTCCTGTACCTTGTCGAACGTTTCGCCGGCCACGACCGCGCGAACCTGGCCGCTAAAGTTCTGCTGGTCGACGGTCACAGGCCCAGCCAGCGCCCCTATATCGCGTTCGGGCGTGAACGATCTCACAGCGACATGATCGTCCACCAGATCCAGCAGGACATCGACCTTCGCCTCGGTGAGTCGCTCCGGATCGCGGACCTTGCGTCCCGGTTCGGGCTGAGCGAGCGGACCCTCTCCCGCCGGTTCGCGGCCGCCACCGGCCGCGGCCCCCGCGCTTACCTCCGGCAGGCTCGCATCCAGCACGCGATGCGCCTGCTCGAAACCGATGCCGACCCGATCGACCAGGTACGCCGGCGCGTCGGCTATAGCGACCCGGCCGCATTCCGGCGCGTGTTCAAGGCGGCCACCGGCCTGTCACCCAGCGGCTACCGCAACGCATACGGACTACGCAACGGGCCAGGCAACTGAGTACGGCAACGACGGTTCCGCTCCTGTGGCTGCTCCCCGTCATGCGGGCACGATGCCTGCGGCGGGCGAGCGGGCCGATCCGCGTGCTACCGTAAACCCTCCAGCGTGATGGAAGGTCAAGGAGAAGAAATGCGGATCGGGGAGGTCGCCGGCCGGGCCGGCGTGCCGGCCAAGACGATCAGGTTCTGGGAGGACCGGCGCCTGCTCCCCCGGCCGGCCAGGACCCCGGCCGGCTACCGCGACTACGACCCGGCAATCCTCGGCCGCCTCGCGTTCATCAGGCAGGGGCAGGCGGCCGGCCTCACCCTGGACGCCATCGGCCAGGTCCTGGACATCCGAGACAGCGGCCAGCCGCCGTGCGTCCACGTCACCGCGCTGATCACCCAGCGCCTGACCGACGTGGAGGCCCGGCTCGCCGAACTCACCCGCACCCGCGATCAACTCGCGACGCTGGCCGCGCGCGCAGTATCCCAAGACCCGGCCGACTGCCGCGGCTACTGCTCGATCATCGACGGCTGATCCGATCGCACGGCCGTATGCCGGCGCGGTGCAACTCTTGACCTTCCAGCCAGGGGGAAGGTCTAGCGTGGATGCCAGTTGCCAAACAACCAACTGCCGCGCAGGGAGACTGGCCAGATGGAACTGGTCTTGCTAACCGTCCAGGCGTGCCCGAACGCAGCGGCGTTCGAGGAGAATCTCACCGCCGCTCTCGCCGGCCGGCCGGAAACGGCGGTCAGCCGCCGCGTCATTGCCAGCGAGCAGGAAGCGGCGGAAGCCGGCATGCACGGGTCGCCGACCCTGCTGATCGACGGCACCGACCCGTTCACCGCAACCGGCCAGCCGCCCAGCCTGTCCTGCCGGCTGTACCGCGACCCGACCGGCCGCCCACGGGCCGTGCCGTCGGTGCAGGAACTGCGCGAGGTTTTGGCCGCGGCGGGCGATGTCGACCGCCGCCGGATCGGCCAGGGCGCGGGTCGTTGACCTGCCGACCTCACGGAGATGCAGCGCCCGAACTGGGCGTCATGAGCACTGACCTAGTCCCACCAGAAGGTCCAGACGGGCGCGCCGACCAGAGCGGGCGCGATCTCCCGAAGCGTCCGGAGGCCCTGTCCCGCGCATTCGGTGCAGAAGGCAGAGTGCTCCGCGGCTATCTTCTCGGCCGCCTCCATCGTTCGCGGCGGACGCTGGACAAGTAGCCTGATTTCGGCGCCCGGCCCGATGGCCAGCAGCCGCGCCCCGAACCGGTTCTCCCAGGACCTGAGGATGGCTCCGATCCACACGGCGTTGCGGATTCCGTCTTCGTAGGCAGGATCGTCGAAGCACGTCCAGCCGACCGCTGCCAGGCCGTCGGCCGGCCTGCGGGCAGGTATCAGCCCGATCCTGCCTGGCCGGAGCGAGCGCAGCGCCGCCGTCTGCGCCGCACTGCCCTGGCTGCCGTCGGTCGGAGGCGCCAAGCCCGGGAACGGAATGCCCGCCCGCCTGGCTTGTCGCTCACGGGAGCGCGCGGCCCATTGCTCGTGCTCGGGGGCCCGCCTCTTGGCGGTCAAGCTTGGAGAGCCTGCTGAGCTCGGTATGGGCGTCCCGGTCCCCCGCCTACGCGCCTCTGTGATCATCTCGGCCGGCATCGGGAGAAGTTCCGGCCGAGTTCGACCACGAGGCCGGCGACCGCGACGTCCGCCAGTTCATGAATGTAACGGCGGCGAACGGCCTCGTCCTGCTGGATGCCCATGCCGGTGGTCAGCAGCAACTCGCCGCCCTTGAGCAGGTAGGAGATGTCCGCCAGCTCGGCCACGTGCACCCAGCGGACGCTTCGGTCCAGGTTTGGCTCACCTGCCAGCACGCGGGCTTGGGCGTCTCGGAAGACCGGCAGGTCGAGGACCTCCTGGACGCTCATGCCCATATACACATGGTAGGAACGGCAAGGCTCCATTCATGCACGCTTTGTGCATTGAGCGCATGCCCTCGGAATCCGTAGCATGCCAGCGATCGCACAACTGGCGGGAGGCCTGCGCATGGACGATACGCATAAGACGCAGCACGGCCCGGCGGCTGCGGCCGCCGGCGCACCGGAGACGGCGCGGTACGAGCAGGACCTGAGCCGGTCGATCGGCATCCTGGGCAATGTCTTCATCACGCTGTCGGGGGTGACCCCGGCGTCGTCGGTGTTCATCATCGTGCCGGTGGCGCTGGTGGCGGCGGGCAGCGGCTCATTCCTGGCGTTCGTGTTCGCCGCGGTCGTCGGCGTGTTCATGGCGTTCTGCTGGGCGGAACTGTCAGCGGCGTTCCCGATCGCCGCCGGGGACTATGCGCTGGTCTGGCATTCGTTCAAGGGGCGGACCTCGTGGCTTGCGGGCCCGGTCAGCTTCGTCACCTTCGCGCTGTACGTGGATTTCATCGCCTTTATCCCGGCGGTGATCGCGCTCGGCACCAGCACCTACCTGGCCGTGATCGTGAACGTGAACCTGAAGGTCATCGGCGCCGTCGTGATGCTGGTCGCGGCCGCCATCGCGATCTTGAACATCCGGCTGAATGCGGTGATCACCGGCATTTTCCTGGCGATCGAACTGGTAGCGCTCGCCGTGGTGACGATCCTCGGCATCGTGCACGCGAAGAGCTGGAGCTCGCTGATCCATCCGGCGGTGGGCAGCGCGCACGGCGGGCTGACATCGGTCTCGTTCACTGCCGTGCTTGCGCTGACCGCGGTGGCGGTGTTCTCCTACAACGGCTACGCCAACGCGGTCAATTTCTCCGAGGAGACGACCGGGTCGAGCAGGCGGATCGCCAGCGCCATCTTGTGGGCACTGGTGATCACGGTCGCGACCGAGCTGATCCCGCTGATCGCCACGCTTGTCGGCTCGCCGTCGCTGGCCAGGTTGTCCACCGCGGCGGTGCCGATGAAGTACTTCATCGAGGCGACCTGGAACCACACGGTCTACACGATTGTCAGCCTGGGCGTGGTCGTTGCCATTCTCAACGCGGTCATCGCGATCGTGCTGTCGTACGGGCGGATCATGTTCAGCTCCGGCCGGGACCGGGCCTGGCCGGGCCGGTCAACGGCTGGATGACCCTCAGGAGCGAGCGGTTCCGGTCGCCCTGGGTCGCCACCGCGGTGGTCGGCGTCCTGGGCGCGATCTTGTGCCTGACCGTCTCGCTGACCACCCTGGTCAACCTCACCGGCGCGAGCCTGGTCGCGGACTACGCGCTGATCGCGATCGCCGCCCTGTTCGCCCGGCCGACCGGGGCAACCCGAAACAGTCCGTACAAGATGCCGCTCTGGCCGCTCCCGCCGATCCTGGCCCTGGGCAGCCTGGTCTACATCTTCACCAAGCAGACCTCGCTGTTGCTCTGGGTCACCGTGATCACCGTAGGTATCGGATTTTTGTACTGGCTGGTGGTGATCTTCCCCCAGCGCGGCCAGGCGTGGAACCTGCGGGAGGCTGTGTTCGACGAGGCCGCGATCAGCGAGGACAGTGCATAACCGGTGCCGGCCAGACAGCCCCGGCACGCCGGAACTCCTGTCGCGCCATTCATGCGGAGAATCTGCCGGGCGTGTGGTGAGCACATCGTGGCTTCAGATCGGCCGGGGTCTGTTCATCCAGCAGTCGGGCAGGCTTGACAGCGCATTTTTGGTTAAGAAGACTTCCTAACCAAAGAGGGTCTATGCGGGTCAGCACCGGGAGCGCCGATGTTGCCCAGATAGATCCGCAATGGAGCCGGACATGACCGCATCCCATGCAGGCGGCTTGCGAGAGCGGCTGCGGCCATTGCCGTACGGGCACAGCACGGTTTCTGACCACGCTGTCATGGGCGCCAGCGCCGCGGCTCTGAGCTGCGGCTGGGGCTACGCCGCGGACAGGTTGCGGCCCGAGGGGCTGCCCCAGGACCAATCTGATGGCCCGCCACCGGCCACCATTGCGGGACACGTCGATGAAGGAGTGGCTCTATGACCAGACTGAACGGGATGGCCGGACGCTGGCACCACGTGGCGGCATCGGTGATCCTGGCGGCCGGTTTCGTGTCTGCCTTCCCGGCGGCCGCCCACGCGGCTCCCGCGACCGTCGTGACCATTCAGTTCGACGACGGGAACGCTGACGTGTACCAGTGGATCAGCGCTCTCAGCAACCACGGATTCCCTGCCACCTTCTACGTGAACAGCGGGTCCATAGACACGACGGGAAAACTGACCTGGCCGCAGCTCACGGCCCTCAGCCAGGCCGGAAACGAGATCGCCAGTCATACCGTCGACCACGTCAACATCAAGAAGCTCAAGCTCGCCGATGCCAGGTTCCAGGTTTGCCAGGACCGGGTGAATCTTGCCAGCCACGGATTCCAGCCCGAGTCATTCGCATACCCGTTCGGGAGCTTTAACTCCACGGTCGAGACGCAGGTCGTCCAGTACTGCGGCGACAACAGCGGCCGCGGTGTTGCCGGGGTGAACGACAAGACTGTGTTCGCCGAGACGATCCCGCCAGCCGACCCGTACGCGACGCGGACGCCGGCGGACCCCAAGCAGGGCACCACGCTGGCGACCATCGAGGGATACGTTTCTGCCGCCGAGCAGCATGGCGGTGGCTGGGTGCAGCTGACCTTCCACCACATCTGCAGCGGCTGCGACGCGTACTCGATCACGCTGGCGAACATGCAGGCGCTGCTGGACTGGCTCAACACCCAGGTCACAGCCGGAACCGTCGTGGTCGAGACCACCGAACAGGTCATCGGAGGGCCATTTGTGACACCGTTCTGCTGCTAGACCCCTGATCCGGGGCGCCTGCCGGCCGCGAGCGGGGCCACTAGCTCTTGCTCCTAAGCTCCGGCGGAGCCCCTGTCGACCGGTAGCGCCCAACGCAGAATCGTGAGTCGGTGCCGCGGCGACCTGCACGACCAGCGCTACCAGGCGTCCGAAGCCGAAGGCCTGGACGTCATCCTGCGCGGCCTGACCATGATCCGCGGCGACGACATCCTGCACCTAGCCAGCGGAGCCGCTCTCATAACGTGCGTCCCGAACTCACGTTGGCGCCAGGGCTGTCCGAGCTGATCATGTCGCGGAGCCGCCGGTACTCCTCCGCGTCGATCTCGCCGCGGGCCAGTCGCTCGTCCAGGATGCGGCGGGCGTCGTCAGCGTGCTCGTTGCTGCCCGGCCGGCGGTTCGCGCTTCTGATCATGACGTAGGTCCCCCAGATCAGCAAACCCCAGAACACGGTCATCCCGGCCCACATCACTCCTGCCTGCCAGAACGCCCAGTGGCCGCCGTACCAGAACATCATCGCCGCCATCTCCCCCGGGACCGGCCGGGTTGGTTGCCCCGGCTCCTGGCTCCTGGCATTGCCCTGCAGACCCTGGCGGAGTAGGGGCTTCGGTCCCGCCAGATGCTGACTCAGGGCCCGGATAAGACGGCGGTGGACTCTGCCAGCCGGCACGCCGTGTCCTGCATGGCCTACCTCGGCGCCCTGACCAGCGCGGGCATGCATGCCGGCACGGTCACCATCACGGCCAGGACTCCCGGCACCTACCGGTACCTGTGCGCGGTCCCCGGCCCTGCCGCCTGGCCGGTCCAGTCCTGTCCCGCCGCCCACGGGCGGCATCACGCTCAGGCTGAGCTGGGGCGGAGCCCGGCCAGGGTAATGGCGACGAGTCGGCGGGCCGTGGCCTCGGTGGGCAGGCTGCTGGCGACGGTGAGAGCGTGCACGGCGGTTACACCTGTTTGACAACTCGCGGATCACAGATTAATAGGGCGTGTCCGTCAATATGGAAACACTCGTCACAGAAAAACGACCGACCCTCGGGTCGGCGAGTGCATGGCATTGGCGTCAGGTAATTCCGCTGCGGTGCTGGGCTGGGCTTGCTGTCGCCCGGTCGGCCGGGGACGAGTTTTCGGCTGGCGGGCCCTAGCAGAGCGGCGGCGCGGGCGGCTCGGCCGGAGTTCGACGGTGAGAATGATAGCGATCCACAGGGCCCCGAGTGCCCAGCCGCCGAGGATGTCGGTGAGCCAGTTCGCGCCGAGGTAGACCTGGGATGCCCCGGCCAGAGCCGTGACAGCTGCCGCGACGGTCCGGAGCAGCGCCCGGATCCTTGGCGCCCGGTCTGCGGCCAGGATGACTGCGAGCATGCCGTAACAGGCGATGGCCGTGGTCGCCTGGCGGAACGGGAACGCTGGCCCGGCATGATGGCCGATGGACAACGCGGCCGGCGGACGTGACTTCCCG
>Ga0070707_100006635_pt1 | contig 10731 bp, 7 predicted proteins | sample KBSK5502metaG_FD_65468 | JGI IMG/M metagenome (GOLD analysis project Ga0070707, IMG submission 65468) | Corn, switchgrass and miscanthus rhizosphere microbial communities from Kellogg Biological Station, Michigan, USA - KBS K5-50-2 metaG | ecosystem: Host-associated > Plants > Roots >... | reverse complement strand
GGTTCACCCCGCAGAATGTTTGATCCCACCGGAAGAACGTGAATCTGTGCGCTCCCGGAAAGCGTGCGAAGATGCCCGGCCTGGCTTGCTGTGCTGGTGAAGGCGACATCGACATGCCGCAGGAGGCGTTTAATCGCGCGCCGATGAAACAATTGCACCGGGAAATTCTTGTTCGTCACCGGCCAAAACGTCCAAATCTCGTGAAACATAACCACCAGCCGGCCGCGCGTTTTGTTTTTCCAGTCAACCAGCGCGCGAATCAAGGTCCGTGGATAACCGAAGCGATCGAACCCGTAAGCACTGTATTGCAGAAGAATCCTACCGCCGAAAACCGGCAATTGTCTGACTATGGCATCCGGAGTCGCGGCCAATTGCTGCACGCGATCGGTTGGCATGCTGGTTAGAGCAGTGCGGGGAACGAGGAATTTAAAATTCCCGTTACCGCGCAAACACTCTGACAGTCGCGCAGTGTAATCACCCACTCCGCCGTGCCCGGCATTGAGCTCCGGAGCAATGATGACGATCTCATCAATCACGTCACCGGCTCCTGTTGCACCCTTACCGGTATCAGAGCGCTCATTCTGCGCGCGATCACTGCCCAATCTGCATTCTCAGCATACCATTGTTTCAGCATTCGTTGCCGCCTTACCAAATCAACCTCGGATATCGTCGGTAATTCCTCGGTCGAAACAGTGTAACGGAGAGGCTCCGACTGAAACGCTGTTTTGCCCACGACTGCACAACCGTGTGCGGCAAAAGCCATAAACGCGCTCGATTTGCTCCAGTTCTCAGGGCTTGCGTTTGTTAGGCCGAACTGCACCCGCCTGAGCAGATCGGAAACAGCAGAGGAGGGCAGGAATCCGTGCCGCAGCACGGTGCCGCTAGGTAGCACCGAGGTGAGCTGATCCGAGCGGCGGTCGAATTTCTCATCGCCCGGTCCAACGAGATGAAGCTTGGTCAAAACTCCGCCTTCGCACCACGAGCGGATTTCCCGATCGAACATCTGTAATGTTTGCCAACGACCAAAAGGTAGCCCAAAAACCATAAACTGCCCCCGATGTCTTCCATCCACAAATGGACTCACTGGTTCGATGTTTGATCCGATCGGAATAAGCTGCGCGTCATTGCGTCTGGAAATTTCATCGATCTTCCGGACGTGCGCCGTCGTGTTCGTAACGATGATATCGGCAAGGTGAGCCAGCTTGCGAACGACGCCGCGATTACACAGGTCAATCCAAAAGAAGCGGGAAGTGACCGCGAAATCAGTGCTGGGCAACTCGTGAAAAAATATGAGCAGACGCCCGGCGGGAAATTTTGTCTTCCACCTCTGGAGCACTGGCGGCAGCCAGAGCGGACAACCAAAGCGATGGTAGGCGCGGCCGGCGTAGTGTAAGATCAGGTTGGCATTACCCGCTCGATCGAGTGCGTGCGAAAGTTCTGCTGCCTGTCCATTGAACTGCCAAATTGCGCTATGACCAAGCTCAGCCGCTGATTGGGCTGCGCCATCGATGACAAGAAATTCGACGGACGAATCATCGACTGGCCAATGCCGATGCAAGAGCCAGCTGTAGGTGCCGACGCCGCACACCTGGGGCGGAAGTCGGGTGGTGATAATGACAAGGCGCGGTACGTCCATCTGAATCAGGCAAACAGACGGCGGTAATCGACTTCGTAGTTCAAATCAGGGTTGCGCTTTCCTATCTCTCGCGCCGGCGAGCCTGCCACGATGGTCAGCGGCGGTACATCCCGGGTTACGACCGCTCCTGCTCCCACCACGGCGCCGCGATGGATTGTCACGCCAGGTAAAATGAGCGCTCGCGTGCCCACAAAGACGTAATCCTCCACGACGACCAGGCGATTCCGTCCGGAAAATGCCGAGTCTTGCGGATCGTGATCGGCGGTTAAGATGCAAGTGTCCGCGGAAATGGATACGTTGTCCCCGATACGTAGGCCGCCACGATTATCGAGCCGGCACCGCTCGTTGATCGTGGTATGCCTTCCCATGCGAAAGCTTCCGCGCGAATCGAAACGCGCACCGCTGAAGATGTAACTGCATTCGCCAATCTCGAAGCCCATGAGGCCGCGGTAGAAAGCCAGGCGGACTGCATGGCTGGGAATATTCGCGACCAGGCGATTGCAGACGAACAACAAGCCGTCGAACCATACCCGGCGAAGAAGCGAAAACGAATTCATCCAACAACTGCCACCGTCTGCGGTGAGTTGGTTGCAACCGAGTTGCCCGATCTTGTCCGCATTATGGCGTTCCAGAATTTTGCGCGCTGATCTGGTAGCATGAAATGGCTTCGCGCCAGCTTCAGCGCGTTGCTGGAAATCTCAAGCGCCCTCTGGGGGTCGTCATAGATGCGGCAAAGCGCCTCGGTCAACGAATCGATATTCAGGGAAGTATGAAGAAGCGCGGCGGAGTGTGCGGCCAGCAGTTCATAGGCAACCGACATTTTCGGCCCGTGGTAGAGTATGGGAACACCGCTGCCGACATAGGTAACTAGTTTCGTGGAGAGACTAAGACGCACGAGCGGTTCGAACTCGGCGCTGAAAGGGAGCGGCAGATAGAGCAGATCGGCGCGCTTCAAATCGTCATGTACCCTCGCCTCCGGGGCGAAGGGCAGGACGCGGAGGAGATCTCGGGCGACCCGCAGGATTCTCGGCCGTAACGCGTCGCAACGCAGGGTCATCGATATCCGCGCCCAGGGCCGCAACGTTCGCAATCGTTCCAGGGCGGCGGAGAGCGCGAGGAGATTTTCTTCATACTCGAGATGAAACAATCCCATGAAGTAGATGTGGAATTCTCCCGGTCTCCGCGCGATCGGAGCTGGAGCGATGCTTTCCAAGCCATCGGTGACGACAGTATACTCGCGCACACCATAGCGATGGCAGTATTCCTTCCCAAGCTGATCGCAAATCACGAACCGGGCATTCGCGCCGCGCCAGGCCGATAACATGGCTTCGTGCGCGCGCTCTGGCGCAACTTGACCGCGCGAGCTGTAGGCAAAATCGTCATGTATCTGGAGATAAAACGGGATTCTGAGTCCCCGCGCGGCTCGATACGCATGATAAAAATCCAGATAAGAATGGGGGACGGCATGGATTGCCGTGGCGCCGACCTCCTGGCACAAACGCACGAAGCGGCGGATGAACCTCTTTTCGAAGAGCGGCGTGACGAGGGCGGGGAGGGAACGAAGACGACTGCGCTCGATTTTGCCAAAGTACGGCCGGAGCGGCAGGTGAATTTCCCTTCCCATGTGGCCAACTCGCGGCGGCTCCGGGGAAGTGCAAACGATGGTCGGACGCAGCGGGCTGCCGGGCAACAGCGCTCGAAGGATCCGCGCGCCGCCGCCGGCTGATCCTAGACCAAACGGGTGAACGAACAGTAGTACGCCATTCGCCATTGATGACAATTGCCGCCGATACGTCTCCAGCGTGTTGCGCGCGATTGCGGACCAATTGAACTCCGCCGCCGCAGTCGTGCTGCGGTTCGCCAGTTCTTCGTAAGCTGCGAGATCGAGCTTGAGAATTTTGCAGATCGCGGCGGCAAACGCCTGGATGTCGCCGCTCGGCACCAGCAACTCCGGCAAATGTTGGTGCAGCATTTCGTGCGGCCCTGGAACGTCAAAAGAAACGGTCGGAATGCCGGCAGCTAACTGTTCTAGGACGGCCAGACCAAAACCTTCCACATAACTTGGAAATGCGCCGACCGCACAGTCCGAGAGAAGCATCGGAAGATCGGCGGGGGCGTACTCGGAAACGAATTCGATTCCATCGGATGATTCCGTTTCCAAGTCCTTCAAGACGGCACGCGCATCAACCATCGTCCCCAGAAAGCGGAACTGAGCGTCCGGAATTTCGCCTCGGATACGGCTAATGATTTGGGCCCAATCGTGCGATCCCTTCCGAGGCGCCCACATTCCGATGAAGCTAATTTTCTTTTGCGCCAAACGGATCTTTGCCAAAGACAAAGCCTGTGAAAGTGCGCGACGGCGTTCAGCGCTCAGGCCGTAGGGCTGAACCAGAATCGGCTTGTGGGGGTCGATCTCCGCGTGAAGGCAGTCCGCTTCCTCTGCGTTCGGGACATTAACCAGATCGGCATACTGAACTGAATCGTCCGAAGCAGCGGTCAGCCATTTCCGAGCGAGAGTGTAGAAGATTTTTCCGAGAAATTTGCCTCGGGACAGTCGAGGCCACCGCTGGCTCACGCTCCGTTCGAAACGATCGTAAAGCCGATACAAGCCGACAGAGCGAGCCACTAGTAATCCGTCAAAGCCGAGTTTTTCTTTCGACATCGGCAAGGCGCCGATCAGCGCATCAATGAGATCAAACCGCGCACCGTTATCTTTCACAAAGGCCGCTGCCTTATAAGCAAAGAGGAGTTGCCGGATGGCAAAGCCCGCGCCCGAGCCGCGTGTTTCAGGAAAGGCGTCGGACAAACTAAATCGTTCTACGAAATGGCCGGCCGCGCGCCATTGCTCGGCCAGCTCCATGTAAACGCGGACCGCGCCGAGCCGCGGGTTCCACTCCAGATTGAGGATGATGAGGATGCGCAAAGGCTTCAGCACGTGCTCGGCAGTCGTCGTGTTCAAGATTTCAAGCTCGTCCAAAATTTATGGCGCACCGGGTTAACGTAATGGCGCAAGGCGAGAGTCGCACCGGCATACCGATCCGCATAAACAAACTGATCGTCCAGTTGCAGAACATACCTGGTGGGATCGAGCGGGCGAGCGGCGTTGGCATGCATGGTGAGATGCGCCAGGGTCTGGTTCGTGAAAAAATTTGGATCGCTTTCAAGCTCGATGAACCGCCGCATGCTTGCTGACCAGTCGAGTTGTTGAAACAAGAACAGAACGCCGGTGTTCACTGGTTCTTGTTGTTCCTGCTCGCTGCGCAAGAGCCGCGCGTCGCCGGAGAATTGACAATCGGCCAAATAATAGGCGGACACGCCTTGGTCTGTGGCCCGCTCGGCAACATCGAACGCGCTGTCGAAGAACAAAACGTCGGAATCGATATACAAGGCCGGACCGTTCGCTGGCAGTGACATGATAAGGGCCAGCTGTTTCCCGGTGGGATGGTTGGACAGGTAGCGCCGAAATTTCTCCGATAGGTCCTCTGGGGGCGCCGGTGGCGACAACTGCACCGTCACCGTCGGATCGACCGCTTCGAGCCAGCGGATGCCTTGCCTGGAATGCGAACCGTCCGAAACGACCGTAAAACTCTTCGGACGTCCCACGTGTTGAAGGAAGGACCGGATGGAAGCAACTTGTTCCGGCAGCGCCGCTTCGCCGGAGTAAGAGAAGACATCCAGAGCAACCGCGCGCGTCGACTCCACGCCAGACCGCGCGATCAGCGGCAAGAACGCGCGATAGACCCGCCGTAGCGCATTCCCTTTCAGTCGCGCAAGGTGGTATCCAAAGTTCGGCATTCGTCAGGCAACCGCGGCTTGGAACGAGCGAAAGCCGCGAAAGCTCATCGCGATGTTGAGAAGCAAATTGGGAAGCGCGGAGAGCAGATTGAATGTCAGAACGCCAGTCACGGTCGAGAAATCGGTGCAAGGGATAAGCGCAATTTGCGTTGCGATCGTAAGCGGAATGTAGAGCCATGCGCCGGTCACCCAAGCCTTCGCAGCGTTGAGGGCCCAAAACGTTCCGGTGAACGCCGAAAAAACTGCGCCACCCACCATGAGAAGCAATTCCCGATACAGGTGCGCGTATTTGTTGCCGAGTACAAATAGAAATTGGTCAGGGAAAATCCACGCACAGAAAATGATGACCAAGCTGAAGATAGCAATGCCTCCCACAATCGCGGCATACAGGCGGCGCAGCTTGCGTTCATTCTGGCAACGGGCGAACGCGGGAACGAAGACATTGGTTAGCAGATTCGTGAACACGGAAAAGATCATGGCCAGGCGACCAAGCGCCCCTACTTCCGCAATTGACGCGGTACGATGAGCGAAAAAGGTGATAAGGAAGACGGTGATCTGCCCCTGAAAACAATAAAAGACGGAGTTGGCGGCAAGGTGCTTGACGAGGCGGATAATTGAATGTCGATCTTCAGAGTTTTCAGGCGCATTGAAATCGATGACTCTAACTGCGTAGCGTCGCAACATCGCGTACTGGAGAAGTGAAACTACAGAGGCGACCGTAACGGCGATCCCGGCATTTAGGACGAGCAAGAGCGCAGCCAGAGCTGCCAGCCTTACGGTAGCTCCCGTAATATCGATTATTTGGATCCGGCCAATATCCGCGCACAGCCTCGGAACGGCGCCGAGGACGCCGATTGAAAGCTGAAACCCAAGCCCGATCAGAACGACTACGATCAAAAGCGCGGTGTACGAAATGGACGCGCCATTTCTTACCAGCATGAAATACATCACTGGTGTGACGGCAATGACGACGACAACGCCCAATTTCCTTCGCAAGTCCAAGGCGGTATTGATGAGCTGGCCGAAACGATGCCGATCCTGCCAGACGCGGCCGCCAATGGAGACGAGACCGACGCTGATGCCGATATCAGCGAGCAGGTTGATCGTGCCCTGCATGGTGTTGGCGATGGTGAAGTAGGCGTACTCGCGTTGCTCGAGCTTGCGGACGATTAAGATGCCGCTCATAAAGCCGACGATCTGCACCAGCGTCTGCACGAGAGCAAAGTTCCCGACGACACGAGCATGGTGAAGCGCGCGCCGAATGGAGGCGTTGGAACTCTCACCCAGAACGGGCGTGGAAATCGGTCCGAAGAAACTCATGGTGCGATCCGTTGCCCAAAACTGCAAGCAGTTAACGCCGTGCCAAGATAAATTCCCCGGGCGCGCACTGATGCGATCGAGCAATTGGTTGAATTGTCGATCCGAAGATGGCGCGTCTTACGACGGTTGGACTTGCTTGGGTTGGTCGTGAACAGGCTGGCTTATCGTCTGATCATCCGGAAGCGCAGTCGCGGGAGGATTATAGTATTCGGAGTACTGGTAGTAGTAATACTCAGGGAGGGAGGTGTCGACACAATTAAGAATTACGCCTGGAACATTGACCTGGCGGCTGTAAAGCAAATCGAGCGATTTCTTGATCAGGCGGGCTGAAGTGTAGGAAAGCCGGACAACGAACAGCGTTGCGTCAATCTTCGGAGCGAGGCTAGTCGTATCATCGGCGGCGAGGACGGGCGAACTGTCGATGATGATGTAGTCGTAATGATAATAGATGTCCTTCAAGAGCGCGTCAGTGGAGTCACGTAGAAGATGTTCACTGGGTTGGGACAAGGTTTTGCCGCGAGGGAGAATGAACAAGCTCGGATACGAAGTAGGCACAATTACTTCGCGCCAGTTCACTTCCTGCTTCAAGACCTCCGCAAAGCCGACTCTGGAGGAAATTTCAAATGTTTCGCGTAACGCGCCGCGCCGCAAATCGCCGTCGATCAATAAGGTCCGCGCACTAGAAAGCGCCAGCGTGATGGCGAGATTGGCGGAGACTGTCGATTTTCCTTCGTTCGGAACCGCGCTGGTGACGAGGAGCGTCTTCGGACGCGGGCCTTCGTAGGGCATGAAGAAGATGGATGAGCGGATGTTGCGGTAGGATTCGGCGAAAGCGTGACGCGCATCATCGGGTTGAAGCAGGGTGACTTTACCTTTGACCTTCTCCTTCGGGACCTGGCCGAGCACGCTTTCCGGAAAGTGACGCTGAAACTCACTAAAGGAGGCCATGCGATCGTCGATACGATCGAGCAGAATAAGAACAGCGATGCCGACGAGGGCGCCGCCTCCTAATCCAACCAGAAGGCTCTTAATCCAGCCGGGGCGGACGGAGACCGGGGGCGTTGCCATTTCCATGATAGATACCTGATCTTCGGCGCCCACCACCTGGGAAACGTCGATTTCTTTCAAGTTGTTCGTTAGGCGATCATAGAGAGTCTTAAGACGATCGACCTTTCCTTTGACGCGATTAAACTGAGCAAGCCGCTGGCTCAAATCAAGGGCCTTGGATTCCCATTCTTTGATGTTGGTCTGCAAATTTTCCATCTGTTTGCCGATGGATTTGCGACGGGTCTCAAGTTTTTCGACTGTGTCGGCGCGATAAAGATCAATCAGTTTCTCCTGTTTCGAGATATCATCATTTAACTTGATGATTTTGGGATGTTTCGGCCGCAAATCCTTTGCCAGAGTATCCCGCTCGGCCTTAAGGAGCTGCACCGCCTGCTTGGCCTTGAGGTAATCGGCTTCCGGCCCGACGTCAGCCCACGGCATCCCCTTTTCCTCGGCGTTTTCCCCAGTGGTGGCAAAGTCAGGTCTGCTTTGCGCCCGATCAAGATTTTGATCGAGGTCAAGCAGATTCAAGAGGTCATACTCTGTCTTGAGCGATGCGTATTCCCGATTCAGCTTCACCAGATAAGCCGCCGCGCTGTTTCCCTCTTCCTGAATGAAGCCGATGTTGTTTTGTTTCTGGAATTCGAGCATCTCGTCTTCGGCATTACGCAAGTCCTTTTCGACCTGAATGAGCTGCTCGGTAATACCGGTCGTAATTTCGTGGCCGCGGTCCTCGCGCATCCCCTTTTTGAAATCGAGATACTTTTGCATGACCGCGTTCAAATACGTCTGGGTGTACTCGCCTGAGCTGCCGATGGCGGAAAGCTCGAAGATCGATGTGCGCGGTCGTTGCAGGACCGTGATCTCGACCGGCACTGGCTGCATTTCGGGATGAGTGGAGCGAACCAGGGCCTCAGCGCCGCGTTTCACTTCCATGCCTTGCATCAGTTGAATTTGCGTACCGTAGAAGTTGACGTTGTCCTCGCTATAGACCGCGCCCTGCGAAATATTGAGTTTGCCCGCCAGAATCATCTTCCCATTGGAAAGGAATGAGGGAGGTCTTTGGTAAATTAGCCAAGCCTCGACGAAAAGACCGAGGCAAATAGTCAGGACTGGAATCCACCAGCGCCGGAGAAGCAACGCTTTGTAGCGGTGCAACCGGGTGATAAATGAAATGGACCAGGAAGTGGGAGTAGCCCTTTCGACGACAGGTTTTTGCATGGCTACATGTTGATCAAGCGCTGCGGGACATAAATTTGGTCGTCGGGCACGAGGACCAAGTCTTCCTCGGTATGACCCTCTTCAATAACGCGCTTAAGATCCACACTGAACTCCTTGCCGTTCTTGCGGGTGACCTTCACTTTACGCTTATTGGCAAAATCGCCAAATCCCCCTGCCCGAATGATGGCCTTGCTGACGGTGTAATTTTCATCAGGGGGAATTTCCTGCGGGCCCTGTGCCTTTACAGAACCGTAGACATAGATTCGGCCTCGCGATTTTTCGCTGACCCGGTCCACAGCCAGAATGACAGTCGCATGGTAATAATATTCTCTCTCGAGCAATCCCTTGATCGTGTAAGCGAGTTCCTTGCAGGTCCTGCCCTGGGCCGCCACCAGGCCAACGTAAGGAACTTCCAGTTCGCCGTTGTCGTTTATCCGAAGACGCTGCGATTCGTTATCTCGATCTTCTACGACACGGAAACTTACAAAATCGTTAGACCCAAGCTTCTTTCTGTCATCAAGCACCGCCATGGAGTTTGTCCGCATCACCGTGCTGGTGGTCGGCGGGAGATCCGGTGAGGGCGACTTGGAAACAGAGGGGCCCGGGCTCACGTTGTCTTGCGCGCGAACCAGTGTTGGCAGCGCAAGCAGAGTGGCGACAATCACAGCATACAGGCAAAATCTCATGCCAAATCTATCCCGATCGCAACCTAGAAGCTGTAAGTGCCATCAAACGAAACCCGGTTCTGATTGTAATCGCGCAGGACAACATCGGAATCCTTCGTCGTGTGTTGATAGCGCAAGCCCAGAGTGACGTGCGGGGTTAACTGATAGCCCACGGTGGCAGCGCCCCCGAGTCGCTGAAAATGCTCACCAACAAAGCCACCGGACTCCTCGGCGTCTTCGAAAAAGAATTCCGTGGAGAGCAATGTATTCCGGATCAGGTTCCAGGTAACGGTATGGCGGACATAATTCAGGGTAATGGAATTTGAATTAACCCCGAGCTGACTCTCATGCCCGGCGCTGACGGTTTGGCTGATCACAGCATTGAGCCGGTGAGTGAGCAAAAGGTTAACGTAATAGTCCGAGAGGTCACTCGTATCGCCAACCGAACCATTGTGATCGAACGAGATCCCTTGGTACCCGCCCGCGATCCGTAGTTTGATGTTATTGGTGATCTCCGTCTCGGCAAAAACGCCTGCGTTAACATCGGTAGAATCATTCAAGACATGCTGGTTGTAATAGCTGAAGATTCCGGTTGCTTCGACGCCGACTTTCATTGTAGGCGTGACTAGATAAGCCGCGCTGCCGGAAAGTTCCTCTGCGTTTCGATTCAAATAATCGAAAGCGGAAGTGGTTGAGACAAAGTTATAATGATCGTAACCGAGCGTCACTAGGATCTTGTTTAAGTCCCACAGAACTGAGACGCCCGCAGTGTTTTCAAACCGGCCATAGTTTGCCACATTACTCAGCGCCGGTTCTGATATCGGATCCTGCTGTGCCAACATCCGGTCATGAAGACTGATTCGGAAGTCACCGACGAAAATATCGAACGCCACTTGCGAGTTTGGCGCAACCAGAATGCCTCTGGTATTATAATTGGAATGATCGACGTAGAGTGCGTAAGCTAGGCCCAAGTCGAGCCGCAAGGTGTTGAGCTGGGTGATCGGCCAGATCGCATCGATATTGATATTCGGAGTAAAGATCCAGTCC
>Ga0070707_100006634_pt1 | contig 10731 bp, 12 predicted proteins | sample KBSK5502metaG_FD_65468 | JGI IMG/M metagenome (GOLD analysis project Ga0070707, IMG submission 65468) | Corn, switchgrass and miscanthus rhizosphere microbial communities from Kellogg Biological Station, Michigan, USA - KBS K5-50-2 metaG | ecosystem: Host-associated > Plants > Roots >... | reverse complement strand
CGGCCGCACCGGTGCCCTGTTCGGCCTGCCGGCGGAGGCGGGGACGCCCGACATCCTCGTGCTGGCCAAGGCGCTCGGTGGTGGCCTCGTCCCCATCGGCGCCTGCATCGCGACGCCCGATGCGTGGGACCACCGCTTCGGAGCGCTCCACAGCTCGACGTTCGCCAACAGCAATCTGGCCGCCCGCGTGGCGCTGCGCGTCCTCGACATTCTGCTCCGTGACGACCAGCAGATGGTGCGCCATGTGGCCGAGCACGGCGCGTACCTCCTCCGGCGGCTCCGCGGGCTGCAGACCGCGTATCCCGGCGTGATCCGGGACGTGCGCGGGGTCGGCTACCTGGCCGGGCTCGACTTCTTCCCGTTCGACGGCGATGACTCGTACACGATGGCCTTCTTCTCGAAGAACGACTACCTCATCGCGCTCTTCGCCTCGTACCTGTTCAACGTCCACCACGTCGTCACCGCGCCGGTGTTCAACAACTCCCACGTCCTCCGGCTGGAGCCACCCTTTACCGTCGGCGCGGCCGAGATCGACCGCGCGATGGTGGCGCTGGAGGCTCTGTGCGACATCCTGGACCGGAAGGACTACTACGGCCTGGTGCGTCACCTGACCGGGGAGGCGTCGACACGGGCACCCGGCCGCCGGCGCTTCTCTGCACCGAACGCTCCCAACGCCGCGCCGACGCCCGCCGAGGCCACGGGACCCAGGAAATCGTTCGCGTTCCTCGTTCACTACACCGCGCCCCGTGACTACGTCGTGTGCGACCCTTCCTTCACGCAGTTCACCGCCAAGGAGTTCGACCGCTGGCGCGACTGGGTGCAGTGGTCGGAGCCGGGCTTGATCTATCACCTGCCTCAGGTGCGCTCGCGCACCGGCGCCGCGGCCGATGGCGCCCTGATCGCTCTGCCCATGCTGCCGGCGGACATGATGCGGCGCGGCCGGCAGAAGATGCTGCCGATGCTGGGTGACGCGCTGGCTCTGGCGCGAAGCGAGGGCGCCCGGGTCGTCGGCCTGGGTGGCTTCACCTCGATCGTCAGCAAGGGAGGCCAGAGCCTGGTCGGTCAGGGAATCGCGGTCACCAGCGGCAACGGGCTCACGACGGTGATGGCCCTCGAGGGCATCGCCGAGGTGACGCGGCGTCTCGGGCTCTCGCTCCCGACCATGCGGACGGCCGTGGTGGGAGCGACCGGGGCGATCGGCCGGCTCGCCTCTCTGCTCCTCGCTGACCGCGTCGCCGGGCTCACCCTCATCGGCAACCCGCGGAGCCGTGACGCGCTGGCGCGCTGCCGGATCGTCGCGGGCGAGGTCTACGCTCGCCTGATCGATCGCGCCGAGGCGACCACAGGGCTTCCGACTTCGGCGGCGTCGCCGATCGACCGGCAGCTCCGGCAGGTGCTGGACCCGCGCGCGCTCCGCGAGCACCTCGGAGCACGCGACGATGCAAGCTTCGAGCGTCTCGCCCAGATGATCGAGGCGGCGTTCACGGCCGCCGGCCGCGAGGCGCCGATCGCCTGCACCACGGACCTCAAGACGGCGGGGCCCGCCGCGGACCTCCTCTTCGTGGCCACCAACTCGGAGGCGGCGCTGATCGGATCGGACGTGCTCAAGGCGGGCGCGGTCGTGTGCGACGTGGCGCGGCCCGCCAACGTGGCGCGCGAGGTCGTGGAGCGTCTCGACGACGTCCTCGTCTTCGAGGGCGGCCTCGTCGAGCTGCCCGAACCCGTCCACTTCGGCCCCAACCTGCTGGGGTTCCGGCCCGGCGTCTTGCTCGGCTGCCTCGCCGAGACGGTGCTGCTCGCCCTCGAGGGGGACGACCGGGATCACAGCATCGGCCAGAAGCTCGATCCGGCCGAAGCCGAATCTCTGCGCGTGCTTGCCGAGCGTCACGGAATGCGCGCCGCCCCGCCGCACTGCTTCGGTGTCGAGCTGAGCGAGGCGGACTTCGACAAGCAGCGGCTGGCGCGGGAGGCTCGGCGGATCGAGCCGGTCTTCGATGAAGCGGACTCCGGCCTGGCCGGTCGGTGACGTGGCGATCGGCGAGGCGGCGACCCGCCCCTTCACGATCGCTGACGCCCGCCACCGCTTCGCGGATGCGTTTTCTCCGCGGGCCTGGATCTACTGGAGCGACCTCTTGGCGACCACGGCCGTGTGCTGGACCGCGTTCGCGATGTCAGCCGGCGCGCCCCTCGGGGGGCCGCTTCACCTCGTCTCGACGCTCGTCGCCATGGTGGCGCTGTTCCGGGCCGCGATCTTCGTGCACGAGATCGCCCACCAGCGGCGGGGCGCCCTGCCGGGCTTCGAGTTCGCGTGGAACGTCCTCGTCGGGATTCCGTTCCTGGCCCCGAGCCTCATGTACGTGGGCTCCCACCTCGACCACCACCGGCAAGCGACCTTCGGCACGTGGAACGACCCGGAGTATTTGCCCCTGGCGCGCTCGACCCCGCTGAGACACCTCGGGTTCCTGCTCGTGCCGGCGGTGGAGGTCCCGATGTTCCCCGTCCGCTGGGGCGTGCTGGGACCGGCGTCGTGGGTCATCCCGCCGTTACGACGCTGGGTGGTGACGCGCGCCTCCACGCTCGTGCTCAACCCACGCTACCGGCGTCCCGCCCCGAAGGGTCGGGACACCTTGCGCTGGATGGCGGAGGAGGCGGGCGCGGCGGTCCTGGTGTGGTTGGTGGTCTGGGGCGTCGTCGCGGGCCGGGTGCCTGTCCAATGGCTCTTCCAGTGGTACGTCGTCATGGTGGGGGCTCTGGTTCTCAATCAGGCGCGCAACCTGGCGGCGCACCGCTACGAGAACGACGGGCAGCCGATTGACTCGCTTGGACAGCTTCTCGATACGGTGACCCTGGAGGGGCGGCTCCTCAGCGCGTTGGCGGCGCCCGTCGGGCTTCGGTACCACGCGCTCCATCACTACCTGGCCACCGTGCCCTACCACAGTCTCGGCGCGCTGCACCGCCGGCTGCTCGTCGAGTTACCCGCGGACGATCCCTACCGGCGGACGCGGTGCTCCGGCGTCGTCGCCGCCGCGCTGGCTCTGGCGCGGCGCGCGGCCCGCGGCTCCCCGTGACCGTCAGCGTGACACCGCGCCCTGCCGGACCTCGGTGCGGCGGCTCCGGTCTCCCCACCAGCCGACCGCGGCGATGACCAGGCCCAGCACCGAAGAGACGACGTAGCCGAGTGCGGGCGCGCCGTCGATCCATCGACCCACCGCGGGGTCCGCGAAGAACATCTCCCCCGCCACGTAACCGAGGATGCCGCCGCCCACCCAAACGATCCACGTGAACCGCCCCATCAGACGAGCGAGCAAGCCGCTACCCCACACGACGATGGGCACCGACAGCGCGATCCCGAACACGACCAGCTTCAAGTCGCCGTGCGCCGCGGCGGCGACCCCGAGTACGTTGTCGAGGCTCATGACCAGGTCGGCGAAGACGATGATCCCGATCGCGTGATAGAGCGAGCGCGCCGGCCGCACGTGGGCGCCGCTGTCGTCCGCGGGCTGGCGCACGAGCTTGACCGCGATCCACACGAGCGCGATCCCGCCGACGAGCTGCATGAACGGGACCTTGAGCAGCACGGTCGCGAGCGTAATCAGCACCACGCGCAGGACGACCGCGCCCGCCGTCCCGAACATGCGACCGGCAAGCTGCTGGCGCTTCGGAAGCGAGCGCACGGCGAGCGCGATGACGAGCGCGTTGTCACCGGCCAGCAGTAGGTCGATGACCACGATCGTCCCCAGCCGCGCGAGAAACTCCGCGTCGAGGAAGGATCCCGGCATGACCGTTCATCCCACCCCGAGCAGCCGCTTGTACCATTCGAGGACGATGCGATGGAGCAGCATCCACAGCAGCGTCAAAATCAAGACGAGGTCGAGCTTCTTCGTCATCTCGTATGCCCCCTTGGGAATGGACAACGACGATCACGCGACCGCCAACGGCGGTGAGAGATGAGCGACGACGACTGAACGGGGGCTAGTGGTCTTCGAGCGGAGAAGCCGAGCCGACGGACGCGAATCGGGCCTGAGCGATCAGACCCGCCCAGGGAGGCGGATCATTCCACCGGGCAGTGCGGGCCGTGTCCTGAGGGAGACGTCGCCCCCGAGGCGGCGCGACGTAACGGTGCGCGGGAAGGGCCGCCGTCAGGCTCGACACTGGCCGGCGCAGCCGCAAGGGCCGGCTCGGCGCACTCTCCTCCTCGTCATCCGCCTCGACGGCCCGCGGACCCGTCGGAAACAGCGGAGCATCGAGCGTCACGAAGTCGAACGACAACACCAGGAGGAATGGGAGGAGCCGGAGCCATCGCATCTGCGGCATTTTATCAGAGAGAGACTGACCTCAGCGGCCCTTGTAGGGACCGGGCTTGCGCTTCTCCGCGAATGCGCGGGCGGCCTCCTGAAAGTCCTCGCTCAGGTACAGCTTCAGCGGCGCGTTCTGCATCGTGATCTCGCGCCCGAGCTGATCCATGTACCAGCGGCGCGAGCGGACGGTGGCGCGCACGCTGAGCGGCGGGTTCTTGCACACCGCCCGCGCCAGCTCCTGGGCCGCGTCCAGGTACGTGCCCTGAGCCGCCACGCGGTTGATCAGCCCGGCGGCGAACGCCTCCTCGGCCGTGAAGAAGCGCCCGGTCAGCGCCACTTCCGTCCCGAAGGCACCGGCCCCACGGAAGTGCATCAGGCCCCAGTACTTGGCGCCGCCGAGCCCCCGCGGCGTCTCGGTGATCTGGAACTGCGTGCCCGCCTCGGCAACGATCAGGTCGGACTCGAGCACGATGCCGACGGCGAGGCCCATGACGTACCCGTGAGGCGCCGCGATCACCGGCTTCCAGTTGACCGATTTCGTGAGCAGATCGCCCGAGTGCGCGCCGAAGCCCTGCGGGCCCCCGAGGCGCTCGAACTCCTCGCGCTTGCGGAGCTGGCGCTGGTGCACGTCGGCGCCGCTGGAGAAGGCGCGACCCCGGCCGTGAATGATGGCCACGTGCGCCTCGGCGTCCGCGTCGAACCGCCGGAGCGCGTCGTTCAGGGCCATGACCAGCTCATCGTTGAAGGCGTTGAGCTTCTCCGGCCTGTTGAGCGTGAGCGTCGCGACGTGGTCCTCGCACGCGTAGTCGACCAGCATGCCTGTCTCCTCGGACGCCGGATGGCGTCCTTCATCTCGAGATGCGCGGATTATCACACGCCGTCAGCATCCACCGCCTTGACGGCACGGTGTCGACGTCATAGTGTCCGGGCGATGGACGTCAGGGCGCTGACCGTGAGGTTTCTCGAATGGTTCAATTCGCTCTGGACGCGTGAAGCTCCGGTGACGGCGGAGGAAGCGCAGAGCTACGTGGCTCAGAGCATTCGATTCACCCTCAACGGCCGGTTGACCGCCGACGGAATCGAGGCGTACGCCGCTCGCATCGACGGCCTGAGGCGGCAATGCCGCTCCCTGCGCATCGAGCTCCCTGTCGCGGAGATGGTCGTCGAGGGGCACTTCGATGACCACGGCAAGATCGCCGCATTCCAGGACGTCTTCAGCGGAGGCGATCCCGTGAGGACGATCCCATGATGGCGCGAATACCGCTCCTGGCGCTGATGGCCTTGCTTCTCGCCGGGTGCGGCACGGTCAGCGTCCAGTCGCTTTCCGGCCAACCCGGCCCGGCCCGCGACGTATGTCTTGATTGAGCCGCCGGCCAACACACCGAGCCCCGATGAGCGCCCGGGGCTACTGCTCCGCGTGCGTGGGCAGCTGTCCCTGACGAAGATGCAGGCGATCTTCGGCCTGGTTGCCGCGCTGCTCTCGATCGGCGGCGCGCTCTACGGCTACCTGCGCCCGGGCAAGCCGGCGCCGCCGGCCAGCGGGGAGCTGGTGGCGATCGTCCAGGACGCGAAGTCCGGCAAGCCGGTGACCGAGGCGACCCTCGAGCTGCTCACGCCGCAGGACGCGCTGGTGACCACGCTCTCGCTGAGCGACGGCGAGGCCCGGCGCCGATTGCGGGAAGGCCTCTACCGCCTGCGGGTGACGCATCCGCGCTACGTGACCGAGGAGCGCCCGATCCAGGTGATGGCGGGCGAGACGGCCGAGATCCGCGTGCGCCTCGCCCCTCGCGCGGCGGCGACAAGGCCGCCAACGACGTCATCGTCGCCGACGAGCTCGGCCGAGCGCGCAATCAACCAGGGCGTGGAGAGCATCAAGAAGATTTTTCGCTAGCGGAACTCGCCGACGGCCACCGGCTGGAGAGCGCGGGGATGCAGCACGTCGATCGCCCAGCCCACGTTCAACCGCTCGCCCAGCCAGCCCGGGCACGTCGTCTGATCGTGCAGGTGCAGTCCTGCTGCCTCGTTTTGCGCCCGGAGCGACTGGACGGGATCGCAGGGAACGGCGGGCGGAGGCGGAACGTCGGGTAGCAGCCTTCCGTCCGGTCGCCGGAACCGCAGCTCGCCGTCGGCCTGTCGTTCCACCTGATATCCCTCTTCGTGGACAGCGCGGTGATGGCGCCGGCAGAGCATCGCGAGATTCGAGAGCGTGGTGGGCCCACCCTGGGCCCAGTGGCGAATGTGATGGCCCTGGCCGAAGCGCACGCCGCAGCCCGGAAACCTGCAGCCCCGGTCACGGTGGTGCAGCGCGCGCCGGATCGCCGGCGGAATCGTTCGCGTCCGTGCGCCGACTTCCACGACTCGCCCGTCCGGATCGTGATGCATCACCACCCGGCTCGCGTCGCACGCCAGCCGCCGAGACGTTTCCGCGGAAACGTGCGCGCCGCCCTCGAGGACGGACTGCCCGGACGCCGCCGAGTCCGCCAGTACCGGAGCGTCTACGTGCACGACGACCTGGTAGCGCTCGCCCGGCGCGCCAGGATCGAGCTCGTGGTGGAGTGCGGTCTCCGCGATGAGCATTAGCGCGTCGGCCTGCTCTTGGGCCATCGACGTCGTGGCTCCGGACTCTTCGCTCGCGGCTTCGGTGCCGCGCGATCGCTGATAGAGGGTCTCGCGCGCCGCAGCCAGTGCCTGCATCAGCACGGCGCCTGCCTCAGGCGTCAGCCGCCCGCGGATGACGACCATACCGTCTTCATCTTGATACACATGCACGGCGCGGCTCTTGTGCAAGCGAGCCGCCTCGCGCGACTCCGCCAGCACGTCGCCCGACGCCAACCGCGGACGATCCGCTCGACGTGACACGCGGTGCCCGCCCGGCCGACCGCCAGCAGCCGCTCCTCCGTCTCGGGCGTGGCGACGCGGGTCAGCGCCCGCACCTTGGCGTAGGACAGCTGCCCGCGGGCGAGCGCGCCGGCCAGCCGGGGCAGCGAGCCGAGCGCGCGCGCCACGCGGACCCGCTCGCGCGCAGCGCCGAGATCTATCCCGACGCGCCAGGCGAGCCAGTGGGCGCATGAGGGAAACCCATTGTTCCAGCCGCCGCGCGCGTCGAATTCTCGGATGAGCTCGAGCAGGTGACCGGTGGCGGCGTCGAGGTGCGCGGACAGCTCGGCGATCTCGTGACCGAGCCGGTCCATCTCCGCGATGGACTCCGCGGTAGCGTCAACGTGGAGCGTGCCGATCTCCATGGATGCGTCCCCCTTGATGATGGGGGGACTCTACACCCGGGTTTCGGACCCACCTGGGAGCCTCCAGGACGCGAGATTTCCTGGTGATTCATGTTTTTTGGTATTCGGCCCACCAGACCGATCTTGCCGGGCGCGTGCGGACCGCTGAGGGCGAATTTTCCGGGACCGCGGGCACGCGGCCAGCGCTGCTGGGGAAACGTGTCAAGCGGAAACTTCACGCGGCATCCCCGGGGAGCTATCGGGACCCCCTCCGGCCCCGCGTGCCCCTGGCCTAGTCATCACTCGTGTTTAAGTTGTGATTAAAGCAGGGAAGTTGCTCGACGAGGTCTTGCATTCATCGAGCTCGTCGGCTATAGTCACCACGGCGTCAGATGACCGCAAGGCTTCTGACGACTAACGCATCGGCAAGCACACGCTGCCGGAAGGGATGTGGCCCATGCTGTTCCCGACAAAGATCCTCGAAGTCTTCACGCGCGACAACGAACACTGCAAGCGACTCAAAGACCCGAAGAAGGAAGGCGCGCTCTTTCACCTCGAAGCGTGGCTGCCGTTTTCCGAAGCGGCAAAGCTTGAACGGGGAAACGCCAATGTACGACCTCCGTCCGAGTCGAAGAAGCCATTTCGGGCGATGGTGGAGACCGTGGAGAACGATCCCACCTCTTTTCACCTGAAGAATCGAGGAATCATCTACCTCTGCGAGAAGTTTGAGTACGACAACAGCCGCAAGGCCATCCGGCTCACGATCCCTGATGTCAAGCCCACTGAGATCGAGGATCTCGAAGACGATGAGCCGCGGTTCGGAATCACGGACGGGGGTCATACACATGAGGTGGTTCGTCAGACCGTCGCCCGTGCAAACGAACTGGCAGAACAGGATGGATGGTCGGAACCGTTCGTTCGCGTGCATTTCTTGGCCGGCACCGGCATCGGAAGTGGCGAGATCGAAGAGGTCGTTGAAGCCCTGAATACGTCGTCTCAGGTTCAGCAATACACCCTGGATGAGTACCAGAACCGCTTCGACGACCTGAAGACGGCACTTAAGGATAGCGGGTTCGATGTGTCCTTGATCGCTTTCAGGGAGAACGAAGACAAGGAGTGGGAAATCCGTGAAATCATCCAGCGCATGGCGTGTTTCCTGAGGGAGCGCTGGAAGACGGTGCAGCCGACTCAGATGTACCGCTCGAAGGGGCGCGCATTGGATCTCTTCACGAACCAGGACTCCAAGGAAGAGTTCCGTCGCCTGTTCCCAGTAGTCACGGATGTGATCACTCTGCCGGAGTTCATTCAGTCGGAGCTCAGCCGCGGCGAAGCGGTCAAGGGAAAGCGGTTTGGCGCGCTGCGAGCGGTAAAGACCCTCAAGAAACCCTATACGCGACCAGGAACTGTATTCGAGACCGATCATCTGATGGACCTCGCGGCATCACTACCCTTGGCCGCCGCCCTCCGCGAGTTGCTCGAACTCAAGGGGGACACGTATCACTGGAGGCTCGATCCGAAGGAAGTCTTCCGGCGGTGTGCCGAGGACCTCTACAAGGCTTTGGTGTCGAGGATCCGCTCCGCTCGGAGCGTCAACGCCCTCGGCGCCGATACTGAGTACTGGATCCATGCCGTCAACATAATCCTCCGTACCAAGGACGAGATGTTGGGCGAGAAGAAGGTTCGCTGAGGTCGAAGGGCGTCCGGGCGTTCGGGGGAACGGCGGGGGCACTCCCCGCCGTTTTCCCGTCGCTAGCTGCTCGCGCAGGAGATCGACGAGCGAGCTGCGCGTGCCCACCGTCGCCTTGACCGTTCACGGTGAGGCCGTTCGCGCGCGTTTCGGTCATGCCGCGCTCAGGACGCCAGCACGGCAGATCCCACGCAGCCGGGCACAGAATGCGTGATACCCTGGCCGATGTCTACGAAAGCGAGAAAAAGACCCCATGAGCAAGGAAGAAGCGATCGAGGTCGAGGGCAAGGTGGTCGAGCCCCTGCCGAACGCGATGTTCCGCGTGGAGATGGACAACGGCCACAAGGTCCTCGCCCACGTCTCGGGCAAGATGCGGATGCACCACATCCGGATCCTCCCCGGCGACAAGGTCACGATGGAGCTGTCCCCCTACGACCTGACCCGGGGACGGATCACGTACCGGTTCAAGTAGACGCGGGCAGGACTCGACTGACGTCGGCGTGGGCCAGCACGACGTCCGGGGACTCCTGCAGCGCGACGTGGTATCGCTCCTGGAAGTCCCCGCCGGCCCCGGATTTGAGAAGCCGGTAGGCCTCACGGAACGGACGCTCGGCGCTCTCCGTGGCCACCGGCTCATCCGTGTCCACGAGTTCGTCGATCTCCGCGATCAGCCCCGAGAGCGACCGCAGCCAGGCGAACGCCTCGTCGTCGAGCAGCAGGCCCAGCAACGCGCCCGACGGGATGGCTCCGTGCCGTTGCTCGTAGGCGTCTCGCTCACGCTCCAGCAGCACCTTGTGAAGGAGCAACAGGCGGCGGCTCAGATCCCGTAAGCGCTCGCGGTCGTCCACGATAGCCAGCCCCTCCTGTCCCCGAGTGTCCCATGGTGCGCTATCCTCCGACCATGGACACCACCACGAGCCGCGGTCGCGACGTCGCCTATCAGCTCCACCCGTTCACCAATCTCGGGCGCCACGAGAGCGAGGGGCCGCTGGTCATCTCGCGGGGCAAGGGCGTCTACGTCTATGACGAGGCGGGCCACGAGTACCTCGAGGCGCTGGCCGGCCTCTGGTGCACCGCGCTCGGGTTCGGCGAGCCGCGGCTGGCCGAGGCCGCGTATCGCCAGCTGAACCGGCTGCCCTACTACCACCAGTTCGGGGGCAAGGCAAACGACGTGGCCATCACGCTGGCCGAGCGGCTCGTCAAGCTGATGCCGGTGCCGATGTCGAAGGTCTTCTTCAACAACTCCGGCTCGGAGGCCAACGAGAGCGCGGTCAAGCTGGTCTGGTACTACAACAACGCGCGGGGCCGTCATCGCAAGAAGAAGATCATCGCGCGGCAGCGGGCCTATCACGGCACGACCATGGTCGCGGCCAGCCTCACCGGCCTGCATGCCTCCCACCGCGACTTCGACCTGCCCATCCCGCAGGTACGCCACACCGATTGCCCTTACTTCTATCGCTACGCAAAGCCCGGCGAGAGCGAGGAGGACTTCGCCACACGCCTGGCCGAGAGCCTCGATCAGCAG
>Ga0070707_100006632_pt1 | contig 10734 bp, 9 predicted proteins | sample KBSK5502metaG_FD_65468 | JGI IMG/M metagenome (GOLD analysis project Ga0070707, IMG submission 65468) | Corn, switchgrass and miscanthus rhizosphere microbial communities from Kellogg Biological Station, Michigan, USA - KBS K5-50-2 metaG | ecosystem: Host-associated > Plants > Roots >... | reverse complement strand
TGTACGAACAGGCCGGCGGAACCCGCACCAGCGCGCGGAAGTCGCCCGGCCGTAAGGGGAAAACGGCATTGGCCCCTGAGCCGGCGCCGGCCCCTGCGCCGAATACGCAGTCTACGCCGCCGCAGTAGACTGTGGCCCATTCCTGAAGCAGAGCCGGATGGCGATGATCGTGTACCGCATCGCCATCCGGTTTTTCTTTGTCGAAACTCCCGCCATCATTTCATTGACAAGATTTACTTAATAAGTGTAAGTTAATCCCCGTCATGAAGAAATCAAAACCGGTCACGTTGGGGCATTTCGAACAACTCGTGCTTTCCGCTGTTCTTGCACTGAATGGCAAGGATTCTTACGGTCTCAAAATACAGGATAAGACATCTGAGTTCGCGGAGAAGGAAGTCAATTTGGGTTCGGTGTACGTCACGTTGGAGCGGCTCGAGATGAAAGGTCTGGTGGTGACGGCAGAGTTATCGGAGACCAGGCCGGAGCCTGGCGGGAAGCGAAGGAGGATTTATCAGATCACTCCCGAGGGACAAACTGTGTTGAGTGAATCTTTGCAGGCTTCGGTACGGGCGTACGAAGCGACGGAGTCGTTCTGGGAGAAACTCTGGAAGTTGGGGCGTCGCCGCGTTTGATAGAGGAAAAATGATCTGCGATGAGCAATTTTTAGAATCGGACGGCATCAGGCACCAGTTGATTGGTGATAGCGAACCCATCCGTGCGCTCATCAGACTCATCGGAAAGGTTGCCGCCAAAAACACGACCGTTCTGATTCAAGGCGAGAGCGGGACTGGCAAGGAATTGGTGGCTCGCGCACTCCACGTCAACAGCCCTCGCGCGCACGGTCCGTATGTCGCGGTCAATTGCGCAGAGCTGGCGGAAAGTCTCATCGAGAGCGAATTATTCGGGCACGAGCGTGGATCGTTCACCGGCGCGGTGAGGCAGCACATCGGATGTTTCGAGCGCGCGCATAACGGGACTTTGTTTCTGGATGAAATCGGCGATGTCAGTCCGGCGATTCAGATCAAACTCCTGAGAGTGCTGGAGCAACGCCAGCTCAGGCGGATTGGAAGCTCGCGTCCCATCGACATCGATATTCGGCTGATTACTGCGACGAATGCCGATCTGGAAACTCTCGTGGCCCAGGGAAAGTTCCGAAGCGATCTCTACTACCGTTTGAGATGCATCAAGGTCGCGACACCTGCCTTACGCGACCGCCCTGAAGATATTCCTCTGCTGGCTCAACATTTCGTTGCGAAGTATGCGGCCGACAACCAGATTCCTGTTCCGGCGATCTCTCCGGATGCCCTCATGGCCCTTCAGCAATACGACTGGCCGGGCAACGTCCGGGAACTCCGGCATGTTATGGAAGAAGTCGTCGTGCTTCGAGAAGGTGACCTGATCCAGGCAGCGCATCTCCCTAAGGATGTATTCCGGCGCGCCAGCGACCGAACCGCGACCAACGTGCTTTCAATGAAGGAATTCGTCTGGAAATCCAAACGGGAATACGTTGAACGTGTCCTCGACCTCGTCGGCCGCGACTATAAGAAAGCCGCGAAACTGCTCGACATCCCTCCCAATGGGTTTCACAGCTTCCTCCGCCGCCTCGATCTGCGCCACCTGTTGTAGAACCCATCCATCCGCAGGCCTTTCCTCGTAATTGCATAGGACGACGGCAAAGCGTCGTAGCCGAATAGTTCGTCGTCACCGAGGAAAGCATGTCCAAACCCAACCGTACCAGCATGATTCTGGCGGCCCTGGTCATCGCAATCTTTGCGGCGGCTGCTTTTTCAATGCAGACGACCCGAAGGATTTCCGGCGTCGTTGCCGACGGGAAGGATGGAGTCCTGCCGGGAGTCACGGTGATTGCGCGGGCCGCGAGCGGCGAGCGGCGGACGACGACGAACGAGACGGGTGAATTTAGTCTCGAGGTTCCGAACGAGGATGTTTCGCTGCGAATCGAGGGGCAGTACGTCAAGCCGCAGGAGCAGGCCGTTCCGGAGGCCGGCGCTTCGGAAAACCTCCACATCCAGGTCGACTACCTCATTCCGCCCATCCATCAGAGCATGGTCATTACAGCCTCGGCTCTTGAACCTCAAGTCGAAACCCATAGTGATGAGGTTTACAAACGAACACTCTTTTCCCGCGACGATCAGTTACTGGAAACGTTGAACGCGGGCATCAATGCCGGGCAGCATGAAGGTGGTGGAAAGTCGCTCGAGATCCGCCGGTTTGGTTTCAATCTCGATCATGGCGGCGTCAACGGCGGCCTCAAGGTACTTGTCGACGACATCCAGCAGAATCAGGGCACGCAGGGCCACGGCCAGGGGTATCTCGGCGCGCTGAAGACGCTGACGCCCGAGTTGATTCAGGATGTGAATATCCTCAATGGTCCGTTCAGCGCGGAGTACGGCGATTTCTCGGGGCTGGGCGTTGTCCACATCCGCACCAAAGAGGGATTGCCGGAGCCTTTCACGCTGCGGCTGCAGGGCGGGTCATTTGGAAGTTACCGCACATTCGTCGGCTACAGCCCTTCGCTCGAAAAAGCAGATGCCTTCCTGGCCTATGAAGGCTCACGAACGGACGGCCCGTTTCAGAATCCTTCGCGCTACAGGCGTGACAACGTCACGGGCAACTACACGCGGCATCTGAATAACGACCAGGCATTCGGCGTCAAATTGAACTTCGGCCGTAACGACTTTTTCTCGTCGGGCCAGATTCCGCTCGATCTTGTCGCCGCCGGCAGGCTGGACCGATTTGGATTCATCGATCCCAGCGATGGCGGACGCGTGCGCATGGGCACGACCAGTCTCTTTTACCGCAAGAGTATGGGATCCGGCGACAGCTTCAAGGCCGATGGATTCGTGAGCCGCTCGTTATTCGATCTGTATTCGAATTTCACGCTGTTCCTGAATGATCCCGAGCATGGCGACGGCATCCAGCAGCATGACTCGCGATATCAGGAAGGCTTCAACACGCAGTACCTGCATCCGCACCGGATTTTCGGAAACCAGTCGCTGCTCACGTTCGGAACAAACTTTCACGACAACCAGATCAATGTTGGCCTTTACCCGCAGGAGCAGCGCGTGCCTCTCGATGTCGCTTCACGTGCGTTTGCCCATGTGACGAACACGGCCGGATACGCTCAACAGGCGACGGACTTCCTGCAAGGCAAGCTGCACCTGGAAGGTGGGCTGCGGTGGGATTACTTCCGTTTTTCGGTGAACGATCGAGTGAATGCCGCGCAGTCCGGCGTCGAAGGGGCCGCGCGTCTCCAGCCGAAATTCGCTCTCGCGTATCGCGTTGCGAAGTCCGTGCCCATCTCAATCAGCTTTAATTACGGCCGCGGCATCAATACACAGGATGCGCGGGGGATTGTGCAGCGTCCGGAATCACCTCGGATTGCAACGACGGATTTTTATCAGTCGGGCGCGTCTTACCAGATGGGCCGTCTCTCGCTCACGAGCGACCTGTTCCTCATCGATCGCTCTAACGAGCAGGTTTATATTCCCGACGACGGAACGACTGAATTGAAAGGACCGAGCCGGGCTTACGGTTTTGAAGCTAAGGCGGCGATCCGCCTGACGCGTTACGTCTCGCTCAACGGCGGCCTCACGCAGGTGACGAACTCGTTTTATCGAGCGACCTCGCCGCGGATTTATGTCGATAGCGCGCCGCACACCGTCGCCAATGGTGGGCTGACGCTGTCCGGATGGCGGGGCATTTACGCTTCTCTGCGTTATCGCCACGTTGGAAACTATCGCCTCGATGGCGCAAATGCCTCCATCCGCGCTTCGGGCCTGGACGTTGTCGATCTCGCCGTGACGAAGACCATCCGGCCCGGCCTCGACTTCAATTTCGACATCGACAATCTTGCCAACAAGGCCTACTACGAAACCCAGAACTACTTCGAATCGAGACTGAGTCCGGCAGCGCCTGACATCGCGCGCATTCACGGCACGCCCGGCTATCCGATCGGACTCACCGTCGGCCTCACCTTCCGTTTCGGCGAAAAAAACTCCCCTCCTCAGCCGTCACACTGAATTACGACGTCGTGTCGGCATTGATTGTAGCGACTACAGACTGAAGCTTTCGGCTCAGTTCAGATTGATCGGAGCGGCTGGCGATCGAAGACAGGTCCAGAAGCGCTTTCGCCAATTTCTGCTCATATTCTTTATAGCTTGGGTCGAGCGCGAGCAATTGCGCATAGCCTCGGATGATCGTCACTCTGCCAACCACTGCGAGTGTTGGCATCAGGCGCAACGCCAGCTCGGTGACCTGAGCGATTTGATCGAATGTGTTCTGTGATAACACCCATCCCCCCAGACAAGAGGACGTAAGAACGGGCGCGGGAGCACCCATGGAGAGATGGCCAGGACAAATATTCTGAGAGATGCGGATTTTACCGGTAATCCTAAACCCAGATAACGCCGTGCAATGGTGACATCGTTCTCGCCTCGAATTGGCTGTGGAAAACCGCTACGCGGATTTTTCCTTCGCTTCCTCGCTCTTTTCGCGCTTCACCTCCTGCTTCAACTTCCACCAGGTCGCGCAACACTCGTCGCACTCCTGGAAATGATCAAGCTCGTGGGGTTTAAGCACGCTCACGCCACGGGCGAAATTCCGGATGGAGTCAAGCGGAAGATGCTGAGGGTGCTGTTCCATAAATTAAATTCGCCGGGCACAATTATGCCTCGGCGATCATAGCGAGCCGCACGCGTGCTTCCTAATTTCTTTGAGGAGTCTATCTAACTGAAAAATCACGGCGGGCTGGGATATCGGGCGAACGCATGGTGCGGGAATGCCACACGATAAAGGTAAAAATGACCTTCTGCCAGGGCGGCAAAATTCCTCTCTCCTTTCATTGAACGATGAGATCCGAGAACTGACGTTCTCGCCAGCCCTTGGAGTCGTCCTTGATCCACAGTTCGGTAATCTTGCCGTCAACAGGATGAGTGATCTTGCAGAACTCGGCGGGGCAGCGAATCCTGGTCAGACCGTCCGTTTCATACATGGCTTTCACGTTCATTCCACAATCGCACTGCCAGGAAACAACGGCCAACATTGAAACGCTCCCACCCTGGAAAGTTTCAGGGTGATTCTGAGGCGAACGCGGCCTAACAGGCAGCTTACCCCCTTCGTGCGGCAATGCAAATCGGTGTTTCTCTTACGACCGCGCTTCGCTACAATTACGGATACGCGATTCGAATAGCTGGGCGGTAGGACTGTGTCTGAGAACGGCGACATCAACCAACGCTTCGGTGTTTACAAGAGCCTGTGTTGCGGACACGAGATCATCATCCGCGAAGGTGCAACCTTCCCCGACTGCCCAAATCATCCCAAACTGAGCACGATCTGGAAACCGGCAACTGCTGTTTGCGGGCCGCTTACAGTTTTGCGCAAACCTGCTCATGCTAACCTTGCTCCATCGACCGCTAAAACCGGATCTTGGTTGACCCGGAGAAAAATCGCGGATTGAAATACTCGCCGGGAGAAAAGGCGCTTTCCTGAGACACTTTGTAAACGTTGTTGGTTAGATTTTCGATATTGAACTGCAAGCCGAGCCATGAACGCTCTCGATGATGAAACAGATCGACACCTATGGACAGGTTTTGCGTGAAGTGATCGGGAACTCGAAGGGAAGCAGGCATGGGCATGCCTTCCTCCATTTCAACTTCGGTCGGAGTCCCGCTGCCGTATTCGAAGGTCATGCTGCCCCAGAGTCCGCTTTTACGATGGCGGTAACGGAAACCAGCGTTCAAAGTATGCGTTTGATCCATGGGTGCAAGGAATCGTCCCGCCTCTTCCACGTGATGCGCTTCTTCTACAAATCCCGCCACGACAGGATTCCAAAGGTACACGCGTCCCAACGCATAATTGAGATATCCGGATAGTCCGAGCCGCTCGACGATGGGTACATCCATCTTCACTTCCATTCCGTACGCCTTTCCCTTGTCGAAGTTGGCGTAGGCATAGATCCGGGAGTCGGGAAAGAGAACCGTGTGGACGGGCTTCTCGCTCTTGCGATAGTAGCCGCTCACGCCCACACGGAGATTGCCTATTACCGGGCGAGTGACACCCAATTCGAACTGGTCCTCGATAATAGGTTGCAACGCAGGCAAAGGCTGTTCGAAATCCGCAAGAAAGCGCGTCAGGCCCGCGCTGGAAATGAAGACGTTCTCGACAGCCGGTGGGACAAAGAAATGGTTGTACGACGCGTGGACCACGGTGCTTGTCCCGGAGAATCGATATGCCAGATTCAGCCGCGGGCTGAAATGGCTTCGCGACGTCGCCAGGCTGTAACGATCGAAGCGAACCCCGATGTTCGCTGTGAGTTCGGTGCTGAGCTGGAACGTGTCCTGCAGATATGCGCTACCCTGAGCCCCGGTTTTCCGGCCGGTAAACGTGATGGGTGCCCCGTCCGGTGCCTGCACTTCGGCATCAGCTAATGGGACATAGAATAGATTCTCGTCGGGACGCAGCATCACGAGATCCACGCCGCCTTTTATGGTGTGTCCTCCGAAGAACCGTACGAAGTCTGCTTTCACTCCCGTGGTCTCGAGCGTTCGTTCATTGCGTGCAGTCGCCGCAAGCGGATCGTTGGCCGGCAACAGGCGCATACGAGACCACCGCTGGTATAGCGAAGTAGTGAACGACGAGTTGCTCGAAATGTTGTCGCTCCAGGTCACGACGGCGGTTTCCTCGCGCGTACGCTCGAACGCGTTGTTATTGGGGCGGAACAGTTCGTCGAAGCTTGTCTTCGGGATCTGGAAATTCGTTCCATCGCCCATCAAAACGACTTTCACTGTGTTCGCGGGATTCACGTTGAAATCAAACTGGAGGAAGCTATGTGCCCCGCGTCCCGTGTCATGAATGGAGCGCGGATCGTTCGGGCTGAGAAAGCGCCCCGATTCAAACCCCGAGCTGTAAAAGTAGTAGCCTGCATTCCTGGTGTGGCCGCCGAATTCGACCGCCGCATTGTTTCGAAGCGCGTTACCTGCGCCGAGTGTCAACGCCCCCTCGTTGTTCATGGACAAACCCGACTTCGTGACAATGTCCAGCACGCCGCCAAACCGATTCCCATATTCGGCAGGGAAGTTCCCGGTAAGCACATTCACGGATTGAATGATGTCGGGCGTCAGTCCTGCAGAAAATACCGTGTGAGGATTCTCCCAGAAGGAAACACCATTGATGAACGTGTTCAGCGCGATCTCATTCCCGCGGACGTGCACAAAATCATCGTGGCTGCGGATCATGCTCGGGGCAGTCATCGCAATCATGTCCGGCAGATTGTTTCTCTGATCCAGCGGGAGTTCATCCACAGTTTCCTTCTGCAATGTGGTGGAGTTTGGAGAATACGTCGTTGTCGCTTCCGAAACGGCTGTGACTTCAACTGATTGCTCCACTCCCTGCAGCGAAAGCTCGACCGTGATGTTTTCAATTTCGCGCGGCTTCAAAGTGAATTCGATCTTTTGTCCCTGGAAGTTCGCGCGAGAAGCTGCAAGAGCATATGAGCCCGGAACAAGGCGTTGAAATGCAAACTGGCCATTATCGTCAGTCGTTGTTCGAAGCGGCCCGCGCAGGAGAGGGCTTTGAAGCTGGACATCGACATTCGGTAATCGCGAACCGTCAGCCTTCGCCGTGACAGTGCCGCGAATTGCAGCATCGCTTTGAGCGTGGAGAAGCAAAGGAGCGGCACAGAATTCGCAGAACGCAACCAGGAGCGCGCCACAAAACCTGTTCATTATGACCCCCTTTCAAAAGGAGACGCGCAGGCCCAGTTGCAAAGTTCTCGGGTCTGCGACCGCAGTGATCTGCTTGAAGGTCGGGAGGGGATTGGTCGGATAGGTTCCCGTGCCGAAGGTACCGTTCAGCGCGACGCCGTTCACGCGGTTCATCAGATTGAACGCTTCGAGCATCGCTTCGATGCGCACACGCTCGGTGGCCTGGAAAGTCCGGCTGAGACGTGCATTCACGTTGAAGAAATCGAAACCCCTGCCCACGTTGCGGCTGATGAACGCGCCATTGACCAGCGGGCGCGCAGCCGTACCCTGAATCGTCGTCGCTCCAGAAGTAATGTTGAAGGGCAGCGCGGAATAGCGCTGCAGCATGCCAGTCAGTTGGAAGCCGTGGCTGATCCGCTCCCACAATGTATTGCCGGGACCCGGTGGCGAATGGAGGGCGCCGTCGAAAACAAGACGATGACGCTGATCGTCATCGGAGCGGCCATAGTCCTGCCAGATATTGAAATTGTCGATCGGCGAGCTGAAGAAGAACTCTCCCACATTGTCCAGAGCCTTCGAGTACGTGTACGAGACCCGATAATTTCCCCAGCGCGACGGGCGTTGCGCGAAGGAAACATGCAGGCCGTCGTAATGGGAATCGGCAAGGGGCGAATATTGGCTGTTGTTCCCGTAGTTCGGATTCGTCCGGCAGCCGTTGTTGCTTCCGGCGGCGACACAGCCTGGAACGTTTTGATTGACGGAGATAATCAGATGCAAACCGCGCACATGCTGATAGCCCACGCTCAGCGTTTTGTCGCTGCCAAGTTGTCGCTCGATTTCAAAGTTGGCCTGTTCGGAATACGCATTCTGCATGTGGCGGTTCATCGTGGCGAAGTTGAACAGGACGCCCGGTGGAAATGTCAGGCTGCTGACGATATTCGGAAATACCGGCGCGCCCGTCTGCCCGGGCGAAAGGCTGACGCTGATCTGGCTGAGGTTGGCGACTTCTGTCGTGTTCCCGGCGGAAAGCAGCGCATTTGCCAATGCTCGCAGCGGGACGCGGTCATAGAAGAGCCCATAGCTCGCGCGGATCGCCGTGTTTTGCGATCCGAACGGCGTCCACGCCAGGCCTGCACGCGGCGCAACATTGTTAGTGTCGGTCACGATTGTTTTCAGGAACTGCAGGTCGTACCGGACTCCGAAATTCAATGTCAGGCTTGGAGTCGCCTTCCACTCGTCCTGCGCATAAAAACCGGCATTCGGATTGGTCTGCGCAACGAGGGAATTGTTAAAGGTCTGCGTGAATCCAGAGTTGTTGTACGTTCCGCTCAGGAAGTTTGCGAGCGAGGAGAATGAATAGCTGCCACGGAACGATCGGGGAAAGGTGATCGTGTCGTCATTGTATAGATAGTCCACGCCCGCCCGGATGGCGTGTGCGCCGGTCTGATACGACAGATTGTCGACAATCTCGTAGAGCTTGTTCAGACGTCCTGTCGGCGAACCCGACAGCGTGCCGAAAGAAGCCACACCGGAAATGCTGACCGCCGGGCCAATACGGTCTGACGGCGGAGCCTTCAAATAACTATGCGTAAACTGTCCCCGCGTTTCATTGACCAGTCGCGGCGAAAGGCTCGTGACGTTGCTGAGGGCGATCGTATGGTCGGTATCGTCCAGATCGGCCGAAGCGCTCGCCGCACTCAGCCCGCCGGCGCCGCGCGAATTCCTGCTCTGAACATCGTAGACGCTGTAACGGATGCTGAACTGATCTCTTGAATTGAACTGATGATCGATCTTCGCGAGAGCATTGCTGAGGTGAACAGGATTGGGATAGATGCCGGCCGAAATCAGCGGTCCCTGGTAGCCGGCAGCGGCGAGCCGCGAGTTGATCGCCGGGACGTTCGCCGGCAAGATGGTGATCAAGCCGGACTGATTCAATTCCCGCCGCTCGAAGTTTCCAAAATAAAAAGTACGATCGCGAACGATCGGCCCGCCGGCACTGGCACCGTATTGCGCCTGCGTCACTGGAAGGACGGCGTGCAAAAGCGGGTTCGCGGCATTCCATCGTTGATTGCGGAAATAGCCGTACAGGCTGCCGTGAAAAATATTCGTCCCGCTCTTGGTGACGACATTCATATATCCACCCAGCGCGCGGCCGAATTCGGCCTGGGCACCCGAGGTCACCACCTGGAACTCACTCACGACGTCATAGCCGTAAAAGATCCCGCTCAGCCCCGCGGCATCGTCGTTTGCCGAGAGACCATCGACGATGAAGTTGTTCGAAAAATTGCGCTGGCTGTTGACGGACAGGCCCTGACCCGGCACTGCAGAGGTTTCGGCGAAAAGCTGGTTGCTCGCGGTATTCGTCGGCGAGACGCCAGGCACGAGTAAGGCGACGTCCAGAAAGCTTCGGCCGTTCACCGGAAGATTCTCGATTTCAGTTTGCGGCACCGTGCCGGCGATTTGCGTTCGTGCCGTTTCGAGCAACTCCCCCTCTTCGCTGACGCTGACATTCGTTTCCAGGGAGGCGATCCTGAGCGAAACCGCAAGCTCGACCGCGGAGCCAATTGTCAATGTCACCGGACGCACGGCATCCGCAAATCCTGCCGCGCGCACCGTAATCTCATACGAACCGGGTTTCAGGTATGCAAACCGGAAACGTCCTTCCTGATCCGTCATGGCCATGGCGGTGAGATTCGTGTTGGTTTCTCGCGCGGTGACCGCCGCGCCTGAAACGACAGCGCCCGTTGGGTCTGTGATTCGCCCGCGCACGCTCGCGTAGTTGATCGTCTGCTGGACGAGAAGGATGATCAACGCAAACCGCCACATGACCCCGAATGCTAAAAGCGGAGGGAGGCTTTGACAATGCGGCGAATTGTCGCAGGCAGCTCCCCTCCTTGGTCAAGGAGGAGTGGCTGCGCCCATCAACTAAATGTCGCGAAGCCACCATAGCGGGCGCAGCCGGGGTGGTTTGTAAATGTCGCGAAGCTTCCTTATAGATGCTCGCGTAGCGCAC
>Ga0070707_100006631_pt1 | contig 10734 bp, 13 predicted proteins | sample KBSK5502metaG_FD_65468 | JGI IMG/M metagenome (GOLD analysis project Ga0070707, IMG submission 65468) | Corn, switchgrass and miscanthus rhizosphere microbial communities from Kellogg Biological Station, Michigan, USA - KBS K5-50-2 metaG | ecosystem: Host-associated > Plants > Roots >... | reverse complement strand
AGCCGGTCACGTCGCGGAGCCGCCCGGGGTAGCGCTTCTCCCAGTTCTCGAGGCGGCGGAGCGAGAGCTGGTAGAGGTCGTGGCCGGTCGGGTCCTTCGGCGGCGGGAAGCGGTAGGTGTCGTCCTTCAGATGCCAGCTCAGGTCCGCGAGCACCTCGAGCAGGTCCTCGTAGGGCGCGAAGGCGCCGCTCGCATCGCCCGCCGGCGCCGCGCGCGCGACCACCAGCACGAGCGAGAGCGCCGCGATGGCTGTACGCATGCGGCGCTCCATAGCACGAGCCGAGAAATCTTGCCCAACCGGGGACGCTCCGCTAAAGGCAGCGCTCTGGGCTGGCTGCGGGGCATCGTGCTCGTCGCGATCGTGGCGGCCGCGAGCCGCGCGGCGGCGGATGATGCGCTCTCCCGCCTGCGCGCGCGGGGCACCCTGCGCTGGGGGGGAGACATCCAGGGCGGCGAGCCCTACGTCTTCCAGGACCCGCGCGACGGCCGCCGCCTGACCGGCTTCGAGGTCGAGATCGCCCGGGGGCTCGCCCGCCGCCTCGGCGTGCGCGCCGAGTTCGTGCAGAACGACTGGCAGACGCTCATCCCGTCGCTCGAGCGCGGCGACTTCGACGTGGCGTTGAACGGCATCGAGGTGACGCCGGCACGCCGCGCCCGCGTCGCCTTCACGCGGCCCTACTACGCCTTCGCGGAGACGCTCGTGGTGCGGCGCGACGACGGCGCGGTGCGCGGGCTGGTCGACCTGCGCGGCGAGCGGGTGGGCACCCTCGAGGGCTCGCTCGCCCTCGACCTGGTGCGCGCGGCCGCGGGCGTCGAGGCGGTGCTCTACGAGGGCGTCGAGGAGCCGTACCTGGACCTCGAACGCGGCCGGGTCCGCGCCGTGCTGCTCGACAACATCATCGCCGCCCGCTACGGCCTGCCGCGCGCCACGCTGCGCGCGGCCGGGACGGTCGGCGAGGGGGTGTACGCGATCGCCGTGCGGCCGGGTGAGACGGCGCTGCTCGCCGGCGTCGACGGCGCGCTCGCCGCCATGGCGAGCGACGGCGAGCTGCGCCGCATCCTCGAGCGCTGGCATCTGTGGGACGAGCGACAGGGGACGCTCACCGGCGGGGCCGCGCCGCCCACGGACGCCGCCGCGGCCGCAGGGACGCTCGCCTACGTGCCTCTCTTTCTCCGCGGCGCCACGTTCACGGTCGTCATCTCACTGCTCGCGATGGAGATCGCGATCGTTGGCGGCCTCGTGCTGAGCCTCGCGCGGCGCTACGGCGGGACCGTCGTCGCGGCGGCGGCGGGCGCTTACGTCGAGCTGTTCCGCGGCACGCCGGTCCTGCTCCAGCTCTACGTCCTCTACTACGGCCTGGCCCCGCTCCTGACGCTCGGTGCCTTCACCGCGGCCGTCGTGGGCCTGGGGATGAACTATGCGGCCTACGAGTCGGAGCTCTATCGCGCGGGGCTCGAGGCCGTGCCGGCGGGGCAGACGGAGGCGGCGCTGGCGCTCGGCATGTCACGCTGGCTGGCGCTCCGGCGGATCGTGTTGCCGCAGGCCCTGCGCATCGCGCTCCCGGGCGTGGCGAACGACTTCATCGCGCTGCTCAAGGACTCGTCGCTGGTGTCGGTGCTGACGGTCGTCGAGCTGACCAAGCAGATGACGATCACGGCGGTGGACGTGCGCGGGTGGCTCGGGCCCGGCCTGCTGTGCGCCGCCTTCTACCTGGCGATGAGCTACCCGCTGTCGCGCCTGGCGCGACGGCTCGAGCGGCGGCTCGCGCCGGCGCCGGCATGAGCGTCGTCGGGGTGCGCGGCCTCCGCACGCGGCGCGGGAGCGCCGAGGTGCTGCGCGGCATCGACCTCGAGGTGGGCCGCGGCGAGGTGGTGGCGGTGGTGGGTCCGTCGGGGAGCGGCAAGACGACGCTGCTGCGTGCGCTGAACTATCTGACGCCCTTCACCGCCGGGGAGGTGGAGATCGCCGGGCACCTGCTGCGGCCCGGCATGAGCGAACGGACCGACGCGGAGGCCCTGCGAGCCGTGCGCACGCGCGTCGGGATGGTGTTCCAGAGCTTCCACCTCTTCCCGCACCTGACCGCGCTCGGGAACGTGAGCGAGGCACCGCGGCGGGTGCTGGGCCTCGCGGCGCCGGCCGCCGAGGCGCGGGCCCGCGCACTCCTCGCGCGCGTCGGGCTTGCCGAGCACGCGGACGCCTACCCGGCGACGCTCTCCGGCGGCCAGCAGCAGCGGGTCGCGATCGCGCGCGCGCTCGCCATGCAGCCGGTGGTGATGCTCCTCGACGAGCCGACCTCGGCGCTCGACCCCCGCCTGGTCGGCGAGGTGCTCGCGGTGGTGAGCGATCTCGCGGCCGCCGGCCAGACGATGGTCATCGTGACGCACGAGATCGCCTTCGCGCGGCGCGTGGCGAATCGAGCCGTGGTCCTGGTGGAGGGAAGGATCGTGGAGAGCGGGACGGCGGCGGACGTGCTCGAGCGGGCGCAGGCCGCGGAGACGCGGGCGCTGCTCGGGCGCTGAGGGGGCGGTGAGCATGCGCCGGGGAGGCCGGATGCCATGGGCGCTGCTGGACGAGGCGCCACGGCCGCTGGGCCCCGCGAGCCATTTCGAGGCACTGCCTTCTGGCTCGGCGTTAGTCCCCCGTCGTAGTCACGACGCACCGGCGGCGGTCGGCGGTGGTGCCGATGCGATCACGAGCCGTATCCCGCGTCCAGTACGCCGACCTTCCCATCGCTCAATGGCAGGACCCCATCACGCATGAAGTCCCCGTTGGACAGATGTGTTCGCACGTGCCGCAGTTGTTGGGGTCGGTGTTGAGGTCGACCTCGCACCCGTCCGCATCGGTCATGTTGCAGTCGGCGAAGCCCGGATTGCAACGCCGATGCGACAGCTTATCGGGTTGCCGCCGCAGAAGACGATGGCGTTGGGCACGGCGCAGCACTGTGAGGCCTGCTCGCACGGCGCCCCAACGCCGGTCGGCACGCACGGCATGCTCGTCGTGGTCGTAGTCGCGGTGGTGGAGGTTGTCGAGGCTCCCGCAGCGCAGCCGCATAAGCACTGGCCGTTGAAGGTGTCCAGATGACAGGGCTCGCACCCGAAAGGGCAGTTTCCACCGCAGGAGCTTCCTTCCACGCCGCATGCCGGCTCTGGGACACACCCGCAGCCCAACTCGCGCAAGTACGCGCAACCCTGACCACTCGGGCAGGGCGGGTCGCACGCGCCGGGCATGGCGCAATACTGCGAGGGAAGGGTGGTCGTGCTCGCGCCACAGCTCGGACCGCTTCCCGGCGACGGGCAAGCGTCACAGCAGCTGGTACACATTCCCACGCTACCCTGCTTGGCTGCGCACGACGCGCTGTCCCTTTTGATCTTGCATTTCGTGCCCTTGGTCGTCGTGATACAGCAAGTGACAGCTGTCGGCCCCTTGCCGCAGACGGAGTGCGACGCGCATTTCTTGACGAATCCGGCGCAGCTCTTGTTGGTGAGGACCGTGTTCGCCTGCTGCGCCGCGCAGCTCACGTAGGTGCCGTGGGGCGTCGCCGAGGAACAGTCACAGTTGGCCGCGACCGCCGCCCGTGCGTTGGCGATGTCGCTCATGTCCGGGTCGGTCGTGGGGTCGCACCTGGCGTGACCAGGAACGGCACCAGCGACCACAGTGAGGAGCGCCGCGAGACTGAACCTCGGAACTGAGGACGTGACCATGGCAGTCCCTTTCCTTGGCCCGGCAGGAGGACAACCGACAGTCAACCTACGGCTCGTCCCGTGAGTCAGTCAATAGGCTGCGATCCTCCCCACCTCGCTCTCGTGGATCCGCGCGACCAGCGCCCACGCCGCGTGGCGCGACGGGGCCGCGGCGGTACGCCTCGCCGAAAGGGCCCGCACTCACCGGCAATCGCGACGTCGACGCGCAGGCGCGCGGCGAAGCGGGTCAGCTCGTTGCCACGCTGTCGACCGCGCCGTTGGCCCGGCTCCACAGCGTGCTCACGTCCTGGGCGACGATGATCGCGACGATCCCCGCGATCGTGCCAATGATGGCGAGCGCGATGCCATACTCGGCCAGATCCTGACCGGTATCATCGGTGACGATGCGAGCGAAGACCGCCGACATCCTCTTCCTCCTGCCCTGCGTCCACCCGGCGGGTCGTCCATTCGGCTCGAAGCAGCTCCCGGACCGCCACCGTCCACTCTACGGGCGTGGGACCGGGGTTGCAATTCCACACGGTATTACACTGCCGCAAGCAAACGCCGCGGCGGGCGCGCGTGATGCGCCCCGGCAGTGTGAGCCACCACGTCTCCCGGTCGAAGTCGGCCCACGTCAGCTTCGCCATCTCGCCCCGACGCATCCCGGTCCAGTACGCCCACTCGACAAAGTCGGCGAGGCCGTCGGCCGGAAGGGCATCCCAGCACCCGAATGAAGCTCGCTCGATCGAAGAAGCCGGTACGCACGTTGTCCTCCGGCTCCATCGGCATGCGCGGCACGCGCTGCACCTTTGGCGGGTCGCTGTCCTTCGCAAGCTGGTAAGCGCGGCGGAGCGTGGCGAGCCGCCGGTTGATGCTGCAAGGCTCGGGGGCGGATGGAGCCCCAGACCCAATCTGAAGGACCTCGTCTGGCGCGACGCGGCGTTGCCGCATCGCCGCGCCGCTGGTGCTCCGGCTGGACGTCAGCTATGGCGCGCGCGTGGACATGACGGCCATCAAGACGTTCATCGAGCAGTACCCCGACAAGCCGTTCCTCGTGCGCGCGGCGATCATCGGCGGAGGCGCGCTCCTGGGCGTTCTCAGTCTCATTCACGGGCTCGTCGTCGGGCCGCAGATCGAGGCGCCGGTCAACAAGTTCAACTGGTATCTCGGCACCCTGATCCTGAGCGTCGGCCTGATCGCCTGGCCGCCGATCGTCTTCCGCTTCGGCGACCCCACGAACACCATCGCGCTGGTGGTCGGCGCCGCGGTGACGGTGGCCCTCGGGGCGTTTCTCTCGGGGCGCGCGCGCAATAACGAGCGCTTCGTTTCCGAGGACTGACGCCCAGAGCGTCCCCAGACGCTGCCGACCGGGTGGCGCCGACCGTCCCATATAGGAGGGCATCATGGCCCGCCGTGACGAGGAGCCCTGGACGCAGTTGGCGACGCGCATCCCGAAGGAGCTTCACCGCCGGCTCAAGCTGCACCGTGTGACGCACGAGACCGCCGTGCAGGACTTCGTGGTCGCGGCGCTCGGGAGAAGCTCGCGCGGGAGTCGGGGCGGAAGCGGGGACGGGCAGCGTCGTGACTCGTGTGAAGCGCCGCCGCTGAGAGCATTGTCTATAGCATGAACGTCCCGGGCCGGGAGCGGCATCCCGCGGTAAACGCACTGTCCCGGTTGGCGAGACGTACGGACCAGCCCGCCGCACAGCCAACGGTATTTTTCCCTAGACAGTCGAGGATGCTCTCAAGTACTCTCCCGTGCCACCTTGGAGGGGGCGAAGGATGTCAAACAAAATTTCAATCGGACTTCTACCGCTGGCGCTCGCCCTGGCGAGCGGTCCTGCAGCCTGGGCGCAGCCGACCCCCGACCATCTCAAGTGCTACAAGATCAAGGACCCCCAGCCGAAGACCATCTACATGGCGGACCTCGCCGGCCTCGCGCCGGAACCCGGGTGCCTCATCAAGGTGCCCGCCAAGCTCGCCTGCGTCCCGACGACGAAGACGAACGTCATGCCGGCTCCCCCGGGCGGAGGTGGGACGGGTATCCCGAACACCTTCCTCTGCTACGCGGTGAAGTGTCCGAAGAGCGCCACGGCGCTGCCAGGGCTCAACGTGCAAGACCAGTTCGGCATCCGCACCGTGCAGCCGAGCACGCCGAAGATCCTCTGCGCCCCGGGCGTCAATCCGAATGCGACCACGACGACCACGACCACCACCAGCAGCACGACCTCCACCACGCAATGCCCGATGGGACAGATTGTTTGCGGCAACATTTGCATCAATCCGGCAACGGACCCGATGAACTGTGGCATGTGTGGGCACGTGTGCTCGATGGGCGAGGTGTGCTCCAGTGGCATGTGTACTTGCCCCCCAGGGGACGTTCTCTGTGGCACGACGTGCGTCAACACCTCAACCGACCCCAACAACTGCGGCATGTGCGGGCATGCCTGCCCGATGGGCACGTCGTGCGTGAGTGGCGTTTGTACTTGCCCAGCAGGCCAAGTGCTCTGTGGCAGCACGTGCGTAAACACATCGACCGACCCCAACAACTGTGGCTCCTGCGGCTCGGTCTGTTTCGTCGCGAACGGCACGCCCGCCTGTACGGCTGGGACGTGCACGATTGCCTCCTGCAACGCGGGCTTCGCGAACTGTGACAACAACCCCGCGAACGGGTGCGAGGTCAACACGACCACCGACCCGATGAACTGCGGCGGGTGCGGGATCGTGTGCCCGCTTGCGACCCCCACTTGCACGGCAAGCGTGTGTCATTGACGAATGGGTCTCATCCTAGGGACGGCGCAGGCGGCGGGAAGCCTTACAAGGGCACGCGCCGCGTCGTCCCCAGCTTCGTGAGCGGGCAGCACGGCGACCGGCCGCTTGCCGCTCCATGATGAGAACGACAGGGGACTGTGCCGTTTTGTCCTCCGTCGCGGCGCTCGCGGATCCGTTGACCGCCGTGCTACGTGGCCGTCATGCAGGCGGCACCCGTAGCCGTCGCGACGCTCCCGCCCTTCTCGAACTAGCGCGGCTGCCCGCGGTGCGGCGCCCGGTACGAGATTCGCGTGCATTTTGACCGCGACTGCGCGGACGTGCGCGGCGAACACTTCCACCGGCTGTGTGGGTGCGGGCATGAGTGGCTCGAACGGTGCAGCGAGCATCCGGTCAGCGCGGCGCTCACCTCCGTCCTGCCTCGGGCCTAACGCCGTTGCGTGATGCGCAGATGCCAAGTGCCATGGTGCAACTGCGCACGTGGCTCAGACCCCAAGATTTCTCCCTTGACGTCCTGTCAAAGCCGGTGGGAGACTCGCACCATCGTAACTGGGCGTCGTGGGCGGGGCGGGGGTTCTTCGCCCTGACGGTCGTCATTTCGTACCTGGAGGTGACATGAAGCGCAAAGTCGACCGGCCGCTCATCCTTGCCACCCTCGCGCTGGTTGCGCTGCCCGCGACCTACGCTGCCGCCACCCAGCTGACCTACTACGGTGGACCGGTAATCTCGAATGTCCAGGTGATCGCGGTCAACTGGGGCTCAGGCGTCGACTCGACGGTCACAGGCAGCATCGGGCCGTTCTACTCCGCGATCACCAACAGCTCGTACCTCGACTGGCTCAGCGAGTACGACACCGTCGGGTTCATGCCCGGTACCAACCAGACGATCGGCCGCGGGACGTTCGCGGGGAGCTACACGATCACGCCGAGCGTCACGGGAACGACGGTGACAGACGCGCAGATACAGAGCGAACTCGCCGCGCAGATCAACGCCGCGAACCTCCCCGCGCCGGCGCTGGACGCGGGGGGCAACGTCAACACCCTCTACATGATCGATTTCCCTCAGGGCATCACGATCACGCGCGGGAGTACCCAGTCATGCGTGCAGTTCTGCGCCTACCACTTCACGACATCCGCAATGATCGGCGGGACGCACGTGCCGTACGGCGTTTTTCCGTACCTCGGCCCGGGAAGCCCGTGCGGGACGGGATGCGGTGCCGACCCGTATGCTGACAACGTGACCGCTGTGCATTCGTTCGAGCTTCTGGAGGCGATCACGGACACCGATGTCGCCCTCGCCACGACGTTCGCCCCACCGCTCGCCTGGTACAGCAACGTGAGCGGATCGACCGGAGAGATCTGCAGCGTCCCCGCGTGCAGCGGTGTGCGTGGAATTGCCGCCGGCTACAGGGTAAACAAGGGCTGGTCCAACTCCCAGAACGCCTGCGTTGTCGACAACCCGAACCTCACGACGACCACGACGACGAGCACGACGACGACGAGCACGGCGGCCGGTGGGTCGACCACCACGACGACCAGCACCGCGCCCGGGCCGACGACGACCACGACAACGGCCTCGAACACGACCACAACGACGATCGGCGGGGGGAACCCGCCGTTCGGCGGCGACGATACGGGCCTCCTGCCACCGCCCGGTTCTGCGCTCCTCAAGTGCGAGAACGGCGTCGCGAAGGCGACCGGGAAACTCATGGCGGCACTCGTCAAGTGTCACATCGCCCGGGCGAGCGGAAAGACGACGGACGATGCGGGCGAGGACGCGTGCGAGACGATCGCGATCGCGAAATTCACGCTCAAGACCAAGACCGCCGGCTGCGGCAGTTGCACGGACCTCAGCGCGATCGCCCGTGCCATCGAGGGCATCGTGGACTCGAACAACGGGCTCGCCTACTGCCAGTAGACCAAGCACGAGGGTGCGGGGGCGGCTCGTGATCGCGTCCGCGCCCTGAGTTGCCCCGCGCGGATCGCGGTCCGACAATCAGTGGCGGGGGACCATCCCGCGCCACGACGAGGTCGATGCGGTGCGACGCCTTGTCCTTCGCGATCCGCCAGCCGCGCGACGTCTCGATCGCGACCGACCGATGCACCGCGAGCCGGAGCTGGTCGTCAACGTACGCGAGCAGGTTGCCGCCCTTGATCCGGCCTTGTCCACCCCAAAAATAGGTGCTTGACCATCGCTTGTGCCCGAGCGGATGATGGCTCAGACAACGAAAAGGAGGTCCACATGCGGTCCACAACTGCTACGGTTTTTGGTGTATCGCTGCTGCTCGCGAGTGCGTCTCTCGCCTTCGCGAACTGCGCGACCGACGATCCCGGCGGGTCCAAGACCGCCGCTGCCCGCGCCAGCGCGGAGCAGACGTGCGCGGGCATGACCCCGGCGATGGGCTGCACGACCGCGCCCAGCCACGGCGCCTACGTGAGCTGCATCGCGCACGCCGCCAATGACTTGGTGACGGCCGGCACCCTCCCGAAGACGTGCAAGGGCGCCGTCAAGAAGTGCGCGGCCCGCTCGGCCTGCGGCAAGCCGGGGTTCGTCACGTGCTGCACCACGAACAAGAAGGGCGCGACGAGCTGTAAGATCAAGAACAGCGCGACGGCGTGCAGCGGGACGGTAGGCACCTGCGGAAGCTGCTGCGACGCGTGTCCGGCGCCGGGCAGCGGCCCGACCTGTCCGTAGCGACCCGCGCGCATGCACGAGAGACACCGGCCGGTGGGGGGCGACGGCGCGACGCCCTCCGCCGTGCCGGCGTTAGCATTGTGCGCGGTGAATCAAGCGCCCGGCCATGCGTGTCCGTTGCCCGGAGTGCGGGTCCGATGACGCGTGGCTGAGACGGCTCCCCCGGTCTCCGTTACCGCCTCGCCGCGCTCCTCTTCTGCCGACCCGTTCAGTGCCGGAAGTGTGGTCTCCGATTCTGGACCTTCGTCGCGCCGTTCGTTCGGCCCCGCGGGGAATGAACGCCGGACCCTACGACCGGGTAGTCGTCTCACTGGCTAGGTCGCCGACCTTGCCGCATGTCCTGCTCGCCGCCGGCCAGAGAGCCAGCCGCGCTAGACGCTCACGACCACCTTCGCTTTGCGCGGGCGAAGGAGCCCCCGCCCGCGGTGTCGACGGGCACGCGGGGAAGGCTGGATCGGCCGCGGAATGCGCGTGAGGACGAGGGCGCCTCTGTTTTGGTACCATCGAGGCGCGAAAAATCGACCCGCTGCCCCCGGCGGCCCTTTCTACCGCAGCCGGTCAGTCCTCGTCGTAGTCGTAGTTGAGGTCGTCGCAGTCCAAGGCCAGATCGCGGACCCAGGGATCGTCATCGAGCTGCCGCAGCCGGCGAGCCGCCTCACCGAACGACCCGACCGGGCCCACGAGGGCTTCCGCGTCGTCGAGGCAGTCATCCTCGCGCTTCCGCTCGCGTCGGCGTCGTTCGTCTTCGATGCGACAGCGCTCCTTGTACGTCATCCGTCTCTCCCCTTCTTGCCCTCGTGGTCGGCGAGGAACTGCTGGAACGGCGGAACCTTCTTGGCTCCTCGCTTGAGGCCGAGCGCCAGGAGGATGCGCACGAGGTTGCCGACGATAGCCTCGCGCTGGAGCACGACCGGCAGCAAGGATGAGTCGGCGCGCACGAGCGTCTCTTGCCGCGTGATGAAGTCCCCGAGGGCTTGCGCGATCAACGCCGTCCTGGCCGCCTCGTTGATGAGCAGCTGCATTGCTGGCGTCACGTCCACGAGCTGGTCCGCGAGGTCTTCACGCACGCGGCGGAGGAAGACGCCGGCCGAGGAGCGGTTGTCGATGCTGTCGAGGCGGACGGTCCGCAGCGTGCGAGTGAGCATGGCGGCACCATGCGTTGCAGGCCGGCCCGGAGGCCTTCTGTACGGGCTCCTACGGCGGCTCTTACGGCGACGAGGGGCAGCGACCGGGGGTGGCAACGGCGTGGCAACGGGGTCCATGAAGCCCTGATACTACGTGGCTTTTTGGCAGAGCGTCTGACATGAGGTTAGACGCTCACGCGCGTGGTGAAAATCTCTTTCGCGCTATCTGCCGTCCAGAGCTTCTGCCGTCGGCGTTCCCTCCTCGTCGTAGTCGTTGCCTCGTCGTAGCGGTCGCCTGTTGCCACGGTGTTGCCAGACGAACGGGTCGGAACGCGTTTTGACGCGTCGCCATCGGTCGCCATCGGTCGCTGTTGACCGACGAAACGTCAGCCAGTACAAGGCGTTCCTCCTCACGCGCCCATAGCTCAGTTGGATAGAGCGTCTGACTACGAATCAGAAGGTCGGG
>Ga0070707_100006628_pt1 | contig 10735 bp, 12 predicted proteins | sample KBSK5502metaG_FD_65468 | JGI IMG/M metagenome (GOLD analysis project Ga0070707, IMG submission 65468) | Corn, switchgrass and miscanthus rhizosphere microbial communities from Kellogg Biological Station, Michigan, USA - KBS K5-50-2 metaG | ecosystem: Host-associated > Plants > Roots >... | reverse complement strand
ACCTTGTTCCGCGCAGACGGGGTGGTCAGTTCGGCGAGATGGTTAGGCCTGAAGATTCCGCCGGTCTGACCACCCCGTCCGCTCCCTTCAAAGGTGGCTGCGCGATATTTTCATTGATGTCGCGTCCACCCCTCCTTTTCAAGGAGGGGAATCTTCGGCTGATATCCCTTTGAGGTTCTTAACTGAACAGTATTGGCTAAAGCCCGCGTTTCTTACTGCGTGTATGTTAAGATTTGCGCCCGTTGCTGCGCGCTTACCAAAGTGACATTGCGAATCATTGACATCCATCCGCATGTGATCTCGACGGACGAGGCGCGCTATCCTCGCGCGCCCATCGGCGGCCATCAGTCCGACTGGTCGCGCGAGCGTCCCGTGCCCTACGAGAAAATGATCGCGGTCATGGATGCGGCGGGCATCGCGAAATCAGCGCTGGTGCAGGCTTCGACCTGCTACGGGCACGACAATTCCTACGTCGCAGACACGGTGGCGGCGCACCCCGAACGCTTCACGGGTGTGTTTTCGTGCGATGTCCTCGCGCCCGATGCCCGCGAGAAGATGATCTATTGGATGGGACGTGCCCTCACCGGCATGCGCCTGTTCACTACGGGCAGCACGATGCCGGGCCAGGCGGATTGGCTGGACGATCCGCGATCATTTTCCGCCTGGGGATTGGCCGAGGAAAAGAATCTTCCCGTCTGCCTGCAAATGACGGCCAAAGGCATTCCTCAGGTGACGGCCGTGCTGAAGCGCTTTCCGAAGTTGCGCGTGATCCTCGATCATCTGGCACGGCCGCAACAGGACGACGGCCCGCCGTACAAGGGCGCCGAGAGCCTCTGGTCACTTGCCGCCTCTCCCAACGTGTATCTCAAGGTGACGGAGCGCAATCTCGTGGGAGCGCGCCAGGGTAAAGCCACGCCCGAAAGCTTCTTCGGCAAACTCGTCTCCGATTTCGGCGCCAATCGCATCGCCTGGGGCTCGAATTATCCGGCGTCGGAGAGATCGCTTTCCGATCTCGTCAAGCTCGCCGGGGAGACGCTTTCATTCTTGCCCGCGCGCGACCGCGAATGGATATTTTCCGGAACGGCCGAAATGCTGTACCCTGCGCTGCGCGAGAAATAGCCGATGATTCTGCACACGCTTCTGGGCAACCACTCCAACACGAAGGCGCTGAAAAGCGGCCAGGTATCCTCTCCGCTCGTGCACTTCGATTATTTCGAGGTGAAGGTCGCGAACACACAGTTCAAAGCGCTGGTGCGCGATCTGAAATATGATCTCGGCGAGCTTGCCATCGTCACGTATTTGCAGGCGATGGCGTACGGGAAGCCTTATGTGCTCCTGCCGGCCACGATCGTCGGCCGCAGCCAGCATCACACGATTTTCTACAATTCCGCGCGCGGCGCGTTGAACCCGTCCGACCTCACCGGCAAGCGCGTGGGCGTGCGCGCCTACACGCAGACTACGGGCACGTGGGTGCGCGGGTTCCTGGCAGACGATTACGGCGTTGATGTGAACCGCATTCGCTGGGTGACGTTCGAGGATCCGCATCTTGCCGAGTACAAGGACCCCGAGATCGTCGAACGCGCTCCCGAAGGAAAGACGCTCAAGCAAATGCTGCTCGACGGCGAGATCGACGCCGCGATCCTGGGCGATGTGGCGGAGGAGGGACCTCTGAAGCATCTGATCCCGGACTATGAGGCAGCCGGCCGCGCCTGGGCGGCGAAGCACGGTGGCGTGCCGATCAATCATCTGGCGGTGATCCGGAAATCCGTTGCGGAGTCGCGGCCCGATGTCGTACGCGAAGTGTATCGCCTGCTCAAAGAAAGCCGTTACGCCGCCAAAGAGATTCCGCAGGGCGCCGCGAGTGTCGCGAGCATCGCAAGCATCGACGACCCGCTGCGCTTCGGGATCACGGCGCTGCGTGCATCGCTCGAGCAGATTGTCGAGTACGCCCTGCGCCAACGTCTCATCCCCCGCGCGTTTTCGGTGGATGAACTCTTCGCGCCCGCCGCCAGAATCCTCGGTGACGGCGGCGACGCTGCGAAATGACCACCGACGTCACGTTCGCCCCTGTCCGGCGCAAACCGCTATACCGAGATCTGTCGTTGCAGGTGCTTGTTGGCATGCTTGTGGGCGTGGCGGTGGGCTATGCCTGGCCCGAAGGCGCCGACGCCATGAAGCCCCTGGGCGACCTCTTTATTAAGCTCGTGCGCATGCTGGTCGCGCCCATCGTCTTCTGCACGGTCGTGCACGGCATCGCAAGCGTAGGCCGGGCGCGACAGGTAGGCCGTGTCGCCATCAAGGCGCTCATCTATTTCGAGCTCGTGACCACGGCGGCGCTCGTACTGGCGCTTTCGTTCGTGAATGTGTGGGCGCCGGGCGCGGGCATGCATGTCGACCCAAAGACGTTCACGGACAAGAGCGTGACCAGCGTCGAAGACACCGCGAAACAGGTGAGTCTCGGCGAGTTCCTGCTCGATATCGTGCCTTCCAGCGCAGTGGGGGCTTTTGTCGGCGGCGAGGTGCTTCCGGTTCTTTTCTTCTCGATCCTTTTCGCCTTCGCTCTGCTGGCGGTCGGGCCCCAGGGCAAGCCGCTGGTCGACGGCATCCAGACCGTCTCGCAAGTCCTCTTCAAGATGATCGGTTTCGTAATGGTGGTGGCGCCCATCGGCGCCTTCGGCGCGATCGCGTTCACCGTCGGGAAATACGGGCCATCCTCTCTCATTTCTCTAGGCAAGCTGGTCGCTGAGTTCTATGTCGTGTGCGCCGTCTTCGTCGCGCTCGTGCTCTGGCCGATCGCGAAGTGGAATGGCGTCTCGCTACCTCGCCTCATCCGCTACATTGCTGCGGAGCTCTTGATCGTAGTGGGAACGAGTTCCGGCGAGAGCGTGTTTCCCCGGCTGAATGCGAAGCTCCGCGCCCTCGGGTGCGATGAATCCGTCGTCGCTCTGGTGCTCCCTGCGGGCTACGCCTTCAACCACGACGGAACCTGTCTCTATTGGGCAACGGTCTCGGTTTTCCTTGCGCAAGCCGTAGGGATCGGCCTGACGCTTTCCCAGCAATTGGGTTTGCTCGCGATCATGCTGTTCACATCGAAGGGCGGCGCGGGCGTGGCGGGTTCGGCTATCGTGGTTCTGGCCTCCACGCTGTCGGCCACGGGCACGATTCCGGTGGCAAGCATTGGACTGATTCTCGGCGTGCACCGGTTGTTGTCATCTGCTTTCGTACCGGTCAACGTGCTGGGCAACACGCTCGCGACCATCGTCATGGCGCGGTGGGAACGGGCGTTGGACATGAAGGCCCTGCACTCGGAATTGCACGCCTCTGGAGGTTAAGCCCGACGACATTTCCGATATCGTGGTGCGTGCCTTCGCGAAGTTCCCTTATCCGGAATCTTTCTTTGTGTGGACGAGCAACTCTGCTTGGTTATTGAACCGCACGGATCGCCCTCCGAAATGGGAGGAAGCTGAAACAGCCGCCAGTCCATTTCCCCTGACGATCATCCGCGACTCGCCGATAGCGTATCGCCTGAGCTCCGAGGCGCGCGCTTCCGTCTTGCCGGCGGCGCAGTTTGCATTTTTCGAAACGACCATTGTCGGTTCTACCTATCAGGTCGTAATACGGCTTTTTTATGGACCTGCGAAACAGATCGTTGGAGTCATAGGATTCACCGTCAATCTCGATTGGATCAGGGATGGATATTTCCCCGAGCTGACGGGACAAATAGAACGTATCGGCGGGCAGGCCAACAACACTGCCTTTTCGTTATCCATTGTGGATGAAGGCGGCAAAACGGTTACGCAAAGCCGTCCGGCGATTGGTGCCGGCCCTGTCCGGGAAAGACAGTTTCTGTTGGCCTTCTTTGATTTATCCGCCGTTTCCGCCGATGCGCTGAATCGCATGTCGCTGAGGCGATGGACTGCTCGTGTCAGCGGCGCCGACGATCCTTTGCTGGAAGCCGCAGATACGGGTGCGCGACGGACCTTGATTCTGATTCTTGTTGCCAACTCGGTTGCGATCATTGCGCTCATCCATACCGTACGTGCGCTACGCACCAAACTGGAATTGGCGGCGTTGAAATCCGACTTCATCGATACCGTCAGTCATGCATTAAAGACACCTCTCGCCAGTGTCAGTTTGGTGGGCGAAACGCTTTGCAACCGCCGGAATATTCCGAAGGAAAGCATCGTGGATTATGGTTCGGTGTTGTTAAAGGAGGCGATGCATTTAACCAGGCTCCTCGAAAATTTGCTGACCATCTCACGGATCACTCACTCGAAAAATGCTTATGTCATGACTGCTGTCAATATTCACGAGGCTGTAACTGAAGCAGTCAGGCGGCTGCAGGCGCAGATTCGCGAAAGAGAACTTGATGTGATGTGCCGCGAATCGGGTGAAATACCCAGGTGTATTGCGATCGGGAAGCCATCGTCCATGTCTTTGGAAACCTGATTGAGAATGCGATCAAGTATTCCGATAACGTCAGACAAATCGAGATAAACATTGCTGCCGTCTCCGATCACGTGAATGTGACGGTTAAAGACCGAGGCAAGGGGATATTGCCGGAAGAGATGCCGCATATTTTCGAACGTTTCTTCAGAGGGAGGAATGCCGGCTTTAGCGGTAGTGGCCTGGGTCTCGCCATTGCGCGCAATGTCGTCGAGGCACATCGCGGGGGGATTTCCGTCGAGAGTGTACCTGGAGAAGGTACGTCGGTAACTGTGACTCTGCCGGCGATACGCGAGGGAGCAGCATGAAGCGCCGTATTCTCATTGTCGAAGATGATCCCTCAATCACGAGAATGGTCCGGGACAATCTTGTCTAGGAAGGCTTCGACGTCGAATGTGTCACCCGCGGCGATCAGGCATTAAGCCAGGTTCGTTCCTTTGCGCCCGACCTGATTTTGTTAGATTTGATGTTGCCTGGTCTGGACGGCTTCGAAATTTGCGGCGCGGTCGCGCAAAGTGCCGTCCGCGTACCGATGATCATTGCGAGTGCGCGCAGCCAGACTTCCGACAAGATTCAAGGTCTTGAACTTGGAGCCGACGACTACATTACGAAACCATTCATGTTCGGGGAATTCCTGGCGAGAATTCATGCCGTGATGCGGCGAACGAGTGCGGCGCCAAATGAGATCGACATCGGCGATATCCACCTGGACTTCTCCGCCTTGCGTGCAACAAAGCGAAGCAAGGCTCTGTCCTTAACACATCGCGAGTTTGAAGTTCTGCGGCTGCTGTGGATTCATCGCGACAAAGTAGTCACGCGGGAGCAGTTGCTCCGATCAGTTTGGGGATACACCGAGGTGCCGCTGACGCGAACAGTTGACCAGTTCATTGTCCGGCTTCGATCCAAGATTGAGAGCGATCCTCATCAGCCTCGCTTCCTTCACACGGTATACGGAGATGGATACCGCTTGACGCCGAATGCTTAAATTACCCGTGACAAGTCACATGGACGAAATACCTTGCTGGCGGCCAAAATGATTTGCTAATGAACAAATTCATTTTCTAGCCAGAAAACGCCATTACTAATCAGGAAACGCCGTTGCTAATTAGCAAACGCGATTACTAATTAGTAAAGCGCCATGCTAATTACGAAAACGATTTGCTAATTAGCAAACGCATTTGTTAGCCAGAAAACGCCGTTACTAATCAGGAAACGCCGTTGCTAATTAGCAAACGCGATTACTAATTAGTAAAGCGCAGTGCTAACTAGGAAAATGATTTGCTAATTAGCAAACGCATTTGTTAGCCAGAAAACGCCGTTACTAATCAGGAAACGCCGTCGCTAATTAGCAAACGCGATTACTAATTAGTAAAGCGCAGTGCTAATTAGGTAATTCATTTTCGAGCTGGAAAATGCCGTTGCTAATTAGCAAATTTCGGCTCTCGCGAGAAATGACCGGGATTCGTTCGCTAAAAGTGACCCACTGCGTGCCGATACACGCGTTGGGATTCGGGTGAACGCAGACTCCCGAGTACAGCGGCCTTGGATTGATCCAGAACCGGCAGGCCCAATCTCGCTTTCGGTCGAGCGAACTTCTTCTTGTCGTTCTTTTTTCTCATTGCATAAGCCGCCTCCAAACAGCTGGTTATGAGAATCGGCGAGTGGACGTGGCGGCGGGATGCCCCGTGTGTGTTCTTGTGCTACCTTTTATCCAATGAGCAAGGACATATTGATTCCCAACGAAGAGAATCCCCTTATTTGGATAAACCCGGAGCGGATGAGCGGCGCACCATGCTTTTACGGAACGCGGCTACCTGTGAGCAGCCTCTTCGAGAATCTTGAAGACGGCGTCAGCATCGACGAGTGGCTGGATGCGTTTCCTTCCGTGACACGTGAACAAGCGATCGCCGTCTTGGAATACGCTCGTAACCGTATGCTGGAACCGGTCGTGTGAGGGTTCTGTTTGATACCTGCGTTCCGCGGCCACTCCGCAAGAGCTTGCCAGGTCATGACATCAAAACGGCTCAAGAAATGGGATGGGACCGCCTGCGAAATGGGGACCTTATTCAGATGGCAGAAGAGGCCTTTGATGTTTTGATCACGTCAGATCAGAAGTTGAAATACCAACAAATTCCACGGGCCGAAAGATCGGCATCATCGTCCTGCCGACAAACCATTTGCGGGCGGTCCTGGAACTCGCACCCAAAATCGCCGGTGCGTTGTCGGAAGTGTCTCCCGGCGTTCTTCTCGAGATTCAGTCCTGAATATTTTCCAGCTTTCCTGGAACGGCGGCCGATCCGTGCCGCCGTTCCCCACATGGACGTAATACGATGTTACCGGAACGGTGGCTTCGACGAGGACCGGGCCACTTATGGACGATCACTCTCTAGTAACGCCGCAGTGTCTATTCATCTTGATGTTCCTGCGCCAAAACCCGTCCTCGAGAATTTCCTCTAGCGTCCGCCGCGTACACGAGCGTCACGTGTGAACCAGGAAGCCTCTCCTCGCGCGGGGAATCCGACCTAATCCGACCATGTCAGAATAATAGTAAGATCGCTATTCAGGTCCATGTGAGCTTCCTCAGTTCGTCTCAGTATTATGATTGTGTATGGAACACATTGAAAAACAGAGTCGGAGCAAGAAATGGACACCGGCACAGGGAGGGCGGCATGAGCGTCATCGTTGGTTCGATTCTGATTGTGATGGGAGTGATCTTTACGCAGTCCCCGGCCCAGGATAGCCTGAACAAAGGGATTAAGGCCTTCAGGGATGCCAATTCACTGCTGTCCAAAATAACTCCGGACGCGTGAGAGACGCATTGATGCAATTGGGCGTAAATCGGCTTTAGGGTCATTTTCAGAACCAGGTTCCTCCGGTCGAGGTTTTCTGAACCCGTCAGGTGCTGTCCAAATCCGGCCTCATTCTCAACTCAAACTCCGCTTATTTCGGGAAAGTAGGAACAATCTCAACTTTCTGCTGTCCAACTTAACTACCAAACTCCAAGCCAAGCTGGGCATCGTGGATTCCTTCCAAAACTGGAGGCGCTTCGAAAGGCTTGTTCAACCAATCAAACAAGTCGCGATAGACGAACAATTGATGGCGCAACAGCGCCGCCAAATTGGACAAGGACCAGGCAAAGGTGGACTTCAATTGCAGGTACCGGAACACCAGCATCGCAATCAACGCGGTCCAGATTTGCGTGTGCACGGCGTTGGCGCTGGTTCCCAGGAAGGTTTTGATTTTGAGATTTTGCTTTATGGCCTTAAAAAACAGTTCCACCTTCCATCGGTCCTTATAGATGGCAGCGATCGTGGTCGCGCCGAACTCCAGATGGTTGGTCAGAAACACCATCGTGGTCTGCTTGTCTTCATCCCAGACTTCGACTCGCCGAAAGAAATATGTCTTACCGGCTGCGGCCATACTGAAGAAAAAAATGTCTTCGTCCTTAAGCACATTGCCTTTCTCCGGCGTCTTGCGCTTTTCAACGACTCCATAATCGGCATTCGTCTTCATGCGTGTCACAAAGAACACGCCCTGGTCGGTCAGTTCCGCGAACCAGTCGTAATCGTTGTAGCCGCGGTCCATCACCAGTACCGTTCCCGGTGCGAATGTCATCGTCCGTGCCACTTTGATATCGCTCTTCTTGCCATCGGTGACGACGGCATAACTGGGCAAATACCCGGTCATGGTCCAGCAGCAAATGCAATTTCACGGCGCCTTTCGTCCGCCGGAATTTTGCCCAGTCGAAGAGCGACACGCACAAATCAATCGTGCTGGAATCCAAGCTCGCCAGCTTGTTCTTAAACCGAAACTTTTTCTTCCAACCCGACTCGATCACCGTCGACTGGCATTTCTCCAGCAATTGTCCAAACACTGTCTGGTACAGTTGCCACGGCCGATTCTCATTGGCGTAGGCCAACGTGGATTTCTTCGGCGCTTCCGACACTCCTAAATGTTTCAGTTTCCCTTCACAGCTGGCCAATCCGCCGCAAATCTCGCGCAGTGTGTGCGCTCGCCCCAGTTGGCAAAACAACATCGCCACGAATTGTCCCCAACTCGTGAAACCCTTCGCGCCACGCTCGGCTTGATGTTTCTTAACGGCTTGTTCGAATTCCAGTCGCGGGAATAGTTGTAACAGCTGCGAAAAAATGCTACTGAATCGTTTCATAGGCTGAGTCTCCTTCGTTCGATCGGGTCTTCTGGCGAATCCCCTATCTGAACCTATACGAGGCTCGGCCTATTTCGGTCTGTTTCCATTTGTTCGGTTTTCAGCCGGATTCCTACTCAAACGCGCGATTTATTTTGGACAAGAGTGATGCCAATTACAAATCTGCCATCGAGTACTTCAAACAAGCACTAGACCTGGATCCAAACCTCGCCAACGCACAGATTTATCTGGCTACAGCGTACCTGCAGCAATATATGCCGGGCTCTCAGTCGCGCGAGAACTTGAAATTTGCTGAGAATGCGATCGAAGGGTTCAACCGCGTTTTGAGACAAGATCCCGACAACGTCAACGCAGCACTGGCCCTGGCTAGTATTTACCAAAGTACTAAAGATTTTCAGAAGGCGCGTGAAAACTACCTGCTCGCTTCAAAATTGGACCCGCAGAATCCAGTTCCGTTCTACGCGCTGGGCCAGCTCGATTGGATGATGGTCTCTCAGAAGGATGATTCGCTGCCGTTCGTAGAGCAGTCGCACCTCATCGAAGAGGCATTGGAGAATCTGGACAAAGCATTGGCCGTTAGTCCTCAATATGAGGACGCGATGACCTATAAAAGTCTTCTTCTGCGCGAAAAGGCCAGGCTCGCCCTCGATCCTGCCGAAAAAGCCCGACTCCTCCGAATGGCCGATGATTGGCTGAACAAAGCCAGCGAAGCGCGTTATCGAAACAGGCGTCCGTCGCCTCCATCTCCGCCCAGGTGATAGTCGCGGCCGAGCGTTCTAGACCTGAAGCTGTAGTTCCACTGAATTGCCGTCGGTTGGTAAACCCTGGGCGACTGATCAGGACCTATCGCCCTTGCCGCGATACGCAGTACCGAGCGCGGTGTTATGCAGGTCGGTCTAATGCGGGTTCGCCGAGGCTCGCTGCATCTCACAAGCCCCCGTGACGGGCACATTTCGCATACTTCGCGACGCAGCAGGTTTGGCGCTATGCCGCGACCCTCGCAGGGTCGGCCGCGATATGCCGGTCGGTGCGCTACTATTAGCTATTCTCCGCGTGCGGCACGCACGGGCACCAGCAGTAAAGGCAGGAAAGGAAGGCTATGACGCTTAAACGGATGGACAACGTCCTCATCGTTGTCGACGATCTCGAAGCCGCCAAGGCGTTCTTCATCGAACTGGGCCTCAAGCTCGAAGGCGAGACGACAGTCGAAGGGCCTGCGGTCGGGAGCTTGATCGGGCTCAAGGATGTCCGCGCCACCCTCGCGATGATGCGGACTCCCGATGGGCAGGGCATTGAGCTGGACAAGTTCCACACGCCCAACGCGATCAGGTTTGGGCCCGTGGACGCGCCGGTGAACACGCTGGGCATCCGACGCGTCATGTTCGCCGTCGATGACATCGACGCTGTCGTTGCGCGCATGCGCGCCCACGGGGCCGAGCTCATTGGCGAAATGCAGTACGAGGACACGTACCGGCTAGCCTATATCCGCGGGCCTGAGGGCATCATTATCGGGCTCGCCGAGCAACTCGGCTAAGGCCTACCGGGTAGCAATCGAGACTCGGGTTCGCAACCATGGGCGTATGACAAGTCGTTCGAGCCGACCGCTCGGCCTCGCGTCGCGGCGGCTCAACTCCACCGTTAGTAACGATCAACGCCCCAGGGTTTACCCATCTGATCTCAAGTCCTGGTAAGTCGGCAATCCGGACAGGTGCTCGATTAATTTCCTGGCCTCTGTCACCGTCCAATAGCCGAACAGATTTTTGTTCTCCAGTTCCTGCCTGCCATTTTGTACAACTCAAGAACGCTCTGAAGTTCTTGGCCCCACCTTTGGTACACGCCAGTAGCCGTATTTCTCATATGACGCTTTTGAAATCCATCCCTTCCGCTTTGCGATTGCATGCGCTTCGTTCCACGTTAGTGCGTATGCAACTGTCCTTGTGGAATCGTCCACGTACCAAACATAAACGAGCAGCATGCCTCTATCCGTTATGTGCTGCAGCACATAATGCAGAGCGTTTTTAGATCAGCGGCGCGGCGAACCATGATCAGGTCAGGGCCAGATGTAGCCAGCCGCGGCGGTGATCTAAAAACGGATAGGACTAAGCCGCGTGGACGATGTTG
>Ga0070707_100006627_pt1 | contig 10736 bp, 10 predicted proteins | sample KBSK5502metaG_FD_65468 | JGI IMG/M metagenome (GOLD analysis project Ga0070707, IMG submission 65468) | Corn, switchgrass and miscanthus rhizosphere microbial communities from Kellogg Biological Station, Michigan, USA - KBS K5-50-2 metaG | ecosystem: Host-associated > Plants > Roots >... | reverse complement strand
GCAGCGAGGCGCCACTGCCTGCGCGAGAGCCGAGGCACCCACGTCCGCCCGGTTGCGGCACCCGTGATCAATCCGCCGACGGCAACGAGCGTGCCGGCGAAAAGAGCGGGCCCGAGCGGATAGAGACGAACCGCATCCGCGAGGTCGCCCCTCCACATGTACGCAAACGAGCGCGTGCCGCCGCAGAAGGGACACGGATGGCCGGTCAGGTAATAGAAGGGACATGGCGGCGCGCTGAGATGGGCGGCCTGCAGGACCCAGAAGATCCGCGTGTAGGCAAGCCAGAGGACCAGCGCGCCCGCGACGGCGAGGTCGCGCATCCGGTCAGCCGGAAGGGCCTTGGTCAGGCCCAGAGGCATGGAGCTCACTGCAGCAAACCTACGATCTCGTCCGTCGTCTCCGCGACGGCGACGCCGGCCTTGCGGAACGCCTCTTCCTTGCTCTTGGCCGTGCCCCGGTTGCCCGAGATGATCGCCCCCGCGTGTCCCATCCGCTTGCCTTCCGGCGCGGTCCGGCCGGAGATGAAGGCCACCGTCTTCAGCCGGGAGCCGCTAGCGAGCAGCTCGGCCGCGCGCTCCTCATCGCTGCCGCCGATCTCGCCGATCAGGACGAGATGCGTGGTCGCCGGGTCCTGTTCGAAGAGCTGGACCACGTCGGCAAACGTCAGGCCGAGAACAGGATCGCCACCGATGCCGACGATGGTCGACTGCCCCATGCCCGCCGCCGAAAGGGCCGATCCCACCTCGTAGGTCAGCGTGCCGCTGCGCGAGACCATGCCCACGAAACCCGGGGCGGTGATGCGCTGCGGGATGATGCCGATCTTCGCCTGCCCCGGCGTGATCAGGCCGGGGCAGTTGGCCCCGATTAGTCGCGCCTGCGGATGCTCGCGGAGTATGTCCTTGACCTTGATCATGTCCTGGATCGGGATGCCCTCCGTGATGCACACGATCAGCGTGATGCCCGCGGCGGCCGCTTCCATGATCGCGTCAGCGGCAAACGGCGCAGGCACGAAGATCCCCGATGCATTCGCCCCGGTGGCCTCGACCGCGTCCGCAACTGTGTTGAAAACGGGAACGCCCAGGTGCTTGGTCCCGCCCTTGCCCGGGCTCGTACCGCCCACGACCTTCGTGCCCAACGCCTGCATCTGCTCGGTGTGGAAGCTGCCTTCGCGCCCGGTGATTCCCTGCACGATGACTTTCGTCGTTGAGTCAAGAAGGATGCTCATCTGGGCACTCCGGCTTGCGTCAATTCCACGATCTTCTTGGCCGCCTCCCACGCGCTGGCGCCGGGCTCGATGCCGTTCCGGCGCAGGATCTCGCGTCCCTCCTCCTCGCGCGTTCCGCTCATGCGGACGACCAGGGGCAGCTTCATCTTCAGGTTGTCGCGTGCGGTCACGATGCCCTTCGCGACCTCGTCGCCGCGAGTGATGCCGCCGAACACGTTGATCAGAACTCCCTTGACCTCCGGGTTCATGAGGATCACCGCCAGCGCGTTCTCCACGACCTCCGCCTTCGCGCCCCCGCCGATGTCGCAGAAGTTGGCCGCGCGCCCGCCGGCGCGCTGCACCAGGTCGAGCGTGCTCATGCACAGGCCCGCCCCGTTCCCGATGATGCCGATGTCGCCGTCAAGCGACACATAGGTAAGGGAGCGCTTCCTGGCTTCGACCTCGTAAGGATCACCCTCGAGCACGGAGCCGTACCGCTGCTCGAGATCCTTGTGCCGCCACGTGGCGTTGTCGTCAACCTCGAGCTTCGCGTCGCCCGCGATGACGTCGCCATTCCTGGTCACGACGAGCGGGTTGATCTCGGCGGTCAGCGCATCGTAGTCCGGGATCGCGCGGAACAGCTTCTTGATCAAAGATGTCAGCGGTCGTGCGATCTCCCCCAGACCCGCGTCGTACACGAGCTGCGTCAGCTCGAAGTCGAGCGGGCCGCGCCATGGGTTCGGATAAAGCCGCGCGATCGCGTGCGGCGACTCCTCGGCGACCTGCTCGATGTCGATGCCTCCCTTGGCCGAAAGCAGCAGGATGTTGGCCCGTGCGTCGCGGTCGACGGTGAAGCCGAGGTAGATCTCGCGCTCGATGTCGAGGGCCGCTTCGCAGTAGACGAGCGGCACCTTGAAGCCCTTGATGTCCATGCCGATGATCTGCGCGGCCGCCGCGCGGGCTTCGTCCGCCGTCTTCGTCAGCTTGATGCCTCCGGCCTTGCCGCGCCCGCCGACCGGCACCTGTGCCTTCACCGCCAGAGGGCCGACTTTCGCGAAGGCTTGCGCCGCCTCGTCGGGGGTGCGCGCGACCATGCCGGGCGGGATCGGTATGCCAAGCGAGGCCAGAACCTCCTTGGCCTGGTACTCGAGGAGCTTCAAATGTCTATGGCGAAGAGGGGTGGAATGGACATGGCGTAGAAGCCTCTTGTGGGTTGTTCTGCCAGCTGTTGCAGAAGCTCTGCTGGAAGGTGGAGTTGTTGACCAGGATGATGCCCCCGATCACGAGCACCAGGAGCACGACCAGACCAAACCCGCACCCGATGAGGACGGCTGGCAGGGCGATGCTCCGGCGACGCGCCGGCGCCTGCGCACCCAGCAGCTGCCAAGTGCTGCCGTCCCAGTACTGAAGGCCGTCGTCGGAAATCCAACGTCCCTGGGCGTCTCGAGTCGGCACGGCCTAAGTGTATGGGCGGGATTACAGCGGGATGTTGCCGTGCCACCTCGGAGACCGCTTGCGCTCCTTCCGCAGCGCGATCCGCAGCGCACGAACAAGCTCGCCACGCGTGCGCGACGGCTCGATCACGTCATCGATGTAACCGCGCTCGGCTGCGATGTACGGGTTCGCGAATCGCTCCGTGTACTCCTCGACCAGCTCGACCCTGTTTGCGGTTCCCGAGGCCAGCTCCCGCCGGTACAGGATATTCACCGCGCCCTCGGGTCCCATCACCGCAATCTCCGCCGTCGGCCACGCCACGTTGAAGTCCGCGCGGATGTGCTTGGAGCACATCACGCAGTACGCCCCGCCGTAAGCCTTGCGCGTGATCACCGTCAGCTTCGGTACGGTGGCTTCGCTGAACGCGTACAGAAGCTTCGCGCCATGCCGGATGATGCCGCCGTATTCCTGCGACGTGCCAGGGAGGAATCCCGGGACATCAACGAACGTGACGAGTGGGATGTTGAAGGCGTCGCAGAACCGGACGAATCGCGCGGCCTTGTCCGAGGCATTGATGTCGAGCGACCCGGCCATGACCTTGGGCTGGTTGGCGACGATCCCCACGGCGTTGCCGTCGAGATGGGCGAAGCCGACCACCATGTTCATCGCGTAGTACGGCTGCACCTCGAAGAAGTCGCCTCCGTCGACGACCATGGCGATCACGTCCTTGATGTCGTAGGGCTCCTTCGGGTTGTCGGGGATGACCGTGGCAAGGGCTGGCTCGGCGCGTTCGGGATCATCCGTGGTGGTGATGCGTGGCGGCTGCTCGGCGCAGCTCTGCGGGATGTACTTGAACAGCTTGCGGACCTGAGCGAAGCACTCCTCCTCTGTCTCGGCCAGGAAATGCGCGACGCCCGACTTGACGTTGTGCACCTCGGCGCCACCCAGCGAATCGAACGTCACGTCCTCACCGGTCGTGACGCGGATCACCTCCGGCCCGGTGATGAACATGTAGCCGACACCGTGGACCATGAACGTGAAGTCGGTGATCGCGGGCGAGTACACCGCGCCGCCGGTGCACGGGCCGAGGATGAGGCTCAGCTGCGGAACCAGCCCGCTCGCCTCGACGTTGCGCCAGAAGATCTCCGCATAGCCGGCCAGCGAGACGACGCCCTCCTGGATCCGCGCGCCGCCCGAATCGTTGATTCCGATGATCGGGATCCGGTTGCTCAGCGCGAGGTCCATCACCTTGATCACCTTCCCCGCGAAGACCTCGCCGAGCGAGCCGCCGAAGACGCTCGCGTCGTGGCTGAACAGCATTACGTCGCGGCCATCGATCTTCGCCATCCCGGTGACGACACCGTCACCGAGCACGCCGCCGCTATGCCTGGCGAACAGGTCGATCTCCTCGAACGAGTTGCGATCCACCAGCCGTGAGATTCGCTCTCGAGCGGTGAGCTTGCCTTTGGCGTGCTGGCGGTTGAAAGCCTCCGCGTCGCCGTGGCCGGCCTCGTACTTGCGCTGGCGCAGCTCGTTGAGCGGGTCGACTTTCCGGGGCTTCTGACTCATCGCTCCATGAACATCCAGCGATGCCCCTCGATGTCCTCCACGCGGTAGCGCTTGCCCTCCCCGCCCTCCTCGACCGGCGACAGGATGGTCGCGCCGGCCGCCTTCGCGCGCTCGAAGTGGGCCGCGACGTCCTCGACGTACACGAGCACGCCGTCAACGATGTACGGCACCTCCGACCATTTCCGCGCTGCGTCGCTTTCCTCGCGGTGCCGTTTGGGTCCGTGGTAATGGGGCGACGGCGTGGCGAGCATGATCAAGCCCTCGCCGGCCTCCATCTCGCCGTGGCTGAGCCGCCCGCTCTCGCCCAGCATGCGTGCCCTTTCGCGAAAGCCGAAGGCACGGGCCAGCCAGTCCATCGCCGCAGGTCCGTCCTCGTAAGCCAGCATTGGAATCACGGCCGGGTAGTGGGTCATGACGCAGCCTCCCCAGGTTGGTATTCGCCGAACACGCCGCGCAGCACACGGCAGCACTCGCCGATCGTCACGTAGTCGGCAAGGGCGGCCTTGAGAGGCGGCATCAGGTTGTCGGTCCCGCGCGCGGCCCGCTCCAGCTCAGCAAGATGCCGGTCGACCGCGGCCTGCGAACGCCGCGCGCGCAGCTTCTGCAAAGCCCTCGCCTGCGCGACCTGGTGGCGCGGGCTGATCTTCATGATCGCGACGGGGCGCGCGTCCGTTTCCGTGTAGCGGTTCACGCCGACCACGACGCGTTCGCCGGATTCGATCCGCCGCTGCTGACGATAAGCGCTGTCGGCGATTCGCCGCTGCGTCCAGCCGGACTCGATGCAGCTCACGGCGCCGCCCAGCTCGTCGATCTCGGCCATGATCGCCAGCGCCTCCTCCTCCACCCGGTCGGTCAGCTGCTCCACGTAGTAGGAGCCGCCCAGGGGGTCAGCTACATACGGCACGGCGGACTCGTAGCCGATGACCTGCTGCGTGCGCAGCGCGATCTCTGCCGCGTTCTCGGACGGCAGCCCGAGTGCCTCGTCGTACGCGTTGGTGTGCAGCGACTGCGTGCCGCCCAGCACCGCACTCATCGCCTCGAGCGTCGTCCGCACGACGTTGTTGAGAGGCTGCTGCGCCGTGAGCGTGACGCCTCCGGTCTGCGTGTGGAAGCGCAATGCCTGCGATCGGGGGTCGCGGGCGTCGAAACGATCGCGCATGATCCGCGCCCACATCCGTCGCGCGGCGCGGAACTTCGCGACCTCCTCAAAGAAGTCCATGTGGCATGCGAAGAAGAAGGACACCCGCGGCGCGAAGTCATCCACGGTGAGACCCGCGGCTTGCGCCGCCTCGACATACGCGATGGCGTGGCTCAGTGTGAGCGCGATCTCCTCCGCGGCCGTCGACCCGGCCTCGCGCATGTGGTAGCCCGAGACCGAGATGGTGTTCCAGTTCGGCAGGCTGTGCGCGCAGTAGGCAAACAGGTCGGTGACCAGGCGCATCGACGGCTTAGGAGGAAAGATGTACGTGCCGCGCGCGGCGTATTCCTTGAGGATGTCGTTCTGCACCGTGCCCGTGATCTTTTCCGGCGCTGTGCCCTGCCTCTCCGCCACCAGCTGGTAGAGGAGCAGCAGCATCGATGCGGTGGCGTTGATGGTCATCGAGGTCGAGACGCGATCCAGCGGGATGTCCTTGAGGAGGACCTCCATGTCTTTGAGCGAGTCGATCGCCACGCCCACCTTGCCAACCTCGCCGTTGGCCATCGGATCGTCCGAGTCGTAACCGATTTGCGTAGGCAGGTCGAAGGCGACCGAAAGCCCGGTCTGGCCCTGCTTGAGGAGGAAGCGGTAGCGCTTGTTGGATTCGGCGGCCGTGCCGAAGCCGGCATACTGCCGCATCGTCCACAGCCGGCCGCGATACATAGCTTTGTGGATGCCGCGGGTGAACGGGAACGTCCCGGGCGGCGGCTCTTCCGCGGGCCGGTCCTCCGCCGAGTAGACCGGCTTCAGCGGAAGGCCGCTGTCGTTTTCAATCTCGTTCACGTCTCGACGAACTCCGTCAGCACGCCGCCCACGCTCTTGGGATGGACGAAGGCGATGCGCGTTCCGTGCAGCCCGATTCGAGGTTCCTGGTCGATTAGCTCGAGACCATGGGCGCGCGCGTCCGCCAACGCCTTGTCGATGTCCGGCACAGCGACCGCGATGTGGTGGAGGCCCGGTCCGCGCTTGGCGAGGAACTTGCCGACCGGGGTGTCCTCACGCAAGGGCGTCAGAAGCTCTACCTCGGCCTCGCCCGCACGCAAAAAGGCCGCCGCCAGCCCGTCCTTTTCATTGGTCGCGCGATGCGTCAGCTCGGCACCGAAGATCGTGGTGTAGAGCTCGATCGCTGCCTCGAGGTCATCGACCGCCACTCCAACATGATGGATGCGCATGGACGCCTACTATTGTCGCGAGCCGCGCCACGCCGGGAACTTTTCGGTCGCTTACGTCGTATTCGAGACGGAACAGCATGCGTAGGTTAGTCGTCGCGACCGTCCTTGCCATTGGGGGCCTTTCGTGCGGCGGTTCGGCCCCTCAGTCCGGCGCGACGACCATACCCGAGGTGGGATCGCTCACCCAGTCAGACGCTGGGTGTGCTTACCAAGGATCGAATCCGGTGGCCGCGAATGCGGGGACAATCCGCCTGGTGGATCAGACGCAAGCAGGTTTCCATGCCCACCTCTGGCTCCTTGAAACCGGCTATGCGTTCTCCGATTGGGCGGCCGGGTTTCTGATCAGCCACGACACCCTTCGCGAACACGCGCAGAGGGTCAGTTCAGCTGAAGTCAAGCCCGGCGCGGTGCAGAAGTGGACCGTGCAGTTCAAGGCGGGGACTTACGGCATCCTCTGCGTGCCGCTCCGCGATGGGTCTGAGTATGGGATTGGATTTACGGCCGGCCCCATCACCGTCAGATGAGCCGGCTCAGTAGCGGTACCAGCCCTCGCCAGTTTTCCGCCCCAATTTGCCGGCCTTGACCTTCGCCTCGAGCTGCAGAGACGGCCTGTAGCGCTCGTCTCCCGTGGACCGGTACATGTGCAGGCGGGCGTTGTACGTGACGTCGAGCCCGCTGAAATCGCCCAGACGGAACGGCCCCATCGGCCAGTTCAGGCCTTTCTCCACCGCGATGTCGATGTCCTCGAACGACGCGACGTCCGCGTCGAGCAGCCGGTACGCCTCCTGCGTGGCGGCGTGGAGGATTCGGTTGACGATGAAGCCGTCGATCTCCTTGTTCAGCAGCACCGGCGTGCGGCCCATCTCGTGCGCCATGGCCATCGCCAGCTGGACGGTTTCGTCCGAGGTGTGCGGTCCGCGAACGATCTCGACCAGGTCCATGACGAGCACTGGATAGAAGAAGTGCATGTTGACGCAGCGATCGGGCCGCCGCGTGGCGTCCGCCAGCTTGCTGATGCCGATCGTCGAAGAGTTGCTCGCCAGCACGGCGCCGGTGGGCGCAAGGACATCCAGCTCGCCAAAGATCGATCGCTTGACCTCGAGGTCCTCGAACACGGCCTCGATCACGAAGTCGGCGTGCTGCACGGCCTCGCCCAGGTCGGTGGTCGTCTGGACGCGGTCGATGGCACTCCGCGCGTCAGCCTCAGAAAGCTTGCCCTTCTCGACGCGACGCCCGAGGTGACCGCGATTGGAATCGACTGCCTTGCGCAGCTGGGCCTTGTCTTGGTCCTGCAGCGTGACGTCGAGGCCGTGCAGCGCCGCCTGCTGGGCGATCTGCGCGCCCATGCTGCCGGCGCCGACGACCGAGAGCCGGGTCACTGCACGGAAAAGATTCGGGTCACCGTGTTCAGCGTCGCCAGGTTGCCGACCAGCCCGTCGATCTTCAGCCTGCCTTGGACAAGCTTCAGCGCCACGCCGCGCCCGACCTCGTCGTAGTACACGGGCATTCCAAACAGGCCGATCTTCAGGTTGCTGAGGTTCATCACGGTGTCCGCCTCGGCGCGGATGGTGATGTTTCGCTTCGGCTGCAACCCGTTGTGGACGACCAGCGAGCCTTTCTTGAAATCAAGCGTCACGCCCTCGTCGATATCCGTCACCCAGATCCCGACCCGCGCCGCAAGCGAATCGAAGTCGCGCTGCTTCGCCTCGCTGGACTGGACGTTGGCCTCGATCAGGCCGCCGAGCATCGAGGCGAAAGCGCTCGGCTCCTGGTCCGCGTAGTCGACGGCTTTGGCTTTCGTCTTCGCCTTTAGTTTGCGTCGGGCCATATGACCGGGACACGCGTCGTGCACTCGGTCATCTCCTGCGACGCCTTCGTGTAGCGCACGATGGTCGGGAGGTCGCCCTTCAGCTTCAGCTTGCCCTGGAGCATTCCCTTGGTCGCGTCGAGCTCTTTGGTCGCGACCTGCTTCCAGCGCGTGTAGGGGGCCGTGATCACGAAGTCACACTTCTGCGCTTCGGTGGCGGGCCCGACCTTGATGTCACGCGCCTCGCCGTCGAACAGGTCCATAGCGATCCCGACCGACTCCGGGAAGTTCTTGTCCGGCTCCGCCTCGACCACCAGCCCGACAGTCCACTTCCAGCCTTTGGCCGCCGACTTGTAGACGCTCGACCTGTTGACCTCGTCCTTGAACTGTTTGGCCCATTCGTCAGAGAAAGCCTTGACCGCCAACTCGCCCCTCCTTGCCCTTAAAGAAACCGCACGCCGAGAAGGTTAGTAGCTAGGCCTCGAGCGTGAAGCGAAGCGTGTTCTGGCCGATGGCGATCATGTCCCCGTCGGACAGCTGCTTTTCAATGACAGGCTCGCCGTTGACCAGCGTCCCGTTCGTGCTGCCCAGGTCGCTGATCCAGAACGATCCCGACCGCACCTCGATCCGTCCGTGATGCCCGGACGTCGCCGGGTCCCCCACCACAACGTCGTTGTCGGGCGCACGACCGATGCTCACCATCTGGTTCGGCAGCGCGACGATCCGACCAGCGAACGGCCCCGACTCGAAGCTGAGCAGCGCGGCGAAGCCGGCGCCGCTCGCCACCTGCTCCGGTGGCATCGCCTGGAGCGAAACCGTGCCCTTCTGACCGGCACCGGGGTCGGTCTGCTGCCAGACAGGGATCACCGAGGTCGCCTCCTCGAACGAGCCGTCCTCGGAGGGCGCGCCGTTGGCCGCTGCCGCGGCCGGTGATCCTGACGGCCACGCGACCAGCGTGGAGCTCACTTCGGGAGCAGCTGCGGCCTGCGGACCGGGCGCCGCCGGGGCCGCTGAAGCGATGACCGGCTGCCTCTCCGGTTCGGCCACGGTCGCCGGCTTCGGCGACGGCTCGGGCTCAGGATGAGTCGCCGGTTCCGAGTCTTCGACATGATCACCGAAGGCGGAGAGCACGGACTCGGTCTCGGCCGCGACAGGTTCTGGCGCCGGCTCCGGCTCGGCCGGCTCCGGCTCGACTGGCTCCGGCTCAACGGCAATCGGCTCGGCCATCGGTTCCGGCTCGGCTTCGATCGCGGCATCGGGCTCGGGCAGCGGTGCCGCCTCGGCAACCGGGGGAGTCGGTTCCGCCTCCAGCTCCGATACCGGCACCTCGACGGTGTCGAGCGGGCTCGGCAAATCCGGCAGAGCCTCGGGTTCGACTATTGGCGCCTCTTTCGTTGCAAACTCGGAAACCGCCGGCTGGATGACCTCCGGCTCGGCCTCTGCCACCGCCGCCTCCACCATGGCCGCCACCGGCTCCTCCACCAAAGCCGATTCGGGCGGTCGCGTCGAGATGGCAATAGTCTTCGCCCACTCGCGCGAGCCCTCGGCCGGCACCGGAAGAACCTGCGTCTCCTCCTCGACGGCGGGACGATCCGCGGCGGCCGTGCCAAGGTATCGCTCGAACCACCCGCCTATCCTGCGCAGCCTCTCGACACGCCGGTCGGGACGACCGTTGCGGGAGAGATCGTGGGACTCCTCCGGAAAACGGACGAGCTCCACAGTCTTGCCCAGCAGCCGCATCGCCCCGAACATCTCCTCCGACTGCGACATCGCGCACCGAAGGTCCATCTCGCCCGCGGTCAGCAGCAAAGGTGTGCGGATGTTCTGGACGTAGCGGATGGGCGAGCGCCGCCACAGCTCGTCCAGGTCAGGCCACGGCGGCGGACCGAGCTGGAGCACGCCCCAGACCACGATGTCGTGCTGTGAGTACTCGCTGACGAGGTTGGAGATCGAGCGCATCGCGACCGCGGCGGCGAAGCGGTCGGTCTGGCCGATGATCCAGTTGGTCATGTAGCCGCCGTACGAACCGCCGCCCACGCCGAGGCGTTTGGTGTCGATGTATCCGGTTCGCTCGATGACCTGGTCGAGCGAGCTCATGATGTCGATGTAGTCCTTGCCGGCCCAGTCACGCACGACCTCACGCCTGAAGCGCTCCCCGTAGCCGTCGGAGCCACGCGGGTTCATGTAGAAGACCACGAATCCCATGCCGGCCAGCATCTGCAGCTCGTGGAAGAACGACCATCCGTACTGGGCGTGCGGTCCACCGTGGATCTCGAGAACTGTCGGGTACACCCGATTCGGGTCATGACCCGGCGGTTTGAGGACCCATCCCTCGAGCCTCCAGCCGTCGGG
>Ga0070707_100006626_pt1 | contig 10736 bp, 10 predicted proteins | sample KBSK5502metaG_FD_65468 | JGI IMG/M metagenome (GOLD analysis project Ga0070707, IMG submission 65468) | Corn, switchgrass and miscanthus rhizosphere microbial communities from Kellogg Biological Station, Michigan, USA - KBS K5-50-2 metaG | ecosystem: Host-associated > Plants > Roots >... | reverse complement strand
GGGGCTTGATGATCCTGCGGATTGATTTGTTCGCCATTCTTAAGCGACCCGCAGCACGATCTTTCCTATTTCGAGTTGTTGTCGGATCTATCGATGCTTTCCGGCTTCGTGCACGACATTGAGCGCGGCCTGCGCTTCGCCCTCGACAATCGTCCAATCTGCTGCATCGGCGATGTCGTGATTCGAATGTCGAGCGACTTCGTAGATCCGCGCAAGAGCGGACTTCACCCGGTCGAGCTCCTCCGACGCGAGTCGCGCCACTTCGGAGGCGTTGGCGCCCGAGGGGATCGCGTCCAGCGCCCGAAGCGCGTCCTGATACGCGCGTCGCGTCGCCATGTCCGCCCCGATCTCAGCTTGGTCCGGTCGCCCCCCGTGCCGCGGCCGTTTGGCCGCGGCAGCTTTCCGCGCGAGCGCTATCCGCTTGCCGCACCGTTCGATCCGACTCTGGAGATACTCTCGGACTGAGTTCACCCCACTCGGCACAGCCTTCATAGACTCCCTACCTCCTCACCACGCTACATCATGACGACTTCGGTTCGGCCGGAAAAGTCGTGAGGGGCTTCAAGTCAGGGACCGGGAAAACCTTCACAGCCCGCATGGTCACTGGATCTCCGGCGAGCTCGCCGCACTGTTGCGGCAGGAGTCGCCCTAGCCCGGTTTTTTTGCCACAGTCGGCCAGACGCCGAGTTCCTGCAGCGTGCGCAGGAAGCTAATGACGTCATCTCGACTGAGCATGCCGAGAATCTGACCGTCGGTCATCACAGGGAGCTGGTTCACACCGTCGCGGTCCATCTCTTCTACAGCCGCCCATAGTCCCGTGTCAGGCCGGACCCGTTTCAGGCGCGCCACAGGTGTCATCGCTTGAGCTACAGACGTGGTCGACCATCCCTCTCGGGGGACTTCTTTGATCTGGTGCAGCGTGACGAGGCCGACGGCTTGATCGCCCTGCGTGACAATAAAGGATCTCCGCCCGCCTCCCAGGATGTGGCGATCCACGAGTTCTTGGAGGTGGATCGTCGCTGGGATGGTAGCGTAGCTTTGGTTCATCACCTCCGCCACCGTGTGCCCGGCGAGCGCACCCTGCAGCATCTGTTGCTGGATCTGAGCCGAGGCCGCGCTTTCGAGGAACCAGCCGATAAAGGCGATCCACAGGCCACTGCCAAAATTTCCCGCAAGCAGCTGCCACACGCCCCAGAGAATAAAAAGAAAGGCGATCGCGCGGCCTGCAGTGGCGGCGATCAACGTCGCCTGACGAAAATTACGGGTGGTCGTCCAGAGGATGGCGCGGAGGACGCGGCCTCCGTCTAGGGGGAAGCCGGGGATAAGATTAAACAGCGCCAGCGCTCCGTTGATGTAGGCGAGATACTTGGCGAGGGCAAACAGCGGTCCGATACCAGCGAAGAGGTACTGGAGGAGACCGAAGACCACAGCAAGCGCTGCGCTTACCGCGGGTCCCGCGAAGGCAATCCAAAACTCGGCGCTGCCGCTGGGAGCTTCACCACCGATCTGCGAAACGCCGCCAAAGAGGAAAATCACGATGCTGCGGACTGGGACGCGGTAGTGGAGCGCCACGACTGAGTGTCCTAGCTCGTGCAGCAGAACGCTTGCAAAGAGCATGATCGCCGAGACAGCGCCCAGGACCCAGTACAGTGAAGCGGGCCATCCTGGAAAGGCAGCCGGATAGTAGCTGACGGCCAGCGACCATGTCAGCAAGACAAAAATCAAGAACCAAGAGTAATCGAGTCCGATAGAGATGCCAAAGATCCGTCCTAAAGGGATCTGATGCCTGGTCATCTTCTCCCCCCCGTGCCTCTGTTTCGCCAGTACCTCCCCTGAGAGGAGGACGCGAGAGGCTTGGAACACGAGTTGTTCAATCACAAATCCTGCGGCGGCACCAGCGAGGGCCCAACGCATGGGTCCTTTTCGTTTCGCACCGACCGATTGCCTGCCAACGCGGGCATCAAACCGCCCACGTTCCTGGAAAGGTTGGGGTCCATAAACTGACAAATGATCGTTGCAGGGTGCCCGGCCGCGCTCGGCACCAGAAAAGGATAATGGATTGGTGTGGAATCGTATTCTCTCGTCGTTGCTCTGTAGTGTAACATCGGATTCGGACGTTCCCGCATCTGCGGGGAAGGCATGGGGAGGGGACGATGACTACGCCGGGTCGCCGGGGTCGTCGCGCGATGCACAAGGCGGGGTCGGCCACCCTCGGCGCGTTGCCGTCCACGGTCCTGTCCGATTCGGCGCCGTTGATCGGCCGGGAGAGCGAGCTTGAGGCCATTCGCACGCACCTCATCGGCGAGTCCGTGCGCCTCGTGACGTTGACGGGCCCGGGAGGCATCGGGAAGACGCGCCTGGCCCTGGCAGCGGCACGGTACGTCCAGCCGGCGTTCCGGGATGGGGTCTGGTTTATCGACCTGGCCCCGCTCCACGACCCCGCTGAGATCGATGTCGCGATCGGGCAAGTCCTCAGGCTCGAGGAAGCCGCCGCGGCTCTCCCCCCCGCGGAGCAGGTCACCGCTTATCTCCGGGACCGCCACCTCCTGCTGGTCCTGGATAACTTCTTGCCCGCGGCGGCTCGGGTGGCGGCGCTGTTGGCGGCAGCCCCGCAGCTCAAGGTGCTCGTCACGAGCCGCGAGGCGTTGAAACTCCGCCTGGAGCACCGGGTCTCGCTAGCGGGGCTGGCCTTGCCCGACCTGCGCACTCCGGATTTGGCGGCGGTCGCCCTGGCGCCGGCGGCGGCGCTTTTCGTCGAGCACGCGCGGCGTATCCAGCCAGACTTTGGGCTGACCCCGACGGACGCGCGCGCCCTCGCCGCACTCCTACACCGGCTCGACGGCCTCCCGCTCGCGATTCGGATCGCGGCGGTCCACAGTCACGCCCTCTCTGTGGAGGCGATGCTGGCCCGGCTGCAGGGGCAGGCGTTGCTCGCCATGGAAGAGGCGCAAGACGTCCCGACACGACAACATACCCTCCGCGATACCATTGACTGGAGTTATGGCTTGCTCAGCGCGAGCGAGCAAGCGGCGTTCCGGGATCTGAGTGTTTTTGTGGGCGGCTGGTCGCTCGAGGCGGCAGAGGCCGTTCTCCAGGAGCGCGAGCCGGCCGCGCCCGTCTGGGCCATCCTCGGCCGGCTCGTGGACAAGAGCCTGGTGCAGGCCGACGCGATCGCCAGCGACGACCGGCGTTACCGAATGCTCCAACCGGTCCGCGAATACGCGCTGGCGCTGCTTCAGGAGAGTGGAGGGTTGGAAGCGGCCCGGGACCGGCACGCGCGTTACTACTTCGCGCTGGGGGAGCAGGCGGAGCCGGCACTCCTTGGCCCCGAGGAGGACGCATGGTACCGACGGTTGGAAGCGGAACTCGAGAACATTCGGGCGGCACTGCGGTGGGCGGCGGAACGGGGAGACGGTGAGTTCGGCCTGCGGCTTGCCGGTGCGCTGGCGAATTTTTGGGGAGGCCGCAACTACCTGCGCGAGGGTCGGCGCTGGCTGGAGGACGCCCGTGCGCTGGGCTCCGATACCTCGTCCCAAGTGCGGGGCGGTGCACTCGACGCTGAGGGCTTGCTCGCGGTGCTCCAGGGCGACTACCCACAGGCTCGGGCGCTATTGCGGGACGCGTTGGCCGTCGCCGAGGCCCTCCGCGACCCGGCCCTGACGGCCCGTGTCCTGTCGCACCTTGGAATCACCGCCGCGCTCCAGGGCGACGCCCCCGACGCGCGGGCTCTCCTAGAACGGAGCCTCGCGCTGCGCCGGGAGCTCCGCGCACGTGATGTGGTGCTGGCGTTGGTGGGGCGCGGACGGACTTTTGTGATGGTGGAGGATCTGGAGCGCGCCGACGTCGCAGTTACCGAAGGCCTGGACGTCGCCCGGAGCGCAGGCAGCCCGCGGTTGACGGCGTTCGCCCTCGCTCACCTCGCGCAACTCAAGCTGAGGCGAGGGGATTACACCGGTGCCGCCGGTCTTGCGGCCGAGGCGCTTCGGGTGGCGCGGGCGACGCAGTCGCGATGGAGCATCAAGCACGTCGTGGGGATCGCCGCGTTGGTGAGTGCGCACCGCGGGGATGTCGAGCGGGCCGTGTGCCTGCTGGCGGCGGCGGATCCCTCGAGCGAGTGGGCGGGCGAGTTCGTGAGTGCCACCTACCGCGACCCGTCGGTCGGTGCCGTACTGCATGAGCGCGCACGCCAGCAGATGGGCGACGCGGCGTACCACGCGGGAGTGGCGGAGGCGCGCGCAATGTCGGTGGACCAGGTCGCCGACATGGCGCAGGCGTGCCTCGAGCTGTCTACTCAACGCGACCCGGGCCGAACCACCACCGCCGGCGCGGACCGCGCCAGCCCGCTACTCAGTGACCGCGAGCAGACGGTCCTGCGGCTCGTCGGCGAGGGCTTGCCCAACAAGCAGATCGCCACCGCACTGAGCATCGGCGAGCGCACGGTGAAATCGTCCGTCGCCTCGGCGATGAACAAGCTTGGCGTCGACAATCGGGCGCACGCTGCGGTCGCGGCGATCCAGCGCGGACTACTCTAACGGCCTTCTTTCAAGATCACGGCCAGCGTGGCGCTCATGATGCCCGCCGATGTAGCATCACAGCTCACCCCCTCGTGAAATTAATACATGTAATAATGGCGCTATGGCGTGCCATGGGCACGTTGGTTGCCGCGGAGTTCGTTCTGAAGAACGGGAGGCGCCCGATGACACACGAAAGCGAGGCTACGGCTGAACGTCGAGACTCCGCGACGCCCGGGAATGACGTACACACGCAGATACGCATCGTGGGATTGGGCGGCTCGCTCGCGGCGCCATCCGCGAGCCTGACCGCGCTCAAAGTCGCGCTCGAGGGGGCCGCCTCCGCCGGGGCCGACACCCAGATCCTCGATCTCCATACCCTCGATTTGCCGATGTTTCTCCCCTCGGTGACGCCGACGGAGTACGTCGTGGAGTTCTGCAAACCGTCTACGCGGCCCACGGGCTGCTGCGGAGCAGCCCGCTGTACAACGGCACCATCAGCGGGGCGTTCAAGAACGCGATCGACTGGCTCCACCTCCTCGGTGACCGCCGGCCCCCTTACCTGACGGACAAGGTCATCGGCCTCATCAGCACGGCCGGGGGCGTCTACCTGCTCCAGGCCGTCAACACGATGGAATTCATCACACGCTCACTACGCGCGTGGGCCGTGCCCCTCGTGCTTCCGATTCCTCGGGCGTCGGACGTGTTCGACGCGCAGGGGATCATGCGCGACCAGGGCGTCGCCGGCCAACTGCGGTCGCTCGGTCGCGAGGTCGCGCGGGCGGCCCGCCAGATGGCGTTGCACGGCTACTGCGACTGGATGGACAACCGGGACGACGTGCCAAAGGACCGGGACGCGGTTGCGCACGGGTAGAGTAGGAATCGCCGGGGGTGCGCGAGGCGGACCTGGATTCTTGGTTAAGCTTGGAATAAGATGCATTAATACGCGGTTTATGAATAGGGTGGGGTTTGGCGGGTAGCTAGCGCAGGTTAGGAATATCGCATGTTGGACGGGGTGGTCATTTGCGCCGGGCTGGTGCAGTGGCCGCCTTTTTCTTCCATGGCCGGAGGCAAATGGTGGAGGTTAAGAACAAAACGTGAGATTCGAAGAAGGTGAACTCTCGACCAGTGACATGGGGGATCAGAAAGTGCAGCCGCCTCTTTCGGACCTAGACGCGGTAGCGCTGGACGCCTATTCGGAGGCAGTGATCCGTGCTGTCACCCGAGTTGGTCCGGCGGTTGTGAGCCTGGGAGTAGCCCAGCGTGCGCCAGAGCGCCTTCAGCGACGCGGTATTCCCGAGCTCCGGGGCGCAGGCAGCGGAGTGATCATCACGCCAGATGGCTACATTCTCACGAACAGCCACGTGGTGCGATCCGCTCACAGCATCGACGTTCGTCTGCAAGATGGCCGCGCCTTGTCGGCCCGGCTCGTGGGAGAGGACCCGTACACCGATCTGGCGCTCATCCGGGTTCCCGATGGGGGACTGCTGACGGCCGAGCTGGGCGACTCGTCGCGGCTACGGGTCGGGCAGTTAGTGGTAGCGGTGGGTAACCCGCTGGGATTCCAGGCCACCGTGACGGCGGGAGTGATCAGCGCCCTTGGCCGGACGCTGCGGGCTGAGACGGGACGCCTTATTGAGAATGTCATCCAGACCGATGCGGCGCTGAACCCCGGCAACTCTGGTGGGCCGTTGGTCGACTCGCGAGGCACCGTGGTCGGCATCAATACCGCGGTCATCGCCGGGTCGCAAGGCCTCTGCTTTGCGATTCCCGCCGACACTGCGGCGTGGGTCGTATCACAGTTGATCCGTGAAGGACATGTCCGGCGGGGATATCTCGGCATATCCGCCCACACGGTCAGCCTCAATCGGCGATTCGCGGTTCACCATCGCATCGAGGCCTCTAGCGCGGTGCGCATCACGGAAGTGTCACCCGACACACCTGCGACCCGGGCCGGCCTCCGCGTGGGCGACGTGATCGTCAAAGCAGATGACCAGCCCGTCGTGTCCCTGGACGACCTCCTACGCGTGCTGGGACGCCACGTCGTCGGCGAAAAGCTTGCGATTCAGGCCATCCGCGACGGCGAATCGCTCACGCTGGATGCCTATCCTACCGAGCTCCCCGACGCTGCGTAGCCCGCCAGAACGAGGTTCGAGCGCGGTCTCAAAATATCTGGTGTGTGGAGCATGAGGACTCCCCGGAAAAGGCAACGTTTTGTCGACAAACACACGCGGGCGGACGGCCCCCCCGACGCGCGAGAGGTGCGCCCTGTCGGACCAATCGACGCGGCACGCGGGGGGGTCATACAGAGCCTGCGCGTCGGCGGGCCCAAAGCCGTGCATGAGACTTTGGCCGGAACCCGCAAGCGAGGTACCGCAAATACTCCGGATACTCGGAGCGAAGACTTGATGCGCATGTACCTCTCAGAGATCGGCCGGGTCCCGCTCTTGACGGCGAAACAAGAGGTCGCGCTCGCCCAGCGCATGGAACGGGGCGACACGGAGGCGAAGCGTCACCTCATCGAGGCCAATCTGCGGCTTGTGGTGTCCATCGCAAAACGGTATGTCGGGCCCGGCATGGAGCTTGGCGATCTCATTCAGGAGGGCAACCAAGGGCTGATCCGGGCTGTGGACAAGTTTGATTGGAGAAAGGGCTATAAACTCAGCACATATGCGACCTGGTGGATCCGCCAAGCCGTCGTGCGGGCGCTCGCGGATCGCGGGCATACCATCCGGGTGCCGGTTCACATGACGGAGATGACGAACAAGCTGATCCGTGTGAGCCGGAAGCTCGAGCAGGAATTGGGACACGAACCTTCAGCGAAACAGATCGGGAAAGCCATGCACCTGTCGGAAGCTCGGGTCCAAGCGGTCCGCGAACTGATCCGCACGGTCCGCGAGCCGGCATCGCTGGACGCCCCGGTGAGCGAAGATGGGAGCGACGCGCTCGGTGAGTTCATCGAGGATCGAAATGGGCTGCAACCTGAGGAGATCGTGACTCGCACAGCGCTCAAGGAGGCTCTCAAACGCATGCTCGCGGAATTGAGCCCACGCGAGCGTGAGGTCTTGTGGCTCCGGTTCGGGTTGGACGGGCAGCCTCCACGGACGCTCCAGGAAGTCGGGACCGCTTTTGGACTGACTCGTGAGCGCATCCGCCAGATCGAGCGCAAAGCCCTACAAGCGCTCCGGCGTTCTGATCGCGCCGCCGAATTGACGACGCTCGCTGCCTAGTGGCTGGAGAAGGTCTGGAGATGTGGCCCAAGCAGGAGCAGGGGGGCCGCAGCAACTCTCGCGATGTGAGTGGTGCCCCGCGATGCCGCTTGAGGTCCCGAGTACTCTTCTGTAGAATGCTCGCAGAACGGCACGCATGGGGTGACCACGATGGCCGAGGAAAAGCCCGAAGCACCAAAGGACTCGACGCCACAAGCGCCCGCAGGCGAGATGAGCCGCGAGGAGAAGATCGCGGCGGCGAAGGCCAAAGCCGAGGCCCTTAAGGCGCAGCGGGCTGCCGCGGGGACACCAGCACCCGCGGGAGGCGCTGCTCAAGCCGCGTCGGCCGCACCGGTCCCTGGAGCCCCGGCGGTGGGCACCCAACCTGTCCCCGCGCAAGCCTCGGCGCAGCGCTCGTGGGCGACGGCGGACAACCCCGGCGGCCAGCCGGTGGTGGCCCCACAAAACCCGAAGATCCAGGCGTTCGGAACGATTACTCAGAGCGTTGAGCTACGGTGCGAGCCGAGCGAGGACCAGAACGTTCGCAAGCTTCTCGGCGGGATCGGAGCCTACCGGAATCCCCTTCGCGGCGTCTGGCAGCTCGACTACCGGTATTACGCAGAAGCCCTCAAACGGCTTCAGGCCGCCGGCTATCAGGTCGAAGGCAAAGACTACCTCGGCCGGCCGCTCGAGAAGTGGACGCCTGAGGGCCGCGGCTGGACTCTCCTTACGCCCGGTTAGGCTATCTCGACGCGGCCCAAGGCCGGCGCATCGCCCATCTCCGGCTGACCCCTCCTTGAAATGGGTATACATCTATATCGACGACTTCTCAGAGCCAACTGTCTCGGATATCGCGCACTCCCGAGCCTGAGGTGTCGGCATGAATGAGAGGAGATACCGTAGTGCCTGTTCGGGTGATGCTGGTCGATGATCACGAGATTGTCAGCGCAGGACTACATGTCCTCCTGCAAGCGGAGCACGATATTGCCGTCGTCGGCAAGGCCAGCGGTGTCAAGGAAGCGGTGCGAAAGGCTGCTGAACTGAGGCCCGATGTGATTTTGATGGACGTCAATCTGGCCGATGGGAGCGGGATCGATGCCACCAAACAGATCAAGGAAAGCTCCCCCGATACGCAGATTCTTATTCTAACGGTCTACGACGATCAGGAAACCGTGCTCAAAGCCGTGCAAGCCGGTGCCATCGGATACGTCCTCAAGGACATTCCTCCCGAAGACCTCATCAGGGCCATCCGTTCTGTCCATTCAGACCGCACGATGATCAATCCAATCATCGCGCGGAAGCTCGTCGAGCGCCTTGCAGTCACCGAGCGCGACACTGCGCTGTTTAACTTCCGCCGGGGCCCCCGACTAACAGAGCGGGAGATTGAAGTGCTGAAGGGAGTGGCGGCTGGACTAAGCGACAAGGAGATTGCGCTGAAGCTCGTCCTGTCTATCCCCACGGTCAAGAGCCATCTCCGCTCGGTCTACCAGAAACTTCGCATCCACAATCGCGCGCAGGCCGCCACATACGTTGTGAAGAACGGATTAAGCAGCTAGCGACCCCGGTCAACCGCGCTCTCGCACCTCCCACGGCTCCAGTTAGTGCGTTGGGACCCGGCGCAGCAACGTGGCGTTCGCCGCGACGATGATGGTGGATAGGCTCATGAGCAGTGCCGCCACGGCGGGCGAGAGGACCACGCCCCAGGCCGATCCCACGCCGGCGGCCAGCGGGATCGCGACGGCATTGTACCCGGTCGCCCAGAAAATGTTCTGCGCCATCTTGCGATATGTGGCTCGGCTCAACCTCAACGCGAAGACCACGTCGAGCGGATCGTTCTCCACGAGGACGAGATCGGCGGACTCGATGGCGACGTTGGTCCCTGCTCCGATAGCCACACCGAGATCCGCCTCGAGGAGTGCGGGCGCATCGTTGATGCCATCTCCTACAAATGCGGCCGGTCCGGTCGCTTTCAACTGATGCACAATGTTCGCCTTATCCCGGGGAAGCACACGTGCGTAGTAGCGCTCGATGCCTAGATACTGGGCGACGGTTCGGGCAACGGCCTCCGCATCCCCTGTGATCATCACGGGATCCACGCCCATGCCCCGCAGGCGCTGGATTGCCTCGCGCGCGCTCTGTCGTATCGTATCGGCCAGAGCGATTAGCGCCAGGACGCGGCCATCATCCATCAGGGCGATTGTGCTTTCGCCGCGCGCTTCGGCCTCCGACAGAGCCTCCTTGAGGCGCGGAGACCATGCCAGTCCCAACTCGGCGGCCCACTCAGGCCGCCCCACGCGGTATCGTTGGTTCGAAATCTTGCCCTCCACGCCCTTCCCGGGCACGGCCTGGAAATCGGCGACCGGCGCAACCGTCACGTGCCGCCGCTGCGCCTCGTCCACAATCGCCCGAGCGAGGGGGTGCTCCGACATCGCTTCCAGGGATGCCGTGACCCCGACCGCCGTCTCTTCGGACCCATCAGCGGCATACACGGCGCGCACTCCGAATCGTCCTTCCGTGAGCGTGCCGGTCTTGTCAAAGGCCACGACGCGGAGATCCTTCGCGCGTTCGAACGCCTCGCGATTTCGGACGAGAATCCCGTGGCGGGCCGATAGCCCGGTCGCGATGACGATCACCAGGGGAATGGCGAGGCCGAGGGCATGGGGACAGGCAATCACCAAGACCGTGACGGCTCGCGTGACCGCAACGGTCAGATCGCGGGCGAGAGTGATCCAGACGATGAACGCCAGCGTGCCGACTCCAATCGCCGCCAACGTCAGCCACAAGGCCGCACGATCAGCCAGCCCTTGGAACCGGCTGCGGGAGGTCTGGGCCTCCTCAACCAATCTGGTGATCTGGCTGAGCGTCGTCCCCTCTCCGGTCCGCGTCACCCGGACGGTGAGGGCCCCCTCTCCGTTGACCGCCCCGGCGACGACCTCATCGCCCCGGCCTTTGGGAACCGGCCGGGACTCTCCGGTGAGAAAGGCTTCGTTGACGCTGGATGCGCCGGTTTCCACCA
>Ga0070707_100006625_pt1 | contig 10736 bp, 7 predicted proteins | sample KBSK5502metaG_FD_65468 | JGI IMG/M metagenome (GOLD analysis project Ga0070707, IMG submission 65468) | Corn, switchgrass and miscanthus rhizosphere microbial communities from Kellogg Biological Station, Michigan, USA - KBS K5-50-2 metaG | ecosystem: Host-associated > Plants > Roots >... | reverse complement strand
ACCTATATCCTGCATCCGGCCTTCGACGCCGGCCGCATGCTCGACGAGATCGAGCGGTCCCGGGTCACCCACATGGTCCTGGTCCCGTCCCAGATCATCGCGCTCCTGAATCATCCCCGGTTCGATCCGGCGCGGCTCGCGTCCATCGAGATGCTCCTGTCGCTGGGGGCGCCGCTACACCTCGAGCACAAGCACCGGCTGAACGCCGCCCTCCCGGGCCGTTTCTACGAGCTCTACGGGCTCACCGAGGGCTTCATGACCGTGCTGGACCGCGCCGATGCCGTGCGCAAGGCCGGCTCGGTGGGCGCGCCCATCGGCTTCTACGAGATGCGCATCCTGGACGAGGCGGGACGCGAGGTGCCCGCGGGTGAGATTGGCGAGATCTGCGGGCGCGGCCCGCTCATGATGGAGGGGTACTACAAGCGCCCCGATCTGACCGCCAAGGCCATCGTGGACGGCTGGCTCCACTCGGGCGATCTCGGCTATGTGGACGAGGAGGGCTATCTCTATCTCGTGGACCGGAAGAAGGACATGATCATCTCGGGCGGGGTGAACGTCTATCCCCGCGACATCGAGGAAGTGGTCATCCAGCACGAGGCGGTGCTCGAGGTGGCGGTGTTCGGCGTGGCGGATGCGCGCTGGGGAGAGACGCCGGTGGCGGCGGTGGTGCTGCACGCCGGCCGCCCCATCGGGTCCGCCGAGCTGGTGGAGTGGATCAATGCGCGGGTGAGCGCCAAGTTCCAGCGGGTCTCCGACGTGATGATCGTGGCGGAGTTCCCGCGCAACGTCGCGGGGAAGACGCTCAAGCGCGTGCTGCAGGACCAGTACAAGCCGAGCTGAGGCCGCGCCCTTGACATGCGGAGCGGGGGGCCCTCATGCTACCGCTACTCGACACCAAGGAGGCAATCCATGTACTCGTACGTGAAGCAGGCGGGCATCCCCACCGTGCTGGCCCAGGAGGCGCCCGCGTTCGTGGCGTCCTTCGTCATCGCGGAGGTGTTCTACAAGTTCCACAGCTTCACGCTCGAGTGCGCGGCCTTCCTGGTCACCTGGTACGCTCTCAGCTGGGCCCAGTCCCTGGTCGTCGGCTCGCGTGCCAGGTAGCGCCCGGCCCCGCTTCCCGTGACCCTCGATCCCCGATCGCTCAGCTCGCTGCGCTGGCGGTGCGTCGGCCCGCACCGCGGCGGGCGCGTGGTGGCGGTGGCCGGCCACCCCACCGAGCCCTCGACCTTCTACTTCGGCGCCTGCGCGGGCGGCGTGTGGAAGACCACCGACGGCGGCACCTACTGGGAGAACGTGTCCGACGGGTTCTTCGAGACGGCGGCGGTGGGCGCTATCGCGGTGGCGCCGTCGGCGCCCAGCATCGTCTACGCGGGCACCGGTGAGGCGTGCATCCGCGGCAACGTCTCCCACGGCGACGGCGTCTACCGCTCCGACGACGGCGGCCGCACGTGGCGAAATATCGGCCTGAAGGACACCCGCCATATCGGCCGCGTGCGGGTGGACCCGCGCGACCCCGACACCGTGTACGTGGCGGCGCTCGGGCACGCCTGGGGGCCGAGCCGCGAGCGCGGCGTGTTCCGCACCCGAGACGGCGGCGTCACCTGGCAGCACGTGCTCTTCAAGAGCGAGCGCGCCGGGGCGGTGGATCTCTCGATGGACCCGGGCAATCCGCGCACGCTCTTCGCGGTGGTGTGGCAGGCGCAGCGCTTTCCCAACCGCCTGGCGAGCGGCGGTCCCGAGTCGGGCCTCTGGCGCTCCACCGACGGCGGCGACACCTGGACCGACATCAGCCGGAACCCGGGGCTGCCGCGCGGCGTGCTGGGGCGCATCGGGGTGGCGGTCTCGCCCGCCGACGGCCGGCGCGTGTACGCGGTGGTGGAGGCGGAGGACGGCGCTCTCTTCCGGTCCGACGACGCGGGCGCCACCTGGCAGCGGTGCAGCGAGGAGGCGGGCCTGCGCGGCCGCCCCTGGTACTACATGCACGTGGTGGCCGATCCCACCGACGCGGACACCGTGTGGATCATGGACTACTCGCTGTGGAAGTCCATCGACGGCGGCAAGACCTTCGTGGAGTGGGCGACGCCGCACGGCGACAACCACGATCTGTGGATCGATCCCGCCGACTCTTCCCGGATGATCGAGGGCAATGACGGGGGCGCCTGCGTGTCCTTCAACGGCGGACACACCTGGTCGACCATCTACAACCAGCCCACCGCGCAGTTCTATCACGTGTGCGCGGACGACCAGCAGCCGTACCGGATCTACGGCTCGCAGCAGGACAACTGGGCGATGAGCCTGCCGAGCCAGTCCCATCGCGGCGCCATCACGGCCACCGACTGGATCCAGCCGGGCGGCGGCGAGAGCGGCTACATCGCGGTGAAGCCGGGTGACCCCGCCATCGTCGTCGGCGGCTCCGTCGGCAGCGGGCCCGGCATGGGCCGGCTCATCCACTACGATCACCGCACGGGACAGGAACGCATCATCAGCGTGTGGCCCGAAGCCTACGGCATGGGCACCCCACCCGCCGAGCATCGCTATCGCTTCCAGTGGACGTTCCCCCTCTTCTACTCGCGGTGGGATCCGCGGGAGCTGTGGATCGCCGGCAACCGCATCTTCCGGTCGCTCGACGAGGGCCATAGCTGGGAGGTCGTGAGCCCGGACCTCACGCGAAACGACCCCGCGAAGCTCGGGCCCTCGGGGGGACCCATCACGCGCGACAACACCGGCGCCGAGGTCTACTGCACGATCTTCGCGCTCGCCGAGTCGGCGCACGAGAAGGACGTGCTCTGGGCCGGCACCGACGACGGTCTCGTCCACCTCTCGCGCGATCGCGGCCGCACGTGGCAGCCGGTGACGCCCCCGGATCTGCCCGAGTGGTCGCTCGTCAGTGTCCTCGAGCCGTCTCCCCACGACGCGGCCACGTGCTACGTGGCGGCGACCGGCTACAAGCTCGACGACACGCGCCCGGGCCTGTTCAGGACGAGCGACTACGGCCAGACATGGACGCGCATCACCGACGGCCTGCCCGACGGTGAGATCACGCGCGTCCTGCGCGAGGATCCGAACCGGCGCGGGCTCCTCTACTGCGGCACCGAGACGGGCATCTGGATCTCGCTCGACGACGGCGGCGCGTGGCAGCGGCTCCGCTCGAACCTGCCGGTGACGCCGATGCACGACCTCGTGGTCAAGGACACGGATCTCGTGGTGGCCACGCACGGGCGCTCGTTCTGGATCCTCGACGACCTCACGCCGCTTCACCAGATGACGGACGCCATCGCCGCCGCCGCCGCGCACCTCTTCGCGCCGCGGCCGGTGGTGCGCTGGCGGGCCTACCGAGGCCACGGCATGAAGCCCGGACCGGGCCGCGAGGTCGCGTACCGGCTGGCGGGCTCGGTGGGCTACGCATACCGCCAGGTCGAGTCGCCGACCGGTGAGAAGCAGGAGCGGCTGCTCGACGCCGGGGAGAACCCGCCGAGCGGCGTCATCGTCCACTACTGGCTCAGGGAGGCGGCGGCGGGGGACCTCACGCTCGCCTTCCTCGACGCGGGCGGCCGCGAGATTCGATCGTTCGCGAGCCGTCGCGATGCGGCGCGGAGCGACGCGGCGCCGGACGCGTCGCCCGGCGTTGACGACGACGAGCCGCACCCGACGACCGCCGCCGGCGCCAACCGCTTCGTCTGGAATCTGCGCGGCCCCGACGCGACCAAGCTGCCGGACAACAAGGGCCGGGGCGGGACCGTGGAGATGCTCGCCGGACCCCGCATACCGCCCGCCACCTACCAGGTGCGGCTCACCGTGGGCGGCCGGACGCTGACCGAGCGATTCGCGGTCGTGAAGGACCCGCGCGTGCGGGCGACGGACGAAGACCTCCGCGCGCAGTTCGCCTGGGCGACGAAGGCGCACGACCTCCTGATCCGGGTCCACGACGCGGTGCGGGCGCTGCGCGACGCGCGCGCGCAGGCGGAGGCGTGGGCGGGCCGGGTCACGACGCCGGCGGTCAAGGACGCGGCCACCGCGCTCGTGCGAACCCTGACGTCGATCGAGGGCGAGCTCATCCAGGTCCGGTCGGAGGACCCGCGCATGTTTCCCGCGAAGCTCAACTCGCGGATCGCGACGCTCATCCCCCTCGTCGAGTACTCCGATGCGGCGCCGACCCAGGCCCTGCGCGATCTGACCGAGAGTCTCGCGCTCCGGACCGGGATGGAGCTGGCGAAGCTCGACCGCTGCCTGGCCGAGGACGTCGCCGCGTTCAACGCCCTCTGCCGCGACGCCGGCGTGGCCGCCATCGTGCCGAGCCCGCGCGCCGACACCTGACGCTGTGAGGCCCCACCCCTCTCCTGAGCCCGTCGCGTCCTTCTTCGCCCTCACGCCCGACCGCGTGCTCGACGCGGTGGAGGTCGGCGGTCTGCGCTCGACCGGCCGCTGCCTGCCGCTACGCGCCTTCGAGAACCGCGTGTACGAGGTGGAGCTGGCGGACGAGCGCCGCCTCGTCGTGAAGTTCTACCGCCCCGGCCGCTGGTCGCGCGAGACCATCCTGGATGAGCACCGGTTCCTGCTGGAGCTGGCCGCCGCCGAGGTGCCGGCGGTGGCCCCCCTCGACCTCGGCAACGGCGCCACGCTGAACGACGCGCACGGCATTTTCTACGCCGCGTTCCCCAAGGTCCGTGGCCGCACGCTGGACGAGCTGGCCGCCGAGGGGCGCCGCCGAATCGGCCGGACGATCGGCCGCATGCACGCTGTGGGCGCCGCGCACCCGGCCCCGCACCGCCCGAGGCTTTCTGTCGAGCGCTACATCCACGAGCCGCTCGAGGTGCTGCTCCAGGGCCACTTCATGCCCGAGAACATGGGGCCGCGCTATCGCGACGTGGCCCTGCGCATTGCCGACGCCGTCGCCGAGCCGCTGGCCGCCGCCGGCGCGCAGCGCATCCACGGCGACCTGCACTGGGGCAACATCATCTGGGCCGCCGACGGCCCCATCCTGGTGGACTTCGACGACTGCCTCATGGGCCCACCCGTCCAGGACCTGTGGCTCTTGGCGCGGGGCCACGACGAGGAGGCCCGCCAGGCCCGCGAGGACCTGCTGGAGGGCTACGAGCTCTTCCGCGAGTTCGACCGCTCGACGCTGGCCCTCGCCGAGCCGCTCCGTGCCCTGCGCATCGTCTACATGTCCGGCTGGATCGCGCGGCGGTGGGAGGACCCGTCCTTCCCCCAGGCGTTCCCGAACTTCCGCGACCATCGGTACTGGAGCGAGGAGTACGAGGCGCTGGTGGGGATCAGCGAGGGCCTCGCATGACCCGCCGCCCCGGGCGAAAGTTCGCCCCGATCCCGCGCGGCGGGCGATGTATCCTCTAGCCACAGGTCCGAGCCGTACGGTATAGGGACAGGAGGACACCATGGACCCTCTCGACCGAGCATCAACCTTCCCGACGCCCGCCGCCACCGCGGAGCGCGTCACGACGTTCCTCCGCTCCGTCTACGGATGGATGTGCGCCGGGCTCGCCATCACGGCGGTCGTGGCGTACACGATCGCGAGCTCGCCCGCGCTCCTCGGCGCCCTCGTCTCGAGCCACCTGCTCTTCCTGGGCCTCTTCCTCGCCCAGCTCGGTCTCGTCTTCTTCCTCTCCGCGCGGGTCGACAAGCTCGCGCCGGGTACGGCCACCCTGCTCTTCATCGCCTACGCCGCCCTGACCGGGGTGACCTTCTCCGTCATCCTCGCCGCCTACACGGGGGCGTCGATCGCGACGACCTTCGTGGTGACGGCGGGGATGTTCGGCGCGCTCGCCCTCTACGGCACCACGACGGCGCGAAGCCTGGCGGGGGTCGGTCAATTCTTCTTCATGGGGCTCATCGGCCTCCTGCTCGCCTCCGTGGTGGGAATGTTCTGGAAGAGCGCCGCCCTCGAGTTCCTGATCTCGGTCGTGGGCGTCCTCGTCTTCACCGGCCTCACGGCCTGGGACGCCCAGCGGTTGAAGCAGATGGCGACGGCGATCCCCGAAGCCCAGCTCGGGTCCTACGCGATCGTGGGGGCGCTCTCCCTGTACCTCAACTTCATCAACCTCTTCCTCTTTCTGCTCCGCTTCATGGGGGGCCGCCGGGACTGATCGCCCGCTCGCCGCGTGGCCGGCGGAGCCCGACGGATGGAGCTCTGGGAGATCGCGGAGACGACGTGGCTCCTCCGCTCGGGCTTCATGGACGTGCGGCGGGATCGCTGTCGCACGCGAGACGGACGCCGCTCGCGCGACTACTTCGCCCTCGACTTGAGGGACTTCTGCGAGGTCGTGGCCGTGACCCCGTCACGGGAGCTGCTGCTCGCCCGAGAGTACAAGCACGGCGCGCGCCGGATCATGACGACACTGCCCGCCGGCTTCATCGAGTTCGGCGAGAGCCCGGAGGAGGCGGCTCGACGTGAGCTGCTCGAGGAGACCGGCTACTCGGCGCCGGCCTTCCGGCTCCTCGGCTCCTTCCAGCTCGTTCCGGACCTCGCGGCGGCCCGCGGCCACGTGTTTCTCGCGCTGGATGCGACGGCCACGACGGCGGCACACCCCGACGCCGACGAGGAGATCACGGTCGAGGCGGTTCCGGTTGGTCGCCTCCTCGTCCCCGGTCGGGTGCCGGGCGAGGGCTATCTCGACGACGCGAGCTCCCTCCTCGCGTTGAGCCTGGCCGTCCCCCATCTGGCGCGAGAGGAGGTCTGACCCATGGGCTCCCGGACACTACAGTGCGAGACGGTGGCGGAAGCGTATCTCGAGCTGCTGAAGGACCGCGGCATCGACGTCTTCCTGGGCAATGCCGGCACCGACTTCGCATCGCTCGTCGAGGCCTTCGCGCGGTTCGAGGCCGACGGCCGGGCCGCGCCGCGTCCGCTGGTGATACCGCACGAGTTCGTCGCCGTGTCCATGGCCCATGGCTACTACGCGGCGGGCGGGCGACCGGCCGCGGTGATGGTCCACGTCAATGTCGGCACGGCGAACGCGTCGACGGCCATCATCGGCGCGGCCCGCGCGAACGTGCCGATCCTGATGAGCGCGGGGAGGACCCCGGTCACCGAGGAGGGGCTGCCCGGCTCGCGCGACCTGCACATCCACTGGGCGCAGGAGAGCTTCGACCAGGCCGCGATGCTGCGGGAGTACGTCAAGTGGGACTACGAGCTGCGGACTCCCGTCCAGATCGAAGCGGTCGTGGACCGCGCGTTCGAGCTGATGCTCGCCGAGCCGCGGGGGCCGGTCTACCTCACCCTGCCGCGTGAGGTGCTCGCCGCCCGCCCCGCCGCGAAGACCATCACGTCGCCGGCGCGGCGCCGGGTCCAGAGCGAGCGCTTCCCCGACCCCGCGCGGATCGACGAGGCGGGGCGTATCCTCGCCGGCGCCGAGTACCCGCTCGTGCTGACCTCGGCGGCGGGCCTCGATTCCCGCGCCGTCGCGGGCCTGGTCGAGCTGGCCGAGGCCGGCGCGATCGGCGTGGTCGAGGCCGACCCCATCTACATGAACTTCCCGCACGACCACGACCTCCACCTGGGCTACAACCAGTCGGGCACGACGAACCCGTCGCTCACGGAAGCCGACGCCATCCTGGTGATCGAGGCGGACGTGCCCTGGTACCCCGCGCTCGCCAAGCCGGCGCCGGGCGCGCCGATCATGCACCTCGGCGTGGATCCCTTCTTCTCGCGCTATCCGATGCGCAGTTACCCCTGCGACGTGCCGATCGCGGCCACGCCGGCGGCGGCGCTGCCGCTCTTGGCAGAGGCGGTGCGGCGGCACGCCGATCGACACGCCGTGACCCGCCGCGCCGCTCGCCTCGCCGCCGAGCACAGACAGCGCCAGGCCGCCTGGCAGGAGACGGCGCTCCAGCAGGCCGGTTGGTCGACGATCGGCTTCGCGTGGGCGGCCCGCTCCATCGGCCTTGCGCTGGACGAGAGCACGGTGGTGGTGAACGAGTACCCGCTCGACCGGCGCTTCGCCGCGTTCACGCGGCCCGGGACCTACTTCGGCTCGCCCCACTCGAGCGGCCTCGGCTTCGGCCTGGGCGCGGCCCTCGGCGTCAAGCTCGCCCGCCCGGAGGCGACGGTGATCGCGACCGTCGGCGACGGCGCGTACTTCTTCGGCGAGCCGCTCTCCTGTCTCTACGTCCAGCGCGCCCACGCGCTGCCCATCCTGACCGTGATCTTCAACAACCAGCAGTGGGAGGCGGTGAAGTTCGGCGCGCTCGCCGTTCACCCGCACGGCGTGGCCAAGGCGCGCGGCCGCTTCCCCCTGAGCCAGCTCACGCCGTCACCGCGCTTCGAGGAGCTCGCGAGAGCCGTCGACGGGTACGGCGAGCGGGTGGAGAGCCCGGCCGAGCTTCCCGCCGCGCTCAAGCGTGGGCTGGCCGCGGCGCGGGAAGGCCGTCCCGCGATCCTCAACGTCCAGTGCCAGCGAAGCGGCGCGTAGTCGAGGGGGAGCCCGAGCGGCAGGCATGAAGCGCTCACTGTCGCATCGCCCGGGCCGCCTTTTTTATGGCTGGTGGATCGTGATCATCGGGTGCATCCAGGATGCGGTGAAGGGCGGGACGTTCAACACCGGGTTCACCCTGTATTTTCTCCCCGTGCTCACCGAGTTGCAGCTCAGTCGGGCCGCCACCTCGCTGCCCTTCTCGCTCGCCAAGCTGGAGTCCGCCCTGGAAGGCCCGCTCGTGGGGTATCTCATCGATCGGTTCGATGTCCGGTTCATGCTGGTCGTGGGGACGACACTGGCGGGGCTCGGGTTCGTGCTGCTCTCCTTCACCCATAGCTATCTCTTGTTTGTCCTGGTGTTCATTGGCCCCATGTCGGTGGGCTTTCAAGCCGGCTTCAATCAGGCCACCATGGCCACGGTCAACCACTGGTTTCGTCGAAAGCGGGGCCTCGCCATGTCCATCGTCCAGACAGGCCAGGCGATCGGTGGGTTCCTGATCTTTCCCCTGGTGGCGCTCGCCGTCTTGAAGCTGGGCTGGCGTCCGGCGGCGCTCCTCTCCGGTCTCGTCGTGCTCATGCTGCTGCCCCTCGTCCTGTTCATCCGTCGCTCTCCGGAGAGCATGGGGCTGCTGCCCGACGGCGATCGGAAGGCCGTGCCCGACCCATCAGAACAGGCGCTCAGGCCCGCGTACCGGCTCGGGGACTCACAGGAGTTCACCGCCAGGGAGGCGTTACGGACGCCGGCCTTCTGGCTGCTCGCCGTTTTCCACGGCCTGCGCAATGTTCCCTATAGCGGCGTGTCCGTCCACCTCGTGCCGCTGCTGGTGTGGAAGGGGATGGACCAGCCGACGGCGGCGTTCTTCGTGGGGCTGACGGCCTTCTGTACCGTCATCGTGCGGCCGCTGACAGGATGGCTCGGTGACCGGCAGTCGAAACAGATGATCGGCGCCGTGGGTGTATTCCTGGGCGCCCTCGGCCTCGTCGTGCTGACGTACAGCGATGGTGGGCTCTGGCCCATGGTCCTCTTCTCGATCTTGTTTTCGTTCGGTGATGCCATCAACTCCGTCACGTGGGCGTTGGTCGGCGACTTCTTCGGTCGGACCCACTTCGCCACGATCCGTGGCTGGATCAACATGTTCCAGAGCTTTGCTTCGATGCCCGCCGCCGTGTTCAGCGGCTTGATCTATGACCAGACCGGGAGCTACACGTATGCCCTGATCGTGTTCATCATGTCCTACGGCGTGGCGGGGCTGATCTTGTTGCTGGTCCCTCGCCCCCGGCGACCAGCGCGGCGCGAGGTCGCCGCGAGTCACGCCCAGACGGTTCAACCATGACGACCCCGAGGTCGTGGAGGCGGCCCCGTCGGGACTCTACTCGGCCGATCTCGTCGGCTGCAGCTCGCGGCGATCCGACGATGACCTATCTGGTCGAGCGCCTCACCGCGCGACGGAGGTAGACGGTTGGCGCGAACTCGTGGTCGCGCCCCCGCGTGTCGAGGGCGATGCCGTCATGGCCGCTTCAGCTTCACGTCCTCCAGCGGCCCCGAGTACGCGAAGCTCCGGATCAGGTTGATGCCGGGCTCCTCCACCCGCGGGCCGGCGCCCCAGATGAACGCCAGCTCGTAGATCGGGATGTGGGTCACCCGGTCGTGGAGGATCTGCTGGATCTGGTGGAGCAGCGCCTCGCGCTTCTTGCTGTCCAGCTCGCGCACCTGGCGCTGGAACAGATCCTCGACCTCGGGGATGACGCCTGCGGTGTACGCGCCACCCTTGCTGACATAGGCCTCGAGCCGCGTGGACGCATTGCTGCCGGCGCCGGTGATGCCGACGATCACGTCCTTGAGCTTCTTGTCGCGCCAGGCCGTGGTGAGCGCCGCGCGCTCCATGGTCCGGACCTTCGTCCGGATCCCGACGGCCTGGAGATACGAGGCCAGCGCCTCGCCCATCGAGAAATAGGGTGGCCACGGGTAGAGATCGCCGGCGTCGAAGCCGCTGGGGTAGCCCGCCTCGGCGAGGAGCCGTTTGGCCTTCGGGGGGTCGAAGGGATCCGGCGGGAAGACCTTCGAGAACTCCAGCGCGGCCGGGATTAGCGACCCGGTGGGCTTCGAGAAGCCGAGGGTCTCGGCCTGGTTGAGGGCCTGCCGGTCGATGGCGTGGCTCGCGGCCTGGCGCACGCGCCGATCGTGCCAGGGCGATTTCGGATCCCACTGGTCGGGGAGATCGAGCCAGAAGTTGTATCGTTCGAAGGAGAACTTCACGTCGGCGGCGGTGACCGGCTCGCCGTTGTGGAACTTCGCGCCCTTGCG
>Ga0070707_100006624_pt1 | contig 10737 bp, 7 predicted proteins | sample KBSK5502metaG_FD_65468 | JGI IMG/M metagenome (GOLD analysis project Ga0070707, IMG submission 65468) | Corn, switchgrass and miscanthus rhizosphere microbial communities from Kellogg Biological Station, Michigan, USA - KBS K5-50-2 metaG | ecosystem: Host-associated > Plants > Roots >... | reverse complement strand
GAGGCCAACCGCTTCCAGTCCGGCATCACCGCAGAGATCGAAGGTCGCATGCTGAGCGTGCTCGGCGAGCCGGGCACGTGCCCGCACGGCAACCCGATCCCCGGCACCGGCGCATCGATCGATCCGACGCTACAGCCACTCAAAGACTTCGTCGCCGGAGAAACCGTTGAGCTCGTGCGGCTGCTCGAAGACGTCGAGCTCGACACCGACGCGATGCGCTATTTCGAAGAGCACTCGCTCGTTCCAGGTTCGCGCATCACGGTCGTCGACGTCGGGCCGGACGGAACCATGTCGCTCGCCGTCGGCGACACGAAGTCGTCGCTCGGACCGAAGCTGACCGACAATTTGTGGGTGAAGCCGGCGATCCGCAAGGCGCGCGCGAAGTGACCGACACGCTTCTCCTGCTCGACGGCAATTCGCTTGCGTACCGGGCCTTCTTCGCGTTGCCGACTTCGATCGTCACGAGCACCGGCCAGATCACCAATGCCGTCTACGGGTTCACGAGCATGCTGCTCAAGCTGCTCGGCGAACAGAAAACCGACCGCGTCGGCGTGGCCTTCGACATCGGCGCACCGAGCGTCCGCCTGGCCCAATACAAGGAATACAAGGCCAACCGTTCCGAGACGCCCGGCGAGTTCAGGGGCCAGATGGACCTGATCAAAGAGGTCCTCGATGTGATGAACGTGCCGCAGTTCGGCGTGCCGGGGCACGAGGCCGACGACATCAACGCGACGCTCGCGCGGCACGCGCACGCAGAAGGCATGGACGTGATCCTGGTGACGGCCGACCGCGACTACCTGCAGCTGGTGCGGCCGGGCATCCGCGTGCTGTTCAATCGGAAAGGCGTCAGCGACTACACGCTGTACGACGAAGCCGCAGTCGAGGAGCGCTTCAGCCTGCCGCCCAACAAGCTGCTCGACTACGCGGCGCTACGCGGCGATCCATCGGACAACCTTCCCGGCGTTCCCGGCGTCGGAGAGAAGACCGCGTCGCAGCTGATCCAACAGTTCGGCTCGGTCGAAGATCTTTTCGAGCACCTTGACGATCTGCCGAAGCGCGCGCAGAAGCTGCGTCCCGCGCTGGAAGAGCACAAGGATCAGATCCTCCTCAACAAGCGGCTCGCCCGGCTCGTCGACGATCTCGACATCGACATAGCACCGACAGACATCCAGATGGGGGAGTGGGACGAGCAAGAATTGCGGCGACTGTTCACGGCTCTGCAGTTCAAGACGCTGCTCGAACGGATCACGGATCTGCGGCCACTGCTGAAGCCCGCGCAACCGGCGCCGGCGGTGACGGTGCGCGCGGTCACCGAGCCATTGTTCCGAGAGGACGGCGGACGTGTCGCGCTCGCGTGGACGGAAGGATCAGACGGTATCGCGGTTGCCGAAACCGGCGAGGAAGCAACGTGGGTGAGCGAGCCCGGCGCGCTGCGCGCGATGCTCGAAGACCCGAAGGTACCGAAGGTCGCGCACGACGCGAAGACGTTAGCGGTGCGACTGGCGCGCGCGGGCATCAAGCCGGACGGTTTCGCGTTCGACACCCAGATCGCCGCCTACCTGTTGGATCCGGCGCCTGGGAAGTACGAGCTCGGCGATCTCTCGACGCGATACCTGAATCGCGATCTTCCCCTCGCCACACAGGAGAGCGGCGAGGGACAGATGTCGCTCGGTATGGAGGAGACGAGCGCGGCCGAGGTTGCTTCCGCGCATGCGGCCGCGTTGCTGCCGCTCGCCGACCGGCTCGAGTCCGACCTCGACCGGCTCGGGATGACGGAGCTCTTCCGCACCGTCGAGATGCCGCTCGTCGACGTGCTCGTCGACCTGGAGTTGACCGGCGTCGCGATCGACGCCGATCTGTTGCGCGCGCAGTCGGCGGAGCTGGGTAAGCGCGTCGCGACGCTCGAGCAGGAGATCTACGTCTTGGCCGGCGGCCCCTTCAACATCAACTCACCGCCCCAGCTGCGCACGATCTTGTACGACAAGCTCGGCCTGAAGCCGTCGCGCCGCACGAAAACGGGGTTCTCGACCGACGCGGCCACGCTGGAGAGTCTCCGCGGCCAGCACGACATCGTCGAAGCCCTGCTCGAGTACCGCGAGCTGTCCAAGCTGCAAGCGACGTACCTCGACCCGCTCCCGCGCCTCGTCGATCCGAAAACCGGCCGCGTGCACGCGACGTTCAAGCAGACCGCCGTGGCGACCGGTCGCATCGCAACCGAGTCGCCGAACCTCCAGAACATCCCCGTTCGCAGCGAGCTCGGACGCCAGATCCGGCGCGCGTTCATCGCCGGCTTCCCGGAGCACGTGCTTCTCGTTGCCGACTATTCCCAGATCGAGCTGCGTGTGCTCGCGCACATCACCGGCGACCCGGGCCTGCGCGAGGCGTTTGCCAACGATGAGGATGTGCACGCCGCGACGGCGGCCAAGGTGTGGGGCTTCGCCGTCGAGGAGGTGCCGCGCGATCTGCGCGCGCGCGCGAAAGCGATCAACTTCGGCCTCGCCTACGGCATGAATCGGTTCGGCCTCGCCCAGCGGCTCGGGATCACACCCGACCAAGCGCAGGAGTACATAGACGGCTACTTCCGTAGCTTCCCGATGGTCAAGGAGTTCATGGCCGGCGTCGTGAAGCAGGCGTACAGCGACGGGTTCACGAGCACTCTCGTCGGTCGCCGGCGGTACATCCCCGAGCTCGAGCACTCGAACCCACGGGTGCGCGCGCTCGGCGAGCGCCAAGCGTTGAACGCGCCGATACAAGGATCGGCGGCCGACATCTTCAAGCTGGCGATGGTGAAGGTTCATCGCGGGCTGCTCGAAGAGGGTTCGAACGCCCGGATGGTCCTAACTGTCCACGATGAGTTGCTGTTCGAAGTCCCGAAGTCCGAGGAGAACGAGACTGTAGACCTCGTTCGCTCGTTGATGGAGCAGGCGTATCCGTTAGACGTTCCGTTGAAGGTGGATGTCGCAACGGGTGCGAACTGGGCCGACGCCAAAGGCTGAAATCGTCCCAAGGCGGCACGAACGGTCCACGCATTAGGGGCCATTGCGCGGTCGTTTATGTTGGCTTAAAGGTACGACGGAGGCCACGTGGGCGAAGTATCGAAGCTTTTGGGGCAAGACAGCGTGCTCACGATGGCGCAGGCCGCCGACGTGCTCGGTGTTCGCGAGCGCCGCCGCCGCCGCCGTTTGTGGAAAGTCGCCGCGATCCTCGCCGGCCCGATCGCATTCCTCTGGTATCGCATCGGTGTCGGCCGACCGTTCAACCCGTTCGCCTTCCCGCACATCAGCGGCGAAGCGGTTTATTTCCTGCCGATGATCATCATCTTCGTCTTCGTTGCGGCGCTGATGGTCATCCCGTTCATGGCCCAGGGCCGCTCACCGCACATCATGTACCGCCCGGAGCAGATCGATGTCACGCTCGATGATGTGAAGGGCCTAGAGGCGGTGCGCGAAGAAGTCATCCGTACCCTGAACGTCTTCTTGGGGTATGCGACGTTCCGCCGAGTGCTCGGCGGTAACCCTCGCCGTGGCGTTCTGTTTGAAGGTCCACCGGGAACCGGCAAGACGCACCTGGCGAAGGCGATGGCGAAGCACGCCGGCGTTCCGTTCCTCTTCGTCTCCGGGCCTGCGTTCCAATCGATGTGGTACGGCATGACCGCGCGCAAGATCCGCAAGTACTTCAAAGCCCTGAAGGCGACCGCACGCAAAGAAGGTGGGGCCATCGGCTTCATCGAAGAGATCGACTCGTTCGCGACGAAGCGCGGCGGCCTCGAGGGATCCTCGCCGGTTGCTATCACGCCTTTCAGTTCCGAACGTTCGATCGCCAGTGGCACGGGCGGCACGGTCAACGAGCTGCTGATCCAGATGCAGTCCTTCGACGACCCGCCGGGCGCGCAGATGTTCTTCAACAAGATCAAAGACTTCGTCAACACGTTCCTGCCGCTGAACCGCCAGTTCAAGAAGAGCTCGGCCGAGTATGCGAACGTCCTCGTGATCGCGGCGACGAACCGCGGCGACATGCTCGACCCCGCGCTGTTGCGCCCCGGCCGCTTCGACCGGCGCCTGTATTTCGACGTCCCCTCACGCTCCGGTCGCCGCGACCTCATCGACTACTTCCTCGGGAAGAAGAGCCACGGCCCTGATCTCGATGGGCCCGCGCGCCGCGATGAGCTGGCCGGGATGACGTTCGGTTACTCGCCGGTCATGATCGAGCACCTTTTCGACGAAGCACTGATCTGGGCATTACGCGGTGGGCGAGACGCGATGAATTGGGAAGACGTGACCCGCGCGAAGCTGACCGGCGAGATCGGCCTCCCCGCGCCGGTGTCCTACACGGCCGACGAGCGCCGTGCGATCGCCACGCACGAAGCCGGCCACGCGGTCGCGGCGTATCTCTGCGGCGCAGGCCGCACGCTCGAGGTCTTGTCGATCATCAAGCGGCGCGACGCGCTCGGGCTGCTCGGACATTCCGAGACCGAAGAGCGCTTCACGAAGACGCGGACTGAGCTCGAAGCGCTGCTCAAGATCTCGCTCGGCGGGATGGCGGCGGAAGAGATCTTCGAGGGCGAGTCGGGGACCGGCCCGGCCGGCGACCTCGCGCACGCGACGCAGATCGCGGCCGAGATGATCGGTTCGCTCGGCCTCGGCGCCTCACTCATCTCCTTCCGCGCCGTGAACGAAGGCCTTTTCGACGCCGGTCTCGTGGGCCGCGTGCTCGGCAACAGCGACGCCAAGCACAGCGTGGACGCCTTGCTGAAGAAAGAGAAGCGGACGGTCAAGGCGCTCCTCAACAAGAATCAGCATCTCGTGATGGCGCTGCGCGACGCGCTGCTCGACCGAGACGAGCTGATCGGCGAACAGATCACCGACGTGCTTGAGCATGCGGGTGGGAAGCGCAAGCCTCGCGCGCGCCGTCCCGCGCGCGCCTAACGCGGCAAGCTAAGAACGAATGTCGAGCCGCCCTCTTCGGGCTCTTCGAACGACAGGTCCCCGCCGTGTGCGCGCGCGATGCCTCGCGAGATGTACAAACCCAACCCCATCCCGCCGACCGAGCGCTGCAAGCGAGCGAACTTCTTGAACAGGCGCGCGCGCCCCTCGCGCGGGATGCCCGGACCGTGGTCGGTCACGCAGATCCGGAAGAAGTGCGGCGTCGAGTCGACCGAGATCCGAACGTCCTCCTTGCCACGGCTGAACTTCGCGGCGTTGGACAGCAGGTTCGTCAGGATCTGGCGGATCCGCACGGGGTCGAGCTTCGCCGTCAATCCACTCGGCACGTCGATGGCCACTTCGTGCGGCGCCAGAACCGCGCGCATGTCTTGCGCGGTCTGCGTCACGAGTTCGCCGACGTCCACCTCTTCGCGCACGAGATCCACGGCGTCGGTGTCCACCCGGCGCGCGTCGGAGAAGTTGTCGAGCAGCGCTTGCATCTGCTTGCTCCCACGGAGGATCGCGTTCACCGAATCGACCGCATCCTGCTCGCTCAAGCGATGCACTTCCTTCGACAGGATCTCGGCGAAGCCACGGATGACGGCCAGCGGGCTGCTCAGCTCGTGCGTGATGTACGAGAGCATCTCGTCGGGCGGTTCGGCATCGTCGTTTTCGATGAGGGGCGGCTGCGTGTAGACCTCCGACCGGTCGCACAGCTTGCGCAACGTCGTGATGAGACGGTCCGGGGGCGACCCTTTCTCGATGTAGGCGTGGGCACCGAGCCGCAACGCTTCCGGGCGCATCTCGGTCGCCGTGAACCCGGAGAGGACGAGGATCTTCGTGTCGGGGGACGACGCGAGGATCTCGGGGATGGCCTGCAGGCCGTCCTTCACCGGCATCGCCAGGTCGAGCAGCACCGCATCGGGTTGATGCTCGGTCGTGAGCTTCACGGCCTCGACGCCGTCGACGGCTTCGGCCACGATCTCGAACCCCGGGTACATCCGCAGGGCCGCGCGCAACAGGAGCCGGATGTCCGGCGTGTCGTCGGCGATCAGGACCCGTATGGGCGTTCCGTTATCCGTTGCCATCCTCGACCTTCGTTCCGCGTTGCAGGCAGTATCACCCACCGGAACACGCTTGAAAACGCCCCTCGTTGACACTGTCTTTCGGCGGCGAATACACTTCGCCTGCCTGTACTAGCAGGTTAAGAGGCCGTTTCGGGCCGCTCTTCCTTCCAAGAATCCATCGGTCGAGCAGCCCCCGAGGAGCCCCACCCCCTGCACGACGGGTAATTCACAACAGGGGATAGGACCCCGGGAAAGGGATGAACGAAACGTGCCGGACACAACCACGCCATCGGTAGGGACGCCGTCAACCGGCGTAACTGAGAACGATATCGGAGGCAAGGAGGAGCTCCTTGCCGCCTACGAAGCAACCATCAAAGCCTTCGACGACGGCGACCTCGTGCAAGGGAAGGTCGTCCGCGTCGACAAAGACGAGGTCCTCCTCGACATCGGCTACAAGTCCGAAGGCGTGATCCCTGCGCGCGAGCTGTCGATCAAGCACGACGTCGATCCACGGCAGATCGTGGAAGTCGGTCAGGAGATCGAAGCACTCGTCACGCAGAAGGAAGACAAGGAAGGCCGGCTCATCCTGTCGGTCAAGAAGGCGAAGTACGAGCGCGCCTGGGGTCAGATCGAGAAGGTCATGAAGGAGGACGGCGTCGTCACCGGCACCGTCATCGAGGTCGTCAAAGGCGGCCTCATCGTCGACATCGGCTTGCGCGGCTTCTTGCCCGCGTCGCTGGTCGACCTCCGCCGCGTGCGCGACCTCCACCCGTTCGTCGGCAAGCAGCTCGAAGCGAAGATCATCGAGCTCGACCGTAATCGGAACAACGTCGTGCTCTCGCGCCGCAAGTACCTCGAAGAGGCGCAGTCGGAAGGCCGCAAGGACTTCTTGCAGAACCTGCACAAGGGCGACGTGAAGAAGGGCACGATCTCTTCGATCGTGAACTTCGGCGCGTTCGTCGACCTCGGCGGTGTCGACGGCTTGATCCACGTCAGCGAGCTGTCGTGGAAACACGTCGAGCACCCGAGCGAAGTCGTGCAAGTCGGTCAAGAGGTGACCGTCGAGGTCCTCGACGTCGATCTCGAGCGGGAGCGCATCTCACTTTCGCTGAAGAAGACGCAAGAGGACCCGTGGCATCAGTTCGCGCGCGAGCACGCGCCGAACGAGATCCTCGATGGCGAGGTCACGAAGCTCGTGCCGTTCGGGGCGTTCGTTCGCGTCGGCGAAGGCGTCGAGGGCCTCGTGCACATCTCCGAGCTGTCCGACAAGCACGTCGAGACGGCCGAGCAGGTCGTCACAGTCGGCCAGAAGGTGCCCGTCAAGATCATCGAGATCGACGGCGACCGCCGCCGCATCTCACTCTCTATCCGGCAGGCACTCCCCGGTGGCGGCGCCGAGCCGCTCCCCGACGACGAGATCACGCCGGCGGCGGAGGCGGCGCCTGAGGAGCCGGCCGCGTCGGTGGAGGCGGCCGCGGCGAAGGACGTGCTCGAGGTTGCGATGGCACCCGAGGTAGAGCCGGCTGCAACGCCGGAGCCGGCAGCCGAAGCCGACGAAGGCGAAGCCAAGCCCCTGGGCGAAGAGACGATCGAGTCGATCATCGCCGACCTGAAGCGCCGCACCGAACAGAAGGAGTAGCGGGATGCTGCTCGTCGGATTGACGGGCGGCATCGGCGCCGGCAAGAGCAGCGTCGCTCGACTTCTGGCCGAGCACGGCGCCGTCGTGATCGACGCGGATTCGATCGTTCGCGAGCTGCAGCAGCCCGGCACGGACGTCTTCCGCGCGATCGTGGATCGCTTCGGGACCCACGTCGTCGGGGCCGACGGCACGCTGGATCGCGAGCGGCTTGCCGACATCGTGTTCCGGAACGACGACGCGCGCTCGGCGTTGAACGCCATCGTCCATCCCGCCGTGTATGCGGTCATGTCCGAGCGCATCGCAGCGGTCAAGGATGCGGACAAGGTCGTGGTGCTCGACATCCCGCTGCTGGCGGAGGCCGGCGGCGGGGGAGGGATGGATGCGGTGGTCGTCGTTGAGGCGGACGACGAGATGCGCGTCGCGCGCGTCGTATCCGAGCGGAGCCTCGACCCCGAGGACGTGCGCGCGCGGATGGCAGCCCAAGCGTCGTCGGAGCAGCGCGAGGCGCTGGCCGACGTCGTGATTCGCAACAACGGGACGCCTGAAGACCTGCGCGCGCAAGTCGACGACCTTTGGGAGCAGCTGCGCGCGCGGCTCGGCGCGACCGCATGACGGACGAAGAGAAACCGGTTCGTCACTTCTCGGCCGAGGAAGCGAACGGCCTCCTCCCGAAAGTTGCACCTCTCGTCGAGCAGCTTCGCGACGCGCACGCGCTGATGGAAGCGCGGCAAGACGAGGTCACGGAGTCCATCCCGACGAACGGCGGCGGCGCCGTTCACCGCGAGTTCCTCGAAGCGACGACGCGAGCGGCGAAATGTTTGAACGAGCTCGAGGAGCTCGGCCTGGTCGTCCGCGACCCGTCGAGCGGCCTCGTGGATTTCCCAGCGGTGCGGGACGGTCAAGAGGTGTTCCTGTGTTGGCGGCTCGGTGAGCCCACCGTTGCATGGTTCCACCCGCCCGAAACCGGCTTCGCCGGCCGGCAGCCCCTGTAGGCCGCGCCCGGCATCGGGCAGAAACCGTCACGGCCGACGGTTAGGATTCTCGTATGCCTCCCTTCCGCATCGCGTCCGAGTTCCGGCCTGCCGGCGACCAGCCGGGGGCGATCGAGGCGCTCGGCCGGGGGATCGAGAAAGGCCTCGATTTCCAGACGCTGCTCGGCGTGACCGGGTCGGGCAAGACGGCGACCGTGGCCTGGCTCGTCGAGAAGATCCAGCGCCCAACGCTGGTGATCTCGCCGAACAAGTCGCTGGCCGCGCAGTTGGCGAACGAGTTCCGCGAGTTCTTCCCGGAGAACGCCGTCGAATATTTCGTCAGCTACTACGACTACTACCAGCCGGAGGCCTACGTCCCGTCGTCGGACACCTACATCGAGAAGGATTCCTCGGTGAACGACGAGATCGACCGGCTGCGACATTCGGCGACGTCCGCGCTGCTGCAGCGGAAGGACGTGCTGATCGTCGCGAGCGTGTCGTGCATCTACGGCTTGGGCTCGCCGGAGCAGTACGAAGGGACGCTGCTGCGGCTGGTTCGCGGCGTCGACGTCCCGATGGAGTTCATCAAGCGGCGGCTCGTCGACATGCAGTACAGCCGGAACGACTTCTCGCTCGCGCGCGGGACGTTCCGCGTGCGTGGCGACACGATCGAGATCCATCCTGCGTACGAGGAGACAATCCTTCGCGTCGAGCTGTTCGGCGACTCGATCGAGCGTATGACGCTGATCGAGCCGGTGTCGGGAGAGATCGTCGGCGACGTCGGGGACACGACCGTCTTCGCCGCGAGCCACTACGTCGCGAGCCACGAGCGGATGGGGCATGCGCTCGAGTCGATCGAGGAGGAGCTCGGGCTGCGCCTGAAGGAGCTCGAGTCGCAGAACAAGCTGCTCGAAGCGCAACGGTTGCGGATGCGAACCACCTTCGACCTCGAGATGATGCGCGAGATGGGGTTCTGCTCCGGGATCGAGAACTACTCGCGACATATCGACGGGCGCGTGCCCGGCGAGGCGCCGTACACGCTGATCGACTACTTCCCCGACGACTTCCTTTGCGTCGTGGACGAGTCGCACGTGACCGTGCCGCAGATCGGCGGGATGTACGAAGGGGACATGACCCGGAAGCGCACGCTGGTCGAGCACGGCTTCCGCTTGCCGAGCGCGATGGACAACCGGCCGCTCAAGTTCGAAGAGTGGCTGGAGAAGGTTGACCAGGTCGTATTCCTGTCGGCGACGCCCGGCCCGTACGAGCTCCGCGTGTCGAAGCAGATTGCCGAGCAGGTCGTCCGGCCGACCGGGCTCGTCGATCCCGAGGTGCTCATCCGGCCGACCAAGGGTCAGATCGACGATCTCATCGAGGAGATCCGCGCGCGCGCCGAGTCAGGGGAGCGAACCCTCGTCACGACGCTGACCAAGAAGATGGCCGAGGACCTGACCGAATACCTCGTCGAGTCGGGGCTGCGCGTGCGCTACATGCACTCCGAGACCGACACGATCCAACGCATCGAGCTGCTGCGCGATCTACGTCTCGGTGAGTTCGACACGCTCATCGGTATCAACCTGCTGCGTGAGGGATTGGATCTGCCCGAGGTGTCCCTCGTCGCGATCCTCGACGCCGACAAGGAAGGGTTCCTGCGCTCGGAGACGTCGCTCATCCAGACGATCGGGCGGGCCGCGCGCAATGTGAGCGGCCAGGTGATCATGTACGCGGACGAGATCACCGACTCGATGAAGCGCGCGATCAACGAAACGAACCGCCGCCGTCAGAAGCAGGTCGAGTTCAACAAGATCCACGGGATCGAGCCGGCGACGATCCGCAAGAAGGTCAGCGACATCTTGCAGTCTGCCGGGATCGCGTCGGAGACGAGCGCGCCCTACCCCGACAAGAGGAAGAGGAAGATCGCGCGCGACCTCACCGGGCTCCCGAAGGACGAGCTGCCTCGCCTCATCCAGGCGCTCGAGGAAGAGATGCGCGAAGCCGCGCGCGAGCTCCGCTTCGAGTATGCGGCGCGTTTGCGCGATGAAGTGAACGAGCTGAAGCGGGAGCTGCGGGAAGTCGGCTAGCCGCTCAAGCCACGGGCGCGCGCGCCCGCACCCAACGCCACGCGCCGCTCGAACCC